>Ga0247833_1002266_pt1 | contig 28538 bp, 27 predicted proteins | sample LaCruzMarch2015__7_FD_187117 | JGI IMG/M metagenome (GOLD analysis project Ga0247833, IMG submission 187117) | Freshwater microbial communities from meromictic Lake La Cruz, Castile-La Mancha, Spain - LaCruzMarch2015_8m | ecosystem: Environmental > Aquatic > Freshwater > Lake | place: Spain... | reverse complement strand
TTCAACTATAACGCTATTTAAATAATGCTGCCATAATCAAGTATTTTCATTACGTTTTACGAAATCATGAACAGCTCATTCGGTATTTTGTATTGGTTTGTTTATGCGGAACGCTGCCTGATAATAGGAAACAGACTATTAAAGCGGATAATTACCATATAAATTTCGCTATTGAAAAAAAGTATTAGATAGCAGAGAGATAAGGTATCAGATTATAAGTCGTAGTTGGAGTGAAAGGATTTAAAAAATTTAAGTAATGAGACAAAATATACGAGGCGAGAGACAGTTTGCCGCAACGATAAAATACTAAAATCAATAATTTACATCATTTCAATTTGTCGATTAATATTGTTACTTTACTTGAACCACATATTGAATATAGAATAAAAAATGAAAAGAGTACTAATTCTAAGAGGCTTACCAGCTAGCGGAAAATCAACATTTGCACGTAATTTTATTGACGAAAACAAAGGTGAATGGAAACGACTCAATAAAGACGAATTACGTGCAATGCTTGATAATTCTCATCATACTTCGGCCAACGAAAAATTTGTTGAGCGTATGCGTGATTTTATGCTCGTTGAGGCATTGAAAGAAGGCAAACATGTTGTGATTGATGATACTAATTTATCTAACAGACCAGTTGAGCGTATCCAACAAGTTATTGTACGATACGAAAAAGAAACAAGAGAGCAGATTAAGATTGAATTTAAGATAATGGAAACCTCGCTCGAAGAATGTCTTGCTCGTGACGAAATACGTGAAAAAAAAGTTGGTAGAGATGTAATTATGCGAATGTATATCGACCATATTGCTAAAGAAAAAACACCAACTAATGCACCTAAAAAAGAGATAGATTTGAGCAAAAGAGCTCCGCATTATCAGCCTCAAGATGATACATTGCCGCCTGCAATATTATGCGACCTTGACGGAACTTTGGCAATTATCAATAAACGAAGCCCATATGATTCTTTGCGTTGTGAAACCGATTTGTTGAACGAGCCGATTGCCGAAATCTTAAAAAATTACGCATCAATGGGTGTAAAAATTGTTCTAATATCGAGTCGAGATGAAACTGCCCGACGACCAACTACAAACTGGTTAGCTTATAATCGAATACCTTATGTTGCACTATATATGCGAGGCACAGGCGATGTTCGAAAGGATTCGGTAGTGAAAAAAGAATTATATGAAGCTTACGTAAAAGGCCATTATTTTGTAAAATTTGTACTTGACGACCGAAATCAAGTTGTCGATTTATGGCGATTAGAGCTGGGATTGCCCTGTTTACAAGTTAATTATGGAGATTTTTAACGAAAAATATCGGTTCATATCGAAGAGCTTTTTTAATGGAATCCACACAACTTTTATAGTTAAAAACTGTATTGAATTATATCGAATTTTTGGATGAATACTCTGTTTTTCTGAATTCAGTTTCATCAAAAATATTTTTTTTGTTTTACACAAAAAAAAGGACTGGAATAAATAATCCCAGCCTTTCCCGCTACTAAATCCACACAACTTTTATCTTTAATGACTTAATTCTATATATAATACTAAAATCTCTTGTAAAAGGTTGCACCAAAGTGCGAAAATGTTTGTGTCTCTAATTATTTTTCAAATATAAAACAAAATTATATATTGATACAAGTATTTTTTTGTTTATTTAATTTTGATAGGACAAACATAAAAAGAATTTTATGTAAATACAATAAAAAAAAGTATTTTTTATTGTATTTACCGCTTAGTAAATTTTTATTGTTAATTAAAATGTAATTATAAAAGTAAAAATCAAGTTTTTTAAATTTTGTGTCGCTCATTTAGAAAATAGAAACAAACATTTTTATAAAGTTCCATAATTCTATTCCGACTGATTTTTTAGTTTATTATATTTTTTGGTTTTTCGATCCTAATAAGCCATTTATATAAATCTGTAAGTAATGCCAGTTGTACACTCGCACCAAAACTATAATATAAGCCATTGTAATTCTCAGGAATGTTTTTTTTTCGTGGTGCATAACGATAACCACATTGTGCAGAAAGTCCCACCCATCGAGTTGCTTTCCAACCTATATTTAAACCTGTTTGTACGGGCATAAAATAATCCTTGCGTTTCCAAATCTGAATCTCGTTAATAAGTCCAACATTTTTATTTTTGGTAGCTCCTATACCGATTTCAAAAGGGACACTTATTCGCCATCTTTTATTATTGACAAAGTTTTTCCAGTACATCAAACTAAAAAAATAAAGGTCGGTTTTGGTATAATAGTCAAGATTAACTCTTTTTGCCGCCGATTTTCTTAAATCAATTAAGCGTTGGTAAGAATTGAAATTTAGCCAATAGTAACCTAATGTTATCTGGTTTCGCTTGCGTCCTACAATGATACCAGTATTCACTCCCCAAATGTTTACTCTTTTTTCTTTAATAATTGAGCTTCGAGCATCCCAACTGAATGCGTAGCTCAGCCGTGGACGAAGACTATCTGGGTAGGTAGTAATGACACTATCTGGTAATGGGGTTTGGGCAGTAACTTTTAATGAAAATATCCAGATTAGCAGACAAAGAAGCCTCACTGTTGTTTTGTTTGCTTGTAAAATGGAAAATATGACAGTTGTAATTTTCTTCACAAATAACTATTTTGACTTACTTTTAAACGCATCAATTTATGTGATAGTATGCTATTTTTAATATTCTGATAATCAATTTTGAGTTACGAAAAAAAAGCTCTTATCTATCGAAATAAGAGCTTTTTTAAATTTAGTCCAAGTTTTTTTTAATTATTACTTCTTTTGGCCTTTTTTTGCTTTGTTTTTCAGATCCTGATAGGTTTTGTACTGTTCAGGTGTGAATATTTTTTCGAGTTCTTTGTCTTTTTTCGTCTCCAAAGCCTCCATTCTCTCTTTGGCAATTGATATTTGAGCAGGCGTTGGTTGAGTGCTACCAAACTCTTTCTTGATAAGTTCGTATAAATCCTTTCGTTGGTAAGCATAATCTTCATTAAGTGATGAAACCAAGATTTCTTGTTCTTCATCTAACTTCATTTTTTTTACCATTGCGCGGGTTTCTTCTTTAGCAACTTCGTCAGGGTCGGGGGGAGGCTTTGGTTTGCCATTATCGAAACTTGGATTATTGAAGGCACTATTATAGCCTCGACCATAACCGCCGTAACCGCCTCCGCCATATCCACCGCCATATCCACCACCGTAACCTCCGCCATATTGTGCATTAGCAGTAGAAATTGCAAATATCAAATAAAACAAGAAAAAAGTTGCTGTTCTAATTATGCCTTGATTTTGCTTCATAGTTATTTATTTGTAATAGGGTTTCAGTAAAACTTTTCAAAAGTAATAATTTTAAATAAGATTAAAATGAATTGGCAAGCCTTATATCTTACTTTATAATAAAAATTTGCCAATTTAGTTGTTAACAGCACCTGCAACAATCCATTTTTTGATAGCCTCTATCTGACAAGCACCCAATTTTTGGTTTTGAGGCATTCCAACATATCCAACGTGATAATTTATAACATGCCATAGCTTTTGGTTTTCTACATAATTTTTTATGAAAGTATAACTATCCAATATCACACCTCCCTTAGCGGCTTTTGTTTGGTGGCATCCAACACAGTAAATATCAATAATTGGCTTTATTGATTTTACAAAAGTTGGTATAGCTGCATCAATAACTCTTGCTCCACAAGTTATATTTTTTGCACCTTCGTCAATCCACTGCTTGATTATGGCAATTTGACTTCCCGCCATTTTTCGTGGAGATTCGGGCATTTTCCCGCTCGACATTTCGGTGTAAATCTTGCTTTTACTCGAACTTCCCGCAATTACGCCTTTCATAATTCCGTTGTAAGTGCTAAGGTCATAACCTTCGGCTCTTGTTTTTGAATCATGGCAGCCACTTTCTGCACAATTTGAGTAAATGATTGGTAAAACCTGCGAATCAAAGCAAAGTGCTGAACTTGTGCTGATGTTTGTGGCACAGGCAAGTTGCGAAGGAGGTAACGTTTCGGGTGCAGCACCTATTGGGTCGGTATTTAATGGTGTTTCAGTTGGATTTGAAGGAGAAACAAGTGAAGCTTTATAGTAAGTACATGAAAGTGTAAGACTTAAAAAAAATGTTATATGGAGCAGTGTTTTCATTTTTGAGAAAGCATTTAATTCATAAATATAATCTATTCAAATATCAATTCTATTGATGCGTAATTATTGTAAATTTATTTTTTCATTTCAGTAAATACAAATTTGTTTTTAACAGCTATATTTTCGGCAATTTTGACCATTACGAGCTTAGGTACATCAATTTTATGGTCGACTAATGGTATATTAAAATCACATAGTAAACTAATTTCTTCGCCTTTAATAGTCAATTTTCCTTTCAAAATACGTTCCTTTGAAACCCCGTGCATGGTTAGCAAACCTTTGGTAGTTACATCAAATGAATCATCTTTATTCCAATTAATGGCTTCGTTGATTTTTCCTTTGAAAATACCGTTTGGAAATTTGGTTGATTCCATATAGTTCTCGTTAAAATGTTCTTCCATTAAATGGTTTTTAAACTTGAACTCGGTCATCACCATTTTAACGGCTATTTCATTAGTTGCAATATTCAGAACTGAGGTCACAGTTTTGTTAAGTGCAGCAATATTTTCAAGGGGAGTTTCTGAGAAGAAACTTGTTTCTCCATTGCGGCAAATGTAATTTTGAGCATTGGTATTAGCCGCAAAAAATAAGCTAATGACGATTGTTGCGATGATATTTTTCATTAATTCGTAGTTTATGAATGTGAGTAAAAAAGCAAATATCGCCACGATAAAATATAGATATTAGTTTCAACGAATAAGTACTTTGATATAAATAAGCAACAAAAAATATTAGTTAATTTGCTGATAATCAATATTTTGTCTTGAATATATTTTCTCGATTCTTGTTTATCAGTGCTTAGTTTATACATTGATAATTATTTAACCTTCTTAGAATCACCACTTGCCTTTCTTTTTCTTTTTATCGAAACTAAATGTTCTTGATAGATTGAAACCCCAATGGATGCCACCGTTAGTCCACGATTCGGTATTTTCTGCGATAAATTGTTTTTCAATCATACCCAATGAGTTTGTAAAATGAAGTTGAAAAACGTGTCCACCTGTTTCGATATCCACACCTACCGAAAGCGAGTTATGATAATTTGAATTAAGGGCATACTGGTTGTTGAATGAAGGAAGTCGATAAAAATATTCTGCATTTATAGAGGTACGTTTATTGAGTTTATATCTACCACCAAATCCAATCGCGAAAATATCGTTGGGTTCAAACACCTCGCTGGCATCGCTTGAATTGATTCTGAAAACCTTGTTTCGATGCAGATAAGTTGGACTAATTTGCAATGAAAAACCATCAGTGATTTTTCTCGCAATCAAAATTTGACTGCAATAGCTCCATCTTTCGATATTGTTAGCAAAACTTGGTGACGAAAAAGAGTTTTCGGGATTTGTACTCAACGAAACTGCCGCAATACTGGCAAAAAGCGTTACGCTCACTGGCATTGTTCTGGCTCCACTCGATTGTTTGAGTAATTTGTATTTTCCAAAATAATCAAACGTTTTCTGGGTCGTACTTCTACCAATTCCTACCATCAAATTATCGGTTAAGCCATACTCAAAGCTCATTCGCATGGTGGCTTGGTCTAAACCAAAGTAATTATATGCTCCCGTATTTAAAGCTCCAAAACGGTGAGCAATTCGAAAATCTAAGTGACGTTTGGCTAATGTTTCCACCGATTGGCCATTAATGACTCTTGTTGATTTGAATGTAGCAATAGCAAATGTAGTAGTTGGTTTAGTGTTTTTTTCAAGCACATCCATCGGATCATCTTGTGCAACGGCTGTAATACTCAAAAAAAGCAAAAAGAGGAGATATGTATTTTTCATGATAAAAAATTGAAATTATCGAGAAAGGGAAGTTTCCTAAAAGAAACTTCCCTTTATAAATGGATTTAAAAAATAGTGAGTGTTGTTCCACTTACCACAACTGTATATTTTGTCAAGCTTTTGGTAGCTGGGCCTTGTGTTACGGCTCCGCTTGTATTAAATTCTGCTCCGTGATTTGGACAATGAAATTTGCCGCTACTCTGATAAACCACACTTGTGCCTGCATGCGTACAAGCTTGAGCTACTGCTACAAATGAGCTTGCAGTATTGCCTGATGCGGTACGGGCAATGATAACACCATTGCTGTAAATATAACTATTTGTAGTTAGCAATTTAGTTGCTAAATCTACCGTAATTCCTCCGACTGGAAGTATTACATCACTTGCGTTTTTGCATGATGCTAGTACCGCCAACAAGGCCGAACCGCCCAAACCCATACTCCTTAAAAAGTCTTTTCTTGTGATTGATTCTTGCGTAAGCATTTTGTTTTGATGATAAGTTGTAAAAAAATTATTTTGGATGATTCAATATAAAGTTTTGTTGAAATCTCTCAAATATATTGTTTTGAGAAAAGTACATTTTGAAATGCCAAAGGTAAATAGAACTAAAAAAATAGGTATTTTAAAATCTTTGAAAAGAATTACAATATTCTCACATTTAATTCATCTTACGTTTTAAACAGTATTATTATTGCCTTTGTTTGTTTTTTTAATATAATAGAATCATTGTTATTATGCTAATGAAATAAATGTTGAGAAAAGAATAAGTGACAATAATACATTATTTAATTTACTGAATATCAAGCTTTTATCTATGCGGAGAGCCTTCTCAAATCCTGTATATTATTATCGTGTCTCAGTACATAAAGCCTTGCTTCAATCTTACAAAAATCATTATTAATGCTTTATTGACTTATTCTGTAAAACCCATTAAGTTTCACACCAAACATCCAGTCGTTGTTTCGGTAGGAAAGCGGCTTGAGTTGGTAGGAAACATACGGACTTAGCTGAACCGAAAAACGTTTCCAGCGTTTTTCAATACCAGTTGATAGCATCCAGTTGTTGTACGGTATAACTTTTACACTTTCGGTGAGTCCTTCTTGCTTATTTTCTTTAATGTAATCATGCTGTGAAAAAGAAGTAAATTGTCGAAGACATACATCGAAATCTGTGCCTGTTGAGAATATTATAGTATAATCTTTTCGTAATAGCATGCGATAATTTAGATACAGTGGAATTCTGAATAGCACCTGATGGGCATCAATATCATTGATTGGCAAACTTAGCGGCAAATCTAAGTCGTGCTGCTTACGGAAGTCTTGTTCGGTCCTACGTTTAAAGTCATCTTCATCGCCGAAATGCTCAAAACCTAAGAAACTTATATTTATCCCAGTTGTGATACTCCAACGTTTGCTAAACAAAACTTCAGTCAAAATACTTGTGCCTATTTGTCCATTGTCGATATTGCTCCCTAAACCTACTCGATATTTCAGCGATGGCAAACTAATTAGAGGTATTCTCAAACCAGATTTTTTTGGACTTGAATTAACCCAACTTTCGGTTTTAAGCTGACGGTCAGCAAAATTAATAACGGGAGATAAACCAAGTGGATTATATCCTCTACTTTTTAAATCTTTCAGCACTATTATTTTTGAACTTATTTCCTTTAAAATTGACTGATTTAAAGTGGATTGAATGTTGTTAATAGTTTGATTATCATTACTTTGAGTCATGAAAATTTCTTTCTTTTCAGCAAAGTTTTCTGAAGCAGATTGACTATTGGAGTTTGAACCCGAATTTTTGTTCAAAAAACTATTTTGTTGTTTTATTGGCTCAGATTGTTTCTTTTCATTGCTGCCTTTAATATTGGTATTAATTCTATTTTCATTGTTGCTATTTCGGAAATCCTCCTTGGCAATTCCTTCTTTATTTAGATTTGAAATAGATTTTTCAGTTTTATTATTGGAAGAAATAACCACATTTTTTGAAATATCACTTCCATTTTCAGGAGAAGCATTTTCGATACTATTTATTCTTGGTTGTATCGCTATGTCTTCTTCGTAGTCATCAATAATAATTTCATTTTTGATGTGTTTGACAACATAAACTGTGTCGATTTTTTCTACGATATTTGGCAAAGACGTGCTTCTGACAGCTGTTTGTGTTGGTTGTTGCTTTAATTGCTTATTTAATTCTGAAATTTTGTTTAGTAAAGATTTGTTCTCATTCGCTTGAAAAATGGTTGTTGTTAGTAAAGTTAAGATCATGAGCGTACCAACCGAGTAGGTGAATATATGCCCAAAGCGTTGCCAAAGACTCAAAGGGATTAGTTGATTTACATACCCTTGAACTCGGTCGATTTCGTCTTCACTAAAAGGCGGGTGAAAGTTCTCAACTTTGCGTCGAAAAGCCTCGTCAAATTTGTCAGTTTTCATTGAGTTTGTTTTTTCTCACTGCGTAAATATCAAATAAATGAGGAAAATGAATGCGTATCATTTCCTGTAATTTTATACGAGCATCTTGAAGATTCGATTTCGATGTGCCTTCTTGAATTCCGAGACGCTCGGCAATTTCTTTGTGTTTATAACCTTCAACAACATAAAGCATAAAAACCATGCGATACATGGGCGAAAGCTTACTTACAAGCCCCATGATTTCTTCAACCGAAAGCTGACTAATCACGTCGTCGTTAAAATCAGTTAGTTCTATTTCATTTATTGTAACATGGAGTTGGTATTTTTTATTACTTCTGTAATAATCGATGGCCGTATTGACCATGATTGTCCGAACCCACGCCTTGAACGGTTGAGCCGAGTCATATTTAGGTAGATTATTAAAGATTTTCAAGAAACCATCATTGATCATTTCTTCCACTTCTTGCTCATTGCTAGAATATCTCGCACAAATGCTCTTCGCAAAGCCTAAATGTAGCTTTATAAGCGTCCTCTGAGCCTGACTGTCATTATTAATGCAGGCTTTTATTACGCTATCGAGATTATCTTCTGAAAATGTAATTTTCTTGAAAAACAATGGAAAATGATTTAGATCTTTTGCGAATTCACTAAAGTATTGATTGCTTAAACGTTAGTAATGACTACTTTAATATGCTTCGCATAATAATTTATATTTATAAAGGTAGTACGTATGCACAAAAAAAAGGGTGGGGTAGTCAATGAAAAATAATATATTTTCAAAAAAAAACTTTTTTTACCCCACGCTTTTATTCGGGATGGCGTAATGATAGATAATTACTCGTTTTTAAAATTTAACATTAATACCTATGACAAGTTTTGCAAGATTGATAGTTTTTTCGGCATTATTGATGAGCTTTAGCTCCGATATTGTATTGGGACAAGACTCTACGAAGTCACCGATTCAAACAGTTTTTAAGAAAATCAAAGTTGGTGGCAAATTGAATTACTTGGGAGTTTATATTTCACCCGAATATCAGTTCGGACAAGTTGGAGGCGTATTTAGGTCATTGGCTGGAGGTTCGTTTATGTTACAATTCAATAAAAGATTTGGAATTGGAATGGCTGGTTATAGCAGTTTTAGAAATCAATCGAGGGGTGGGGATGGAATGTTTGGTGGCTTAAAATTTGAATATACCTTAAAACCTAACGCGGCAATCCACGTTTTGTTTCCTTTGGTTGTTGGAATGGCTGGTGATAATTTTCATTTTGAGGAATTCGAAGATGATGATTTTAGAGGTGGAAGAGATGATGATTTTGACCCGAAACCTGAAATGAAGCCAAGAAGAGGAGAAAACTTCTCAAACAATATGTATCGTCTGATTCAACCTGGAGTCGTGGCAGAGGCAAACTTTTATCGTTTTGCAAAAGCATTTGTTGGTGCAAATTATCGTTTTGCTTTTGATAATAATGGTTTAAATACTGATTATAAAGGTTTTTCGGTAAATGTTGGATTGAAACTTGGTATTTTTGATTACGCAATCAACAGAAAACCAAATAAAAAAAAACACGATAATAAATTTTAATTTGAAGTTTGTAAAACCATTTTTAGATTGAAAGCTGTCATTGATTGTGCATTTACGAAACCGAAGTTTCTATCTTAACATAATCATTTATTCAAGTACTGAGACGAAAATAATCAAAAAAATATAGTAAGTAGCGAGACAGTGTACATGATATGCGAAATAATACTCCCATTAACAAGTTATAGTTTTTGAATTTATCATTAAATATTGCCCTTTTACTTGGTTAATTTGTTGATAATCAAGTTTGAATTTAGTTCTTTGTTTTTTAACTTTATGATGAAAAAATAAAAACAGCCATAGTCGAGAAAAACATAAATATTAAAATTACGAGATTCAATAATAATGAACAGCTATTTTACGCTTTAGTTGATGTAAATGGTAAAATATTCGTTATTGTGATTGGCTATTCAAGTGTAGAAGACTTTGTGTAGTTTTTAGAAAAAGGTAAAAAGAAATTTCAACCAACCTTTTTTTAGAAAAGTAGTTTGTAAAATAAATGGTCGATAAAGACAAAATGCAAATTATCCCACAATTTTTAAGTAGTTGCATAATAAAAAAATAAACCAATATTTTTTAAAAATCAATAATCATGACACGTTACGAGTTTTTGAAATCAGCAGGTTTTAGTGGTGCAGCTTTAATGGCATTGCTTACTTCTTGTGTAAGAGAAGATGATAAATACGTAAATGCTCTCACAGTAGCACCTTATGGTTCAACTACTGGCACAACAACAAGTGGCATCACAACAGGAACTACTACTGGCACAAATAATGGTACTACTACGGCCACTTCAAATGTTTCTGGTATTATTACTACTGAAGAATTAAACAAAATTACTAGTACAAAACTTAAAATTGACCTTACTTCAAAAACCTATGCTAATTTGCAAATTGCTGGAGGATATATGATTATTAGTAATATTGTAATTGCTCTTTCTAAAACAAATACTTACATTGCAGCCACGGTAACTTGTTCGCATGAACCCAAAAAACAAATGATATACTACAATAATGAATGGTATTGTACAGCTCATGGAGCAAGGTTTTCATTGACTGGAGCTGGCTTGAATAGCAATGGAAGAGCGGGTCTTTCGGTGTATAAAGTTGCCACCGATGGCAAAACTTTGGTAGTTTATTAAAAGATTAAAAAAGAAATATTCAAATAATAAAAATGAAATTTTTAAACATTCTTCTGACGTTCTTCTTGCTTGAAGGTTCTCCGCAGTGGGGTAGCGATTTCGACAAAGCAAAATCTGATGCTATTCAGAATCATAAATATATTATGATTAATTTCTCAGGTTCTGATTGGTGCGGACCGTGTATCAAGCTTAAAAGAGATATTCTTGATTCTCCTGAGTTTTTAAACTTTGCGACTACAAATTTAGCTTTGGTTCGAGCCGATTTTCCGAGATTAAAGAAAAATCAATTAGATAAAAAACAAACAGGAATGAACGAAACCCTTGCTGAGAAGTATAATCAAGAAGGGAAATTTCCGTTGACGGTCTTGGTCGATGCGTATGGCAAAATTCTGAAAGAATGGGATGGCTATCCAGCAGGAATCACAACCGATGCTTTTATTCAAGAAATACAGTCGCTTATCAATGCTCGCAAATAAAGTTCATCAAAAAACGCTTCGCTTAATGGGTAATCGCTTTACTATCAGCGTAGTAGATGATGATGCTAAATTGGCAGAAAAACAGATTGATGAAGCCATTGCCGAAGTTAGCCGTATCGAAAATCTTCTGACCACCTTCAATAATGAGAGCCAAACCAACCAAATTAACGAAAATGCAGGCATTAGACCAGTAAATGTTGATAAGGAAGTATTTGATTTAATCCAGCGGTCGCTCAGAATATCAGCTCTCACTGACGGTGCTTTTGATATAAGTTATGGCTCAATCGACAAACGTTTTTGGAATTTTGATAAAGAAATGACTTCGCTTCCTAATGCTGAGGCTGCCAAAGAATCAATCAAATTAATCAATTATCAAAATATAATTTTAGATACCCTAAATCTGACAGTTTTCTTGAAAGAAAAAGGTATGAGAATTGGTTTTGGTGGAATCGGAAAAGGTTACGCTGCTGAACGAGCTAAACAATTATTGATAAAAAACGGAGTAAAAAGCGGAATTGTTAATGCCGCAGGCGATTTGACAACTTGGGGGAATCAACCCAACGGAACACCATGGACTATTGCTATTGCCGACCCAGATACTCAAAATAAAGCTTTTTCGTACATCAATATAAGTGATATAGCAGTGGCTACTTCGGGAAATTATGAAAAATATGTAATTATCGACGAAAAAAAATATTCACATACAATTGACCCAAAAACTGGTTTTCCTGTTTCGGGTATCAAAAGTGTTACAATTATTTGTCCAAATGCCGAATTGGCCGATGCAATGGCCACGCCTATCACTGTTTTAGGAGTTGATGCCGGTCTTGGGCTAATCAATCAGATGAAGCAAATTGCTTGTATCATCATCGACGACGACAATAATATATATACATCTAATAACATTAACGTTTCATAAAAATGAAATCAATCAAAGTCTTTGCTCTTTTAGCCTGTTTACTTAGCACAATGGCTTCATGTGTAGCGGTGAAAGAGTATCAAAAAAATAGAATAAATGACTCAGAAATGGAACTTGCTGGACGGAAAGCCGAGAAGTTTGAGACAAGTTTTTATCTCTACCGAGAAGGTGCATCTGGTGCAAATGGTGGCAAAAGTGGCGGCGGTTGTGGATGTAACTAAAATCTTGCACCGAAGTTGTACTTCGTTGATAATTAAATAGTTATAGTTTGTTTGATAGTGTTTTCTATAACTTATAATGAACTAAAACATTGAAATAGTCGATTATAATCAAATCCTACTCGACTATCAAAAATTTTCCACTATGAAAAAAATAACATTAGCGATTGGTTTGTACGTTGGTCTTTTGAGCGTTGCTTATGGCCAAAATGATGAAACAAAATATATATTTAAAAGTAAAAAAAGCGAAACTACCAATAAAAACTCATTCCCGATTTCAAGCAAATGGTTTAAATTGAGTTCAAAAACCTTAGCTGGAAGCAGTTTTCGTACTTTGAAATTAGATGAGGTAAATATTGTTTCGTCATATTATGCCCAAGATGGAAATAACTCTGCGGTAACAGGGGGCATCGGAACCGAAAAATTATTTGATATTGCCAATTCACTGGATTTGAAATTGTCGTATTCAGACAAAAAAGCCCGTAAACACTCAATTACAGCCGAAGCAGCCATAGATTATTATTCATCAGCTTCATCTGATAAAATTGACCCTCGTTCTGTTTCTTCGGCTTCGATGTCTGATGTTCACTTTTATCCAACACTTTCGTGGAGTAGAAAAGATGATAAAACACACAAAACAGTAGGGGCGAGTTTATCGTATTCAACCGAGTGGGATTATCAATCTTATGGTGGAAATCTGAGTTTTTCTAAATCCTCAAAAGATAATAATACCGAACTAAGCGTAAAAATAGGGGCGTTTTTTGATACTTGGTCGGTTATTTTGCCTTACGAACTTCGCCCCAACGGCTATGGTTCGGGTGCTGAAGGAGATAATAACATTGATTTCAAACGCCGAAATTCTTATAATTTATCCATCGGAGTTTCGCAGATTATCAATAAACGCTTGCAAGTAATGGCAGTTGTTGAGCCATCTTACCAAGAAGGACTTTTGAGTACGCCTTACCATCGCGTTTATTTCACTGATGGTTTATTAAAAGTAGAAAAATTACCAGGAACTCGTGCAAAATTGCCGGTCGGATTGCGTGCAAGTTATTTCTTGGGTGATAGATTTATCATTCGCTCGTTCTATCGTTATTACCAAGATAATTGGGGTATGAAAGCACATACTGTAAGCCTTGAAGTGCCAATCAAAATTACCTCGTTTGTTTCGGTTACGCCTCATTATCGTTTTAATAGACAAACTGCTGTTATGTATTTTGGCCCAATCAATAGCCATAAATTGACTGAAAGTTATTATACTTCTGACTTTGATATTTCTGACTTTAGAAGTGCATTTTGGGGAGCAGGAATCAGAATTGCACCTCCCGATGGTGTTTTAGGAATTAAACACTGGAATTCTGCCGAATTGCGATATGGACATTACAACCGAAGTAATGGCATGGTAGCCAATATTATTACGCTGAGTGCTAAGTTTAAATAAAAAAAAGAGAGACATTCAAACAAATGAATATCTCTCTTTTTTACTTAAATAGTTTTATTAAATAGATAGAATAAAATAAGCGACAAAAATATAATTATTAAATTGTTGATAGTCAATGTTTTATAGTTGCAGCGACCCGTAGCTTCGGCGAGCCGTCGCGAACCATCTCGAATCCTTTATTTTGCCTCTCGTATCTCATTACCTAACTCACCTGCTTTTTCTCAATAAAATCCTTAAAAGCTTTGCGGTAAGTATCACTTATCGGAATAAAGTTTTTGCCGATTTGTATTTTTTCTTTGTCAATCGCATCAATGGCATCGAAGGCGATGATGTAGGAATTATGAACCCTAATAAACTGGTTGTACGGAACGCCTCCTGCCGATAGTTGACTTTCTAGGCTCTTCATGGTTTGGAGGGTGACTATCTTTTTGAGGGTAGCGTCTTTGTCTTTGGTATGGATACAAACATAATCTTTCAAACCCTCAATGTACTGAATTTCATTGAGGCGAATTTTTACCAGTTTTGTACCATCTTTTACAAAAACAAATCCTTGACTACCGGCTGAATTTACTGTTACTTCTTTTACAATTTTTTCTTGTACAACTGTTTGAGTAAGCCGAATGGTAGCTTTTTCGACTGCTTTCAGAAAACGTTCCAAACTTATTGGTTTCAATAAATAATCAAAAACTTCAAGTTCGTAGCCTTCGAGTGCATACTCAGAATAGGCAGTGGTCAGTATCACTAAGGGTTTTTTTTGTAGGATTTTTAGCAGCGTAATACCCGTTATTTCGGGCATTTGGATATCAGAAAACAAAATATCAACTGGAACGCCAGCTGCTGTCTTTTCACGTAAAAAATCCAACGCAGCCAACGAACTCGAAAATGACTTGAGTAAATTGAGGTGTGGCACTTTCTTTACATAAGCCTCCATTAGGTTACGAGCCAGTGGTTCGTCTTCGATGATTATACAGCTTAACATTAATTGTAAATGTTTAATGATTGATTGACTACCCCAAATTCAATTTCAAAACCACGATATAATCCTTGTCGTCTTCGTTGACAGTCAACTCATAATTATTAGGATAACTAAGCTCTAAACGACGATTGACGTTCTGCAAACCAATTCCTGATTTCTCATTCGTGGTTTCATGGTTTGGTGGCAATTTACTGTTTTCTACGCAATATGTACATTTTTGACCTTCAATGTGTATAGAAATATTTACATAAGCATTGTTTATACTATTGCATACACCGTGTTTAAAAGCATTTTCAAGAAAGGTAATGAAAATAAGTGGTACAATTTGTACTGTATCAGTGTTGCCTTTGATATCAAAAGTAATTGGCACTTGATTATCCAATCTCAGCTTTTCTAGACTAATATAATTTTTCATGTACTCAATCTCTTTTGTCATAGATACCTTAAGATGGTTCGAATCATAAAGCATATAACGCATCATTTGCGAGAGTTTTTCAATAACTTCTGTCGTATTTGGTGAGTTTATCATGGCCAAATAATAAAGATTATTGAGCGTATTAAACAAAAAGTGTGGATTTATCTGTGCTTTCAAAAAACGCAATTCGGCCGTTAGTTTTTCGTTTTCTATTTCACTTTTCTTTGCCTCTAACTCAAACCAATCTTTTGCAAAACGCAACATACCAATAAAAATAGCAATGAAAATCGCAGCAATTACGTGCTGAATTACAAACTTAGTAGAATATAGAAAACCCTTGGCTTCTTTGATATCAATATAGATATATCTCTTTAAAAAAATATGGCATGTGATGATAATTGAGAAAGGAATCAAAAATTCAATTAAATATTGACCGAAGTTTTTGTGTTTTAAAAACCGAGGCAGACAGATAAAATAATTGATATAGCTGATTAAAGCCATAAAAATTATTTGAGTTGCTGCATCATAGAATGCTCGCTCATAATTTGGCTCTTCTCCGTGGCGGCTGAAAGTAATCTGATAGAAAAAAAATGAGAAATATAACGACCAAAATGATAGGTGTAATAATAAAATTCTGTTGGTAGGTAGCCCGAAGGTCGGCCCCATAATTTTTTTAATGAAATGCTGCATTTTTTTCTAATTAAACGATTGCCAAATGTATATCGGCTTTATAAATAGTATCAAAGTTTGCTCAAAAAGAGTATTAAATGCAACTACTACGAACTAAATTATGTACTTTTTGTACTTATTTTCTACATTTCAACCTAATATATCGACATTTCGACCTATTTATTCTGCACTTCGGCTTTGTCGAGTTTTCAGCCGAGTTGTCGAGTTGAACGTCTCACTTATCTAATAATAAAAATAGATTAGGGATTTAGTCTTTGATTTGCTGTAGAATTCAGCGAGACACAAAAGTTTTGCGATTCTCAAATATAGAAATCTAAAATTTTAAATAGCATTACAATGAAAAAATTAGCATCAATACTCACACTTTTAATAATGGCCACTATAATGGCAACGGCACAGTTTGGTCCTGGAATGGGTGGTGGACAAAGAGGTGATAGCAATGGTCGCCCACAAAATACGCAACAAGCACCTTCATTAAATTTAGAAGGAAACGCTCCAAAAGGAAATTCAAAAGTTTTTGGTTTTGTCATTGACGAAAACGTTTCAGCAGCCGTTGAGTTTGCTAACGTTGCACTTTATACAAAAGATACCAAGAAAGTCGTTGACGGAACAGTAGCCGACGAAAAAGGTAAGTTCTCAATGAGCCGTGTGGCGGCAGGTGAATACAATCTAGTAATCACTTTCATAGGTTTCAAAGATAAAACCATTGAAGTAAAAGTTGAAAAAGGTAAAGACAATGATTTGGGTGTAATCAAACTTGCTCAAAGCGTAAAACAATTGGATGAAGTAACCGTTACAGCTGAGAAATCAATGATTGAAGAGAAAGTTGATAGACTGGTTTATAACGCCGAAAAAGACCTAACTTCAAAAGGTGGAGATGCCGCCGATATTTTACGTAAAGTGCCGATGCTTTCGGTTGACTTAGATGGCAATGTTTCGCTTCGAGGAACTTCAAATCTTAAAGTTTTGATTAACAATAAGCCTTCTACAATCGTTGCAAGTAGCATTGCCGATGCCTTGAAAATGATTCCTGCCGATTTGATTAAAACTGTTGAGGTAATCACTTCACCATCAGCCAAATACGATGCTGAAGGTTCGGGCGGTATCATTAATATTATCTTGAAAAAATCTACTCTACAAGGATTAACGTTAAATCTTGACTCGGGTGTTGGTATTCGTGGCTCTAATCTGAGCTTAAACGGAAACTATCGTCAAGGAAAATTAGGTGTAACGCTTGGTGGTTATGGTCGTGTATTTTATAATAAAGCGGCTACATCTTTAGACCAAACAACCTTACAAAATGGCATATCTACGCTGACAAATCAAAAGGCTAATGCTTTTGATAATGGATTATTTGGAAGATATAATTTAGGATTTGATTATGATTTAGCTAAAAATCAGTCGCTTACTGCTTCAGTAGCTTTCGGAACTCGTAATTTCAGCCGCTCACAGGATTTTATAATTAACCAATACAAAAATAGTATATTAAATTCTACTTCGTTCCGTGATGTAACAAGCAAAGATTTATCAAACTCAGTTGACATTAATCTTGATTATATCCGTATTTTCAAGCCCTCACAAGAGTTTTCAATTTCTGGACAGTTCAGTCAAAACAAATTGACTAATAATTTCTTTACCGATTTATTAAGTAGCTCCAAAGAATTGGTAAGTCGTCAGAAAAACCTTAATACTAATTTTAATAACGAAATTACATTACAGACTGATTATCAGACACCTATGAAATCAAATCAGATGTTTGAAATCGGAGCGAAAACCGTCATTCGTCAAGTAAATAGTGATTATGAGTATTTATTTGCTAATCCAACAGGTTCGTTCTCATCTGATGCTCGTAACCCAGCAGGTTTACTAAACTATAGCCAAAATATTTCAGCAGGCTATGTTTCTTATACTTTTTCTACAAAAAATAAATATACATTCAAAGTTGGTACACGTTATGAATACACAAAAATTACGGCTAATGACCAAAAAAGTGGTATCCTAATTCCAGCTTATGGAAACCTTGTACCAAGTGTAAATATCTCGAAAAGTGTAGGTAAAGCATCGACTTTGAAATTTGCTTACAACAACCGTATTCAACGCCCTGGTTTACAACAATTAAACCCGAACTACAATGCTTCAAATCCGCAGAGTATATCGATTGGTAATCCAAGTTTGAAACCAGAGATTTCTAATAATCTTGAATTTAGTTTGAGTACCAATATCAAGAAAACTTATTTGAATGTATCAGTTTTTGGTCGCCAAACAAACAACTCAATCACGCGTATTTCTATGCCATCTGACACAGTTTTGGGTGCAATTATAACAACTTATCAAAACATTGGTAAGGAACAAACTCTCGGCACAAACATTTTTGGAAACTTCTTTATCACACCAAAATGGACATTGAATGGTGGTCTTGACTTGTATTATAATTACCTGGAAGGTCAGCAAACTGGTTTGAATGGACTTTCATCAACAATTAGCAATTCGGGTATCGTAGTTGGAGGACGTTTACAGTCGTCAGTTTCACTAAACAAAGGTTGGGCAGTTCAAGCCTTCGGAGGTTTTAGAGGAAATCGTGTGCAATTGCAAGGTATGCAAGGCGGAATGGGTATGTACTCAATTGGTGCAAGAAAAGAATTTGCTAACAAAAAAGGTAGCCTTGGTTTAGCAACAGAAAACTTTTTTGGCATGAAAATGAGAAGCACCCTTACAACTCCAATGTTTAACCAAGTTAGTGTCAACAATATTTATAACCAAAATATCAAATTGACTTTTAGTTATAAAATTGGTAAAATGAAATTTACCGAAACCAAGAAATCTAAATTGAAAAACGATGATGTAAAATCGGGTGGTGATAATAATAATTAATCGTAATTGGTGAAGTAAATAATAATGGGTTTAGATTTTTTTTTTCTAAACCATTATTATTGATTCAGAAAATATAAAGATTTTATTTTGATTAGGTTGAAAAATTAGAAGGCTTGTGATATTTGACAAGCCCCTTCTTTTTTAGTTTTGCCAGCAGTCAAGGTTAATAGATTTTCTTTCGCACAAAATAAAAAGTTTATTAAAATTCTGTTTATATATCAATATATTTCTCTCAATAATTAGTATTTTTATCAAATTATAAACTCTATCAAAACTTATGAATCAAGAAATTATCAACCTCTTCGATGAGTTTACCCACAAGCCACTCACAAGAAATGATTTTATGACACGCTTGGCAAAACTTGCCGGTGGAACTGCCGCAGCGATAGCTATTTTGCCTTTATTAGAAGTAAATTACGCTAACGCAATGACAATTGCCGAAGATGACGATGATATTACAAGCGAAGATATTAGCTATGAAGGTGATGGTTCAACAATGAAAGCCTATTTGGCGAAACCAAAGAAAATTTCAGGTAAAATAGGTGCTGTTTTGGTAATTCACGAAAACCGTGGTTTAAATCCACACATCAAAGATATAACTCGTCGAGTAGCCAAAGCAGGTTATATCGCTTTGGGAGTTGATGCACTTTCGCCTTTAGGTGGTACTCCCGGCAATGAAGATGAAGCTCGTGGCTTATTTGGCAAGCTTGATACTGTGAAAAATATAAACAATTTCGTAAAAGGTTTTGATTACTTACGTTCGTTAAAAGAATCGAATGGTAAAACTGCCTGTGTTGGTTTTTGTTGGGGTGGTGGATTGGCTAATCAATTGGCTGTAATTTCTCCACAACTTAACGCTGCAGTTGCCTATTATGGCCGGCAGGCAGATGCAGTCGATGTGCCAAAAATCAAAGCATCTTTGATGCTACATTATGGTGGACTTGATGAGCGTGTAAATGCTGGAATTTCAGCCTACGAAACAGCCCTAAAAGCTGCAACCATAAAGCACGAAATTTATGTTTATGAAGGAGCAAATCATGCTTTCAACAACGATTCTTCTCCAACCCGATACAATGCCGAAGTAGCTAAATTGGCTTGGGAGCGAACACTTCGATTGTTTAAAGATACAATTGCCTAAATACGCAAAGCAAATTTCGATTTTAGATTGTTAAAAATGTTAAAATAGTTTGACAAAACATTATATGTCATTACATTTGTCATAGAAATTTAGTATAATTATTAATAGGTATTAATCAAAAAACACAGTAAAATGAAAAAAATCACAATATTTGCTTTTGCGTTATTAGCATCTGCAGCATCTTTTGCACAAAAATGGTCACTTGATAAAGCTCACGCTAAAATGACTTTCACAGTTACTCACTTATTGATGTCAGAAGTCGACGGAGTTTTCAAAAACTTTGATGCAACAGTTACCTCTTCAAAAGAAGATTTCTCAGATGCAGTTTTTGAGTTAACAGCTGATTTGAAACAAGTGACTACAAACCAAGAAATGCGTGATGCTCACCTTCAAAGAGATGATATGTTTGATACCGCAAAGTTTCCAACATTGACTTTCAAAAGCACAGGAATCACAGCTGCTGGCCCAAAAAAGTATAAATTGGCAGGTACCTTAACTATAAAAGGTGTATCTAAACCAGTTACTTTAGACCTTACATTAGTTGGTACAGGTGCCGCACGTGATGGCAAGAAATTAGTAGGTTTCAAAGTTACTGGTGCTGTTAAACGTACTGATTTTGGTGTTGGTGCAATGCCAGGAGCAGTTGTAGCTGAAGAAGTTGAACTCCGTGCCTCTGGTGAGTTTAAAGCAAACTAATTCTTAGCTTTATAGCCTTACAAAAGCATACCGAGAGCGAATCTGGGTATGCTTTTTTGTTTTCATGACAATTGTCATATTTTTTTAAAACTGACTTTGATAGCTTTGCCTATTCAGATCCCAAGAAAGATAAATATATGGCAACAATGCATGACCTCATTAATAGTTCAAAATTGCTCCAAATGATTACGGAACGATTAGACATAACTCCCAAAACAAAGGCAATCAAGCACATCGAAATGAACCCCGAATTGATTGAATTGATATAATGATGATGCAGATTTTCCTTTCGAGAAAATGCAGAGGTTTTCGATAGAAGAAATTCTGGATTATCTCCAAACTACTCATCATTATTATTTGAACAAGAAATTACCAGAAATAGAACAGTCTTTATTGCACATTTTTAGTAAATACAGTAAAAGCCACCAACTTTTAGCTAGTATGGCGATTTTCTTCAACATTTATAAAAACAAGCTTATTGACCATATTCTTATGGAAGAAAAACAATTGTTTCCGTATATTCGACGAATGATTGTTGCCTCAAAAGTAAAATCAGTCTGTGCCGAAAGTCTTGAAATTGACCTTGAATTTTCGATAGAAAAATTTATATCAAGCCATTCGCCAATTGAAGACGAATTGAAAGAAGTGAGTGAAATAATTAAACAATATTCTGTCAACAAAACTACTCCATTACCGTTCAAAGTTTTCTTGAATCAAGTTGAGTTATTTGAGCTTGAACTTCGTAAGCACGCCATTATTGAAGACCATGTACTTGTGCCGATGGTGATTGAGCTTGAAAAGAAAACCAAGCATTTTTCTAAATAGCAAAACATAAACATCAAATAAAAGTGCAAGGCTCGGTGAATCTTCATCGAGCTTTTTTGTTATCTTTAAAATGTTTTATTTACTCCATTTTTTCTATGAAAAACAAACTTTTCGTTTTAATCGTACTATTTTTTCAACTATCGCAAACTTTCGCACAGCAAGCACAAAAAGGTTTACTTTGGGAAATCTCAGGTACTGGAATTTCGCTACCTTCTTATATTTTCGGAACGATTCATTTGATTTGTCCCGATAATTTTTTTGTTCCGAAAGGCACAGAAGAAAAATTTAAAATTGCCCAACAGGTTTTTTTAGAAATTGACATGGACGACCCGCTGATGATGACAAAAACTCAAAAATTGATGATGTCAGCCGATGGAAAAAAGTTGAAAGATATTATGAATAAGTCTGATTATAAGGTTTTTAGCGAGTATTTTAAGAAAACTTCTGGAATGGATGTAGCAATGTTTGGTCCAGCAAAACCAATGGTTTATATGAGTTTCGCGTTGATGAAATCAGCTAAATGCCCGATGCCAAAATCTTATGAAGAGTATTTTGTGAAAAAAGCAAAAACCGAGAAAAAAGAAGTTTTAGGTCTTGAAACCATTGAAGACCAAGTTGCGGTTATGGATAAAGCCACGACTGAGCAACAAGTTGGATGGTTGATGGATGCGGTGAAAGAAACTGAAAATGGCAATGCAATTTATGATCAAATGATAGATTTGTATAAAAAACAAGATATTGAGGCTTTAACGAAAATGATTTCAGAGCAAATGGTAGGAATGAAAGATGAAATGCTGGACAAAAGAAACCAAAACTGGATTCCTGTAATGGAACAGAATATAAACCAAAAATCAACATTTTTTGCAGTAGGAGCGGGACATTTGGGAGGAGAAAAAGGCATATTGAAACTTTTACAACAAAAAGGTTATACATTAAAGAGCTTAGAGTAAAATTCAAAATTTCTAAGAAACTAAACAATCAAGGCTTATTTATTGCTAATAAGCTACTTAATGCTATATTTGTAAGTAATAAAGCTTTCATAAGTCCTATTTAATTATTAAAAAATTGCAATTTAACGAACTTAACCTTCATGATGACGTACTGACGGGAGTGGACGCCATGAATTATTTACAAGTCACTCCAATACAAGAGAAGGCAATTCCAATTATTCTTGCTGGCAAGGATTTAATAGCTTCGGCTCAAACTGGCACAGGCAAAACCGCTGCTTATTTGATTCCTATTTTAGATAAAATTAGTCGAGAGCCGAGCAACCATACTTCAGCACTCATTTTAGTTCCCACCCGTGAACTCGCCAAGCAAATTGATGAGCAAATAGAGGGATTTAGTTATTTTATACAAGCGACAAGCCTTGCCATTTATGGTGGAGGAAAAGGAGAAGATTGGGACCAACAACGCAAAGCTCTAGTAAAAGGGGCTGATATTATCATAGCCACCCCAGGCCGCTTGATGGCACACATGAATTCTGGCGAGGTAAAATTTGATAATTTAAAATGTCTAATTTTAGATGAAGCCGATAAAATGATGGATATGGGATTTTCGGATGATATACTTTTTGTATTAAAATATTTGCCCCAAAATCGCCAAAATTTGATGTTTTCGGCCACAATGCCTAAGAAAATCAGAGATTTTGCCAATAAAATCCTTATAAATCCAGAAGAAATCAGACTGGCTGTATCAAAACCAGCAGTAGGAATTGACCAACAATTTTATTTAGCTTCTGATGAACAAAAACTCCCATTATTGATTCATTTGATGAAAAATACGGTAGCCGAATCAGTCATAATTTTCACATCGCAAAAATCAATGATTGAAAAAGTTGTTCGGATGCTGAATCGAAATAAGTTTGAAGCAAGAGGGATTTCATCTGATAATACGCAAGAAGACCGAGAAGAGTCATTGAGAGGTTTTAAGAATAAGCAATTCAAGATTTTGGTGGCCACCGACGTGCTTTCGAGAGGCATTGATATAAATAACCTTAATTTGGTAATTAACATTGATGTGCCACGCGATGCCGAAGATTATATTCACCGAATCGGACGAACTGCACGTGCTGAGACTACGGGTACAGCTTTTACTTTTATCAATGAAAAAGACCAATATCGCATTGCAAATATTGAAAAGTTACTCGAAAGAGAAGTTGAAAAACAAAATATTACCGAAAGTTTAGGTTTGGGAATCGCTCCTGAATATAAATCGACTCAAGCACGTAAACCTTACCGAAAGCCAGTAGGGAAGAAAAAGTTTTTTAATAAGAATACTGTCGCTAATAAAAAACCTGCTGCAGCACAAAACTAAATTAGCTTATCATAAATACAATAAAAGCGAGCTAACAATCTGTTGGCTCGCTTTTACTGTATTTGACAAAAAAAGGATCTCTAAAAAAATTTTTCGAAATATTATTCGCTTAATTTTTATTTTAAGACATCCTCTTTTTAGTTATCTTAAGAAAATTATTTCTTAGGTTGTGTAGCAGGTGCAGAAGTCCTATCCGTAGCAGGCGTACCTGCCGCAGGAATTGCTGTTGGAGCATTTGGACGAGCAGTTGCTTTTTCAACGTTCAAGCCATTGTCATCATTTGCGGCTGCACCTGTTTTGCTATTAAAAACACCTGCTGTTAAAGCACCTACTATAATGAATGCAAAAAAGCCCCAAGTGAGTTGTTCAAGAATATCACCTGTACGTTGAACACCGAACATTTGTGAGCCAGCACCACCAAATTCGCTCGAAAGACCACCGCCTTTTGGGTTTTGGATCATAATCACTAATACTAACAATATGGCGACAATTACCATTAAAACTAAGACTGTAGTGTACATTTTTAAAATGAATTATTAACTTATGAAAAATACTTTAAAATTTTCTTTTTTTAAGAAATGAAAAAAATATGCCTTAATTACTTTAAATGAATAAATTATTAAAAAAGTACCTCTAATAACTACATCATTTTCTTTTCTAAGTCTGCTATTTTTTCCGCAAAGTAAGCACTTTTTTCGGGATTTTTTACTAAAAGTTTCTTATAAACTTCTATTGCTTGTTCGAAACGTCCTTGGCGAGATAATATTTTGGCATAACTTTCGGTAACTAACGGGCCATTTAGAGTTGTGCTACGTTCGCTTAAATCTTCTACTTCAACGATGAGGTCACCTTGTCTTGTAGGTTGTATACGTGGTTCTTTCTTGATAAATTGCTCAATAATTGCCAATTGTTCGTCTTGAATGTTTCTTAGTGCTGGTTTTGCAATTGATTCTATTAATTCTTCTTCTAATTTCTCACGGTTTAATTCTTTATCAATAGTTCCTTGCGAAAACTTATTTTCGAGTTGATTTTCCGTAACTCTTAGAGCTGGAATTGAATTCCAATCCATATCGTTTTCTATTACTTTTCTCAAGGCGTTTCTGCTAAGGGCATAAATGGCGGCTTTCCGAACTGCATCTTTGGCAATTTCGGGTGCTTTTGCATAAATACCTTTTGCAATTAGCGTATAACCCAGCTGAAAATACGGGAATTTCTTAGTCGCATTTTCCATCGTCATAATATCATTAAGCGATAATGCCTGAGGGTTACTCATGTAATCTATAAAGTTGTTTTTATCCAGCATGTTTTGTGAAATTAAGAATTAAGAATGTAGAATTACATTAGCGGTCAAAATGCCAAATCTTCAATTCTTAATTTATCATTCTAAATTGATGTATTACCACTGTGCGGCGGTATCAGTAAATATATTCAGCACTAATTGGTCTATTATTTTAGGAACTAAACTGCTTTCTACTTGCGAAAGGTTTTGTTCTTGTGGGAAATCTTGGTAAAAAGAAAACTCTTTTTCAAAACTTTCTTCTTCATATTTAGCATTCACAAATCTTACTTCTATTCTGATGGTCAGTCGGTTAAGAGCTGCTTTGTCGCTTGATGTAGCTGAAACAGGTGTTAATTCATAACCTACTATTGTACTTTCGAGCAGTAAATCAGCATCGTTGGGCTTTAACTTTAGGCTTGTGTTTCGCTGATAATATTCTTTTAGTTTTTCAGTAAAAGTCAAAGTTAAATTAGCTGGGCCACCAGCAGTTCCCATTGTGACATTCTGAATTGTAATCGTCTTCAAATCATCTTTGAGAGTTGTACCCGTAAATGAGTAAACTTTACAACCAATTATTAATGAACAATTAATAATTATCAATACAAAGATAAGAAATCTACGTATATTTACGAATTTAGTAAATTTATTAAATAATAGATAGAGTGACGTTGCAATTGAAAATTGGTAATTGATAATTGTTCTTTTATTCGTCTTCAATATCATATTGTTTGATTTTTCGGTAAAGAGTACGTTCTGATATTCCCAAGTCTAAAGCTGCGTATTTTCGTTTGAAGTTGTTTTTCTTCAAAGCCCTAACAATCATTTCTTTTTCTTGTTTTTCGAGCGAATACGAATTTTCTTCGGTTTCGTGCGAAATGTCTTCCACATCTATTCTATCGCCTTGAATACTGTCAATTTTGATAATGTTCTGATTATCAACTGGTTGATAACTCGGATAGTTCGTTTGTTGTGGAGGGTTATATACCGTCGGAGGCATCAAAGCTACGCTATCTTCTTTGTGAATGTCCTCAAATAAGCCCTGGTGTTGCTGCATAATATCAGCATTGATTGAAACACCTCCAGCTTGGCCTCCTTGCATTAGCGAAAGTACCAATTTTTTTAAATCGGTCATATCTTTTCGCATATCAAATAATACTTTGTATAATAAATCTCGCTCAGAATAATTGCTGTCATTGCCACCATTTAAGCCTTTTAATAAAGTCGGAAGTCGGCTTGTTTGTTCACGAGGAAGATATTTAGTTAAAATATCGGCAGAAACAAGGCGTTCAAATTCAAGAATCGTGATTTGCTCTGCAATGTTTTTTAGTTGACGGATATTTCCTGGAAAACGAAAGTTCATCAACATTTGGGAAGCACTTTCGGTTAATTCTATTGGACGAATGTGGTTTTTTTCTGCAAAATCAGTAGAAAATCTCCTAAAAAGCAACTCAATATCGTAGCCTCGTTCACGCAGAGCTGGCACATGAAGCGGCACAGTATTTAGTCGATAATATAAGTCTTCACGGAAACGCCCACGCTCAATGGCTTCCAATAAATTCACGTTGGTGGCAGCCACTACTCGCACATCGGTTTTTTTTACTTTCGATGAGCCAACGGGAATAAATTCACCGTTTTCAAGTACACGAAGCAAACGAGCTTGCGTACCAATAGGCATTTCGGCAATTTCATCCAAGAATATTGTTCCTGTACTAGTTGTTTCAAAATAGCCTTTTCGGTCGTCGATTGCTCCTGTAAATGAGCCTTTTACGTGTCCGAAAAGTTCTGAATCAATCGTGCCTTCGGGAATTGCTCCGCAGTTGATGGCTATAAAAGGTCCATGTTTGCGAGAGCTAAGTGCATGAATTACCTTTGAAAAAGATTCTTTTCCGCTACCACTTTCTCCATTTATTAGCACAGTCAAGTCGGTTGGAGCTACCTGAATTGCCACGCTGAGAGCATGGTTCAAAGCAGGAGCATTTCCAATAATGCCGAAGCGATTTTTGACTGATTGTAATTCTATATTGTTACTCATTTCGATTTAGCTTTTGGCTTCGGCCAGCGTACAGTTTGGTTGCGTTTCGCTTGTTTATTAAATGTAAAACTTATTACTTCCAAATTCTACATATATTTATACTGCATGTCCAATCAAAGTTCCTGATGAGCATTCGGTAATCAAAACATTTACATAGTCACCGAGTTTAAAATTCTCTTTTGGAAAAACTACGATTTTATTTTGGTCATTTTTGCCAGAAAGTTGTTCGTTTGATCGTTTAGAAAATCCTTCGACTAAAACTTTATAGGTTTTTCCAACACAAAGTTGGTTTCTTTCGAGTGAATGTTCACGTTGGCGAGCAATTATTTCAGCCAATCGACGACTTTTTATTTCTTCCGGAACATTGTCTGTAAATTTTTTAGCGGCTGGTGTATTTGGCCTTTCGGAATATGAAAACATATATCCATAATCATATTTTACATAATCAAGTAGGGAAAGGGTTTCTTGGTGGTCTTCTTCGGTTTCGGTACAGAAGCCTGCAATCATATCTTGTGAAATACCACATTCCTTGCCCAAAACCTCACGAATTCGGTCGATTCTGCCAATGTACCATTCACGGTCATAAGTACGATTCATTAATTCCAAAATACGACTACTGCCACTTTGAGCTGGTAAATGAATGTAATTACAAACATTATCGTATTTTTTGATGGTGTAAAGTACATCATCAGTAATGTCTTTTGGATGGGAAGTCGAGAATCGTACTCGTAAATCTGGACTAACTTGTGCGACCATCTCAAGCAAATTGGCGAAGGTTACAATTGAATCATTATCCGTTTTCCATTTATAACTATCAACATTTTGCCCCAAAAGAGTTACTTCCTTGAAGCCTTGATTAAATAAATCAGTTGCCTCTTTTACAATTGAATGTGAGTCACGGCTTCGCTCACGTCCACGAGTATAAGGCACAACGCAGAAACTGCACATATTGTCGCAGCCACGCATAATACTAATCATGGCTGTAACACCATTTGAATTTAGTCGAATTGGCGTTATATCGGCGTAAGTTTCTTCTCTCGAAAGGAAAACATTTACTGCTTTATGACCATCTTCAACTTCACTAATCAGATTTGGTAAATCGCGGTAGGAGTCAGGACCTACTACCATGTCAACTATTTTTTCTTCTTCTAATAATTTAGTTTTTAAACGCTCGGC
>Ga0247833_1002235_pt1 | contig 28799 bp, 29 predicted proteins | sample LaCruzMarch2015__7_FD_187117 | JGI IMG/M metagenome (GOLD analysis project Ga0247833, IMG submission 187117) | Freshwater microbial communities from meromictic Lake La Cruz, Castile-La Mancha, Spain - LaCruzMarch2015_8m | ecosystem: Environmental > Aquatic > Freshwater > Lake | place: Spain... | reverse complement strand
CGAACTCATTAAGACACACACCGGACGGAAGGTTTCGGTCTGGACGGCAGGCCGATACCTGAAGGATTGGGGCTTCACGCCCCAGAAGCCGGTGCGGCGAGCCTATGAACGCAACCCCGTTGCCGTGCAAGCCTGGCTCGACAAGGAGTACCCGGCTATTCACAGGCGGGCAAAGGCCCAAAACGCCTTGATTCTCTGGGGAGATGAGATGGGTCTCCGGTCAGACGACACCGTCGGACGCACCTATTCTCTAAGGGGCCAGACGCCGATCGTTCCCGCGACCGGCCGCCGATTCGGGTGCAACATGATCTCGGCGATCAGCAATCTGGGACGCCTCTGGTTCATGGTGTTCTCGTGCCGCTTCAATGCCGACGTCTTCATTCGCTTCCTCACACGGCTCCTGAAATCCACTGATGGTAGGAAGATCATCCTCATTGTCGACTCGCATCCCGCCCATAGGGCCGCGAAAGTAGCCCGCTGGATTGAAGCAAAGCGGGAGCGGCAGACCAAGCTGGAACTCTGCTTCATGCCAGGCTACAGCCCGGAACTCAATCCAGACGAACTGCTCAACCAGGACACTAAGCAGGCCATGCGGCGGCAAAGGCCTCGCGATCAGTCGCAGATGATCGCGAACGCCCGATCGCATCTGCGACGCCGCCAGAAGCAGCCGGGGGTCGTTCGCAACTTCTTCGAAGAAGAACACGTTCAATACGCGGCAGCTGCCGGGTAACAAACGTCAACTATTGGATGCTCCCCGTAGTATTTGGAGCCCTCAGAAGCCGTAGCCCTCCAAGACAACGACAAATACGGTTGGGGATTAGACCCAGACGCTCTGCGAGGCGCGATCCATTGGCACCACAAGGTGTTCAAGTACAACGGAATTCACGCGGACGTCATTGAGGCATGCCGTAAAGCCGACTGGATAGACGCAACGCAAGGTTGGTGCCGCAAGGGAATACCCAGATCGGCCATAGTCAAAGTTGAATCCACATTTCCCAACTGCGGGTTTCACAAAACCCTTCTGCGGTTGGCCAAGGAATATGGCGGTTCAACGCTTGTTGGTGGCTTCAAAGTGATGCGAGGAATCGTAAAGTGGTGACGCGTGTGGGAGCTCTGACCACCCGCTTGCTTCTCTCCAACAGCCCCCCTCCGCCCCCAACGCCTCCGTCCGGTTCTTGAAGGGCCCCAAGACAGGCCCATCAACAGGCCCCATATCAGCCCACCAGAAGCCGTCCCTATCTGGCTTGACATGACTGGCCCGGGTGATCTGCAACCTCCCGAGTTCCCGCAGGTCCAACTCCTCGCCATACACACATCGAACGTCACCTCCAGCATCCCAATGGTAGGGCTGACGAACCCGACAGAGTGCGACGCGAAATGCGCATCCATTGCGACGCGAAATGCGACTCCGCAGGCGTCCGCATCCGGCAGCACGGAGCCGCACGAAACGACAGAACCCGCTGCCACCATTCAGGTTGCAGCGGGTTCTTCGGGAATTGCGCCAGTTACCAAAACTGGCCCGCGGCACGAAACCGCGCAAAAAAAAGCCCGCCGGGGCCATGGATGGCCCGGCCGGCGTAAAGAAAGTGGCGGGGACAGGAACCGAACAAATACGGTTTCATTCGGGAAATCGAAGGGTCGCGTCCAACTGCGACGCAGAATGCGACGCAATTTCACGTAATCGGGTGGAACTGCTCGCCCGCGCCGTCATCCTCGTGGCCGGTATGAGTCTGGCCGAGGCTGAGCGGGCCGCAGTGCTCGCGCGGGTGATCGCCGAGTTGACCAATCCGGCTACGCGGATTCCGGAATAGTCGAGCAGGGCAGTAGGCGTGTGGCTCTGCTAGAATTCCGCTATGGATCGATGGACGTGCGGCTGCCGGAAACGACCCTCATGGTCGACTACCTGTTCACGAACTACTTCCTGAACGAGGTGCTTCGCAAGCGTCCATACATCAAGCCCGAATGGTGCGTCTTTGTCATCGAAAACGCCGTCCATTCCGAGCCTCAGGAAACCAATCGCTGGAGGTTTTGGGCTGCAATTCCCGAACTGGACGGCCGGTACCTGCGAGTGGTTACGCTGGAGGATAAAATCACGATTCACAACGCCTTCCCCGACCGAGGATTCCAACCGTGAAGCTCAACTATCACGCCGATACCGACTCTCTGTACATCGAGTTGTGCGACCGCCCGAGCGTTGACAGCCGTGAGATTTCGGAGGGCGTTGTCCTGGATTACGACGCCGAAGGGAGGCTCGTGGGCATCGACGTAGACAACGCCGGCAACAAGATCGAGTTGCAGAAAGTCCTCCTTAGCAAGTTGCCGGGAAAGGTTGAGACGGAAGCGGCCTGATCGCTGACCGAAGCAGCCAACCCCGCTCTGCCTCCAACGCCTCCGTCCGGTTCCTGAACGGCCCCAGCACCGGTTCACCAACCGGACCCATATCGGCCCAGGTGTCGAGGATGAGTTTGTCGGCCGAGAGGATGGATTGCGGAACAGGGCGGCAGGCAGGAGCCTGATGGGGTGGTGTTCAACTCCCGCCCGCCAACCCATGGAATGCACAGATGCTCAATCGCAGCGCCGTGATCGTTCGTCCCAAAAAGCCGTTCTGCGACTGGTTGCGTGCGGTCGACTATGAGGACGCCCTCGAGGTGACACTCGATGAGATGGGGCCGACGCTCTATCTCGTGCCGGACTACGAGGACTCTGCGGACGCCGAGAAGGTTCTGAAGAAGGTCTGCGATGAAATCTTCTGCCGAGAACTGGAGGGCTGGAACACGGACGTGGAGGTGTGGCCGCAGGACCGGAGCCTGAAGGTCTTCAAGCAGTGGTTCGATGTCCAGCACCACGAAATCGTGGAGGACGTTGGCCATGGCCCTATCGAGAATGACGAGGGGCCGGACGAGAAGCACCGGTTCAACGCACCGCCTCCGCCACCGAAGAAGAAGCCGCGGCGGTGAGGCGCAATTCACTAACGGCTCCCGCACGATGGACAGCAGCGCCGGCGTAAAAGCGGGAGGATGCCGCGCAAAAAACAGCCCGCCGGGGCCATGGATGGCCCTGCCGGCGTGAAATGGCGGGGATAGGAACCGAACAACCACGGTTTCACTCGGGAAATCGAAGGGTCGAGTCCGTCTGCGACGCAAAATGCGACGCAATTTCGGCCGATCGCATCGAGTTGCTCGCCCGCGCCGTCGTTCTCGTGGCGGGCATGCGGATTCCCGAGGCGGCACGGGAGGCGGTGCTAGCACGGTTCACGGCGGACAGGTCGTCTCAGGACGGTAGCCCTAACGAGCGAAAGGAAGTCTATAATCTAGGAAAGCCGCGTCACGACCAACCTCGGCCACCCATGACTACTGTTCAGGAAATTGAAAAAGCGATCGAGGCGCTGCCGCTTGCTGACCAACTTCGGCTGTATCGGGACCTGCCTCACCTGATTGGCCGCGCACCGGAGGAACTCGACTGGCAGCGACTGGCTATCGAAGAGTTTTTCAGGGACGACTCCCCGGACGATGCGGTCTATGACAGCATTTAAGGTTGGGGAAGTGGTGTCCGTAGAGTTTCCCTTCACGGACATGCAGGGCCGGAAGCGCCGCCCTGGCGTGGTTCTCGCCATCGATTTAAACGATCTTCTCCTGGCCAGAATCACGACGCATGAACCGCGTGATCCGTTTGATGTTTCGCTTGAGGATTGGGCCGCGATCAGCCTCCCCAAGCCCTCGACCGTTCGGCTCCTCAAGCTCGTATCCATCGATGCCAGACTCGTCCATCACTCGATCGGTGTTTTGTCGCAGACTGATCGCATGAAGCTAGCGCAATCGGTCGAATGCCTTGGCATAGATATTGCCGGACGTCTTCGGAGGTAGGGGCACGATCCGTCTGTCGGAACACATGGTGCGACACTTCCACGAGTCGACGGGCATGCGTTTGTCCGCGTCGCAAACCTCGGAGTGGGCAAGCGGGACGACGTGGTCGTGCTGCCGAAAAGCCTGAACTGTCGGAGATCGCCGTCTGCGGTCGGGCGGCAGACTGAACGTGGGGCAGCGGGAAATCTGCGAATGCCGCCGATCAGCGACCACCGATTTCCGCGACGACAGGGGAGAGCAGCGGGAGTGGAAGCGGAGCCTCACCCGCCTCCCGGATGACCTCCTGATACGCGCGCCAGACCCGGGAGGAGGCGCCCCGAGCCTCGTCATGGCTCGCGCGGTCGAACTCCGCCGGGTCGATGCTAGGCGTCCGAGCCAGCCGGTTGAGAGAGGAGTTCCACCAAGCGCGTTCGGGAGTGGCTGTATGACCTGTTCGTCTCGCTGTCGTGCCTTGTGGAGGGCCAGAATCCGTCCTCATGGCTCCTGGTTCAACGTCTGGGAACGCCCGGGCATGGCGGACGGTTGCTTCCACCGCTCCAACAAGCCGAGCTCGTTGGCGGTGACGACGCCGTCCTTGTTTCCATCCATCCGCTCGAACAGAAACGGGTTCGCCTGCATCTCATCTCGCGTGATGCGGCCATCCCCGTTCGTATCGAACCGCTTCATCAGCACGCGGAGGCGGTAGGCCTCGATCTGCCCGGCGGCGGCGGACGCCGTCGAGCCCTCTGGCTCGATGACACGCTCGCCGCCGAGCCCGGCGACGGGCGTGGCCTTCCGCACACTCTCGATGAACTCCAGGACCGCCGCACTCACGGGGTCGCCCGGCGTGCCGAACTGGGTGATGAGCGACTGGTGCTCACGGAGGGACGAGGCGTCCACGACCTCGGCCCGCGTGCCGACCTTCCGCAGCGTGGCGGCGAAGGCGTCCACGCCGGATTTCTTGTTGTCGAGCGCCGGACCGTAGGCGACGACGATCTGGAACGGCGGCAGTGGCCGCCTGGTCTCAGCATGGACGATGGGCGAGGCGTCGGCCCAGTCGGCCGGGTCGTCGCCGAAGGCGGCCCGGTACGGGCTGTCGGCACGGCGGTCGTTCGCCGCCACGCTGCGGATGTCCATCGCCGCCGAGTCGAGCGGGATCACGGCTCGCAGAATCGAAAGCGGCTTGCCGTGTTCGCCGAGCCGCGTCGCGTCGGTGCCGAGCAAGGCCACGAGCTGGGCGCCGGCGGAGTGCCCCGTGAGGAAGATCTGGGACGGGTCGCCCCCGTGCTCCGCGACGTGGTCGTGCACCCAGGCCACCGCCCGGGCCACGTCCTGGATGATCACCGGGTGCTTCACGGCCGGGGCGAGGCGGTAGTTCACGCTCACGAACACGAAGCCGCGCTGGCAGAAGAACTCCGGCAAGTGCCCCGTCTGCGATTTGTCGCCTGCCTTCCAGTACCCTCCATGCACGTAGACGACGACCGGCAGCCCCTTGGCAGCCTTCGGCGCATGGATGTCGAGCGCGAGAAGATTCGCATCCACGCCCGGTGCGGCCCCGTACGGCTGGTTCAGCGTTTCCACAAGTTCGGCCGTCGCCGTCGGCTCGACCGCCGCAGTGGACTGCGGAGCCGGCGCCAGCGTTGCCGGGAGGCCACACGCCTCGTTTGCGAGTGCCAGAAACGCCGGGTAGGTCGGAGCCTTGTAGTGCTGTGTCTGCACCATGAAGAGCGTGATCGTCCGCCTGTTCCGATCCACGACGAACTGCGTGCCGTCGGCGCCGCCCCAGCCGTAGCTCCCCGCGCCGTTGACGACGCCGCCGAGACCGTACTTCATCGTGGGATGCCGGAGGTGGTTTTCGAACAGCAGGTCCACGGTCTCCGGTTCGAGCACCCGAACGCCGTCGAGTTCACCGCGACCGAGGATCATGCGGCACAGCCGCTCGTAGTCGCCGATGGTGCCGAAGAGCCCATGCCCGCCGAGGAACAGCGTGGGCTTCGTGCTGACGGAGGCGAGGTCGGTTCCCGGCACCAGCACGCCGGGAGTCGGCTGGCCGTAGATCTGACAGAGTCGGCCGACCTTTTCCGCAGGGACGTGGAAATCGGTGTCGGGCATCTTGAGCGGCCCGAAGAGCCGCCCCCGCAGGATGACGTCGAGCGGCTGCCCAGTCAGCGCTTCGAGGTAACGGCCGAGGATGTCGAGGCCCATGCCATAGCTGTAGCTCGTGCCGGGCTGGAACATGAGCGGCTCCCGCGCGACGGCCTCGGAGAATTCCTTCAAGGTCGCGCCCGGCTTCGTCATCGCCTGGTATGCCATCGCCGCTGCGGCCTGGCCACCGCCGTAGCCGAGGCCGCTCGAATGGCTCATGAGCATGCGCGGCGTGATTGCCGCCCGCGCGGCCACGACGGCGTTTCCATCCTTCACCGTCGGCTCCGCCCACTCAGGGCAGTGCCTCGCGATCGGGTCATCGAGTGTGAATCTACCCTCGTCGTACAGCGTGAGCGCCGCCAGGGCGATCACGGGCTTCGTCATGCTCATGAGGCGGAAGATGGCGTCCTGGTCCATGGCGCGGCCCTTCTCGATGTCCGCCATGCCGAACGTCTCACCCCACCCGCGCACACCATCCCTGTGGATGATCGCCGAGATCCCGGCCACGTTGCGCGCGGCGACGTGCCGCTGCATCTCGACGTCGAGTCGGGCGATGACGTCGGGAGCGAGCCCTGCCCGCGCGAGTTCCAGTCCGTGGCGCCGCGGCTCGAAATCCCCGGCCGGCGGCAAGGGAGCGCCGCTCGACACGCCCATGCCCTTCCACTGCGCGGCCTGCCCCATGCCACCGGGGGGGCGTTCTCGGACCGGCGCCTGCGCCCGGCCGTGCGCGGCACAGCAGCAGGCGACGAGAAGCACGGTGATGCGGAGCGTGTGCCGGCCAGTTTGGCCAAGCCATCCATTCATGCCATTGATGCCATTGATGCCATTGATGCCATTGATGCCATTGATGCCATTGATGCCATTGATGCCATTCATGGCGCGATCACCTCCTGAATCTCCCGGTCGCGTCGCCTGCCGAGGGCTGCCTTGAAGGGATGGAGCAGTTGCCGAACGTAGCCTGCCGGCATCGGTTCGTGGACCCCGAAGTCTTCTGGCACCCGGTCGCGGGGCATGTAGTACGTCCCGAAGAGGATGTCCCACACGGGAAACAGGCCGGCAAAGTTCCTGTCGATCGCGGCCGGGTCGCGCGAATGATGCCAGCGGTGGAACACCGGCGAGGCGATCACGCACCGCAGCAGTCCGAAGTCCCAGTTCACGTTGGCATGGAGCAGGACGGCGTAGAGCGTGAGCGCCGGTGCCGTGGTCGCCGTGACCACCGGATTGAGGCCGAGCAGCAGCACTGGTACCGCCCGGCAGAGATTGCCCACGAGTTCGTTCACCGGATGCACACGGATGCTCGACATCCAGTCGAGATGCTCCGAACTGTGATGCACCGCGTGAAACGGCCACCATCGTCCGCCGTGGAACATGCGGTGGTTCCAGTAGGCGAGGAAGTCGACGAGCAGGTAGATCTCGACGGTCTGCAGCCAGATGGGCTGCCGCGAGAGGGGCCCGAAGCCCGCATATGCCCGCGTGCGAAACTCCTCCACCGAGGCGACGCCACAGGCCACGAGCAGGCCGATCGGGAGCACGACGAGCATGCGAATAAGCGGCTTCGCGACGAGCGGCGTGAGGACCCAGTACGTGGCGTCGGTGAAAAATCCCTGCCGCAGCACCGGCCGGCCGCGACCGTTGCCGAGCAGCCGTTCGACCACGAAGAAGATCACCGAGAGCACGACCAGGCCGAGCACGAGCCGCGACGGGCTTGGTAGGGTGTGGATGGCGAACATAGGCAAGCAGGTTCGATGCGACGGCGCCGGGAGACCGTATCCGGACGGGACCCGCGTCGGGGGTCCGGAAGATTCAACGGCCGACCGGGCGGGAGGTTTTTCGCATACAAGAAAGATTGCTGAATCAGTGATTCAAGTTTCGACTGGGCCAAACTCATGGCTCGGGTGGGCGAGGAGTTTCCACTGGAGTGCCCGGGGTGTGGTGGCGACATCCGGCTCAGAGGAGGCTGCCGGCATGAGCCGGCTCACTTCGAACCGGAGGTTCGCAAGCGGAAGAAGGCCAGGATGGCTTCGCCCGCGTGAAGTCAGCCACTTACACACCTCGGCGAACCGCTCGAGCCTCCGCCCGTCTCTCCCGCCCGTGGTCCGCCGACCGACTGGGGAGAGCCCGTGCAGGTCCGCGAAGACCGGGCAATCTTTCAGGCATCGCCCGACGAGTTACCGACACTGGCTCGCGGCACGAAGCCGCGCAAAAAACAGCCGGCAGGGGCCACGGATGGCCCTGCCGGCGTGAAGGAAGTGGCGGGGACAGGAACCGAACAACCGCGGTTTCGCTCGGGGAAGCAGGGTGTCGTCTCCGTCTGCGACGCACAATGCGACGCGATTTCGGGGGAGCGTGTGGAACTGCTCGCCCGCGCGGTGGTTCTCGTGGCGGGCATGAGGATTCCGGAGGCCGCGAGGGAGGCCGTCCTCGCGCGGGTGATCGCCGACTTGACCAGTCCGACTACGCGGATTCCGAAATAGTCGAGCAGGGCAGTCGGCGTGTGGCTCTGCTAGGATTCCGCGGGGCATCGATGGGCGTGCGGCTGCCGGAACCGATCCTCATGGCCGACTACCTATTCACGAACTACTTCCTGAACGAGGTGCTGCGCAAGCGTCCATACATCAAGCCCGAATGGTGCGTCTTTGTCATCGAAAACGCTGTCCATTCCGAGCCTCAGGAAACCAATCGCTGGCGGTTTTGGGATGCAATTCCCGAACTGGACGACCGGTACCTGCGAGTGGTTACGCTGGAGGATAAAATCACGAGCCATAACGCCTTCCCCGACCGAGGATTCCAACCGTGAAGCTCAACTACCACGCCGATACCGATTCACTGTACATCGAGTTGTGCGACCGCCCGAGCGTGGACAGCCGCGAGATTTCGGAGGGCGTTGTTTTGGACTATGACGCCGAAGGGAGGCTCGTGGGCATCGACGTGGACAACGCCGGCAATAAGATCGAGTTGCAGAAAGTCTTGCTCAGCAAGTTGCCCGGCAAGGTTGAGACGGAAGCGGCCTGATCGCCTACGGAAATGGATTGCGGAACAGGGCGGCAGGCGAGAACCTGGTGGCGGCGTAGTCAGTTCCCGCCCGCCAGCCCATAGAATGCACAGATGCTCAATCGTAGCGCCGTCGTTGTCAGATACCGTGAGGCATTTCGCGATTGGTTGCGGTCAATCGGCGTCGAGGAAGAAGAGTTCGAGGACCATGCGGACAGGTCGGTGTATCTCGTGGGGGAGTGCGAGTACCCCGAGGACCAAGAAGAGGTTCTGCGGGAGTCATCGTCGGCGATCTTCTACGAGGAGGCGTCGGCGTGGCATCTGAACCCGGAGCAATACCCGGACTTCAACGACTTCACGCTTTTCACCGCATGGTTCGCGACCGAGTTCTTCGACATGGTCTCCGACGCCCTTGATGAGCCGCTGACGAAAAGTGAGAGACCGATGCTGTCTGCTGCCGACAAGCGTGCCCGGCTCGCCACTGTGTTTTTCCGGCCGCTCAACCCTCGACTTGTAGGCCCAGCCGCGCTTGCCATGCGGCTTTCCTGCATGTTTCCCGCTGCCGTGGGATTCTTTTTGACGCGATCCGACACACCACGCGGACTGTTCTCCAACTCTCTCATGAGCACTGGTACAGAAACCGGGAAGGGATCATTGCCGCCCGGCGAAATCCGGCGGGCTCGCGGATGTCTGCCGCCCGATCCTAAACGTCAACGAGTTGGCATACGTCGATCGAATGCCGGACCCACCAGTCAAATGGAGTACGCTCAGCCTATCGTGACGGGTGTACGGCAGCCGCACCGGAGGTTGCCCTGATGAGCCGGTCCGCCGGGCCGCTGCTGGCTTCTACCGCCGCTGCCTCGAGGCCGTGGCCGAACAGGATCCCGACTCCCATGAGTGACACGCCTCCCCGTGCTGCGTCACCTGAGACCTCCAGCCGGCTCCCAGACTTCCTCGTCGTGGGAGCAATGAAATGCGGCACCACGAGCCTGCATTATTATCTTTCACGCCACCCACAGATCGGCGTATCGACGACCAAGGAGCTGAACTATTTTGTAGGGGATGATCCTCCCGCAGACTCGGACCTCGTCACGAATTGGTGGCGTGGTGAGGCGTGGTACGCGAGCCGTTTTCCCGGCGGCAAGCCGGTGTGTGGCGAGGTGTCGCCGGCGTATTGCGACGGGCGGTGGCGGGACGTGGCCGCCGAAAGGATCAGACGCACCGTGCCCGGGGTGCGGCTTGTGCTTCTCGTCAGGGAGCCGCTCGCCAGGCTGCGGTCCCACTATCGGATGGCGCTTGGCAATCTGGAGATCGCCCCCGTCTCGTTCGCAGAGTTCGTTTCGAAGCCCGAGTACGATCGCTACCGGGCGCATTCAAGGTACGGTTCACAGATCACCTGCCTGCTCGAGCGGTTCCCCCGGGAACAGCTGCTGGTAGTCGAGTCTGAGGCACTCGCCATCGACCGCGAGGCCACGCTCGCCCGGATCTTCGCACACCTGGGAGCGGACCCCAGCTTCCGCTGCTTGGGATTCCGACGCAGACTATACGTAGGCCGCACGCGCCGGCTGCCGAATGCGTTCGGCAGGAGCATCCTCGGTTCTCGGTTGCTGCGGTTCGCGTGGGATGTGCTGCCGTTCTCGGTGTACGAGCCGCTGCGTGACCTCATTCTGCGGCCGTTTTCCACCGCTACTCCATCGTTTGACCTGCCGGATGCCGTGCGGCGGCACCTCCAGGCGGATTTTCGCCATGAGATCGAAGTCGCCCGCCGGATTTCAGGGGAGCCGCTCGCGTCGCTCGGCCCGTGACGTGTCGCCTCCCCGTCAGCCGCGGCGCCGGGATGCACCGTCCTGGGTGAAGCCACAGGCTCGAAGGGTTCTCCAGAGACTTAGACTCAGCATGTGCCAGGGTACCGGCCAGGGGCCGACGAAGCAGGCCGCCGCGGCGATAAGCCGCCCCCCGGCGGCAGCGTTGTGGAACATCCGCCAGCGAATGCGGCACTCGATGCTGATCTCGTGATGCCGCAGGGCCTGCCGGTCATCGGCTGTGAGGCCTGGGAATGCCGCGAGGACTGCATCGCAATCCCGGAGATTGACAAGGTCGGCTATGGCGTGGCGCACGCTCAAGGAGCCGTCGCGCCGCACGCACACGTAGCCAGCCGCCGGGATCACCGTGAACCTCGCCCCATGGGCCAGCGCACGGGCGTATAGCTCGTAGTCCTCGCCGAGCCGCAGGTGCTCCTGATGCGCGAGCCCATGCTCCCGGATAAAAGTCCGCCGGATGAGCGGTTGCAGGTAGCCCCACTCCCGGTGTGCTCTGCCGCCACGGGAGACGTTGCCGTGCACGAAGGCTGAAAACGTGAGGCGCAGCGGCGAGTCGACCCCGAGCACCCGTTCGCGGCGACCGCCGGGGTCGCCATTCAGTTCCATGAGCGGATCGTCAGCCACGAGATCGGCATGCCCGGCGTGCCTCAGGAGCGCTGCGAGCCTGCCGGGGAGCAGATAATCGTCCGCGTCGAGGATGGCGATCCAGGCCGAAGCGGCCGCCGACATGCCGCGGTTGCGGGCGGCTCCGGGCCCGAGGTTCACTGGCTGCCTCAGCACGATGAGCCGGCCGGTGCCGTCATCGGACTCGAAGGCGGCCTGCAGCGTTCCATCGGAGGATGCGTCGTCGACGACGATCACCTCCGTGGTCTCCCGCTCGGCGAGGGCCGAGCGAATCGCCCGCCCGATGAACGCGGCGGCGTCGTAGGCCGCGATGACGACCGCCACGCTGTCGCCATGATCGCAGGTCACGGCATCCCCCGGGCGGAGGATCGCGAAAGATCGAAGAAATACTCCTGTTCGGCGCACCGCTGCCGGGCGAAGAGGCCGGAGAGGAGCTGGTCGCGCGGGCCAAAAATATCCACTTGCGTGTGAAACTCCTCGAGTGCTCGGGCCTTCGCCGGAAGAAAGGAAGCGGTCGGCACGTGGGCAAGCCGCAGAACCCACCCAGAGGTGAAGCCGCGAAACAGAAACCGCGGAAACCAGAACCACATCGGATAGGCGTACACGCTGGCGCGAGTGCCGCCGCGGCGCAGGGCCCGGGCGGCGGCCACCGCGACCGCGCGATGGTCGGCATGATTGTCGATTGCAAACGGGACGAAAATGGGGTCGGGGTTGATTTCCATGATGATCGCGAAGAGCCGTTCCTCAATCGCTTCAACGCTGTCTGCAGCTCTGCCGTCGTGAAATCCGAGGAACTTTACTTCGGACGCCGCGACGCCGAGGAGCTTGCAGGCCCGCAGCGTTTCACCACGGCGGAGTTCCGCGAGGCCATCGGGATCCGGAAAATCCGGGGGATGCCCCCGGCCGTCGGTGACCACGGCAACGTGCACGTCCATTCCCATGGCCCGGACCCGCGCGATAGTCGCGCCGCATCCGAGCGTCTCGTCGTCGGGATGCGGGGCGACGACGAGGCAGGGCCTGCCGCGGTTCTCGAGAACGAGGGGCCGCGCGAACCAGATGAACAGCTGCTCGAGACGGGAGGTCAGCGAGCCGCGGACGGCCGCAACCGCCTGGTGGACCAATGCGGGCGTACGACGCACTGACAGATCCCCATCCACATGATCATCCGTGACGCAAGCTCCTGTTCCGAGGATGGCTCGCACGGTCTGCCTATATTACACTTCCAATGATCGACCTGCTGGCTGCTGATCAGGCTGCATATGGGAGTTCTACTCGCAGACATCCTTCGCGATCGGCTCACGGCGACTCCCGCGGGGCGGCGGCTGTGCGATGCCGTCGACGAGCGTGGCTGGTGGGCTGCCGCAGGCATGGCATGGCGCGCCGCCTATCTTTTGCGGCTGATGCGGTGGCCGCGGGCGGGACGGGCGGAACGGCGGGCGTTGGCAGCCGTCCTTCGTGGCGGGCAGTGGGGCGGATACCCGTACCCCGGCCCGCGTACGGCACGGTTCATACAGGCATTCGCCCGGTTGCATGCGGTGCCCCATGTCATCGCTGCGTCGAGCGGTGCGACGGCCCTGATGGCGGCGTTCCAGTCGCTCCAACTGCTCCCTGGCGACGAGGTGCTCGTGCCCGCCATCACGTTCAGCGCGTCGGCCACGGCGGCGCAGATCCTCGGGCTGCGGGCACTCTTCGTCGATGTCGATCCGGAGACACTCTGCATCGACCCAAGACTGGTCGAGACGGCGATCACGCCCCGGACGCGGGCGATCGTCGCGGTGCACATGGGGGACGAACTGTGCGATATGGACGCTCTCTGCGGAATCGCCGAGCGCCGTGGACTCAGCATCGTCGAAGACTGTGCCCATGCCCACGGCGCCGCATGGCGGGGGCGTCCGGTCGGGGGAATCGGGAACGTCGGCTGTTTCAGCTTTCAAGGGCAGAAGCTTCTCTCGGCGGGCGAAGGTGGTGCCATCGTCACGAGCGACCCTCACGTTGCCGCGGCGTGTGCAGCGGCGATAGACTGCGGACGCACGCACGGCACACTGCCTGATCAGTCGTGCCTCGGCATCAACCTACGCATGACAGAAATGCAGGCTGCCCTGCTGTGCTGCGCTCTCCAAAGGTTCGAAAGGGAGCAGTTGCTGCGGACGAGTCGGATGGAACGGCTTCGTGATCGGCTCAGCGGGGTCGACGGCATCCGGTTGCCAAGGCGTGATCCGCGGATGACGGCCCGGCCAACCTTTGGATTTCAATTATTGTTCGACGCGGATCGCTGCGGCGGCGTACCCCGGAGCCGATTCATTGCAGATCTAACGCACGCGGGCTTCCCAGCGTGGGAGCCGTTGTACGGCCCGGTCTACCTTGCTCGTGAATACGGTCGGCTCGATCCACGGATGCCGGGTGGATTGGATGCGGTCCGATGCCCGACCGCGGAGTCGCTGACGACGCGGTCGCTCGTCTGGTTTCCCCACCCATTCTTCCTCGGAGCCCAGAGGCACGTGGATCGCCTCGCCGACACGATCGCAACGCTCGTCACCCGCTACCAGCATGGGCTCGCCGGGTAGCCATATGGGGAAATTCGATTGCATCGTGGTGGGGTCGGGCATGGCCGGCTGCAGAATGGCTGCCGACCTCGCCGCCGGCGGCCTCCGCGTGGCCGTCGTCGAGGCCGGACCCCTGCGAACTGCCGCGGATGTCTTGCCGCGCGACCCTCGGCCGACCACCGCAATGGAGCGGTGGCGATTCTCCTGGGAAGGCCAACCGGTGCAGTCGAGAAACGTGCAGTTCGCGCGGCACAATCGTGGATTCTACGTGAATGACCGCACGTACCCGTACCTGGCGAGCGGACCGTTTCTCTGGTTTCGCGGCCGTCAGGTAGGGGGACGATCGATCCTCTGGAGCCGCGTCGCAATGCGGATGTCGGACCACGAATTCCACCCGTACCCCGGTGCATCGCATTGGGAGAACTGGCCGTTCGGGCACTCGGAACTCGCCCCATGGTATGCGCGAGTCGAGCGGGACCTCGGTGTACGGGGGGAGGCGGCCTACTGCGTTGGGCTGCCGGATGGGGAGTACGTCGGGCCGGCGGCGTTCTCGCCGTTGCTCAAGACGCTGCGAGGGCGGCTCGAGGACAACGTATCTGGACTGCGGTGTCTGCCCGCTCGGACGGCGCGACTCGAGCGATCGGTGATGCCCGTGACGCTTATGCAAGCGGTGCGGGCCGGCGCGACGCTGATTGCCGACGCGGCCGTCGTCCGCGTGATCGTTGGGCCCGGTACGAGACGGGCTTCGGGAGTCGAGGCCATGCGGCCCGATGGCAGCCGGTTCCTGATCGACGGCGGGTGCGTCATCCTTTGTGCCTCGACGATCGAATCGGTCCGCATCCTTTGGCAGTCGGCCGGACCCGATCATCCGCGCGGCATCGGCAACCATTCAGACCTGCTCGGCAGGGGAATCCAGGATCATCTGGCCGTGAGCTGCTCGGGTTGGCTTGCTGCTGATCTACGTGGCCGGGACCATCCGCTCGTGCCGGAGCCCGATGATCCATGGCAGGAGGATCCGGCACATCTGCTCGTCTGGGGACGGGAGCATCGCCGGATGGGCACTACGGACGGTGGCAACGCATTGGCAGTCGACGGACTCGCTCACCTGACGCTCGTTCAAGCTTCGGCGAAGTGGTCATTGCTCGTGATCGGCGCCTCCCGCTCGGATCCGGCGAACCGGATCACCGTGCGGAGCGTTCCGGGGCAGCCGCTGCCGGTGCCGATGATCGCTTGTGAGAGGACTGACGACGACTTCGATCGCCTTGATTCGCTCGCCAGGCTCGCCAAACGGATTGTGCGGACCGGCGGCCTGGGTCCGCCGGGGCGGACGTGGTCGCGCCGGTTGGCCCACATGATCGCACCGGACTGGATGCTGCGGCGATCGCGGTATCTCCCCGGCGCGGTCATCCACGAGACGGGAGGGGCCCGAATGGGAACCCGACCAGCCGAGTCGGTCGTTGATCCGTGGGGCTGCTGCTGGGACGCGGACAACGTGTTCGTGGCCGATGGCAGTGTCTTTCCCAACTCGGGCTTCCAAAATCCGACGCTCACCATCCTCGCACTCTCGGCCCGCACCGCCGCTCACGTGCTGGAGACGCGGGGGCGATGGCGGCGAGGCTCGGAAGGGGGCGTCGGCGATGGATGAGGTGCGCCAGACCTCGGACGCCTGCGCAGTGAGCGTGATCGTTCCCACGTACAACCGCCCCACGCGGCTGCGGACGCTCATCGACGCCTTGTCACGGCAATGGCCCGTGTCAGGAGGCTTCGAGGTGTTGATCGTCGATGATGGAAGCGAACCACCGATCGATACGGCCGCTTTGGTCGCCGGCACGAGCCTTACGATCCGTCTCCTCCGCACTGAGAATTCGGGCCCCGCGGCCGCGCGCAATCTCGGCGCCCGCTGCGCCCGCGGGGGGACCCTTGCCTTCACGGATGACGACTGCGAGCCCGATGCAAACTGGATTGCGGGTCTTCTCGCGCGGCATACCGCAGCGGTCGGCCCCAAAATCGTTGGTGGTTGCACTGTCAACAGCCTGCCGAGGAATCCCTTCGCGACGACGAGCCAGAACCTCATCACGATTGGCTACGCCCACTACAATCGCGATCCGGAGCGAGCCCGATTCTTCGCGTCAAACAACATGTCAGTCCCCCGGGAGGAGTTTCTACGGATCGGCGGGTTCGACGCGATTTTCCGCACCTCTGAGGATCGTGACCTGTGCGACCGCTGGCAGTATGCGGGGCTCACGCTCGAATCTGCTCCCGAATGCGTCGTCCACCATGCCCATGAGATGTGGCTTGTAGGATTCCTGCGACAGCACTTCGCCTACGGTCGCGGCGCCTTCCGCTTCCATGCGACGCGGGCGCGCAGGCATGGGGGGGTGAGAATCGTGGAATGGCCCTACTATCAAACGCTCTTCATGAGCGTCTTCCCGCCGCGCGGATCGCATGCAACACCCTTGCTCGCGTTCTCGCTGCTGGCGGCACAGGTTGCGAACCTGATTGGCTTCTGCTACGAGCGTGTACGTCACCACCGCGCGGCGTAATCACCCTATAACCCTCGTTCACAAGCGGCTCGACTTGTTCCAAGATCACGCGGGGAGGCCCGCGATCTCGTCGCATGCCGCTGAGATTCATCGCGTAGGCCGGGGTGCCGGGCGGCCGAGATGTGTTTCAACCTAGGCCGCCTGCTTATCCTCAGGCGAGTCAGCCCATCCACCCCGGACACGCCGCCCGACAGCCACACAAGCCACGAGAGGGTAGACGGCCCGGGATACAACACGCCAGAGTCGATGCAAAACAGCCCGCCGGTGCCAAGGATGGCCCGGCGGGCGTATAGGGGCAGGATGCCGCCTGAAAAACAGCAAGCCCGAGCCAGAATGGCCGGGCTTGCGTGAAGTGGCGGGGACAGGAACCGAACAAACGCGGTTTCACTCGGGAAAGCAGGGGGTCGAGTCCGTCTGCAACGCACAATGCGACGCAATTTCGGCCGACCGGGTCGAGTTGCTCGCCCGCGCTGTGATGCTCGTGGCCGGTATGAAGTTGGCCGAGGCTGAGCGGGCCGCAGTCCTCGCGCGGGTGGTCGCCGACTTGTCCAGTCAACGTGCTGCTGCCGGAGTTGACCCCCCCACGGCCGACTACCTGTTCACGAGCCACTTCCTGAACGAGGGACTGCGCAACCGCCGGATTGAGGCGGAAGCGGTCTGATCGCTGACCGCCGCAACTACCCCCATACGGGCCCGCCTGTTGGGGTGGCACCCATTTGTTGAGCGGTGGGGAGCCACTGTTGCAGGTGGAACGCCACGACGCGGTGGCCCGCAAAGGCACGGGAAGCGAAGTCCCTGGGACATCGACTGCCCATCGACCGACCCACGCTCGTGGCAGTGCCGTTTGGCCGGCCTGCCCCTTTGATTCGCTTGCTCTTGGAAGTCGGTATCTTTTTCATTTACGATGAAGAGTATGGAAGACGAGCGATCTTTTCCCCGACTTCGCCCCAGTGTTAGTCATGCCGCCTCGCGGCAGGCTGAGATCGACCGTATCCGCCGAATGACGGTCGAAGAGCGGGTCAAAGCAGCGCTGGGGTTGGCTGCGAGGTTCGCGGCGTTGCGTCCGTCGCCCCGCGAGGCGTGACCCATGAGCGACCCCGAGGAGGTTATTCGGGCCGCGGAAGAGGTCGCCGGTATGCTCGAATCACGGGGCGTGGGGGCGGTTGTCATCGGGGCCGTCGCGTTGGCGGCGCACGGGTACGTCCGGTTCACCGAGGATCTTGATCTCGGTGTGAATACCGATCTCGGTACGCTGCGGCAGGCCGCCGACGCGCTGCGGACGGCGGGCTTCGAGGTCGAGCTTCGAGAGCCAGACGGACAGGATCCGCTCGGCGGTGTTGTCGACGTGCGAGGCCCATTCGGTCTCGTCCAGATCGTGAACTACGGTGGCCGGTTTCCAGCGGTAATAGAAGGTGCACTTGCGGCGGCCGAGACGGTCATACGTCCCGGAAGCGGCCTGAGGATCGTGCCTCTGCCACACTTGGTCGCGCTCAAGCTCTACGCCGGAGGGACGAAGTCTCGTGCGGACATCGTAGAACTCCTCGCCTACAACCCCGACGCCGATATGGACGCCATACGGCACCTGTGCCAGAACTGGCGGCTATCTGGTCTCGACCCGCTCATTGAAGAGGCCACCGGCGGCTCGTAAGGCCACTCCGAAGCCGCCCGATGTCGATTCGCAACGTCGACGAACGCCCGAGATTTGGACGACCCTCGTCGATAGCTTCGGCGCGTAGTGGCACCGGGTGAAAAAACTGGCACCCGGCAGGAGGCCCGAAATAAACAGCCCGCCGGGGGCCATGGATAGCCAAGCGGCCGTAAGGGCGGCACGAGACCGGCAAAAAAACAGCCGTCAGGGCCATGGATGGCCCTGACGGCGTGAAGAAAGTGGCGGGGACAGGAACCGAACAAATGCGGTTTCGTTCGGGAAAGCTGGGGGTCGCGATTCCCTGCGACGCAGAATGCGACGCAATTTCGGGGGATCGCGTGGAGGTGCTCGCCCGGGCGGTCGTCCTGGTGGCCGGAATGAATATCCCGGAGGCCGCGCGGGAGGCTGTCCTGGCGCGGGTGGTCGCAGATTTAGGACGCCCAGGCCGTACAGCAGCCGGAGGGGTAGGGCGTTCCTGAAGGGTCGTAGAACTTCATGCCGACTGGATTGGGATTCCCCAGGCAGGCCAGATCTTCACGAATCAATCGGACACAATCCTGAAGAACTGGAATGGCAACAGCAGGCCCTTGATGAGTTCTTCAGGGGCGAATCCTCAGGCGACGCTGCGTATGACACCATGTAGGGTAGGCGATTCGGACTCGATTGCCGCTGATGATAGAGTGGTCTGAACATGCTCGCTTCTGATGACCGTCCCGCTGTCTGGCAACACACTTGCGCGCCCATGCCCGTCATCATGACCTTCTCCGAACGGCTCCGGCTGCGGAAATCCATCTGGTGGGGATCTCCGGGCGGTTGGCGAAACCGATCGACTTGGCACCGACCGGTCCATCGCTGGCTGGACCGCGTTCGGCTGCGGGACCGCAGCTGGCCGCTCGAACGCTGGTGTTGCTGCGACCAGTGGCAACGCTGCCTGAACAACAAGTGGAATGCACGGGAGTTCGCCGCGCTGCACGGCGTAGCCTTGCCGGAACTCTATTGGAGCGGGCGGCGGGTGGACGATCTACCGATCAACGACCTGCCGGACAATTATGTCATCCGGCCAGCCTGGGGCGCCGGCGGCCTCGAGACATTCGTCATGGCCGGGGGGGTCGAGCTCCTGTCACTGCAAAGGATGTCTCGCTCAGAGGTGATCGAAAGGCTTCGGAAGAAAGTCGGCTCGGTGGCGCGTTTCCCGATCCTGGCCGAGCAGTTCCTGGCAAACGAGCAGGGCCATTACGAACGGGGTGTCGAGTATACGTTCTATGTCTTTGGTGACCGCGTGGGTCTCGTTCAGCAGATCCTGCGCACCGGTCAGCAGGGTATCAGGACCACGTATCATCCCGACTGGACGGTGTTCAGGGATGCGCGCGGCGAGGAAGACGCTTTCAACGCCAAGCGAGCCGGACCGCTCTCCCGGCCCCGGCCCGCGTCCTTGGACGAGATGCTCGATATTGCCCGCACGCTTGGGTCGGCCTACGCGACGTTCGTGCGGGTTGATCTCTACGCTACTGCCCAGGGCTGTTATTTCGGTGAGTTCTCGTCGATTCCCTTCGACGGCAAAGGGTACACGCCCGCGGCGGACTCGTTCCTCGGCCGGCTCTGGGAAGAAACGTTCCCAGATCGGATCTGAGGGGCGCGACATCTTCCGGCACAGGGGGGTGTTGAAGAACCGGGCTGCAGTGCTGCTCACAGTGTCCTGAGATCTGCCATGACATCTCGCATGGCACGCACTTGTGGCGCCGCCCACTCGAGGCCGGCCGGGAGCCCAGGCCTGCCATAGAGGCGGCGGTACTGGTCCGCTTTCCTGCGGAGTTCGGCCATGGAGATCGTCGGCCGTTCAAAGGCCAGCGACGTGATCGAAGCCAGCGTCCGATTGTGAAGGCTCAGCCTTCGCGGGATGAGGGCTACGTCGAATCGGCCCGAGGCGAACTGGCGGGATGCCCGAGTGTGGGCCAGACAGTCGTTCGCGGCGCTATTCTTGCGGAAGGCATAGGTTGTTCGTCGCGCACAACCACTTGGGCCCGACCCAGGGAATCACCCGTCTGGCGACCAGGTTCACTCGGTGAAGTCGGTTGATCGGGACCTCGAGCACGCTCTGCGTCCAGTGCACGCCGTCGTGATGCGCAGCCATGCTCCGTGAGATCGACGAGGCGATGTCGGGCGAGAACCAGTCGTCGTCGTCGCTTGGCAGCACGATCGCCTTGTCGGGGATGTCGTCCCAGGTGGCGGGCAGCACTCCCTCCATGGCGTCGTGATTGCTGATCGCGACTCCGCGGATCGCATGCCGGAACAGGTGGTACGGCATGCGAAAAGTCCGGTTCCAGACCTCGACCTTGGGGGCGAATGCCGGAGAAAGTTGCGCGAGGAATGCCGACTCGTCCTGCCAGGCCGTGGTCTTGCGTATCAGCAGGTAGATGGAATGCACTCATCGCCTCCGAAGTCAGGGCAGCCGCACCTCACACTGCCGTATCGATCCGTGAACGGTAAGGTCGATGGTGTGTCACGAGAACAGAGCGCAGAAGGCTCGGGGCGCATTCGATGGAATCGGTGAAGGAATCGAGCTTTTTGTAACCCGCTGCCGGGCTTGGTAATGTAGCTCGTCTGATCACATGCTACTGTTCTTCGGTTTCCAGCCTGTCCCGGCACGTCTCTGCTTATGGTAGTCGAACCGTTCGGTGATTCTTCGCCCCCCTACAGCGGTGCGACGCGTGTCGTGTTCATCGTGGGCGATCCAGTGGCTCAGGTGAAGGCTCCTTGGGGCCTCACGCGGCGCTTTCGGGAGAAGGGAGCCGACCTGATCGTCGTTCCCGCCCGAGTCGCTGCCGAAGACTTCGAAGGTTTTGTATCGGCCGTCGAACGGATGGTGAACGCCGTGGGGGTGATCGTCACCGTGCCCCACAAGTTTGCCGCCAGGCGCATGTGCACAGAGGTCGATTCGCTGGCCGACCGCGTCGGCAGCGTCAATCTCATGCGTCGCCGACCGGCGGGCGGATGGTTCGGAACGATGACCGATGGCGAGGCGTGCCTGCGCGGCCTCCGTGCCAAGGGTTTCGATCCGGTCGGGAAACGGGCTCTGCTCGTGGGGGCAGGGGGGGCCGGAATCGCCGTTGCCGATGCCTTGTTGCAGAGCGGCGTCGCGGAATTGTGCGTCAGCGAGATCGACTCCACGCGGTCTCGGCATCTGATCGGCACCATCCAAACCCGGCCCGGGATCACGCTCACCACCGCGGCGGCCGATCCCACGGGATTCGACCTCGTGGTAAATGCCACGCTCCTTGGGACGTCGTCGGATGACCCTCTCCCAGTCGATCCCGGGCAACTCGCCTTTGGAACCGCGGTTGCCGACCTTGCGTGCGGGCCTGGCGGAAGTTCATCGCTCGTCCGTGCCGCCGCCGATCGCGGCTGCCTGACGATGACAGGCGACGAACTTTTCGAGGCGATCTGCGATGTCCTCGCAGACTTTTTTCTGGATGATCTCATGAGCGGATCGGGAGAGTCTCGCATCGATGACGATGCGGCCGGCCGGTTACGACAACTTCTCGACGGCTACCAGGCGACACAGTCGATCCACGTTGCGGCGGTCCTCGGCGTGGCCGACCACCTTTCAGCCACCCCGGTCGGCATCGATGCCCTGGCCGATGCGGTGAACGCTGACCATGCGGCGCTCTATAGGCTGCTGCGGGCACTGGCCGCACTGGGCGTTTTTCGAGAGCACGAAGATCGCACCTTTTCGATCGCTCCGATGGGAGTCTGGCTACGGTCAGACGCCGATCCATCGATCCGTCACTGGGCGATGTTCCTCGCCGAACCGTCCCGTTGGGCAACCTGGGGACATCTCCTTCACAGCGTCCGAACAGGGGAGAATGCCTTTCGCACGATTCACGGCATCGACAGCTGGGAGTATCGCCACCGGTATCCGGAGCAGGCGGCACTGTTCCAGGCCGCGATGACGGCCAATTCACGGCGGATCGACCGGGTTGTCGCGGCGGCCTGTGACCTCGACGGCCACCGGAATCTCGGCGACATCGGCGGTGGACAGGGATCGCTGCTCGCTGCGTTTCTCCGGGCGCATCCGGACCTGCGCGGCATGCTGTTCGACCAACCGCACGTCGTCGCCGGTGCGAAGCCCGTACTTGACAGCGCAGGCGTGCTCGATCGCTGCCGTATCGTCGGCGGGGACATGTTCGAGGAGGTGCCGCGGGGCTGCGACGCGGTCGTGATGAAGTTCATCCTCCACGATTGGAGCGACGAGGAAGCGATCGCCATCCTCCGATCGTGTCGACGGGCCCTCGACAGGGGAGCACGGCTCTTCGTGGTCGAGTACATCCTCGAACCACCGAACGCGGGACTGCATGCCAAGATGTCCGACCTCAACATGCTCCTCGGGCCGGGCGGCCGGGAACGGACCGCCGACGAGTACAACGCACTGCTTCACGCGGCGGGCTTTTCGGTCGTATCCGTCACCCCCACGGCTGCTCGGGTGTCGATCCTGACGGGCGAGGCCTGTTGATTCGTGAGCGTTTCGACCGCCCCGGAGAGGGACCCTGCATGAAAGCGCCTTCGGTCGTCGTATTCTGCATGCCCGAACGGGGGCACGTGCAGCGTACCCTCGCCGTCATCGAGTCGATTGCCCGCCGCGGCCGACGGGTCTATGTGCTCACCGACGCCGAATTTGCCGGGATGATCACTGGCGCCGGCGGTACCTTCGTCGATCTTTTCGAGGAGGGGCCGCTCGATGATGTCGATGCCGAGTCCGTCCCCGTGCCCAGCCGCTATGTCACCTTCGCCGCCAGACGGGCCCATGCCGTCACCAGGCGAATCTCCGGTCTGTCACCGGGGATCATCGTCTACGACACCTTCGCGGTAATCGCCCACGTGGTGGCCCGTCTGCTCGGAGTGCCCGCGGTCAACGTCTGCGCCTGCCATGCGCTGGTGCCTTCGCGGGCGATCGCGACGGTGTCTGGCGACCCACGCGTCCGCACCTCTGCGGCGTGTCACGACGCCGTCACGGCGCTCCGAGAGGACTTCGGCATCCCGGACGCGTCGCCCTTCTCCTACCTCAGCGGCATCAGCCCGCTGCTCAACCTCTATGGTGAACCCAGGCAGTTCCTGCCCGAGTCAGATCGAGTGGCGTTCGAGCCCGTCGCCTTCTTCGGTTCCCTGTCGCCGAACCTTCATGCCGCTGTGTCCACCGCTTCACCCTTTCGCGACGGCGACGCTTTTCGGATCTATGTCTCGTTCGGAACGGTGGTGTGGCGTTACTTCGCGTCGACCGCCGGCGCTTTGCTCGAAAGCCTGTCGATCGCGACCGCCGATACCCAGGCCGATGTGGTCGTGAGCACCGCAGGGCAACAGCTTCCGGCGGACACCTTGGCTCGGATCCGGCGAGTTGGTTTCCGGGTTGAGCGATCCGTGGATCAGTGGTCGGTGCTCCGTCACGCCGACCTGTTCGTCACCCACCAAGGGCTGAATTCGACCCACGAGGCGATCTGGCACGGTGTTCCGATGCTGTCGTGCCCCTTTTTCGCTGACCAGCCGGCGCTCGCGGAGCGCTGCAGGGAATTGGGGCTGGCCGTTCCGCTGTGGACCGCACCGGAGCGATCGGTGGATGCGGAAAGTCTGAGGGTGAAGCTGGCGGCGCTGCAGGCAGACACCGGACAATTCAGGGGCCGATTGGTGGAGGCACGGCAATGGGAGTCGGAGACGATTGCAGGGCGGGATGCGGTCATCGACCGGCTGCTGGCCCTTGCCTGACCACCTCGATACCGCGACTGACGGAGAATGGAAAGGAATGGCACGGCGACGCCCCCCACACCCCTGGCGAGACCTTCCCTGTGGACACGATGACCTCTTCGAGTTCGTCCACGCGATGCTCCGCGATGACGGTGATTCACTCGGCGAGACGATGCGTGCGTCCGACCTGGCCATCGAGGTGCTCGTGGCCCGCCATCGTCTCGGCCCCCTCCTCGCCAGCCGGATGCCCGGGGCTGGTTGGTCGACCGGTCTCCTTCCGACGACAGTCGAATTGATCCGGGCCGCGCGTGAGCGGCAGTCTTTCGTTGCAGAGCGTTGCCTCGGGCTGTTGGGCATTATCGACGCGGAGTGCGGGATGGCGGGCCTGCCGTTCCTCGTGGTGAAGGGGCCTGCGATGGCGGTGCGTTGTTACGGTGACATCGCGGCCCGCGGGTACTGGGATCTCGACGTCATGGTCAGGGAATCCGACCGTGCTGCGATGCAGTCGCTTCTCGAACGCATCGGAGCATTCCGCCTTTCCCGCACGCCGCTCGGGGCATCGCTCTCCGCCCGATTCAATCACGCTTTCGACTACGAGCGTGATGGGATCAAGCTTGATCTGCATTGGTGTATGACCCGCCTGCCCGGCGTTCGGTGCGACGACGAGGGAGCCTTCGCGGGGGCTGAGGCGATCGACCTAGCGGGTCGCGGCGTGCGGGTTCTATCCCTCGCCGACGAACTGCATTTCATACTCGTGTCCGCGTTTGCCGACATCCAGCGGGGCTATCTCCGGCTGCAGACCTTCATCGACGCCTGGGAGTTGTTGCGCCGCATGCCATCCGACGACTGGGCCGAATTCTTCGCGCGGCGCGATCGCGAAGGGACCGGTCGGATCTGCCGCGAGACGCTCCGCGTCCTGCTGGCGTCGCTCCGCCTCGGTAAGTCCGTGCCGGCGATTGTCGAGGCGATCGGTGGCTGCGCTTCGCCGGAGGTTGCGCGGCAGCTTCTCCTGCCCTCGCCGGGTGGCGTGCGCGGCAAACGCTGGGCGGTTTCCGCCCTCCCGGTCGGCCCCGCGCGGTATGCGGCCTGGTGGTGTGCCTCGCTGCCGTTTCGGGTCGCCGCCAGCCATCCCGCCTGGCGGCGTCGATGCTAACGCCGTTTCAGTCGTTCAGAGATCGAAGCAGATCTGAAATGGCCGAAGCATCGTAGGCGTTCCGACCGAGGCGAACCTCCACGCAGGCCGATTGCGATGCGAGGTCGGCGACCAACCCCATCACCGCCTCTTCGCAGGGGAGGGAATTCTCACCGAGAACCTCGAAAAGCCCGGAGCACAGATGAGGCGTCGCGGCCGCGAAAAGGGTCGAGCGGAGGCGCTCCGTAGCCTCGTCACGGGCGAGGTGTCGGCAGTGTATGCCGCTTGCGTTTCGATCGATTTGCGGAAACGCCACGGCATGCACTCTGGCGGTCCCGATGATTCTCGTACCGAGGGCTGCAGCGAACTGGGCCGGCGACATGCCCAGTCGTCCATCGACAAGTCCGGCCGATCTGGTTCCTTCGTGGAGCCCGGCGAACGCTCCACGAGCAGCCCGCGGGAGCCGGTCGGCGAGTCCGGGAACGAGTTCGAGGCTGCCCGGACGGATCGATACGATGCTCGCCATGCCGAGGCACAACCACGCCTCCTTCCGCGGTGCCAGAATCATGCGATCGTTCGCCAGGAGATCCCACTGGCCGTCGGCCAGCAGACAGGCGGCGGTGAGGGACGTTTTGCCCGCTTGTTTCGACCCGACGAAGAGCATCGCCAGGCCGGCTCGAGCGATGCCGGCGGCATGCAGGGCCAACAGCCCGCTGCTGCGGGCCCTGTTCATAGCCCACTCCCGAACCACCCGCATCATCGCCCCGCGCGCCCGCCGTGGCTGGTATTCCGACGCCTCAGCCGGTGCATCGAAGACTTCCACCGCATGAGGATGCAGGATGCGATAGAATGCTGCGAAAGCCGGGTCGTAGGCCACCAACGAGTCGCCGTCCGGAAATGTCTCGAGTTCCAACGGCCCGCCGTCCATCACGAAACCGACGATCCGGCAACGAGCTCGAGGGAGCATCGAGGTGAACCGGGCGTAGAGTCTGGCATCCGCCTGCAGCCGGATCGATCGCTTCGCGAACGCCGTGCCGTCACCACCGACGCCACTGTGAAACGACGGCCCCAGGAACTCTTCGAGCCATATCAGATCCGCGGAATCGTCGGACGACACCGACACAAGCAGCGATTCGAAAACGAGATCCATCGGATGGTGGTGGTGTGCGTGTCGGGCAGACGAACATCAGTCTACCACCAGTTCCTCATATGACTTCACGATTTGGAGACGCATTGGACACCTTGGACAACACGGTGCCGGAGGAACTGCGGGAGTTTCTCCGCGACACCGGTGTCGCGTGGCTCGAGGCCCGGGAGATTACGGCGAGGCCCTGGAAGGCGTCCAAGCGGGCGTTTCACGTTCGTCTCGTCGATGGCCGGGCTGCGAAGGCCCGCCTACTTCTCGACGGCCGTTCTGCCGAGGATATTGCGTCGCTGCTCGGGGAAGGGGCTGCCTCACGGTGTTGTGCCCGCATCATCCACGGCCGGGGGCGGTGCCTCCTCGAGGAATGGGTTGACGGTGAACTGCTCAGGGGATCGACCACGGCTCCGGAGGTCCTCGTGGAGTGCGGCAGGGCGCTGGCCGACATCCATCGGACACCGGTCACTCGAGATGGAATTGTTTCCGCGGAGCCCGCGTCGGCAATCGACCGCGTGCGGAACGACCTCCTCGCTCTGAGGAGTGCCGGTTGCCTGACCGATTCGGAGGCCGCCGCGTTGATGGGCGTCCTCGAGGCCGCCACCCCGGCACCGGGCCTTCAAGGGCTCGTGCATCTCGATTACTGTCTCGACAACATCATCCTCCACGCGGACCGAGGGCCGGTGTGCATCGACAATGAGACGGTGCGGATCGGGCCATTCGCCCTCGACATCGCGCGCACTATCACACGTTGCCCGCTCGACGGAGATTCACGAGAGCGATTCCTCGCCGGATATGTCGCCGCCGGCGGTCCCGCTGACCTGCAGGATCTTGACTTCTGGTGCCTGGCGGCCGATGCCTGGTCGGCGCGGCTGAGATTGGAATACGGGAACACCGCCATCGAGCCCCAGTTGGCAGCACTGCGGCGGCGAATCGAGGCTCGCCCACTCAGCACCGAAGGCTCACCGCGGCCGGTCCGGTGAGTTCCCTCGGCACCTTCATTTTTTCCGGCAACTGGCCCTCGCGGAACGTCGCGGCTTCGAGGCTCGTTTCTACTGGCAGCCCTGCCGGCGTTATGACAAAAAACCTCTCACCGATGCTGAAGCAAAGCTGGAGGGGCCGGATGAGGAGTGGACGCGTCTCTCCAAGCGGTTCGTCAGGTCTGTAGAGCCGCTCGTTGACAGCTTCCCGCACGACGGTTTCACGGATCTGTCCGGCGTATTCGCCGATCAGTCGCAACACATTTATGCGGATACGATCCACGTGACCCCGGAAGGTAATCGAATCGTCGCCGCGGCGATTGTCGAAGACCTCACGGGAAACAGCCCTGCCTCTGAACAGGTCGGCGCAGGGCATCCCGGCCAACAGCTCCTTTGCAGGCGACCGACGAACACTCGACGCTCGACAATCCGCGATAAGATGTGCTGGCGAGCCCCCGCCCCCGGCATGCGCATCCATTGCGACGCGAAATGCGACTCCGCAGGCGTCCGCATCCGGCAGCACGGAGCCGCACGAAACGACAGAACCCGCTGCCACCATTCAGGTTGCAGCGGGTTCTTCGAAACTTGCGCCAGTTACCAAAACTGGCACGCGGCACGAGACCGCCAAAAAAACAGCCCGCCGGGGCCATCGATGGCCCGGCGGGCGTGAAGGCGGCACGAAGCCGCGCAAAAAACAGCCGGCAGGGGCCATGGATGGTCCTGCCGGCGTGAAGAAAGTGGCGGGGACAGGATTCGAACCTGCGACCTCGAGGTTATGAGCCTCGCGAGCTACCGGGCTGCTCCACCCCGCGACATATTTTTTTGTGATCGGCTCAGAAACTACCGATTCGATTCTTATCCGTGAACTTCCGCAAACCGTTTCGGGATATCTCTCCGATCACTGAACCGGAATATTACCCTATCGCCGCCAGGAAATGAAGCCCAGGTGCGGATGGATTGGTCGAACCGGCAGCAAACCCCCAATGAAACAGCCCGAATTCAGCCTGCCGTCTCCCCATCGAAAGGCAGGACTGTCGGTATCGAAGGCCCTTGTCGGGGGCCTGCCCTGGGCGAACGAGCTAGCCGTCCAACCGGAAAAGCAGAGTCAGGCCGGTCGAAATGCAGTTCCAGAACTTCCGGGCCTGACTGGCATCACGGGCATCACGGGGTTTCCCCGCCTGGTGAATGCGGAGTCGCCGGCCGCGGCATCGGCGAACAAAAATTCTGCGAAGACCGATTGGTTCGGTGAGCGACTCGCAATACTCGTCCGCGACAGCCCCGTCTGGTCGATCAGCCTTTCGGTCCACTGCCTGCTGCTGATTGTGCTCAGCCTGTGGATCGTGCGGGCAGAGCCGGCGAAGAAGCTGAGGCTGAGTCTCGCGTTTGGGCCGGCCGCAGGTCTTGTGCGGGAGACAGGGCTCGATGTCGGCCCGCCGAAAGACCCGGAAAAGCAGCCTGACGAAAAAACGACCGAGATTGCCGAGGCAGAACTTCCGGCAGTGCTGATGCCGCAGGCGGCGCCGACTGTTGTCACCGAAACAACAGTCGGGCCCGCGGCGGAGGCCGAGCCGATGATCGCGCCAGCGGTCGGCATGCTGCTCACCGGCCGCGATGCCGGACGCAAGCGGGTGCTCCTGGGGGCGGCTGGCGGCAGCGACGC
>Ga0247833_1002204_pt1 | contig 29135 bp, 14 predicted proteins | sample LaCruzMarch2015__7_FD_187117 | JGI IMG/M metagenome (GOLD analysis project Ga0247833, IMG submission 187117) | Freshwater microbial communities from meromictic Lake La Cruz, Castile-La Mancha, Spain - LaCruzMarch2015_8m | ecosystem: Environmental > Aquatic > Freshwater > Lake | place: Spain... | reverse complement strand
TGGCCGCGGTGACGATCTCGTGGTCGATGTCGAGCGTCCGGCAGAGGGGGATGCCGCCGGCGGGCCGGCATCCGCGAGCCTGATCGTCGCACCATCGGCCGGCCTCTTGCTCACGGCGTTCCCCGGCAGCGACCAGGCCTGCGGGCTGGCGGTGAGCGGCACATCGGCGAGCCTGCTGCCGGCTGGCGGAACAGGCCGGCTCGAGGTGCCGCTGCCGTCCCACTGTCGACTCACGATCACCGTCGGGCTCTCGCTCATGCGTGATACGTCTGCAGGGAAGGGGCAGCCCCACTTCAAGCACTCGCTCTCTGCGGCGTGTGGCCTGGCATGTGGTCCTCTGTCTGGTCATGGCAGCTGTGGACCCGACGGCGATCGTGGGCCGAAATCGAGTGGGCTGGCGATCGGGATAGCCATCGAGCCGGTCGCCTGCCTTGCCTTTGTCCACCAGGGCTCTCCGCAGGTTCGCTTCGAAGAGAACACGCTCGTGGTCGATGTCGGGGGGGCCACGAGCCGGTTTGATGCGACGTCGGGGATGCCGCTTGGCATGAGCATTGCGGACTGCAGGCTGTCTCTGGCGAATCAACGGGCAGCGCTCGGCTCGGCCGTGGAGCCGCTCCGTGCGGCGTCCGGCCCGAATAGGTTCCGCAGCGACGCGCCTGTCGCATCGGCGGTCGCGTTTCTCCTGTCGGCGGAGGTGGCCGTCGCCTGCCGACACATGGCCGATGCGGCCGGCCTCCACGGCGACACCCGGGCCGCATGGGAAAAACAGTTGGAGCGGGCCGTCTCGATGGTGCGTTGCTGCCGCGACGACGGCGGGCTCGCCCGTGGTGATGCGCTGCTCACACAATCATCGGCCGGCGTTGCTGCCGGCAAAGAACTGGAACCGCTGGAGATTCCGGTAGAGGACGAGGCGACTTCCGCCGCCGCTGCCGAGAAAGCCGTCACACGGCATGCGGCGGCGGTTGTATGGCGGCTGACGGAGGAGCACTGCGGCCGCAACTCCTGGCCGGCGGCCTTGGTTCGCGCGGCCGCCTGCGGCCTGGTGGGTGATCCTGCGATGCTCGACGAAATGGCGGAGTTCATGGGAGAAGATGCCTACGGTCCTCTCGCCCACGTCACCGCGTCATCGCTGGTCACGGTGCCACTGGTGGCCGCCTCGCTGGCCCGCCGTGGACAGGAGCGGCTTTCCACCGTGGCTTTTCATACCGACTGCCGTCCGCTCTTCACGGCGCTGTCGCCCCTCGGTGTCGATCGGTGCTGCGTGTCGCTGGCACGTTCAGTTGATGACGATACGGCCCGCGAGATCGGCCGAGTGGCCTGTGGCGACCCGGAACTCCTGCTGCCGCTGGTGCATTCGCTCAGGGCTTGCGATTCCTACGACACCGCGGTGGACGGTCTCCAGAACTCGCTCGATGCCTGGTGGGATGAGGCCCTGCGGAAAGTCGTGGCCGCGCGGCTGCATGCCGTGGCATCGCCGCGGACGGCTGCCGTGCCTGCCACGCAGGACGACCAGCCGCAGAAAAAGTAGCGGGCTCATGGAACCGGAGGGAAGATTGCCTGGACTGTGGCTCGCCTGAACCTCGCCTCTTCTTCGGGCGAGCATGGGCGTCATCGGAGCCCGTCAAGGCAAGACATGCATGCAAGACATGCCTTACGGCAGCGGCACCTGCGCGGGCTGCATCAGGTAGCCGATCAGGTCGCGGATGGAATCGGGGGACAATTGATCGAGCAGCCCCTCCGGCATCGGCGACTGCTGCGTGACGGTGACCTCGTCGATGTCCTCGGCGGCGATCACGTGACGGTCGGTCGGCGTGACGAGCGTGAGCGTGCGATCGTCGCGGGCCGTCACGAGGCCGTTGAGCACCCGCCCGTCGGCGAGCGCAACGATCGACATGCGGTAGTCGCGGTTGACCACGCCACTGGGGTCGACAATGTTCTCGAGGAGGTAGTCGATGTTGGTGCGATTGCCGCCGGTAATGTCGGGGCCAATCGACTCGCCTCTGCCAAACAGCTTGTGGCACCGGCCGCATGACTGCTCATAGATCGCCCGGCCATGGGAGGCGTTGGCCGCGGCGATCACGGCCGGGGTGAGCGAGTCTTTGAGGGCGGCAATCCGCTGCCCCTTCTCGGCCGAGGTCTGGCTCACGCCGCCCCACTCCCGTTCGAGGCGGGCATCGATTAAGGGATCGCCGAGCGAACGGATCTGCCGCAGGTCGTAGGCCGTGACGGCTTCGCGGGGAATCGTGCCCTCGGCCACGGCCGCGAGGAGCATGGCAGCGTAGGTCTGACGCGAGGCGAGGATGCCGATCAGCTTCGGGCGTGCGGGGCCGCGAAACCTGCCGTAGGCGGCGACGAGGGCCCGTGCCACCTCTGCGTCATCGCTTGCCGCGAGACCCTCGGCGGCCACACTGTTAAACCGTTGATCGCCCAGCAGTCCGAGGCAGAGGCCACGGACACCGTCGCCCCCTTGGCGGACGAGCGTTTCCAGGGCCGCCAGCCGGATCACCGGATCGGCCTTCTCGTCGAGCACGAGCCGGCGAATCTCGTCGATCGCGCGGCCGTCGCCAAAGACCGCCGAGAGCTCGCGGACCGACGCGGCCAACGTTGTGTCGCCCTGTCCCAACTGGGCCGCGAGGGCATCCCAGCCCGCGGGCTTCGGGGCCCGCCGCCAGCCGGAGAGTCCGTCGGCGATGCCGGCGAGCAGCGTCTGGCGAGCATCTTCGGCACGCGTCTCCGCGATCGCGGCGACGAGGCGTTGCATGCCCTCGGGCCGCCGTTCGATCAGGCTGGCAAGCCTGCGGGCGATCAGCCGCTGCGTCTTCGGCCACCGCGAGGCAACGGCCATGTCAGCAGCCCGCCGCGGATCTGCCTCCACCACCGGGATCATGCCATACCAGACGAGCAGGGGCAGATTGTGGTCGTTTGCGTCTTCGGTGCGGGTCATCAGGGCGGCGGCGAGATCGGCGCGACGGTCTCGTGGCATCCGCTGGAGGGCCGACGCGAGCGCAAGCCGCACCAATCCGCTCGCGTCGTCGGTGGCGAGGCGGCGGAACTCGGCGGCGACCGTGTCACAGGCCGACGTCACGCGGTCGGCTTCCTCCAATGTCAGGGGGGCGGGCCCGAGCAGGCCGTCGATCGGCCAGTCGTCGACGAGCAGGCGGACACCCCAGGCCCGCAGGTGCTCGTCGGGATTCGCGAGAAGGCCGCGGAGGAACGACTGGTCGCAGCCGCCGCTGGCATGGAGCGTGAGCACGGCGCGGCAGGCGACCACCGGATCCTCGGCCATGGCGAACCGCCGCAGCGAATCATGGGCCTGCGCTCGATCGCGTGCCATGCTGGCGGCCTCGGCGGTGTTGGCCGCGGGCCCCACGCCCGCACGGTCGGCGAGGATGATCCGCGCCTGCCGCGGATACCACTCGTTGGCATGGGTCACGAGATCCGCGAGCGCCACGCAGGAGAGCGTGGCCAAATCCCCTGATGCAAGAGCCCCCGGCGGTCGCTTCGTCTGGCTGCCGTGTGTGATTCGGAAGATGCGGCCGCTCGTGCGGTGCACTCCCGTCGCCTCATGGCACTCGCCGGTGTCGCTCCAGTCGATCGCGAGCACCCCGCCATCGGGGCCGTACGACAGTTCCATGCCCCGGAAGAACGGATCGCGGGCGAAGAGCATGTCGCGGCCATGGCGGCCCACGTAGCCACTCCCCTCACGCTCGAGCAGTTCCTGATTGGCCCGCCGGCCGTGGAAGTTCCAGGTGAAGAGATGGCCGCGGTATTCGTCGGGCCAGTCGTCGCCGAGGTAGATCATGAGCCCCGAGTGGGCGTGGCCACCGCCGAGATCGTTGGCGGCACCGTCCCGCGACTTCTGCCATCCGCCGCTGGTATCGAAATGCCAGTGATCGGCGTGCATGTCGATGAGTTCGTAGACATGCGGGTTGGGGTCGAGCGTGCCGTGCCGCGGATGATGGGCCCCGGGAATGATCTGCCAGAGGTGACCGTTGACCGTGTTGATGAAGAAGCCGTCGCCGAAGGCGTTCCAGTCATGGCCCCAGGGGTTCGTCGTGCCGTGACAGAGAGTCTCAAACCGGCCCGAACGCGGCGAGTATCTCCAGATGCCCCCCTCGAGCCGCACGCGATCCTCAACCGTGGCCCCCGGCGGACCGACGCGGCCGGGACAGGAGCCACCGCAGCGGCCGTAGAGCCAGCCGTCGGGGCCGAAACGCAGGCCGTTGGCGAAGTTGTGGTAGTTTTCGGCCGCAACATCGAACCCGTCGAGGATCACCTTTGCCGGGCCGTCGGGAACATCGTCGCCGTCACGATCGGGCACAAAGAGCAGTCGTGGTGGGCAGAGCAGCCAGACGCCGCCGAGGCCGACCTCCACGCTTGTGAGTTGTTGCAGGTCGTCGAGAAAAACCTTCCGCTCGTCGGCCACGCCGTCGCCGTCGTTGTCTTTGAAGATGAGCACCCGGTCGCGGAGCCGGGCGTCCATCTTGATCGGCCGTTCGGCGTAGGTGTGGTTCTCTGCGATCCAGAGCCGACCGCGGGCATCCCAGGTCATCGCAATCGGATTCAGGACGTCTGGTTCGGCCGCAAACACCCCGACACGAAACCCCTCCGGCACCTGCATGGTGGCGGCGGCCTCTGCGGCGGGCATCGGCATCGCGGCAGAGTCTTTTTCACTGTTGAACGGCGCGGGAAAGCCTTCAGCCCCGCACCGTGCCGGGGCCGGCAGGAGGGCGAGGAGTGTTGCCGCCACGAGGATTCGGAGTGCGGAGATCATGGACGGATTGTAGCCCCGCGCGGCATCGCGGGCCGGAGAAACGGAAACCATTGGGGGAATGCGGCCCACCGGTTGTTGGTATGGGCTCAGTATAAAGCGATAGGGAATCCCATCGCTTACGCTCCGGGCTGTTATGCGCATTGCCTTTACAAGCCTCGCCGGGCAGACGTCGTTGTCGGGCGGGACGCCCATGTTGGCGGCTCCGCTCCGGGGGTCGTATGCTGGCACCGGCTTGCGGTCGTCTGGTGCGAAAACGGTTCTTCGCGACGTGTCAAAAAGGAGTGTTTCAGTGACGTGCAAATCGGCCCTGTGGATGATGGTGCTCGTGGCGGTGGCTGCGGGCGTCGCAGCACCGGGAGAGGCACTCGCAGTGCCGGCGCGGCGGCTCGCCCGCCGTGGTGTGATCGTCGTGCCGCCGCCGGGAGCAGGTGTCGTTGGCGTGCCAGCGCCCGGCCCCGCGCCGATCGTCATTGGTCCGGCCCTGCGGCCGCGGCGACGGATACTGCTCCAGCCCGGCCCGCCCTTCCCAGCGGTAGCACCTGCTGCGCCGCGGATGACGCCTTCGCCGAGCATCGCAGGTCGGCAGCCAGGCGCAGCGTCGCGGGGGCCGACTCCGGCTGCTCCAGTTCCAGCGCAGACAACTCCAGCTCAGACAACTCCTGCAGGATCGGCAAAGCCTGGGACCGCCGTGGCGGCGGCTGCGACGCCGACGGCCACAGTCCCCGAACAGATTCCGACCCCGCGGCCGACGCCGCTTCAGTCTCCCGCCGCCCAGCCAACCGTGGCAGCGGCAGCAGCGAGCAGAGCCGAGATGGTCGCATTCACGCCCGCCTGGTATGCGATGTATCCGCAGGCATGGCGGCCCGCAAAGTCGCCAGCCGATTGCTGGCAGACCGCCGACGTGGCTACGGTCAACACCTGGCTGGGGCAGCCGGTGCGGGCGTCAGGCACTACGGCTGACGATGCTGGTGGCGTGGTGACTGCTGGTGGCGCCGACGACGATGATGTTGCTGCCGACGGCCTGCGGAGTGTGCTCGTGCTGCCGGCGGGCCATCAGAATGCGGTTGGTCCGACTGATGCCGACTGGCTGCCGCTCGGCGTGTTTGCCGTCGTGTCACCGGGATCTCCGCAGTCGAGCGATCACGCCCCCAGCTACCAACAGTTGGCCGTCGACCGACAGGGAACGATCAAAGGCAACTTCTACGACGCGATCTCCGGCACCGTCCAGCCGATCGCTGGCGTTGTCGATCGGGGCACGCTCATGGCATCCTGGACCGTGGGCACGAATGGCAGCCGCTTCACCGCCCCCGTTCGGGCCTTCACGGCCGTGCCGCGGACGGTCAGCATGTCGTCCGGCGGACAGTCCCGCGGCATGGAACTGATGCCGGTGCAGAGGCCGTAGTTGGGCCATCAAGTAGCCCGGCATGAAAAAAACGATTCTGATCGAGCAGGCGACGACTCCCGACGGCAAGTCGATGACGCTTCACGAGCATGACGGCGTGTTCCTGATCCGGATCGACGGTGTGGAGTTGATGTCGACCCGGCAGCACCACTCCGAAGAGAGGCTCGCCGAACTCGCGTGCGGCCACCTGAAGGCACGCCCGTCTGGGCCGCGGGTGTTGATCGGCGGCCTGGGCCTGGGGTTCACGCTGCGGGCCGCCTTGGCAACGCTCGGCCCCGACGCGACGGTCGTCGTTGTCGAACTCATGCCGGCCGTGATCCGCTGGAACCAGACGTCCGACTACAAGCTCGGTGCGGATGCCATGGCCGACCCCAGGGTGGAGGTTGTCGCCGGCGATGTGACCGATGTGCTGAAGAATTGCCGCGGCCGGTTCGATGCGATCATTCTCGATGTCGATAATGGCGCTAGCGGCCTGACCGCGGCGACGAACAGCCGGCTCTATTCGAGCGCCGGACTGGCGATGATCCGGTCAGCGCTCAGGCCCGCTGGCTGCCTGGCCGTCTGGTCGGCGGATGCCGATCCGGCGTTCGTGGAGCGGATGGGGCAGGGAGGATTCACGGTCACGGTGGAGCGGGCACGTACCCATGCCACCGGTGGCAGTTGGAACTCCCTGTTTCTCGGACGTGTCGGAAGGCACCGCTGAAAGCCGGGTGCGTGTTAGAGTGCTCATGTGCCGGCAAGCCCTGAGGAAAGCATTGCGAAACCAGTGGGGTCTACCATGAGACAGGCAAACGCGCTCGCCACGTTCTTGTTCGGCCTGGCGATCGTCGCCTCGGCATCGCATCCCGCGACGGTGTCGGCTGCAGAAGAACCGCCGCAGACCATGGCCGAGGCGGTCGCGATCGCGACAGATCTCGCCAAGGCGGCAGGGCCTCGCGGACAGACGGCACTGGCCCAGCAGGCCGATCGGATTGCGGCCATGCCCGCTGCATGGATCGTGCCCTGCCTGGCGGCATATGCGGATGCCACGCCGGCCGGTGCGAACTGGCTGCGGAGCGGCCTCGAGCGTGCCGTCGATCGTGCCGGCGACTCCCTGTCGGCCGAGGCGATCGCCGCGGTCGTGGTCGAACGGAAGCAGCCAGCCCGGATGCGAACCCTGGCGTTTAGCTGGCTCAGAGAACGCGATCCGTCCCGGGCCGATGGGCTGCTCGACGGGATGCTCGACGATCCGGCGCTCGACCTCCGTCGCGAGGCGGTCGAGAAGCAGCTCACGGCCGTGGTGAACGCCGAAGACGGAGTGCAGCAAGCCACGCATCGAAAGTGCCTGGCTGCCGCCCGCGACGTCGACCAGATCGAACGCATCGCGGCATGGCTCTCCGAGCATGGTGAGAAGGTGAATGTCGCCCGTGTGCTCGGCTTCGTGCGGAACTGGCGGGTCAGCGAAGCGTATGACAATGCCAAGGGGGGCGGATTTGCCAGGGTCTTTCCGCCGGAGGCTGCGCTGCCCGGGCGGCCGGAGACTGGTCAGTGGAAGGCCGTCGCGTCGGCCGACAAGCACGGTGCCATCGATCTCAACGCCGTCATCGCGACGAAGAAAGGCGTGCTCGCCTATGCCATCGCCGATATCGTGATGCCCCGGAGCGGACAGGCCGAGGTGCGGATCGGCAGCCCGTGCGCCGTCACCGTGTGGGTGAATGGCAGGCCCGTGATGACCCATGAGATCTACCATGCCTCGGAGGCGATCGACCAATATGTCGCTCCGGCGGAGTTTCGCGAGGGCGTGAACACCGTGCTGGTGAAGTGCTGCCAGAACGAACAGACCGAGCCGTGGGCAGCGGACTGGAAGTTTCAGTTGCGGGTGTGCGATCCGATCGGTTCGCCGCTGGCAACGCAGCCGGAGTGAGAGGACGCGGCCCATAAACCCAAGTGAGAGTTCGATGCTGACGACGCGACGCCTGCCGATGCTGCTGATCATGATGCTCTGCTGCCTGCCGGCTTCGGCCGCCGACTGGCCGGAGTTTCTCGGGCCACGAGGCCGGGGTGTGGCGCCGGAGCAGGGGATCCGCACCCACTGGAGTGCAGCAGAGGGAATCGCCTGGAAGGCCGAGCTGCCGGGCAGGGGGGCATCGAGCCCGATCGTGGTGGGTGATCTCGTGGTGGTCACCGCGTCGAGCGGCGTGAGGCAGGACCAGCTCCACATGCTCGCGATCGACAAGGCATCGGGCCGCACGATCTGGCACCGCCGGTTCTGGGCGACCGGCCGGACGCTCGCGCATCCCACCAGCGCCGTAGCCGCCGGCACGCCCGCCTGTGATGGCAGGACGATCGTCGCGCTCTATTCGTCGTGCGATCTGTTCGCCGTCGATCTCAACGGCCGGCTGCTCTGGCAGAGAAACCTTGCTGTCGAGCATCCGCGAAGTGGCAACGACGTGGGAATGGGATCGAGCCCGCGGATCGTCGACGGAACGGCAGTCGTGCAGATCGACTGCCAGGGCGACGCTTTCGCGCTGGGCGTGGATATGGTCACCGGGGCCGACCGCTGGATCGTGCCGCGGGAGAAAATTGCCAGCTGGTCTTCTCCATTGGCGATGACGACCCCCGAAGACGGAGCCTGCGTGCTCCTGCAGAATCCTCACGGCCTGGATCTACACCGGGCGGCTGACGGGAAGACGGTCTGGTCGTGGAAGGGCGAATGCTCTGGCATTCCGATGACCGCCGAATCTGGGTCGGTCCTGCACGTGCCGTCTGACGGGATCGCTGCCGTTTCGCCAAGTGCCGGTGATGCCACGCCGGCATGGAGGTCGACAAAGCTCTCCTGCGGCATGGCCAGCCCGCTCGCCTGGGGCAACTCGATCGCCTGCATCAACCGGGCCGGTGTGCTCGGCATCGGCGACACCGCGGACGGGCGGCTCCGCGGGCAGATCCGCCTCGCCGGGTCATTCTGGGCCAGTCCGATCGTCGTGGGCACGACCATCATCGCCGCCAACAAGGAGGGCCGGACCTTCCTCGTGTCGACGGAGGGCGAACCCAAGATCGTCGCCGAAAATGAACTTCCCGGCACATTCACGGCCACGCCGGCGGTGGCCGATGGAAGTGTGTATCTGCGGAGCGAGACGACGCTCTGGAAGGTGGCGGCGCCCTAGCGATGGCGGGATGGAACCGTCGTCGTGGCGTGGGAGCAGGAACGCAACGAGTGGAGGTGCCATGATGTCCGAGCCAGCCGGGGCCGACGCACACAGACTGGGCGAGCAGCTCGCCGCGACCGATACCGAGCAGCGGGCCGAGGCGGCGGAACTGCTCTCCCGGGCCGGCGAAGAGGCTTCGGCAGCGGCGGTGCCGCTGGTGATAGCCTGCGGCGATGCCGACGAACGGGTTCGCGAGTGGGCCGTCGCGGCGCTCGAGGACCTCGGCCTACCGCCGGATACGGCGATCGCCCCGCTCACCGCGCTGGTCACCAACCCCGACCCGCTCGTGGCGTATTGGGCGGTGACACTTCTCGGGCGATCCGGGCAGGATGCGGCAACTGCGGTAGCGGTGCTGGCGGCCTGCGTTGAGTCGGGGGTGAGTGTGTCGGTGCGGCAACGGGCGGCCTGGGCGCTTGGGAAGATCGGTCCGGCGGCCACAGCGGCCCGGACAACGCTTGAAAGGGCCGCCGGGCAGGGGGATGAGCGGCTGGCCCACCTCGCCAGAGAGTCGCTTGTGTCGATCGGGTCTTAGCCCGAACAATTGGCCCCGTGGCGACCGATAAGGACGCCATGGGGAACTGGGTCGCCACACGTCTGCTCGCAAGCTTTCTGGCCGCTATGGCATTGGCCATTCAGCCGGGCATGGAGCTGCGCGACACAAACGCCGCCGAGCCGACGCGTGCCGAGAGCCCCAGCCGGCTCGTGCGGATAGACATCGCAGGCCAGCCGCCGCTGCCGCGGCTCGTCCCGATCTCTCTGGCTCCACCCCCTTCGGTGTCTGCCGTGTCCTCGGTGTCTCCGTCGCCACGCCCGCTGCCGGGGCCGGCCTCGCCTCCGCTGGTGGCGATTTCGTATGCGCCCGCTCCGGCCCGGACTGCAGTTGCACCGCTGGCCATCGCGTCGCTGCCGCTTCCGCGCGACGAGTCTCGGCCCCCGGCTCTGCCCGCTCCGAAGCCAACGCCTGTGTACGCGGCCGCGGTTCCACCCGTCATCGCCTCCATTCCCGCCCCCGCCTCCATGCCTGAGCCAGCGGTTCGCTACACGCCTCCGCCCGCCTACCAGACTGCGTTGTTGCCGCCGCCGTTGCCGGTATATGCGCCGCAGCCGTTACCCGCGCCGTTGCCGCCGCTGCTGCCGCCGCCCTTGCCGGTGTCTGTGCCTCAGTCGGCATCTGTACCCGCTCCGGTCCCGCTGCCTGTGCCGCTGCCTGCCCCGCTTCCGTTTGCGGTGGGCTCAAGTCCCCTCGTTCCACCGCCCCTGCCTGTGGCGTCGCCGGTGCTTCCACCGCCGCCTATGCCGCTGCCGCCACTGCAGCCCCCGGCGCTGCCCTCTCAGGTGGCGCTCCCTGCGCCACCAGCGATGCCTTCTCAGGCAACGCTACCGCCTCCGCTACCGGCAGCGTCGCCCCAGGCTCCCGCCGGGGGCAAGCCCACCGATGCGATCACGATCGCCAGTTTCAATATCCAGGTGTTTGGCGAGTCGAAGATCTCAAAGCCGCAGGTGGTCGACGTTTTGGCCCGCGTGGTCCGCAACTTCGACGTCGTCGCGATCCAGGAGGTGCGGGCGAAGTCGGATTCGGTCATCCCGCAGTTCGTCAGCGCGATCAACGCCGACGGCAGCCGCTATCAGTTTGTCATCGGCCCCCGGCTGGGCCGGACCGTGAGCAAGGAGCAATACACCTTCATCTACGACTCGAACCGCATCGAGGTCGACCCGTCGTCGGTGGGCACCTCTCCCAATCCGGGCGATCGGCTGCATCGCCCACCGCTGCATGCCCGCTTCCGCGTGCGGGCAAACCCGCCGGAAAGCGGCTTCAGTTTCTGGCTGGTCGACACCCACACCGACCCGGACGAGGTGGCGACGGAAGTCAACGCGCTGGCCGAGGTGTTTCAGGAGATGAAGGCCCTGCGGCCCGACGAGGACGACGTGATTCTGCTGGGCGACCTGAATGCTGGTCCGCCGCAGTTCGGCAAGATTAAGCAGATTCCGGGTGTCGGCTGGGCCGTGTCGGGCGTGACCACCAACACCCGCCGTTCGAAGACCTACGACAATCTCATCTTCGACCAGCGGACGACTACCGAATACACCGGCCGGTGGGGCGTGCTCGATCTGCAGAACACGTTCGGGCTATCGCTCGACAAGGCGCTCGAGGTGTCGGACCACAACCCGGTCTGGGCCGCCTTCCGTCCTTTGGAGAATCCGGGCGGGGCGCGAATGACGGCGGCGCCTTCGGGAGTCACGATCGGTCGGTAGCCTTTCGTGTGCATCCGATCCCCCGGCTCACGCCGAGGGCTTGTATGGGGCGGGTTCATACAAGCCCTGAGCGTAAGCGACGGGATGGCGCCGGGGGCTTGTATGGGGCGGGTGTATACAAGCCCTGAGCGTAAGCGACGGGATACTGCACCCGTCGAGATGGCCGACGCGTTCGGAAACGGTAGCATTTCATCTCTGCCCAGCCGTTCGCTGTTTCAAAAAGGATCTCCCCAGGCCATGCGTCACGCCCCGATCGATCCGGCTCTCTTCGTCGCCAACCGCCGTCGCCTGACGGAGCAACTGCCGCCCCACTCGCTGGCGATCGTGCATGCGGCTGACGTTCCGCCCACGACGGGCGATGGCACGCGGCAGATCCATCCCGCGAGCGACCTATTCTGGCTGACCGGCGTCGAGCAGGAGGAGAGCGTTCTCCTCCTGGCACCGCAGGCCGATGAGCCGGCGCACCGGGAGATTCTCTTTGTGCGGCAGCCCAACGAGCAGTTGGCGACGTGGGAGGGGGAGAAGCTCACGAAGGAGAAGGCCAGGGCGATCGCGGGCGTGGCGAAGGTCCGGTGGCTTTCGGAACTGCCCGCCATCCTCCACCGCCTCATGTGCGAGTGCGGGCAGGTCTTTCTCAATGCCAACGAGCACGAGCGGGCGGCCTACGAGGTGGAGGATCGCGACCTGCGAATGGCCCGACAGCTGATCGCACGCTATCCGCTGCACCGGTATGAGCGGCTGGCGCCGATCCTGCGACGGCTGCGGGGGGTGAAGAGTCCGGTGGAGGTCGATCTCATTCAGCAGGCGGTCGATCTGACCGACGCGGGTCTGCGCCGCGTGATGGCGACGCTCCGCCCGGGCGTGGTGGAATATGAACTCGAGGCCGAACTGCTCGACGCCTTCACGCGGGGCCGCGCCAAGATGGCTTACGAGCCGATCATCGCCTCGGGCCGCAACGCCTGCGTCTTGCACTACGTCGACAACGATCAGCCCTGTCGCGACGGCGACCTCGTCCTGATCGACGTGGGGGCCTCGTATGCCAACTACAATGCCGACCTGACACGCACCTATCCGGTGAATGGCCGGTTCACGCCGCGTCAGCGGGCCGTCTACGAAGCGGTGCTCCGCGTGCTGCGGGCCTCGATCGCCCGGACGGTCGTGGGCACGTCCCTCCGGGCCTGGAAGCGGGCCGCGCAACGGCAGATGAACGAGGAGCTCCTGGGGCTCGGCCTGATCACGACAGACGACGTGGCCCGGGATACAGACGAGCAGCCGGCATGCAGGAAGTATTTCATGCACGGCCTCGGGCACTCGCTCGGGCTCGGCGTCCACGACCTCGCGCCGTTCGATGCCACGTTCGAGCCCGGCTGGGTGGTGACGGTCGAGCCGGGGATCTACATCCCGGAGGAGTCGCTGGCGGTGCGGCTCGAGAACGACATCCTCGTCACGCAGGATGGACCGGTCGACCTGGCGGCTCGCGTGCCGCTCGAGCCAGAGGAGATCGAGAAACTCATGCAGGGCGGCGTCCGCCGCAACGCCTGACCGGAGCTCGCTGCCATGCATGCCGCCCTGATCGACGCCGCCGTTCAGCTCGCCGCCTCCCTGCAGGAAGAGGCCGTTCACCTGCAGTCGTCCGCGGAGCGACGGCAGCAGGCGGAACTCGATCGGATGCTCAGGAATCCGGCCGACAAGGCGACGCTCGTGGAACTGACCGACCAGGCGTTTCGCTCGCATGCCGCGGCCCGCACCGCCGAGCAGTTCACCCACATCCTCGACGTCCAGGGCATCCCCCGGTTTTTCAGCCCGCTCGACCGGGCGCTCCTCCGCGGCTTCCAGACCTTCGGTGACTGGCTCCCCTCGGTCACGGTGCCGCTGGTGAAGGCGCACCTGCAGCACGAGACGGCCAACGTGGTGCTGCCTGCCGAGCCCGAACTCCTCCACGAGCACCTCGCCGCCCGCCGCCAGCAGGGCCTGCGGATGAACCTCAACTTTCTGGGCGAGGCGGTCCTCGGAGAGGACGAGGCCCGGCAACGGCTCGAGCACTACCTGGCGGCATTGCAGTCGCCCGACGTCGAGGTGCTGTCGGTGAAGATCTCCACGATCGATTCGCAGATCTGGCCGATCGCCCGCGAGCAGACGCTCACGCGGCTCTGCGACCGGCTGGAACTGCTCTACCGGGCCGCCGAACATGCGGTCTTCACCCGGCTCGACGGCAGCGGTGTGCCCGAGCGTGTGACCGAGTGTGTGAACAAGTGTGTGAACAAGTTCGTCTATCTCGACATGGAGGAATACCGCGACTTGTCGCTGACGGCCGAGGCCTTCATGGCCACGCTCTCGCGGCCGGGGCTTGAGAATGTGCGGGCGGGCATCGCGCTGCAGGCCTACGTGCCCGACTCCTTTCGCTGGCAGCGGCGGATCACCGACTGGGCGCGGGCCCGCGTGGCCGCCGGCGGTGGGCCGGTCACGATCCGAATCGTCAAGGGGGCCAACATGGAGATGGAGCGGATCGACGCGGCCCTCCACGACTGGCCGCCGGCGCCATTCCGCACCAAGCTCGAGACCGACGCCAACTATAAGCAGATGCTCGACTACGCCCTCAAGCCCGAGCACCTCGCCGCCGTCACTGTCGGCATCGCCTCGCACAACCTCTTCGACGTGGCCTATGGGATGGTGCTCGCCCAGGAACGGGGGGCGGGCCAGCGGGTGCAGTTTGAGATGCTCGAGGGCATGGCCAACCACCAGCGGCGTGCGGTCATGACACGGACGAAGCAGCTCCTCCTCTACGCCCCCGCCTGCCGCAAGGAGGAGTTTCTCAACGCCATCGGCTACCTGATCCGCCGGCTCGACGAGAACACGGGCCCCGAGAATTTTCTGGGGCATGCCTTCCGCCTCACCGTCGGCAGCGACGACTGGAGCCTGCTCGAGCGGGGCTTCCGGGCGTCATTCGCGACGGCGGTGTCTGATCGGCCGCGGCGGACGCAGGATCGGCGGACCGAGACGTTTCCGGCGGCACGTTCCGAAATGCGCTGGCAGGAGTTCGACAACGAGCCCGATACCGATTGGTCGCTCGAACAGAATGCGGCCTGGGCGGAAGCGATTATCGCGGAGGCCGCTAGCGCTGCCGTCGCGGATACCGCTAGCGCTGTCGTCGCGGATGCCGCCAGCGCTGTCGTCGCGGATACCGCTAGCGCTGTCGTCGCGGATACCGCCAGCGCTGTCGTCGCGGATAACACCAGCGCGGTCGCAATCGCGGTGGTGCCTGTGGTCATCGCCGGCCATGAACTCACCGGCCTGGAGACGCGGCCCTGCCTCGATCCATCCCGTCCGGGTGCGATCGTCTGCAGGTATGCGCAGGCGACCGATCGCGAGGTCGACGAGGCGGTGGCCTGCGGCCTGGCCGACGAGGATGGCTGGCGGACGATGTCGGTCGACGGGCGAACCGCCGTGCTCGGCCGGGCGGCGGTCGAACTGCGGCGCAGCCGGGCCGGCCTGCTCCAGGCGGCGCTCGTGAACGGCGGCAAACTGCTGACGGAGTCCGATCCCGAGGTTTCCGAGGCGGTCGACTTCGTCGAGTTCTACCGGTCGACGGCCCGCTCGTTCTTCACGATCGACGGCCTGCATGCCAAGGGGTGCGGCGTGGTGGTCGTCGTGCCACCGTGGAATTTCCCGATCGCGATCCCCTGCGGCGGCATCGCGGCGGCGCTGGCGGCGGGCAACACCGTGATCCTCAAGCCCTCGTCCGACGCGGTTCTCGTGGCCTGGGAGGTCTGCCAGTGCTTCTGGCGGGCTGGCGTGTCACGCAAGACGCTGCAGTTCCTCCCTTGTGCCGGTTCGGGGCCGGCCGCGCGTCTCGTCGCCCACCCGGATGTCTCGGCCGTGATCCTCACCGGCGGCACCAAGACGGCGGTCACGATGCTCGCCGCCACCCCGACGTTGCGGCTCTCCGCCGAGACCGGCGGCAAGAATGCGATGATCGTCACCGCGATGAGCGATCGCGAACTGGCGATCAAGCATGTCGTGCATTCGGCCTTCAGCCACGGAGGCCAGAAGTGCTCGGCCACGTCGCTCCTGCTGCTGGAGGCCGAGGTCTACGACGATCCCGAGTTCAAGCGGATGCTCTGCGACGCGGTGGAGAGTCTGCACGTCGATTCGGCGCATGTGATCCACACGCGGATCGGCCCGCTCATCCGCCCCCCGGGCGGAGAGCTCGAACAGGCCCTCAAGACACTTGAGCCTGGGGAGAGTTTTGCCGTCATGCCCTGGCAGATCGGTGGCAATCCAAACCTCTGGTCGCCTGGCGTGAAATACGGCGTGACCCGGGGGAGCGTCACCCACCTGACCGAGTTCTTCGGGCCCCTGCTCGGGGTTATGCGGTTTGAACGGCTGGCCGAGGCGATCGACGTCGTGAACGCCACGGGCTACGGCCTCACCAGTGGCATTCACAGCCTCGACGACCGTGAGATCGAACAGTGGAAGCGGGGGATCAAGGCCGGCAACCTCTACGTCAACCGCGGCACGACCGGCGCGATTGTCTTGCGGCAGCCCTTTGGCGGCATGGGCCGCTCCTGCATCGGGCCCGGCATCAAGGCGGGCGGACCGAACTACGTCGCCTGCTTCATGGATTTCAGCGACGCGGGAGACGCGGGCCAAGCGGCGGCCGTGCCCGCGGAGATTCGCAACGCCGATCTCGCCGCGGTCGCGGCCCGTCTGCCGATAAGCGTTGAGGGGGCCCGCCTCCGTCGCGCGGTCGCCAGCTACGATCGCATGTGGCATGAGGAGTTTTCCCGCGAGCACGATCATTTCCGGCTGCTGGGCCAGGACAACATCCTTCGTGCCCTGCCGTTTCCGCGGATCACTGTGCGGATCACGCCTGCCGACGAATGGTTCGACGTGGTGGCTCGGGTGGCGGCGGCCCGCGTGACGGGAGCCCGCGTGCTCGCCTCCTTTACCCCCGGCTGCCCGCCGGCATGGCGGGACACGCTCGACGAGTGGACCGACTCATGGGCAGGTGGCATTGAACTGCTCGAGCAGACCGACGCGGCCGTGATTGCATTGCTCGGCGGTGGCGATCTGCGGATCCGGTATGGAGCCCGCGACCGCGTGCCCACAGAGGTCCGCCGGGCCGCGGCGGCCACGGGGCAGTGGATCGCCGATGTGCCGGTGGTCGGGGAGGGGAGAGTCGAGCTGCTCTGGTATCTCCGCGAGCAGAGTATCTCCCACGATTACCACCGTTACGGCAACCTCGGCCGGCGGGCGGCGGAGCCGCGGCGGCCACTCCGCGGAGAGACCGTGGCGGGGGCGTCTGCGGCCTCGCGGGTAGGTGGCCGGTTGCCGTCGCTCTCTTGAGGCGATTCCCCGGCAGGCGATTCTCCAGTAGGCGTCGGTTCGGCAGGTAGCGGTTCGGCAGGATTCGATACAGCAGGGTTTGGTTCAGCAGGAGCTTTGACGGTCGTTGGTTCGATCCGGCGGGGAGACAATCCCGTCAGATCGCCCCGGTTGAGTTCGACCAACGGGGCTCCGAGTGTCTCGTAGTCTCGGTGATTGCACGAAAGGACGATCACCTGCAGCCCCCGCTCGGCGGCAAGATCCAGCATGTCTTGGAGCGCACGGGTGCGGGCGGGATCGGAATTCACAAAGGCATCGTCGAAGACAATCGGAAGACAGCCGTCATGATCGGCGGCGAGAATCTCGGCCATGGCCAGCCGCAACGCGGCCGCGACCTGTTCCCGTCCGCCCCCACTGAGACTGTCGAAGCCAAGCCGGGCATTGCCGAACGCCGGCCGAGCCACAGTCAGGTTGTCGAACGCGCCATCGCGATACTCGACCGCCACCCGTGTCTCTGGCCCGTAGACGCACCGGAGATATTCTGCGGCCCGGCTTGTGAGCGGTCCAACGAACTGTGATTCCACCTCCCGTTTTTTCTGGGTGAAAAGAGCGGCCAGTAGGGCGATCGCCCGGGCCTCTCGGGCCGCCTGGTCCTGCCGGGACTCCGCAAGTTGGCGGCGGACCTTCGCCCGGGCCAGATCCTCGCTCGGGTTGGCCGTGCCCTCCTGCCGCAGTCGATCCAGGGCGATGGCCCGGGTGGTCTGGGCAGCCCGCTGCCGCTCAAGAATCGCCTCGACCGCTCGTTCAAGCCGCTGCCTCGAGCGTTCGAGCGTGTCGTGCTGAAGCTCGTTGAGTCGCTTCTGGCTGGTGGCAACGGCGGCCAAGGCGGCCCGCTGGGCGGTCCGGAGCGTGTCGAGCGTGCCGGCACGATCAGTCCCATGCTTTTCGACCAGGCTCTGCAGCCGCCCGCTGCGGGTGCGGAGCTGCTCGTCGCTCGATCGGAGCGACTCCTCCGCCCGCCTCGCATCCTCAGCGGCCGCCGCACGCAAGGCGTCCGCGGCTTCCAGGTCGGCGTTGCCCTGGGAGGCCTCGCGTGCGAAGGCGTGGTAGGCGTCTTCGCTCGTTGCCTTGGCGGCCAGCGCCGCATCGAGGCCGTTCGGTCTCGTGAAACCGGGTGGGGCAAGTTCGCTGATCCGCTGTGCGAAGCGTCCGATTTCCTTGTCGCGTTGCTGCAGATCCTCTGCAGCCTTGTCGCCGCCGAGATCCCTGATCGCGGTCTCCTTGCCCTGGATGTCGGCCCCAAGAGACTGTCGCTGTGGCTGCACGCGACGGGCCACGTCGACGCTCTCGATGCCGAGTTCGGTGAGCCGTCGATCGAGGGCCAGACGGGCTTCGTCCCGACGGCGTGTCGCCTCGATAAGCGACGTGCCGCCACCGGGCGCTATTCGTATCCGCACGCCGTCACCGACCACCAGTTCCGCTTCCGTCGTGATGGTTTCGCCCGTGCCGACGGCGATCGCATGACCGCCGAGCGCGACTTCCCGATCGGCTGTGAGCAGCTCGATCCGCGTGGCGATGGCATCGAGCGTCGCCTGGGCCCCGTCCTGTTTGCGCTCGAGGCCTGTCAGCACCGCGAGGTCTTCTGCCGTGATGGTCGGCAGGTCGGCAAGCTGGTTCCGAAGCGCCGCCAAATCGAGCCGGAGAGCGGCAATGGCATCGCATCTGCCGGCGAGCCCCTGCCGGTCCGTCTGGATCCGTTCGAGCTGCTCACAGAGCGAATGCAGCATGGCTTGATCAGCCAAGGCTGCCTGGTGCGTCTGCGATTCGTGGACCCGCTTCACGGCCAGTTCGAATCGTACCGCTGCCGAGCGTTCGTTCTCCCTGGCCAGGGAGAGCAGGTCGTTGGCAGGCTTCAACCGCTCCTCGAGCTCGCGGATGATCCGCTCGCACTCGCTGATCTCGCAATCGGCATCCTCGAGCGCCTGCAGATCCCGCGTGGCGTCGTTGGCACGAACCTGATGCGGGCCGAGCGTGAGCGTGAGGCGTGACGCCTCGTCGATCCGATCGCGGAGCGAATTCTGCTCCTGCCGTGTCGTGGCAAGGCTGGCCTCGCATTCCGCGATGGTCGAATCGGCAGACTCGACCTCGTCTGCGGCGGCGTGGAGCGTCGTCAGTGCGGATAAGGCGGCATCCTCCGCGGCCGCGGCAGCAGCCCGCTCGGTCGCGGCGGCAAAGAGCGGCGAGTCTTTTCTGGGCGAGCCGTCGTCTTTCGATGTGGCGGCGTGCGTGTCGAGGATTATTCTCGATACCCGCGCATCGCGTGGGGATTCCAGAACACCGCCGCCACCGAGTGTCCCCAGCCGATCTCGGAGCTGTTCGAGTGGTCGTCCCTTCGCATGGTGCAATGGATCCCGGCCGCCAGCTCCCTGCCAGACCCAGAGATGGGCCCACTGCAGCGGCAGCCTGTCTTCGAGCCCCCGGCCGCCGCCGACGGTCTCGGCGTTGAGGATGCGATGGATCTCCGCCTCGGCCGCCTCCCCACGGAACGGATCTCCTCCGGATCGCGTGAGCGTGGTCGGCGCATGGGCCGTGCCGGTGAACTGTTTGGCGAGTGTGTAGGTCTCACCGCCACTCTCGAACGTGAGTGTCACGGCGGGATGGCCAGGGTGGAATCCCGACTGCATCGATTCGAGCACGGCGCCGGTCGTGCGGCTGCGGAGGAAGAGTGCCCGATGGATCGCCTCGATGATCGTGCTCTTGCCCGATTCATTCGGGCCGCCGATCACCGTGCGGGCCGGATCGAAGAAGACCGTCGTTTCCTTATGAATTCGGTAGTTGGTGACCGTGACGGAGATGAGTCTCATGGCTGCGTCTCCGGGCTCGCGGTGCAGAGCGAATGCAGGATGTTGATGGCCTGGCGGACATCCGCCACGTCGCCGCCGCCTCCCTCGAGCCTCCGGGCGAGTTCCCCCGCGACCCGGGAGATGATCGGATCACCCGGGCGGTTGGCGAGATCGTGGATTTCGTCAGGGGAGGGCTCGAGCAGTACGGCGTCATCGACGTCGAGGCGGAGGAGACGATGCGACCACGACTCGAGCACCGCATCGAGTTCGCGTCGGGCCGCGAGCGACACGCTGCCGCGGAGGGAGAGGTCGACCAGGCAGGCGTCGAACCCGGCATCGGCCGTGGCGGCGGTGAGCGTCTGTTCGCACTGTCTGGGCCCGTCGTCGTTCATGCTGAGCTCGTGGGCGATCCACTGCAGCCGGCCGGTGACCAGGGCCTCGACCACAGGACGCGTGCCCCTGGAAACCGTGACGCAGGCAACGCGGCCCGGCAGTTGGTCCGTCTTGGGGAACCGGTCGGTTTCGTGGGTGCCGGAGTACCACGACTTTGGGCCGGCCACCGTAAAGCCGTGCCAGTCGCCGAGGGCGACGTAGTCGAGATCGGCCAGCGGCAGGCGTTCGATCGCGATCGTATTCACCGGGCCGCCAACGTCTTCTCCATCGGCTTGGCCGCCGAAGATCGTCGTGCTGCCGTGGGCAATCACGATCCGAGGTGTATCGCCGTAGGGGGTGAAGTCGAGGTCGCGGACCCATGCGGTGGGGTCGTCGGTCTCGTGCCGCCGCAGGAGGGGGCAGGGGATCAGCACGGCCTCGTCGAGAACGACCGGCTTGCGTTCGAGCAGCACCTGAAAATTCGGGGCCCGGTTCGCGTGCTCCTGCTTGAAGAAGGGCTGGTCCCAGAGGCCGTCGAGCCCGCCGTGGTCGTGGTTGCCCGGGATCGCATAGACGGGCACGCCGAATTCCCCGATGACACCGAGGGACTGGGCCACGGTGGTTTTGGTCGGCGTGGGGGAGTCGAAGAGGTCGCCCGCCACCACGACGAATTTCGCCTGGCGGGCCCGGACGGCGTCACGAATCCGGCGGAGGGCGTCGATCCGCTCCTGCTGGACGCGGACCCGCTTGGCGGAGTCGCTGATCCCGGCAAAGGGCTTGCCAAGTTGCCAGTCGGCGGTGTGGATGAAGGTGAGCATGGGGGCGGTGCCAATGGGGGTGTGGGGAAGGGCGTTCACCGGGGCGGCCGCGTCGCACGCAGCCGATCCTCCAGGCCGCTTGCACGGCGGATCGGCCTGCCGATCGCAGACTCGATCACCGCACGCGGACCGATCACCGTCACCCGCTTCGCCGCCCGGGTGATCCCAGTGTAGAGCAGTTCACGGGTGACGATCCGGCTCGATACCTCGGGGAGCACGACGATCGCATGATCGTATTCCGAGCCCTGACTCTTGTGGATCGTGAGCGCATGCACCGTCGCCACGTCCTCGAGCCGCGAGACGGGAATCCGCCGTGGGGCGCGGCCCTGCGGAAACACCGCTTCTCCCCGGCTGCCGGTGACACCGGGTATGACGATGCCGACGTCCCCATTGAACAGGTCCATCGCCCGATTGTTTCGCGTCACCATCACCGGCCGCCCGGCGTACCACGGCGACCCGCCGCTGGCCCCGAGCCGCTTCTCGACGATTGCGTTCCAGCCCGCCGCTCCCATCCGGCCCGCGCGGTGGGCGCAGAGCACCTGCAGCGCCTTCTGGGCTTCGAGGGCTGCCGCCGCGTCGCCCGATTCGCAGAGGTCGCGAAGCCGTCGGGCATGGGCGACGACCTCATCGATGACCGCCTTGAATGCAGCTCCGCGCGGCTCGACCCAGCGGATCGATGTCGGGTCGTCGGCCGCCTGATTGCTGGGGGCGGCGCCCGGGCTGGTGCTCGGGCTGGTGCTGGACGTGACCGACCAACGGCCGTCGAGAATCGCGAGCGATGCAGCGACGTCTCCGGCGAGAATCGCGTCGGCGAGTCCGCCGATCCGCGGGCCGAACCGGTGCCGCACGGTGAGAGTTCGCGTGACCGCATCCAGGGCCGCCCCCTTCGGCTGTGCCGCCGCCGCGATGTCAGCGAGCACGGTGCCCGCGTCTACGCTCGCCAACTGGTGCGGGTCGCCAACGATCAGCAGCTGTGACCCGTCGCCAAGTGCGGCCAGCAGATGATGCATCATCGAACTGGAGAGCATCGACGCCTCGTCGACCACGACGAGGTCGAAAGTCAGCGGATTCGTTGCGTGAAACATGTAACGCGGCGTGCCCCGTGGGCGGTACGCGAGCAGCTTGTGGATCGTCACGGGCCGAATCGCGTCGACCTTCTCACGAACAGCCTGCGTTGCGTTGCGAATGTCGTCGGGAGCGTTCGGGTCGTGCAAGCGGTTGCGGAGCGCTTCGGCCATGCGGGCCGCGGCTTTCCCAGTCGGGGCGGCCAGGGCGATCCGAGTGCCGGGAGCGATCAGGAGTCGGTCGATGAGCCGCTTCGCCACCTCGGTCGTCTTGCCCGTGCCCGGCCCGCCGAGCAGGATCTGCACTCCCGCCGCGCCGCCCCCGGTGAGCCGCCGGGCGATCTCCTGCTCCTCGTGCAAAGACCGGGCCAGGTAGAGGCGGCATCCCCCGGGAGTCGTCATGTCGAGAATAAAAGGAGAGCGGTCGCCTGGTTTGCCAACGAGCGGGCCAGCCGTGGTCAGTATCTCCTGCCAGGAATGGGAGTCGTCTGGCCACGCCCGATGATCGGGCTGGGTAAGGTCGATTCCCTCCACGCAGTCGGCACTCTGAGTCAGATCGACGCAGGTGTGGCCGTCGCGCGGCGCGCGCAGGGCGAGACACATCGCCACCCACGCCAGCGGCGCGGGATTGCAGCCACCGGCACGGCGGGCGATGTCTACGAGCAGTGACGCGGCGGCGACGTCGTTGGCAGAGATTACCCCGGCAGCAATGAAGGCCTCGAGTGCTGCGGGCAAAGCCGCTACAGACATAGGCCGTGATTCCGTCGTCATGATCGCATTCCCTTCCGGTCGCCCGCGAACAGCTCGCTGAGCCGCTTCCACACGCCCGCGGGTGGCTGCCAGGAAAACACGCCGTAGCGGTGGCCGGCAGCATCGGCTGGCGTCTCCGGCCCCTTCATTCCGCGGATGAAGCCATACACCACGCCGGCGATGCACCCGCCCGGATCCCAGCCCGCTGGCTTGGCTCTGCCGAGTCGCCAGCGGAGCATCCGGTAGATGGCCGTGCCGTAGATCAGCGACTGCAGCGGATAGTGGTGGTCGGCCATTGCGGCAATGAGTCGTGTCGGCGAATAGGCGGCCAGTGGCCGGGCATCATCGCGGCCGTGCAGTTTGTTGGTTTTATAATCGGCGATGACCAGCAGCGGGTCGTCGGGAGGTCGGCCCGGCAGTCGGAGCACGGCGTCGATCGAGCCATTGATCAGCCCGGCCAGGGGCACGTTGAAGGCCCTGCCGGCAAGTTGCTCGGCATAGGGCAGAAGTGAGTCTCCCGCGGGCAGGCACTCTTGCAGCACGCGTCCGACGTCGCTGGCCAGTACGCCCTTGTCGAATCCCGCCAGCGCCATCTCGAAGTCCATTTCCGAAAGCCTGTCGGCGGCACTGAAATCGGCGAACCGTAGCTCGCGGAAGGGCATGCCGGCCGGGCCGCCGAAGGGAGTCTGCATCGCCGTCGCGATCATGTCAGTCAGGCTGTCATGATGCGGCCGCAGAAACCGCGACGTCGCCACGCCGTCCACGGCGCCGCGGATGGAGGCGGCCAGCGTGGTGGGGTCGGCGCCGGCGGCGACTTGGATCCGCTCGAAGATCTCGTGCACCGCGCTGCCGAACGCCGTGCCCGCAGGCAGGTCGGCGATCGTGAACGCATCGACCGCGGCCGGTGGAGCGGCCGACTCGCCGCTAGGAATGCGCGACTCGCCGCCAATCCTGTCCGACTCGCTATCAGTGCTGCCCGACTCACCGTCAGCGGCTGTCTGGCCGGGAGCCTCTTCGTCGTGGCCGCGGCCCGCAGGGGAGTGTTGGTCGCCAGCAACGCGGGCCGCTTCCGCCGTGATGCCGCTGAACGACGTTCGCCGATAGGTCTGTTCGACCTTCGCAGGCATCGACGCGAGGCCGGGGGCCGTTGCCGTCGACCTCGATTCCGCCGACGTCCACGCGGCCGCCTCCGGAAGGTCTGCGGCTGTCCGGAGGGCCGGCCCCGTGGCAGGCGTGTCGGGCGAATCTGGCTCGGTCGGGCCGCCGGGCATGATCGCGGCGAGAAGCGTGTCTTCCCACTCAGTGGATCGCAGGATGCAGATGTGGTGTTTCGGCCGGGTCACGGCCACGTAGATGAGCCGGCGGAGTTCCTCGTTTTCCGCAGTCAGCGCGGCCTGCTTCGAGGCCACCGCCGTCTTGATGTGGCCGACGGCATGGCCGACGTCAAGACGCCGCTCGTCGCCGGCGTAGAAGATGGCCGGCTTCCGGAACCGGGAGAGCTCCTTCGGTTTCCAGGCATCGACGACGATCACGCAGGGAAACTCGAGGCCCTTGGCCGCATGCACCGACATGATCGTCACGGCATCCTTGTCGCTCTCGACCCGCCGGCTGACGAGTTCCCCCTTCTCATCCTTCGCTGCCAGTTCGAGGAAGTGCTCGAGCATCGACCGGGCGTGGCATCCCCCGCCGCCGCTGGCGTCATGGAGCAACTCCACGACATGCGCACAATCGACGATCCGCCGCTCACCGCCCATGCCTGTGGCAAGTCTGCCGGCCATGGCCGTGTCGGCCATGATCTCGGCTGCCAACGCCGCGATGCCCTTGCGTTGCAGGATCGCATGCAGCCCGGAAATCCTCTCCTGAATCGACTGCTCCGTGGCCTCGCCAAGGCTACCGACATCGGCCAGGCTCTTGCCGAAGAAGGCCGTCGCTGCGGCCCGCCTGGTGCGGCCGAGGTCGCTCGGCCGTGCCATCGCCTCGAGGATGCAGCGGATGTCGTCGGCCGTCTGGCCGTGCATCACGCTGGCGGTGCCGCTGCTCACCGCGGGAATGTCGAACGCGACCAGCCGCTTTTCGATCTCCCTGCCGACGGCGTTGGCCCGCACCAACACGCAGATGTCACCGGGTCGAATGGACCGTGGTTTTGCCAGATCGAACTTGTCGTGTGCGAGCAGATCGTGAACCTTTCGCACGACGGCCGCCGGCATCGGCATCGCGCCGACGTCCAAAAACTCGACCGGCCGCAGGCCGGCAAGCCGCGTGGCTTCACGGCCCGGAGCCGCGGTGACAGGCTGGTAGGCGATGCCGGCTCCAAACTCGGCGCCGTCCATGGATGCGTTGAGCGCTTCGAGCAGCAAGCCGTCGGAGCGATGGTTTTCGGTGAGCGTTCGTCGGGGCAGGGTGCCGCCGTCCATGGCCACGCCCTGCTGTGAAAATCGCAGGTAGGCGGTCACGTCGGCGCCGCGAAATCCATAGATCGCCTGCTTCGGATCCCCTACGGCGATGAGGGGTCTCTTTCCGCCCGGTGGGAAGATCTCATGCAGAAACTCCCACTGCAGCCGGCTCGTGTCCTGCGCCTCATCCACGATCGCCAGTTGGTATTTCTGGCGGAGCTGGTCTCGAAACGCGGTCGACTCGTTGCGTTTCACCTCCTCCCAGGCCCGCCGCAGCAGGTCATCGAAGCTGGGCGTCGCCCGCATCCGTTCCTGCACCCGCGTGACGCAGCCCTCGACGAGCGTGACCGCGGCGGCCAGGAGTTCTGTCTCGGCGGCCGGGCGACCGACCGGGTCGAACCACGATCTGAGGAACGGGTCGCCGAGTCGGCTCGTGACGAGTTCGCGCAACGACTGCTCATCCCATAGCCGCGGTTGCATCCCCGGCAGACTGGCAGCGGCGCTGCCGGCGGCTTCCGTGACGACCGCGTCGTTGACCACTTCCTCGATCACACGATCCCGGAGCTCCTCCTCGCCGGTGTCGGCCGCTGCAATGCCTGCCAACCGCAACACCCGCGCGCAGATGGCATGGATCGTGCCGATCGCGGCGGTGTCAAACTCAGCGACGGCCCGTTCGAGACGGCGGGCCTTCGCGGGCCGGTCAGCCTCGTCGAGCAGCAGTTTTGCGTCGAGTGCGTCGGGGGTGTGGCCGGGGACCTCCTTGCCGCGGAGCAGCAGGGCAGTCGCCACCATCCGGCCGCGGATGCGGCTCTTCAGTTCGGCCGCCGCGTTTCGTGTGTAGGTCGTGACGAGGACGGAGCCGATTCGCAGAGTCTCGTCGGTCGCGATCGCCTGCGTCACGATCGCCGCGACGGAGTAGGTCTTGCCCGTGCCGGCGCTCGCTTCAATGAGCGTGCCGTTGGGGGGCAGGTCGTCGTCGAGATGGAATGGGTGTGGCATGCGAGTCAGGTGAGTCATGTGAGTCGATACCCTTCGGCCACGCTGACATATCCCGGCTGGAGCAGTCGCCGGAATCTGTCGAGGAATGCGATGCGAGCGGGGTGCCGTTCAAACACATCCTCAAACGTCGGGCTGACACCGAACATGATGGCTTCGGAGGTGCGCGGATAGAAATCCCCGCCGACGTACTCTTTGAAGTCGCGTGTGCGACTGTCCGGGCTGCAGGTCACCACCTTCCCGAACGCCGGGCGGGGCGACACCATCGCCTCGTGGGCAAGCCCGACCGTCTCTCGCAATCGGTCGGCGGCGGATCTCGGGTGCGCGAGCTCGTTCGCCAGGCGGATCACCCGCACCTGCCAGGCATCCATCAGTGTCGGGCCGGGATTCTTCTTGGTCGCCGGCTTCAGTGCGCCAGGTTTCCATGTGTCGCGGCGGCTGATGATCGTGGCGTGAGTGACATCCACACCGGCGGCCTGCGCCGCGAGCAACTGCAGGGCGGCCATGTGCAAGGGACGGCCGTAGGAATCCTTGTCCGACTCCCGTGCGGTCACGATCACCAGCTGCCGCGATGATGGAAGAACACCGCTGACGTGGCCGACCAGTTGGCAGCCCCCCAGGTCGATGGCACTCAGCGGCATGGTGACGAGCGAGGCGAGGTCGAGTGCGTGTGTGGCCAGCGCCGCGGAGAGTCCCTGTGCCAATTGCACGATCTCTTCGAGCTGCCGATCGCCATGCGGTCCGACGGGCAGCCGGCCACTCTGGCGAACGGACTGCACCCAGGCGGCCTCCGCCCCTGGGTCGGCCACGATCGCGTGCAGCAGTTCGAGCGTCAGCGCCCGGACCACGTGCTTCTCGAGCGTGAGTGGAAATGTCGCCGGTGTGGCCTGCTCGTCGCTGCGCCACGTGTCGATGCCGAGGGTTTTCTCCAGATAAAGCCTGAGCGGGTCGACCACCATGCGTTCGAGAATCGAAAGCTCGATCACCGGGTGGATCGGCGTTTCCGCGGGCTCGCCCGGCGGTGTTGCTCCTGCCGCCGATGTCGCTGTCGCGGGTGTATCGCCCGGCGTCTTTCCTGCGGCGTCGTTCCCGCCGTCGCTGGCCCCGACGAGCTGTGAGACCTTGGCGGCGTCCGCGTCGTGGCTCCAGATCACGCCCTTCTGCACGCCGCCGCTCTCGAAGTTTTTGGGGCTGAGATGGTGCCGGGGATGGCCAACCTCGATCCCGCTCGGTTCGTCGAGCTTCTTGCGATCAACGCCATGACGGACCGCGAGATCGACCAGCTCCTCAAGCGGCGTGACCAGCGGCAGCGGCTGGTTGTTTTTGATGTTCCGACCATTGCAGGTGATGACGAGGCGGTCCCGCGCCGCCAGCAGGCAGTCGAGCAGCGCCCGCCGCTCGTCGGTCCGCGGGTCGACGTCGCCGACGAGCTGCTGTCGGCCGACGAGGTCGTCCCCCTCCATCTCCGCAACACCCACGGCGCCGTCGTCGTAGCCGATCACACACACCACCCTGAAGGGCACGCTCCGCAGGGGCACCATCGACGTGGCGGTGATCGCGCCGGTGCGAAGCGGCTGCCGTCCGGGCTTGTCCTCAAACCACGAACCGAGCAATTGCCGGACGTCGTCGAAGGGAACGGGCGTTGTTTCGGCGGCTGTGCCGGCGGCGGCTTCGCGAAGCCTCCGCAGTTGGGCAAGCGGCTCGGCGAGCTGCGGGCACTCCGCACCACAGAGGCCGACCATGGCCGTCTCGATCGCGTCGCACCATTCCGCCGCCGGCCGGCCGACCTCGGTGACCACCTCGAGCGTGCGGATCACATCGATGATCCGCACGAGCGTGGCGATGGCAGGGATGTCGGCAGGATCAAGGCCGGCAAGCGGCACGACGCCGCCGAGCTCGGGCCGGGGCGGGGCGTCGGGGAGCGTTGCGCCCAGGAGCATGCCCTCGAGCCCGAGTTTCCAGGTGTGCAGGTCTGCGAAGGTCGCCAGCTCGAGCCCGCGCCGTGCGCGGTGGCCGCCGTCGAGGCCCCAGCGAATCTGCGTCCGCGCCGTGAGGTCGGCCCAGAGCGCAGTGTCGTCGTCACCGACGTCGAAGTGCACCCTGACCAGCGGGTGGCCCGCCACGCCGAGCATGTCATCCACGGAGCAGCGCGACCCGGGCAGGGCAAGGAGGTTGATCAGCAGGTCAGCCGCCTCGTTCACCTCGCGGATGCCGCGGTCGGCCACGACCAGCGGCAGCGTGATCGAGGCCTTGCCGCCGTCGGCATCCTGGCCTTTGACCGTTCGCTGAAACACAGCCTCCAGATGCGGTGCGGCTTTTTCAATGCAGGGGCTGACGATCACGATGTCGTGGGGTTCGAGCCCCTCGATCTCGTCGAAGGCCTGGAGAAGCGCGTCATGGAGCACTTCGGCCTGCCTTGAAAGACTGTGGCAGCGGTGGATGCCGACAGACCGGTCATGCGAGGTGTGGTCGTGGGCAACGGCCTCGCCGCCGCTGGCAATGGTGCGTTGCATGCGGCCGAGGAGCGTGTCGGGAAACGGATGGGCGGCCGCCGTGGGCAATGCGTCGATCGTGGCTGCCTGGGAAGCGAGCAGATGCTGGAGCTCCTTGGATCCCGCCAGCCAGACGGGTAGAAGCTGATCGACGCCATCGACGAACTCGGGGTCGGGGTTTCGCCGCAGCGGCTGCCGCGGGTCGTCGCGGGACGGCTGTGGCAGTGACGTTCCCCAATGGGTCTCTAGGCCCGGCGAGGGGTGCACCAGCAGCACCCGCACGTCACATGCACCGCCGAGCTGTTCGAGGCACTGCCACTGGTGCAGCGAGAGCGACTGGAGGCCGGCCACGAGGAGCGGCTCGCGGCTGGCATGGTGTGCGAGGCTCATGCGGGAAGGGGGGGACGGCGTGCCGATGTGCTGCCTGACCGCGTGCCAGAGGTCGAATTGCCAGCGGTCGGCGGCGTC
>Ga0247833_1002197_pt1 | contig 29208 bp, 37 predicted proteins | sample LaCruzMarch2015__7_FD_187117 | JGI IMG/M metagenome (GOLD analysis project Ga0247833, IMG submission 187117) | Freshwater microbial communities from meromictic Lake La Cruz, Castile-La Mancha, Spain - LaCruzMarch2015_8m | ecosystem: Environmental > Aquatic > Freshwater > Lake | place: Spain... | reverse complement strand
CGATCTGACCAGCGTTGAGGAATTCGCCGCGGGCATCAGCCTGAGCAACGACCTTGGTGAAGGCGTCGAACATTGAGTTAGCTCCTGTTCTCGACGTCGAACGTCGGGCTTTGGGTGGGTAAGGGGGGTGAGTCTGGTGCGTCAGCCCGGTGGTGGCCTGGCCGACGTCGACTGCGTCGTTGCTTTCGATGATCGCCTGGCCTGGGCCGGGCATCGCTCCGAAAGACCTACCCATTGTTGGTGACGACACCCGGTGGATGGGAGCGACTTCATAAATGGTCACCACCGCCAGGATCCGCACGGCCGCAGTGGGTCTGGCCCACTCTCCGGCCGCTGGCGTTCAGCCTGGACGGTCCATCCGGCGGATGGGTGTACGGCGCGCCGTTCCGAGCCTCGAATCAGAGCCTCAAACCTGGCCCATGAAAAAGGGCCCCCACGGAGGGGACCCCATCAAAGCGTCGGACCGAGGAATGGCTTCAGCCTTCGGCCTTTGCCTTGCCCTTGCGGGGGGCCGGCGCTTCAGAGCCAGTGCCACCGCCGGTCACCGAGACACTGACGATCTTGCCGCCCATGGCGTGGACCAGGCGCATGGTCTCGTTCATGCGGGTGAACGGCACGTTCATGACCATGTCCGCCGTGCGGGAATAGTCGTTGTTGTTGACGCCGGTGACGGTGAACGCCACCTGGCGGGAACTGTTGAGGCCGGTGCCTCGGGTACCTGCGGAAACCTTCATGGATTCGGTGGGGTAGGGGGAAAGGGCTGGACGGGAAACCCGGTTCAGTTGACCGGGGTGATGCTGGCGATGCGGCCGCCTTCCCGGAGGATCTGCTGCTGGGTCTGCAGCAGCTTGTTGAAGGGGATGAAGCGCACCCGGTTGCTGCGCTTGTGCAGGCGGTAGTTGTTGAAGCCGGAGATCTCCACCCGGAAGGTGCGGCCCTCTTCGCCGGCTCCCACGCCCTGCCGTGTGAGGCCATCGGTGCTGACCTTGCGGAACACGCTGCCGCGGGCGTTGGGGCTCACCACCGGCATGGGGGCTTCCGCATGCACGGAGGGATTCAGGCGGGACTGGTTCTTGAGCAGGTCGCCCCGCACCGAGGCGCCCACGCCCCGGGTGAGCTGGAGCATGTAGGAGAACTGCAGGCCCTGCTGGCCGGAGGAATAGTCCCAGCCGTGCAGGTAGGGCACCACCTCTTCGCCGAAGCGGTTCTGGTACTCGGCGCTGTCGATGTAGGAATCGATCTCGGCGTCGTAGCCCTGCTCCTGCAGGATCGTGAAGTGGTGCAGCATCTCGGCCTTGTTCTGGGGAGCCCGGCCCAGGAGATGCTTGAAGTTCAGCTCAATGAAGCGGTAGGGATTGCAGTTCTCGAAGAACTTGGCCTTGTAAAGGCCGCTTTTGGCCACCTGCCGGACGAACTCCCTCACGCTGAGATAGCCGCGCTTGAACAGGGACTCCGGTCCCGTGAGCCGCTCGCTGGCCATCACGTACTGGTTACCGAGCACCTGCTTGTAAACGGCGCGGATCAGGGCGGCCTTGTCGTTTTCGGTGGCGTTTGTCCAGTTTTCCTTGTTGCGGTCGCTGGAGAAACGCTCGATGCCCAGATAGGCAGCGTTGGCAAGTGTCATGAGCGTGGGGGCCGGAGGGAGAAGCGTTGGTTAGGAGGTCGGAGGGCAGGGCGAGTGGCCACTGCGCGGTCGGCAGACGCCTTCGAGGACGGCTGCAGCAAACGTCCCGATCATGGGCTGCAAGGCGGATCCTATGGGCCTGTCCGCTCGCCACGACAGGGTTTTCAGAATCGTTACAAACCCCCCGACCGGGGCTGCCTGCCCGACCCCGTCAGCCCCCGGCGTTGTGCCCCCTGGCGGACTGGCCCCACGCCGATACCATCCGGCCATCATCCCGGTGCCGTCATGACTGCTGTTGTGCCCCTGTCCGAGGACGCCTCCCTACGGCTCGCGGACCAGTTGCAGGTCCTCTCCCAGGTCGCCGAAGCGCTCACTTACCGCCTGTTGGAGCTCGAGGAACGGCTGGAGGGCCATGACGAGCGGATCGGCGAGCGTCTGCAGGAGGTCGCCGGCCTCGAAGCGGCCCATGGGGTGGCCATGGATCAGCGGCTGGGCGACACCGAAGAGCGACTGGCCAGGATCGAGGCGGCGCTTCGCGGTCTGGATCGCAACGGGGGGTCCCGCCATCTGCAGGCGGTGCAGCCGCCGGCGCTGCAGCAGGAGCTGCCCGGCTCCCATAAGGAGGAGGAAAGCTTCGATCTGGGCCCGGAGGAGATCGACCCCTTCCTCGACGAGGGGGAGCAGCCCTTCATGGACGAACTGATCGCCGGCTGAAGGCCCGGGACGCCTCCCAGGCTTAAGCCGTCAGTTCTCGAGCCAGGCCGGGGGGATGTCGCCGCTGTAGTCGTGGGTGCGCTCGAATTCGAACGGCCCGGCCAGCGATCCCCACAGCTGCTCATGGGTCGCCGGATCGTGGCCCCGATCGATGGTGCGCATGCCCCGGGGGTCGATCTCGAAGCTGCTGACCAGATAGGCGAGGCTGCCCTTGCGTTCCACAAGGCAACGGCAACCGGGCTCCACTTCGCCACTGAAACCTTCGCCCACCTCCCGCACCACATAGGTGCAGCCTTCCAGGGGCAGCAGGTCGGCGTCGCCAATGGTCTGGCGTCGCCCTTCGTCTTCGATGGCACCCCAGAAACGCTGTTCGTCGCGCAGGGCCTGGTTGTGGATGATCAGCGCGCCGTCGCGCTGTTCGGCCCGGAGCACCCGAATCCGGTAAGGAGTGCCTGGGGTGATGGCGTAGGTCTGCTCGAGGAGCAGCGAACCCGGCGCCAGCTGGGGCAGCGGCCGGAACTTGACCAGGATGTGGGCGTAGATGGGCGGGTTGTCGAAGGCCTGGGCCTGGTTGCTGAAGCCAGCGCTCAGCTGCTGGATGAGGCGGGCGAGGGAGCTGCTCATGGGGCGCAACCTAGAGGTCGAGCAGGCGGATCCGGAAGGCGCCCACCTGGCGGGCCGTGGCCGGATCGCCCTGGGCGAAGGGGTGGTCGGCCACGGAGCCGAGGATGGCCTCGAGCTTTTCCGCAGCCGACAGACCGTGGGACGGATCCTGGCGGCTGTGGGCCTGCCAGGCTTCATCAAACGCCTGGGCAAAGCTGTCGGCGTTGTTGAAGATCTGGCTGGATGTCGAAGGCGGCTGGGGCATGGTGATGGGCTGCAGCGCAGTCCGCACGCAATGCCAGGACCCAGATTTGAACTGGGGACACGGCGATTTTCAGTCGCCTGCTCTACCAACTGAGCTATCCCGGCCCGTCGCCGAAGCGACACTCGGATCTTAGATCACGGCCCGCTGCGGGATCGGGACCGTGGGGTGCGGGCCAGGCAGAGCATCCCCACCACCGGCCAGCCGAGCGTTTCCAGGGCCAGGGCGGCGTTGCACCCGGTGGCACCGCTGGTGAGGATGTCATCGACGATCAGGACCGGCCGTCCCGTGGCTTCGCCAGGGCGGGGACCGCGGCGGCAGTGGAAGGCACCGTCCTGGTTGGCCAGGCGCATGGCTCGCTTCAGGTGATGCTGGCCAAGCACCGGCCGCGACCGTTCCAGCAGGTTGTCGTGGCGATAGCCCAGCTGGCGGACGAGCTGGCGGCACACCAGGGCGGGCAGGGGGTTGCCGCGCCGTTTCCAGCTCGGCACCGGCACCAGCAGCGGCCGCCGCCGCCACTGGGGCAGCCCCTCCGCCAGCACCCGGACCAGGGCGGCGATCCGGGACTCCTCAGGCCGCTGTCGCAACCCGAGCAATACCCGTCGCAGCTCTCCGTCGTAGGACCCGGCCGCCCACCACAGCAGGGGCTCGTTGCCCCGCTGGCCCCCGGCCGGCAGGGGGAGCTGGCGGCGGCAGGTGGGGCAGGGGGTGCCGGCGCCGTGCTGAGGCGGCTGCAGGCCGCGACACAGGGGGCAGGGGGTGGCGGCGATCCAGTCGAGGGGCAGCCGTCCCAGGCGGGCGAGGAGGGTCAGGGGTCTGGCGCCGCACTGGGCGGCGCAGTCGCTGCTTCAAGCTTTCCCGGGGAGCGACCGCAGCATGGCCACCAGGGTGCGGTGGGCGTCCTCGCTGTCGCTGAGAGTGTGGTCGAAGGGCACCTCCACGGGGGCACCATCCACCTCGAGGCGCATCGCCTCGGGCTCCACGGCCACCATCCGGGCCTCCTGGGCCTCGGTGCAGCCGCCGTAGTGGCGGGCATAGGCCAGGACGGCCTCTGCGTGGTCGTCGTTCATGTGCTTGCAGATGCGGTCGCTCACCGCGGTGGTGAGGGGGTCGGCGGCCATGGGGTGGAAGCGGATGGGGGGATTCTGCGCTCAGGCGCCGGCGAACCGCTGCCAGAGCAGCAGGCCCAGCCGCACTCCGCTGAACCCCACAAAGCCGGCCAGCACGATGAACAGCGCGATGGAGACGATCGAACTGAGGCGTTCGTTCATGGCCGTAGGGGTGGGGATTCGATCTCCATCCTGAAGCTGGCCCTGGCCAGCAGGGCCATGCCCAGGGCCGCCGTGCGTTTCGGTCGGTTCAGCACCGGGATCCCCAGGGCGCGCGTCCGCAGGGCCCGCCACTGGCTGTTGCGGGCGCCGCCACCGACGCTGATCACCCGCTGCAGGGCCGGTGCCCCCAGCTGCCGCAGCCGTTGCCAGCCCGTCGCCTCAATGGCGGTGAGGCCCTCGAGCAGGGCCTGCAGGTAGCGGACATCGCTGACGGGCCTCGGTTCCAGGATCGGCTTCAGCTCCGGGTCGTCCACGGGAAAACGTTCACCTTTGCGGCTCAGGGGGAGCAGCTTCAGCCCCGTCGGGCGGTCTGGAGTGATCTGGCGGCTCAGCTCCGCGATCCGTTCGTCGTCGAAGAAGTGGCGTAGCACTGCGGCGCCTGCGTTGGAGGCCCCCCCCGCCAGCCAGCGGCCGGCCACCCGGTGGTTGCTGAGACCGACGCCGGTCAGGGGCGCCGCCACGAACTGTTTCAGCACCAGGGTGGTGCCCAGCACGGCGATGCCATCACTGGCCTGGGGGTCGGCGGCCAGCACGGCGGCATTGGCATCGGTGCTGCCGGCCACCACCTGGCAGTCCCCGGGCAGGCCCAGGCACGCCGCCGCCGCAGGGGCGAGCGGGCCCAGCAAGCTGCCGCTGGAGCGGATCTGAGGCAGCGTCTCGACGCCCAGGCCTGACGCCACACCGGCGAGCCAGGTTCCCTGCTCCAGGTCCCAGCCCAGGCGCACGTTGTTGCCCTCCTCGCCCCAGCGCCAGTCGTCCAGCAACCAGCCGATCAGCCAGTCGGCCTGGTGGCGCAGCACCAGGCCCGGAGCAAGGCCCGCCTCCCTGGCCAGGGCCAGCAGGCGCAGGGCCCGGGCCAGGCTGCCGCTGGGGCTGGCGGCCGGATGGCTGGGGACGCCGGCGGACGCCTGCCCCAGAAGCGCCGCGATGGCCCCGGACTGTTCCGTGCAGGCCAGGTGGTAGGGCAGGGCCTGGTCCAGGGGCGGCGGCAGCAGGCGGCCATCGGCCCCGCAGGCCAGCAGGGTGCCGGAGGTGCCATCGATGGCGATGGCACGGGCCCGGCGGCGGAGCGCTTCGGGAACGGTGGCCAGCAGCGCGATCAGCCCCTGCCGCCAGGCACCCGGCTCTTCCAGCCGACCGGGGTAGGGGGACTGCCGACTCAGCAGCGGGTCGTCCGGCTGGCCGCCGGCGGCACCGGCTTCCGCCAGAACGGCCAGGCGCAGGCCGCTGCTGCCGAGGTCAACCCCCAGAAACAGCGCTGACACGGCTCGCCGTGGCCTGCTTCAGGGTGGCGGCGATGGCGGTCACGTCCTCCCAGGGAAGGTCGAGGTCCTTGCGGCCGAAGTGGCCGTAGGCCGCCACGTCCTGGTAGAAGCGGCCGCCCCGCTGCTGGGGCAGTTCCCGCAGGCCGAAGGCCTCGATGATCGCGCCGGGCCGCAGGTCGAAATGCTCCTGCACCAGGGCGGTGAGGTCGGCATTGTCGAGGGCTCCGGTGCCGAAGCTCTCCACCAAAATGCTCACGGGCCGGGCCACGCCGATGGCGTAGCTGAGCTGCACTTCGGCCTTGTGGGCAAGACCTGCCGCCACAAGCGACTTGGCCACGTAGCGGGCCGCGTAGGCGGCGGAGCGGTCGACCTTGGTGGGGTCCTTGCCGGAGAAGGCGCCGCCGCCGTGGCGGGCATAGCCGCCGTAGGTGTCCACGATGATCTTGCGCCCGGTCAGTCCGGCGTCGCCCTGGGGGCCGCCCACGACGAACTTGCCGGTGGGGTTCACGTAGAAGCGGGTGCCCTCCTTGGAGGGCTGGAGGGACAGATCGGCCGTGGCGGGCAGCACCACATGCGTCCAGAGGTCGTCCTTGATGCGCTGCTGCACCGCCTTCTCATCGCTGAGGCCCGCCACTTCAGCGGTGTGCTGGGTGGAGATGAGGATCGTGTCGATCGCCACGGGACGGTTGTCCTCGTACTCCACGCTCACCTGGGTCTTGCCGTCGGGGAGCAGGTAGCCGAGGCTGCCGTCGTGGCGCACCTGGGCCAGCCGGAGGGCCAGCCGGTGGGCCAGGCTGATGGGCAGGGGCATCAGCTCCGGGGTTTCGTCGCAGGCGTAGCCGAACATGATTCCCTGGTCGCCGGCGCCCACCTTGTCGAGGGGGTCGCCGGCGTGGTCGTCGGCCTCATCCACGCCCTGGGCGATGTCCGGCGACTGTTGATCGAGGGCGATCAGCACGGCGCAGCTCCTGGCATCGAAGCCACCGGCGCGGGCACCGCTGTAGCCGATCTGTTCGATCACGCCCCGCACCAGGGTGTTGAAGTCGACCTGCGCGTTGGTGGTGACTTCCCCCGTGATCAGGCAGAGGCCGGTGTTGACCACGGTCTCGCAGGCCACCCGGCTGGCGGGGTCCTGGGCCAGCAGGGCGTCGAGCACGGCATCGCTAACCTGGTCGCAGATTTTGTCGGGGTGGCCTTCCGTCACCGATTCCGAGGTGAAGACGAAACGGCTCATAGGGGGGTGGCATCAATCAATGGGTGAGCTTATTCCCAACGGTTGGCCGGGCCCCGCCAGGGATGGACGGACCAGCCAGCGGCAATGTGACTTCAGCTACAACAGCAAGCTCTTTCCAGTGATCCAGCTGCAGGAAGGAGTCATCCAGATCCACCGGCCGCCGCCAGCCGGCCCGGTAGCCCAGCACCACCGGCACCCCGGCGGCACGGGCCATGCGCAGGTCGCTGTTGGCGTCGCCGATCAGGGCGCAGCTCTCCACGGCCACGCCCAGTTCGGCGCACAGGCCATGGACGGCGGCGGGGTCAGGCTTGCGGGGCTGGTGTTCCGCGCTCCAGATGGCCTGCACGTAGGACACCAGATCATGGGCGGCCAGGAACGCTTCGATGCCATCGATATGGTCGTTGCTGATCACGGCACAGCGAACCCCCGCCAGCCGCAGGGACTCCAGCAACGGGCGCAGGCCGGCGGTGGGGGCTGGCCGCTGCTCGCTTCCCTGGCCGTGCAGGGCGTCGGTGCGGGCGAAGACGGCTTCGGCCATGGCCAGGGCTTCGGGCCAGCCCAGGCCCACCTGCACGAGGGTGGTGGCGGTGGCCACCAGGTTCTGGTCGCGGCTGGCCACCGCCATGGTGCCGGCGGGATGGACGCCTTCAGAAGCAAGGCCGTAGGCGCGGTGGAGCAGGTCGCCCAGGTCGCGGTGCCGCTCCGGGTCGTCGGTGGCCAGATCGGCGAGGGCCAGACAGTGAAAGACCCTGGCCTGGGCCAGGGCCACGAGCATGGGCTCGCTGTGGCTGATGGTGCCGTCCTTGTCAAACAGCACCGCCTCCAGTTGACGATCCCCGCAGGGAAGGGGTAGGCCCCGCAACGACAGAAGCACCATCGTCAGAGGGCCGCAGCCAGGGGGTTCATTCGAGCGAGACGCCCATGGGCTCGTTGTCCTCCGCCTGCTCCAGCAGCATCTGCTTGTAGCGGGCGGCCATTTCCTCAGCCTTGTCGAACACCTTCTGGGGATCGCTCAGCATGTCGCCGGGTTCCGGCTCGAGGGCCTTGGTGGACAGCGAGATCCGGCCCCTCTCGGCGTCGAGATCGATGATCATCACCTTCATCTGATCGTTGACATTGAGCACCGTGTGGGGCGTCTCGATGTGCTCGTGGCTGATCTCGGAGATGTGTAGCAGGCCGCTGACACCACCGATGTCGATGAAGGCGCCGTAGGGCTTGATGCCCCGAACGGTTCCCAGCACCACTTCGCCCACTTCGAGGCGATTCATCTTGCGCTCCACCAGGGCGCGGCGATGGCTGAGCACCAGGCGGTTGCGCTCTTCGTCCACCTCGAGGAACTTGAGGGGGAGGAAGTCGGCCACGAGCTCCTCCTTGGCCTTGCGGGTGCTGATGTGGCTGCCGGGGATGAAGCCCCGCAGGCCCTCCACCCGCACCAGCGCGCCGCCGCGGTTGGTGGCGAACACTTCGCTGTAGATGGTGGCGTCTTCCTTCTGCAGCTGTCGCACCCGCTCCCAGGCACGCTGGTACTCGATGCGGCGCACCGAAAGGGTGAGCTGGCCGTCCTCGTTCTCCTCGCTGAGGATGAAGAATTCGCGTACTTCTCCGGGCTCGAGCACGTCGGAGAGATGCTCGACCCGGTTGATGGAAACCTCCTGGAGAGGCATGAAGGCGGCGGTCTTGGCGCCGATGTCGATCATGGCGCCCTTTGATTCAAGGGCGAACACGGTGCCGTTGACGACGTCACCCGGCTTGAAGTTGTAGTCGTACTTGCTGAGCAGAGCCGCGAACTCGTCCAGCGTGAAGCCCACACCGTCGCCGTCCCGAGCGCTGACCCTGCTGCTGGAGTCGTCGGCGCTGGGCACCTCTTCCGGGATCGCCAGATCGAGTTCCGCTGTGATCTCGATGTCGGCGGCCTCCTCGCTGCTGATCGGCGTGAGGGCCTCGAGGGTGTCGGCTTCGGAAGAAGGAGTGAGGGTCATGGAGCTGGGGCGGTCTGCCGGTGGCAGTGCGAAGGAACGGGGTGACTGCCCGCCTGCAGCGCACACCCGATCGATCACTCTATCAATGGGCCGGCAGGCCAGCCTTTCAACGGGCTGGAACCGGCCTCAGCCGACCACCACCAGGCGGTTCTTGGTCTTGCCCCGGTTCCCCAGGCCTTCCAGGGTGGCCACAAAATCGCTGACGCCCTGGAACTGGCGGTAGACGGAGGCGAAGCGCACGTAGGCGACTTCGCTCATCTCCCGCAGGCGCTGCAGCACCAGTTCCCCGATCTCGTTGCTGCTCACCTCGCGGCCGGCCCGCTGCTGCAGCACCAGTTCGATGTCGTCGACGACGGCCTCCAGCCGGGAGGGTTCGAGGCCTGTTTTCTCGCAGGCCCTCAGCAGACCATGCAGCAGTTTGCTGCGGTTGAAGGTTTCCCTGCTGCCGTTGCGCTTGACCACGGTGATCGGGACAGTCTCGACCCGTTCGTAGGTGGTGAAGCGAAAATCACAGTTGAGGCACTCCCTGCGTCGCCGCACACTGCGTCCGGAATCGGCGGCCCTTGATTCCAGAACACGGCTATCGGTGTGTTGGCAGGAGGGACATTGCATCCCTGGGCACGCTTCCAAGTGTTTGGAGTGTAAACAGCTACGCGCACAAAGAGAAGGGCTTGCCTTCAAGGTGGGGGCCTAGGCAAGAAAAAACCCCTGGTTGCCCAGGGGTTGAATCAATCTGGAAGCGTGGTCACTTGCCGATTTTCGGGGGATCGCGGAAGGCGATCGCGAAAAAGAGCGTGGAAATGGCCAGGGCCAGGATCAGGATGTAGGCGAAGCTCTCCATGGGAATCCTCGGGGGGGCTGGCGGTCAGCTGAGGGGGGAGCCGGCCGGGGGCACGAAGCCCTCGGGCAGGCGTCGGGTGGAACGGTCGCCCAGCTTGGCGAACAGACCGAATTCCACCTGCTCACCGAGATCGGGGTCGATACCGGCGAAGACATCACGGTAGAGGGTGCGGGCACCGTGCCAGATGTGGCCGAAGAAGAAGAGCAGAGCGAAGCAGGCATGGCCGAAAGTGAACCAGCCGCGGGGGGAACTGCGGAAGGTGCCGTCGGAGTGGTAGGTCTCGCGGTCGAACTCGAAGGCCTCGCCGAGCTGGGCCTTGCGGGCCAGTCGCTTGACGTCGGCGGGATCGGTGAACGTCTGACCGTTGAGGGCACCGCCGTAGACGGTGGCCGTCACGCCCTGCTGTTCAAAGGAGTACTTCGCCTCGGCACGACGGAAGGGGATGTCGGCGCGGACGATGCCCTGCTGGTCCTGGAGGACCACCGGGAAGTTCTCGAAGAAGTTGGGCAGGCGACGGACTTCGAGGTCGTGGCCCTCCTTGTCGGTGAAGGAGATGTGCCCGATCCAGGAGGTGGGCAGGCCGTCACCGTTGATCATCGGGCCGACCCGGAACAGACCGCCTTTGGCGGGACTGTTGCCGACGTAGTCGAAGAAGGCCAGCTTCTCGGGAATAGCCGCGTAAGCCTCTTCCTTGGTGGCGCCGTTGTCCAGGGCCGTCTGGACGCGACGATTGATCTCCGTCTTGAAGTAGTTCTGATCCCACTGGTAGCGGGTGGGGCCGAACAGCTCCACGGGGGTGGCCGCTGAGCCATACCACATGGTTCCGGCCACGATGAAGGCCGCGAAGAACACCGCCGCGATGGCGCTGGCCAGCACCGTCTCGATGTTGCCCATGCGGAGCGCCTTGTAGAGGCGTTCCGGCGGTCGGGTGGTGATGTGGAAGATGCCGGCGATGATGCCCACGATGCCGGCGGCGATGTGGTGGGCCACGATCCCCCCAGGGTTGAAGGGGTTGAAGCCTTCAGGTCCCCAGGAGGGCTGTACCGCTTCGAGGTGGCCTGTGAGGCTGTACGGATCCGAGATCCACATCCCCGGTCCGAAGACCCCGGTGAGGTGGAAGGCGCCGAAGCCGAAGCAGCCCAGGCCCGCCAGCAGCAGGTGGATGCCGAAGATCTTGGGCAGGTCGAGAGCTGGCTCCCCGGAGCGGGGGTCCTGCCAGATCTCGAGATCCCAGTAGGTCCAGTGCCAGATGGCGGCCAGGAAAAGCAGGCCACTGAAGATGATGTGGGCGGCGGCCACGCCTTCGAAGCTCCAGAAGCCGGGGTCGACGCCGGTTTCACCGGTGACGCTCCAGCCCCCCCAGCTGCCTGTCACGCCCAGGCGGGCCATGAAGGGCATGACGAACATGCCCTGGCGCCACATGGGGTTGAGGACCGGGTCGGAGGGGTCGAAGATCGCGAGCTCGTAGAGCGCCATGGAGCCGGCCCAGCCGGCTACCAGGGCGGTGTGCATGAGGTGCACGGCCAGCAGTCGGCCCGGGTCGTTGATGACGACCGTGTGCACCCGGTACCAGGGCAATCCCATTGGGGGGTCAGGTCTGGGTTGACAGTTGCCGAAGCCGATCGCCGGGGCGAAGGCGGCTAAGGAGACGCTCGGTGATTACCGATCCGTGCTGGCGATGGTAAGGGTTGCGGGCAACGGCACGGGGCCCAGGTAACGGACCGCAACGGCGCGATTCACAATGGGAACCGTTCCGCCCCCCGTGAGGCTTCCGCCATGCCCATGATCCGCTTCGTGCGTGAGCAGCGTGACGTGGAGTGCTACCCGGGGGAGAATCTTCGGGAGGTGGCCCTGCGTGAAGGCATCGAGCTCTACGGCCTCAAGGGCCGCCTGGGCAACTGCGGCGGCTGCGGCCAGTGCATCACCTGCTTCGTCGAGGTGGTGGAGGGGGGCGCCGACAACGCCCTCAGCGAGCAGACCTCGGTGGAACTGCTGAAGCTCAAGCGGCGTCCCCAGACCTGGCGCCTGGCCTGTCAGGCCCTGGTGCAGAAATCGGTAATGGTGCTCACCAGGCCCCAGGTGGGACTCGGGGATCGGGAGGGAGAACTCAGTCGGGCCCGTTCCCTGCCCCTGCCGGAGGGCCCCACCGCCTGGCCCGAGCCCCCCGCCGCTCCAGAGGATGGGGAGTCCGAGGCGTCAGAGACGTCCCCCGAAGCAGCCGGGGCTCCATCCACAACGAGCGATGAAGGGGGCGTCCTTCCCGCCGATGGGCGGTGATACCTTCTCAGCACCTCTCCAGCAGTCATGGAAACCAACGACCTCGGCTTCGTTGCCAGCCTCCTGTTCGTTCTGGTTCCCGCCGTCTTCCTGATCATTCTCTACATCCAGACGAACAGCCGCCAGGGCGGCTGATTCTGGTTCAGCGCGCCCGCCCTTCCGGCTCCCGCACAAGCAGCACCGGGGCCGGGGCATGGACGCGGATGTAGTCGCTCACTGAGCTGCCCAGCAGCTTGTCGAGATCCACCAGCCCCCGGGCCACCAGCGGCCGACGGTCCTGGGAGGCGATCACCACCAGATCGGCCTTCACGTCCTCGGCGGTGCCGCAGACGCTCCGGGCGATGTCACCGGTGCGGTGCAGGCCCTTCATCTCCACCCCGAAGCTGCGGGCCCGCTGGATGGCCTTCAGCAGCACGTCATCGCCTGGGGTGCGCCCCCCCCGGGACGGGGTGATGTCCTGGCGGGACACGTGCACGCCCGTGAGGCTGCCGCCGGGGATCCCCTGCACCAGCTCACAGGCCAGCCGCAGGGCGTCATCGCCCACCCCGGTGCCGTCAATGGCCACCAGGACCCGGTTGATGGCCTTCACGTAGAGGTCGTCGCGGACCAGCAGCATGGGCCGGGTCGACAGCTGGAAGACGTACTGGCTGGTGCTGTTGCCCAGGATCGACTGCAGCCTCCCCAGGCCCCGCGATCCCATCACGATCAGATCGGCCTCCAGCTCATCGGCCACCTTCAGCACGGTCAGCTTGGTGTCGCCCTCGCGCACCACGGTGTTGACCTCGCCCGGTGTCAGACCGAGGCGCTCGATGGCCTCCTTCACCAGAATCTCGGCCTGCTGGCGATGGCTTTCCAGGCCGAGCCCCCCCTGCTCGGGAATCACGTGCAGCAGGTTGATCCGGGCCTGGCGGCAGGGAGGGATGTCGCGCAGGAGGCGGACCATCTCCTCGACATGGCCCTTACCGGAATCGGCGATCAGCAGGTTGCGGAACACGGACATCAACGTGGCTTGGGATCAGCCTATGGCTGATCCCTATTCCGCCATCCCCTGTGGTGAAGACCGTGATGCAGCGTTCAGACAAGGCCTGGTGGCGCCTGCAGCGGCGTGTGCTGCCCCAGCACACCGACCATGCCGGGGTCATGTGGCACGGGGCCTACCTGGCCTGGCTCGAGGAGGCGAGGGTTGAGGCCCTGGCCCAGGCCGGCCTGGCCTACAGCGCCCTCTCTGCCAGAGGGCTGGAGTTGCCGGTGGTGGGCCTGCGGATCGACTACCGCCAGGCCCTGCTCCATGGCGACGGCGTCGAGATCCGCAGCCAGGTGCTGCCGCGGCGGGGGGTGAAGCTGCCCTGGCACAGCCAATTCATGGGACCGGATGGGGCCGTGGCGGCGGAAGCCTCCGTTGATCTGGTGCTGGTGGATCTCTCCGGTGGCCCGTCGCAGCGCCGCCTGCTGCGGCGATTGCCCCAGGACCTGGAGCAGGCCCTGGCGATCCTGCGCTCCGGCCCGTCCGAAGCCGCCGTCCAGCCATAGTACGCTTGTACTGCTGTTCAGGCGGTGGGGCGCGGGCATGGGAGAGCTGGTGCAGGGGGCCTTCCCCCGCCGCGGGGCCCCGGTCTGGGATCGGCAGCAGCGCCTCTGGTGGCTGCTCTGGAGTCGATGCCCCGGCCTTGGCTGGCAGCGGCTGCGGGCCCTCGAGGCCGGCTGTGGCGGGCTGGCCGCCGCCTGGCAGGCAACCGCCGAGGAGCTGGCGGCCGTGCCGGGCCTGGGGCAGGGGCTGGTGGCCGCGGTGGAGCGGTTTCGCCGTCACTGGGGCCCCCGGCCCCTGGAGGCCTTTGCACCCCGGTGCCGCTTCGGCCGTGGGGTGCTGGTGCCCGGGGATCGGGCCTGGCCTGCGGGTCTGCGGCAGCTGCAGCGGCCACCCCTGCAGCTGTGCTGGCGGGGGCGGGGCAGCCTGTGGCCCCACCTGGGCCTGCGCCGCTCGGTGGCGGTGGTGGGCACCCGTCGTCCGTCCCTGCATGGCCTCTCGATGGCCCACGCCATCGGCGGCGCCCTGGCCGAGGCGGGCTGGCCTGTGCTGAGCGGTCTGGCCGAAGGCATCGACGGGGCCGCCCATGAAGGGTGTCTGGCGGCTGGGGGTGCCCCGGTGGGGGTGCTGGGCACACCGCTGGGCCGCGCCTACCCCCTGCACCACGCGGCGCTGCAGGGTGAGGTGGCCCGCAAGGGCCTGCTCGTGAGTGAGCTGGCCGAGGGCGGCAGCGTCCGGCCCGGCAGCTTCGCGGCTCGCAACCGCCTGCTGGTGGCCATGGCGGCCGCGGTGGTGGTGGTGGAGTGCCCGGTGGAGAGTGGGGCGCTGCATTCGGCCGAGCTGGCCTGGCAGCTGGAGATGCCGCTCTGGGTGGTGCCCGCCGATGCTGGCCGCGCCTCGGCCTTGGGCAGCAATCGTCTTCTGGCCAGGGGCGCCACTCCCCTGCTCATCCCCGCCGACCTGATCGGCCAGCTTGGCAGGGGGCCCCTGGCCCTGCGGCCCCCCGCAGACGCCCCTGCCCCCGCCTGGGGGCTCCGCAGGGCGGAGGCCGAGGGGCTGCTGGAGGCGGTGGGCGGTGGCGCCAGCCTCGAGCAGCTGAGCCTGGCTCTGGATCGCCCCATGGCCGAGCTGATGCCCTGGCTGCTGGAGCTGGAGCTGGCTGGGCTGTTGCGGGCCGAGGCCGGCCTCTGCTGGCGCCCCTGCTGAGGCCGCCACTGCCTCGATCGCCACTGCCTAGGAGCCTCTTGCGCATAGATCACCCAGCTCCGAACACCACACCTCTCCACAGACACCCATAAATCTTCCCAGAACCCAGTGACAGCAATGGATCTGCCTGGAAGAATAGGTCATGCAAAAGCTCAAGACCTTCCGCCCCTGGGTTCCTGGGCAGACCTCCTTGCTGCCGGCCTCGCCGAGTGACTGGCTATCGGCTGACCATCAGGTGTATTTCCTGCTGGATCTGGTCGACGAGCTGGATCTGTCGGCGATCGTGATCCCTGCCCAGAGCAAGGATCCCCGCGGTGAGAAAGGGTTTGACCCGCGGATGATGACGTTGTTACTGCTTTATGCCTACTGCGCCGGCATCGTCTCCTCCCGCAAGATTGAACGGGCCTGTTACGAGGATCTGGCGTTCCGGGTGCTGACGGGCAACCAGCAGCCGGATCACAGCCGCATCAGTGAGTTCCGCCGCCGCAACCTTGAGGCCCTGAGCGAGCTGTTTGTGCAGATTCTGCGGCTCTGCCAGAAGGCCGGGATGGTGAGCCTGGGTCATGTGGCGCTGGATGGCACCAGGGTGCAGGCCAATGCCAGCAAGCACAAAGCGATGAGCCATGAGCGGATGCTCAAAGCCGAGGCCCAGCTGGAGAAGGAGATCAAGGAGCTGATGCGGAAGGCCGAGATCCTGGATGCGCAGGAGGACGGCAAGTACGGCAAGGGAAAGCTTGGCAGTGATCTACCCAAGGAGCTGCAGCGCCGCCAGGACCGGCTGGAGAAGATCAGCCAGGCCCGCAAAGCGCTGGAGGCGGAAGCGGCAGCCGCCGCTGCCCGTGATCGCACCAAGCAGGCAACAGCGGCAGAAGCCGCAGCTGCGGCTTCTGCCGCTGTAGCGGAGGAACAAGCGGATGCCAGCGAGCAGCAGAAGCTCCGCGACAAAGCGGCCAAGGCACGAAAGAAAGCAGAGACCGCCAAGGATCTGGCTATCGAGAAGGCCCGTGAGGCAGGCCACGAGCCCGAGGGATTGGAGCCCCAGGCGGCCGACGCCATGCCCCATCGAGGGCTTGCCCATCGGGCTGATGGCAGCCCCAAGGCCAGGGCGCAGCGGAATTTCACTGATCCCGACAGCCACATCATGAAGAGTGATGGGAACTTGCTGCAGGGCTACAACTGCCAGGCGGCAGTCGATGGCGATCACCAGGTGATCGTGGCGATGGGCGTCAGCAACCAGCCTCCTGACGTGGAGCACCTGGTGCCCATGCTGGAGCGCACGATCGCCAACACCGGTGCCTGTCCAGAGACGTTCATTGCCGATGCGGGCTACTGGAGTGAGGACAACGTCTCTGCCTGCGAGAAGCGAGGCACCGACCCCCACATCTCGACCGGCAGGCAGAAGCACGGTCAGCCGCCGCCAGCCATCTGTGGCCCCATCCCCAAAGATCTGGATGCCAAAGGCAAGATGGCTCGCAAGCTGCGCAAGAAGGAAGGGAGGGAGATCTACGCCAAGCGCAAGACGATCGTGGAGCCGGTGTTTGGTCAGACCAAAGAAGCGCGAGGGCTGCGGCGGTTTCTATTGCGCGGGCTGGAGAAGGTGAACAGTGAATGGACGATCTGGGGCATGACGCACAACCTCAACAAGCTATGGCGCTACCTGAAGCAGCAGAGGTGCCAGCAAGCGATGGCAACGGGATAGGGGGGCCAGGCCCCCACGGCTGAGCAGGAGGCAGCAAACCGCCTACTAAAATCGTCAGAAGACGATGTAGAAAGAAGTGCCGAGCTGCGCTGGATGGCGTGAGCGACGGCGCTACGGGCAACATGCTCCTAGATCGCCACTGCCTAGATCGCCACTGCTGATTAGGCTCTCTCCATGCGTTCCCAGGTCGGCACGGTCCCCGTCCCTGCGCCCTCGGCGGATGGCCCTGACGCCCTGTTGATCACGGCGTCGGAGCTGCTGGCCTGGCGACGCCGCCTCCTGGTCCTCGGTGGGGATGCCGCCGCCCTCGACTGGCTGCTGGATCTGGGCGCCGGTCTGCGCTGGAGCCAGTTGCAGGCGCTGTGGTGCCATCCGGAGGCCGAGGTCCGCCTCCAGGGCTCGCTGGAGGCGCTGGACGCCCTCTGGCGCCGCCACATCCGCACCCACGAGCCCCTGCAGTACCTGGTGGGCTGCTGTCCCTGGCGCGACCTGGAGCTGCCCGTGGCGCCCGGGGTGCTGATCCCCCGCCAGGAAACGGAACTGCTGGTGGATCTGGCCCTGTCCCTATGGCCTGCAGAGCGCCCCGAAGGCCGCTGGGCCGACCTGGGCACCGGCTCCGGTTGCCTGGCCATCGCCCTGGCCCGCAGCCGTCCCGCCAGTAGTGGCTTCGCCGTGGAGGCCAGCCCCGAGGCCTTGATCCAGGCCGACGCCAATCTGGCCCGCTGGGATCTGCAGGGCCGCGTCCGCCTGCTGGCGGGTGACTGGTGGCAGCCGCTGGCGCCCTGGTGGGGCGCGCTGGATCTGGTGGTGAGCAACCCCCCCTACATCCCCAGCGCCACTGTCTCAGCGCTGGAGCCGGTGGTGCGGGATCACGAACCCCGCCTGGCCCTCGATGGCGGCCCCGATGGGCTGGCGGCCCTCCGTTCGATCGTGGCCGGCAGCTCCAGGGGCCTGGCCCCTGGCGGCCTGTTGCTGCTGGAGCACCACCACGACCAGAGCGAGGAGGTGGCTGCGCTGCTGCGCGCCGCCGGTCTGGAACGGCTCGCGGTCCATGCCGACCTCGAGGGCCGGGCCCGCTTCGCCAGTGGCTGGAGGTCCGGCGGGTGACGAACGCTGCCGCCCTACTGGCCAGGTGCCTGGCGGAGGGGGAGGCGGTCCTGTTTCCCACCGACACCCTGCCGGCCCTGGCCGCCCGTCCCGAGGCGGCCGCCCTGCTCTGGCAACTGAAGCAACGGCCCGCCGACAAGCCGCTGATCCTCATGGGAGCCGACCTGCCCCAGCTGGTCGAGGCCCTTGGGGTGCCCTGGCAACAGCCCTGGATCGAGCAGGCCCGACTCAGCTGGCCGGGGGCCGTCACCCTGGTGCTTCCGATCGCCGGATCCTTGACGAGCCATCTCCACCCCGGCGGCACGAGCCTGGGGCTGCGGGTCCCGGCCTGCGAGCCGGCACGGGAGCTCCTGCGCCTCAGCGGCCCCCTGGCCACCACCAGTGCCAACCGTTCCGGCGAGCCCCCGGCCACCACGGCGGCCGAAGCGGAGCGCCAGTTCCCCGCCCTGTCCCTGCTGGAGCCCCTGCCCTGGCCGGCGGGATCCGGGCAGGCGAGCACGGTGCTGGCCTGGCGGGGGTCGGAGCTGGGATCAGGCCGTGGGAGCGAATGGACCGTGCTCCGGCCCGGGGCCGCCGTGGCGCCGGGGCCGGGGGGCGCCTGATGCTGCCGCTCCTGCTGGTGGTGCTTCTGGCGGTGGGCCTCAGCCATTGGTTGCTGGTGCCCCTGGTGCATCTGGCCACCCCCGTGTTCAACCTGGGCTGGTTGGCCTGGCTGGCTCTGGCGTCGCTGCTCTGGCTGTTCGCCGGAGCATGATGCCCTGATTCGGAAGGCCCGGCCTGCGGCCGGATCCACCCCCTGGCGCCGACGGAGGCGTGCCGACCGCCCCCATGACCCTTGCCAGCGCCGGCGATCCCGGACTCGCCGCCTTCGGCTCCAGCCTCACCGCCATCACCCTGGCCGAGCTGGGCGACAAGACCTTCTTCATGGCCCTGATCCTGGCGGCGCGCCATCGCCCCCGCTGGGTGTTCGTCGGGGCCTTCGCGGCCCTCAGTCTGGTCACCCTGTTGTCCCTGGGGATGGGGTATGGCCTCAGGGAGTGGCTGCCCCAGACCGTCGTTCCTTGGCTGGCGGCGGCCCTGTTCCTCGGGTTCGGCGTCAAGTTGCTGGTGGATGCCGCCGGCCTCCCCGCCGATGCCGCCAAGGAGGAGGCCCAGGAGGCCGAGGCGGCGATCGATGCCGCCGAGAGCAATGGCGGCATCCGTGGTCCGGGTGCCGTGATCTGGGAGGCCTTCGTGCTGGTGTTCCTGGCCGAACTGGGGGATCGCACCCAGTTCGCCACCATTTTTCTGGCGGCGGCGCCGGCCTTCACCTTCGCCGGCCTGCTGGCCGGCACGCTGCTGGGCCATGCCCTGGTGACCTGGCTGGCGGTGGGCGCGGGCCAGTGGATCGGCGGCAGGATCAGCGAGCGGGTGCTCTACCGCCTCAGCGGCGGCCTGTTTCTGGCCTTCGGCCTGCTGTCGCTCTGGCAGGCGATCGGCTAGAGCCCCTCAGCGGGAGGCCGGTTGCTGCAGATCCCAGCGGAACAGCCCCCGCAAGGTGGGCTGCTGGAACGGGCCTTGCTCCATCGTCGGGGTGAAATCCACCCGTTCGTTGACAGGCACCGTCAGGGGGCGCTCCGGGGGGCCGACGGCCGGAAGCGTTTTGGCCCCAGCCGTTGGCGCCGGACCGCTGGGATCGGCGTAGCGGGTGCGGATGCCGGGACGCCCCAGGATCTCTGCGCCGGAGCGGGCTGCCGGCTGAGCAGGCTGCTGAGGCGAAACAGGTGGCGGCGGGGGCGGTGGGGCCTGGGCCAGGGCCCCATGCAGGACGATCAGCCCTCCCACCAGCCAGGTGTGGCACGCCATGGCCTCCCGGGCGCTGTGCTGTGCTGATGGTAAGGGCGGTGGCTGCGCCCATCCCCTGGCAAGCCGGCTAACGGATTTGAACCGATGGCCTTCGCTTTACAAAAGCGCTGCTCTACCACTGAGCTAAGCCGGCATGGGCCCTTGGCCCGGCCCAGCCTATCCCTGGGCCAGGGCCCAGAGCAGCAGCTGGGTGCGGCTGCGGCAGCCGGTCTTGGCCAGCAGGTGGGAGACGTGGCACTCGACCGTGCGCGGGCTCAGCACCAGCTGGGCGGCGATGTGGCGGTTGCTGTCGCCCCGGCGCAGCAGATCGAGCACCCGTTGCTCCGCTGGGGTGATCGCTACCAGGAAAGGGTCCGCCAAGGCCTGCCATCGCTGCACTGCCTGCAGCGTTCCCGCCGGCCGTCGGCCGGGCGTGTGGCCTCAGTCCGGATCGGCGGGGGCGGGGTCCTCGGTCGGTTCGCTGGCCAGGGGAACGGCCAGCTCCTGCGGGGCTTCGGGGTCGGGGGCCTGGGCCATGCCCACGGCGGCGGCTGCCGCCACCAGGGCCGGCAGGGGACGGGCCCGCTTGATCGGCAGGTTGGCCACCAGGGCGGTGACCCGGTCCTCGGTTTCGAGGCTCACGTCGCCTTCCTCGATGTCGATCTCCACGTAGCGCTGCACCACCTCGAGAATTTCGCGCCGCATCTGCTCGAGCAGTTCGGGATTGAGATCACTGCGGTCGTGGGCCAGCACCAGCTGCAGCCGCTCCTTGGCCATGGTGCCGCTTGGTTTCTGGCGCCCCAGCAACCGTTGGATGAAATCGAACAGCGTCATGGTGCTCAGAAGAGACCGGTGGTTTTGCGGATCTTGTTCATCAGCCGGGCGCGCAGGCCCTTGCGGGCCTTGGAGGGATCCTCCAGGGGGATGGCCTCACCCCGCAGGCGCCGGGCGATGTTCTGGTAGGCCTTCGCGGCGGGGGATCCGTTGCCGTTGAGGGTGAGCGGTTCCCCCCGGTTGGTGGACACGATCACCTGCTCGTCCTCCACCACCAGGCCCACCAGGGGCAGGGCCAGGATGTCGGTCACGTCCTCGACGCCCAGCATCTCCTGGCTGGCCATCATCTTGGGACGCACCCGGTTGAGCACCAACTGCACCGGTGCCACCCCGCGGGTGTTGAGCAGGCCGATCACCCGGTCGGCATCACGCACCGCGGACACTTCCGGGGTGGTGATCACGATCGCCTCGCGGGCGGCCGCTGCGGCGTTCTTGAAGCCGTCCTCGATCCCAGCCGGGCAATCGATCAGAACGTAATCGGCCCGCTCGGCCACCATCGCCACGATCCGCTGCATGTCCTCGGGGGTGAGCCACTCGAGCATGCGGGGGTTGCCGGCGGGCAGCAGGGCCAGATTGGGCTCCTGCTTGTGTTTCACCAGGGCCTGCTCCAGCCGGCAGGTCTCGGCCAGCACCTCCTGGGCGGTGTAGACGATCCGGTTCTCCAGGCCGAGCAGCAGATCGAGATTGCGCAGGCCGAAATCGGCATCGAGCACGACGGTGCGTTCCCCCAGCCGGGCCAGGGCGATCCCCAGGTTGGCGGTGAGGGTCGTCTTGCCGACGCCCCCCTTGCCGGAACAGATGAGGATGATGCGGGCGGGTGCTGACGTCACGGCGTCCACGGGCGTCGCGGCAGGCTAATCCCATTGGGCGGGGCGGCTGGGCCAAGGTCCGCAACTGCCGCTAGAAAGGCCCATTCCCCCCTGCGCGCCTCGATGACCTCCGCCCCGCACCGGCCCCAGCGGCTGCTGGTGATGCCCGACGACGGCGTGGATGCCGTGGTCGCCCTGATCGAGGAGGCCACAGAACAACTGCTTCTGAAGCAGTTCAAGCTCCAGTCGGAGGCGGTGGAGCAGGCCCTGCAGCGTGCCCGGGAGCGGGGGGTGCAGGTGCGGGTGATGCTCAACCCCCACACCTCCGGCGGCGACCGCTGGAACGACGAGGCCTTCGCCCGCCTCCAGGGCTGGGGCATCGAGACGGCCTGGACCAGCGAGGCCTTCCCGGTGACCCACGAGAAATCGATGGTGGTCGACCGGCACACCGCCCTGGTGGCCACCTTCAACCTGGCCGACAAGTACTTCACCGAGACCCGCGACTACGGGGTGCTCACCTACAACCCCGCCGTGGTGGCCCAGGTGACCGCGGGTTTCGAGGCCGACTGGCAGCGCGTCTTCTTCCAGCCCGATCTGGGCGTGGGGCTGGTGTGGAGCAGCGCCCACAGCCGCGGTCAAATGGCCCGCATCGTCGATGCCGCCACCCGCACGCTCTGGATCCAGCACCCCAAGTTTGTTGATGCGGTGATCCTGGAGCGGATCATCAGCGCCCGGGAGCGCGGGGTGAAGGTGCGGGTGCTGTGCGGCGGCAAGCACGGCATCAGCGACTGGGACATCTACGACACCTTCTCCTCGCTACGGGTGATGCAGCGCTTCGGCGTCAAGGTGCGCAGGCAGCAGCGGCCCAAGCTGCACGCCAAGCTGATCCTGGTGGATGGGGCGTTCGCCCAGACCGGCTCCATGAACATCGACCGCAGCGCTTTCGACCTACGCCGGGAGCTGGGCATCGAGAGCGATGCACCCGAAGTGGTGGCACGGCTGCGCGAGATGTTCGAGACCGACTGGGAGAACGCCGAGAAGTACAACGCCCCGGATCCCCTCGACCCCAAATATCACGAGGAAGGGGAACTGCCGCCGGATCCCCATTTCGTCCATGACTGACGCTTCCAAGCTCTCCCCGACGGCCCCCGCGCCCGGGTTGCGGCAACTGTTCTCCGGCATGCTCATGGTGGCCCTCTCCGCCTTCGGCGGCGGCCTTTCGGCCTGGAGCCAGCGGATCATCGTCGAACAGCGCCGCTGGATGAGCAACGAGGAGTTCCTCACAGGACTCACTGTGGCCCGGCTGTTCCCCGGCCCCAACCAGATCAACATGGCGGTCTACGTCGGCACCTTCTTCCGCGGCCTGCCCGGGGCCCTGGCGGCCCTGGCGGGCATGCTGCTGGTCCCCTTCACCCTGCTGATGGGGGTGGGGCTGCTCTATTTCGAGTTCCACACCCTGCCTGCGCTGGACAGGGTGCTGGCGGGCGTTGTGGCGGCGGCGGCCGGGATGGCCCTGTCGATGGGCTTCAAGATCCTTGATCAGTACTGGAAGGATCCGATGGCCCTGCTGCTGGCGGCGGTCACCTTCGTACTGATGACGTTCTTCCATGTGCGGCTGGTGCCGCTGGTGCTGGTGGCCGGCCCCCTGGCAATGGCCTGGTACTGGCCGCGGCCATCCCATACCAGGCCCACTGCCGGAGCGCCACGCTGATGCCGCCCCTGCTGCTGGCGGCCGCCGCCGAGGCGGCCAGCTGCACCCCCATGCGGCTCAACGATCTCGGCCACCTGCTGCAGGTGATGGGTACGTTTCTGGGCCTGTCCCTGTTTTCCCTGGGGGGCGGCAATACCCTGCTGACGGAATACCATCACCTCAGCGTCGAGCAGTACTGCTGGTTGCGGCCCTCCCAGTTCGCCGACATCTACGCCCTGGCCGAAGCGGCCCCGGGACCGAGTTCGATGATCGTGGGGTTGCTCGGCATGGGGGCCGGCTGGCCCGAGGGCCCTGGCTGGGCTCTGCTGACGGCCTACGGCGCCGAGATCGCCATTCTTTTGCCTTCCACCCTGCTGATGGTGGTGGCCTGCCTCAGCTGGAACCGGCTGCGCGACTCCCCCTGGCGCGTGGCCTTCGAGCGGGGGCTCGGCCCCATCACCCTGGGCATCTTGTTCGCCGTGGGGGTGAAGATCCTCAAGACCGCCGACACCAATGCCGCCGGCGTTGTCGTGTCCCTGCTGGTGTGCGTGCTGATGCTACGCACCCGGATCTCGCCGTTGTGGTTCATGGCCGTGGCCGGGGGACTGGGGGCCTTCGGCCTGATCAACCGCTGAAGTCCGGCGCCGCCGGATCGATGCGGATCTCCCCCTCTACCAGCAGGGCCTGCTCGGCCAGCCCGGGCGGCGGCAGATCCTCCGGCCCCCGGGCCACCACGTCGGCAATGCGCAGCTGCAGGGGGCGCAGTTGCAGGGCGACGATGCGGGCCTCGCGGTTGCCGGCCACGCCGGCGTGGGCGATGCCTCGCAGCCGCCCCCACACCAGAACATTGCCGGCGGCACTGAGGCGGGCGCCGGGGTTCACATCCCCCAGCAGCAGCACCGAACCCTCCGCCTGCAGATGGTCGCCGGAGCGCAAGGTGCCGCGATGGACCAGCAGATCTGGCGCCGCTGCTGCGGTGCTGATGGCCGGTGTGGGTGGCGGCGGTGCGCCTGGATCGATGTCGAGTCCGAGGGCCGCGGCGGCCACCAGGGTCTCCGGGTGGTCAGCGGCGACGCGAATCAGTTCCAGGTGCAGGGGGGCCAGCAGCTCCCGCAGCTGCCGCAGCTCCGGCAGGAGCAGGGGCCAGCGGCCCGCCTCCAGCACCACGGTGCCTGCCCTGGGGTGCCGGCTGCCGAGGGCATAGCGCACTTCCTCCAGGGCACTGGCGGAGCCCTGCTGCGCCGGCAGCCGCAGCAGGTGCGGCTGCCGGTCGTCGAGGGCCTGGATCAATGCGGCGGCCAAGACGGTGTCCGGGGGTGCAGCGAACCTAGAGGCCCTGGCGTCCCCCGTCCTCCGCTCGCCGCACCGCCAGGGCCGCGCGCAGGTCGTCGCTCACCCGGGCCGGGTGGATCAGCCAGGCCATGTCGACCGTCTGGCACAGGCTGGCCACCAGGGGGGAGCGCCGCTCGAGGGCCTGCAGCCGCAGGCCATCCCAGAGCCGCAGGCCACCGGCGTAGGGGTGATACCCCCGGCTCTGGCGCTGCTGCAGGGCGCAGCACCCTTCCGCCACCAGGCCGGCCCGTTCGCACAGCTGCCGTGCCACCGCCAGCAGCTCGAGCCGGCCGGCCGGTGGGAGATCGCTCACGTCCGTGGCCTTGGGCAGGCGTCGCTCCAGCAGCCGCCCGCAGGGATCGGCCAGTTCCTGGGGGGCTTCCTCCCGCCAGCGCATCAGGTGGTAGCCGGTGCGGATGTCGTCGTTGGCCAGGTAGCTGTCCAGATCGAGCCGGTCGCTCTCCCACAGCCAGCGGGCCATGGTGGGATCGGCCCACACCACGGCGGGGCCCAGACGGCGGGCCACGGCGATCACCCGGTTCAGCAGCCAGTTGCAGACGATGTTGAGCCGGTGGTTGTAGACGCTCCTGTACATCAGGTGTCGCACCACCAGGTAGTGCTCCACCGCCATCAGGCCCCGGGGGTGCAGGGCCAGATCACCGTCGGGCGCCAGGGTGAGGCTGGCGAGGATCCGCTCCAGGTCGAGCTGGCCGTAGCGGGTGCCGGTGCTGTAGCTGTCGCGCAGCAGGTAGTCGAGCCGGTCGCAGTCGAGCTGGCTGCTGATCAGTGCTTTGATGGCCCGGCAGGGGTGGTGGCCATGCTCCAGCAGGTCGGCCACCAGGGCGGCCCGGCCGGGGGCATCGGCGTCGAGCCGGTCGCGCAGGGCGGGATGGTCGCGGATCAGCCGGCCCGACCAGACCTCATGCTGCACCCCGAACATTTCCTCGCCGGAGTGGCTGAGGGGGCCGTGGCCCACGTCGTGCAGCAGGGCGGCCGCATAGAGCACACCCCGGTGCTGGGCCAGGGACGGATCGAGCCGCTCCAGCTGCTGCAGGGCCAGCCGCGCCACCGCCAGCACCCCCAGGGAATGGGTGAAGCGGCTGGATTCCGCCCCATGGAAGGTGAGAAAGGCCGGCCCCAGCTGGCGGATGCGCCGCAGCCGCTGGAAGGGCGCCGTGTCGATCAGATCGATCGCCAGCGCCTCGGCAGGATCCTGGCGATCGAGGCGGATCGCCCCGTGCAGCGGATCGTGGTATGTGCGCTGGCTCATGGTTCCAGGGCTGGGGCTGCCAGTTCCGCCACCAAAAGCGTGGCGGCCGCCTGCCGCCAGCTGTCCCCGTCCCCGTCCGGCTCCAGGGGCTCGGGCTGGGGCAGCAGCACATCCGGCTCGATGCCCTGGTTCTGGATGTCGCGGCCGCTGGGGGTGAGGTACCGGGCCACGGTCACGGCCAGACCGCTGCCGTCACTCAGGTTGATCAGGGTCTGGATCAGTCCTTTGCCGAAGGTGCGACTGCCGGCCAGGCGGGAGCGTCCACTGTCCTGCAGGGCACCGGCCAGGATCTCGCTGGCGCTGGCCGTGCCGGCGTTGACCAGGGTGAGCATGGGGCCGCCGTAGAGGCGGCCGGGGGTCGCCTGCTGCCGGGCGGCGATGCCGCCCCGGTCCTGGGTCTCCACGATCGGATCCCCGTCGAGCAGTCCATCGGCCACCGCCAGCCCGGCGGCCACCAGCCCACCCGAGTTGTTGCGCAGGTCGAGGATCAGCCCTTCGATCGGCCCGCTCCCCCCGGCGGCGGTCAGCTCGGCGAGGGCGGAACGCACCTGCTGGGGCACCGGTTCGCTGAACTGGGTGATCCGCAGGTAACCCAGGCTGTGCCCCTCGCTCTGCAGGCGATGGCTGCGCACCGGTTGCAGGTCCACCTCGCGGCGGTCGAGCAGCACCTCCGTGGGCTGGCCCGCCGGGGTGCGCAGGGCCAGGAGCACATCGCTGCCGGCGGGGCCCCGCAGGCGGGCGGCGGTGCCCTCCAGCCCCAGCACGTCGGCCGGGATGCCGTCCACCTTGAGGATCTCGGTGCCGGATACGATCCCAGCGTCGGCGGCGGGGGAGGCATCAAGGGGGGCGATCACGACGATCCGCTGATCCCCCGCCCGCAGTCCCAGCTGTAGCCCGACGCCGGTCACGCGGCCCTGGGTGTTGGAGCGCAGGGTGGCGTATTCCTCCGGGCGCAGCATCCGGGTGTAGGGGTCGCCGATCGGCGCCAGCATGGCCTCGATGGCGCCATAGGCCTGCACGGAACTGGCGATCGACGTCTCCAGGGCCTTCTGGCGCAGGCGCCGCCATTGCACCGCCTCCAGTTGGGCGGGGTCGACGTAGCTCTGATTCACCAGCCGCCAGGCCTCCACCACCAGCTGCTGGGCATCGCTGAGGGCCAGCGCCGGTGCTGGCAGGCACAGCAGCAGGCAGAGCCCTGTTGCAAAGCATTGAGCCGGGATGGACCGGCGGCCCGGGTGTCTCACGGTGGGGTCAGCACGATCGGTAGACTCTCGCAACCCAAGCCCCACGCTGCATGGCGAACTCGTCTCCTGGCGCCAAGTCGTCCCCGATCTATGACTGGTTTGAGGAGCGCCTCGAAATCCAGGCGATCGCCGACGATATCTCTGCCAAGTACGTCCCGCCCCACGTCAACATTTTCTATTGCCTGGGCGGCATCACGCTGGTGTGCTTTCTGATTCAGTTCGCCACCGGCTTTGCGATGACCTTCTACTACAAGCCCACGGTGGTGGAGGCCTACAGCTCCGTCCAGTACCTGATGACCGACGTCAGCTTCGGCTGGCTGATCCGCTCGGTGCACCGCTGGAGCGCCAGCATGATGGTGCTGATGCTGATCCTGCACGTGTTCCGCGTGTACCTCACCGGTGGCTTCAAGCGCCCCCGCGAGCTCACCTGGGTCACCGGCGTGACCATGGCCGTGATCACCGTGTCCTTCGGTGTCACCGGCTACTCCCTCCCCTGGGACCAGGTCGGTTACTGGGCCGTCAAGATCGTCAGCGGCGTTCCCGCCGCCGTCCCCGTGGTGGGTGACTTCATGGTCGAGCTGCTCCGCGGCGGTGAAAGCGTGGGCCAGTCCACCCTGACGCGCTTCTACAGCCTGCACACCTTCGTGCTGCCTTGGCTGCTGGCGGTGTTCATGCTGATCCACTTCCTGATGATCCGTAAGCAGGGCATCTCCGGCCCGCTCTAAACCCCGGTCTTCCCTTTAGCCTTCCCCCACTGGTCACAAGCGTCCCGAGCTCTCCCCCATGCACATCCTCAAGAAGCCTGATCTCACCGATCCCAAGCTGCGGGCCAAGCTGGCCAAGGGCATGGGCCACAACTATTACGGCGAGCCGGCCTGGCCGAACGACCTGCTCTACATTTTTCCGGTGGTGATCCTGGGAACCCTTGCCTGCCTGGTGGGGCTGGCCGTTCTCGATCCCGCCATGCTGGGGGATCGGGCGGATCCCTTCGCCACCCCGCTCGAGATCCTCCCGGAGTGGTACCTCTATCCGGTGTTCCAGATCCTCCGGGTCGTCCCCAACAAGCTCCTGGGCATTGCCCTCCAGACGATGATCCCCCTGGGGCTAATGCTGATCCCCTTCATCGAGAGCTTCAACAAGTTCCAGAACCCGTTCCGCCGGCCCGTCGCCATGGGCGCCTTCCTGTTCGGCACCGCGTTCACCATTTACCTCGGCATCGGCGCCTGCCTGCCGATCGACAAGTCCCTCACCCTGGGTCTGTTCTGAGGCCACCCGGGGCTCCGGCCCCGAACCATCTCCCTTGAGCCGCGAGCAATCGCGGCTTTTTTGTGTTCGGGCTCCGTCGTGCGCAGGTCCAGGGGCCAGCAGCAACCCTGCGGGTCCCACCCAGAGGCTCTATCAGCGAGGCCACGCTCACGGAGCCCTTTGGGTGCCTCCCACCGCACAGGAGGCGCGAATGGGCCAGGCAGAGCCCGCTTGCCGCCGGAACCGTGCAAGCCCCTTCGCTATGGACCCTGTGCTGGTCAGGCGGCCACAGCCTGCAAAAGCGATAGAGGCGAAGGCTCAGCCGATGCAGGTGGTATGATTTTGGACTGCGCCCCAGAGAGCGAGAGCTCGAGCGGGGAGCAGGCTTACGAGATCAAGAGGCGCGAGCCGACGATGTTGTAAGTTTTCTGAGTCGCCGGGAGGCGACGCGCCGCGAGAGCCCCGGAAGGGGTGGAGCGGTAGAACCTGGACAACCAAAAAAGTTTAGGAACTGACGCTTCCACTGCGTCGGTTGCGGCTGGAGGTGAGGAGCGAATGCGGGCGACCGTAGGCGGCCGAATCAAAAGTGCCTGTATCCTTCGCTACGGCGAGGGGAAGAGGAGTCCCTAGAAGGGGAGGCAACGGACGAAGAGCGGTGGAGGTGTGAGGTCCCGTCAAAAGAAACAAGCGACGGGTTGAAGCAACCAAGGAGCAGCAGAGCGTTCTCACGACGCGCTGAGGCTTGGAGCGGCGCCATCGGCACTGGGAGAGATCTCAGGAGTGATGGAAGGCCCTTTGTGTGTTCAACCGGTTGCGAACCGGATCTGAGATTCGGGAAAGTCACAGGGAGTGGAGAGGAGAGCTCACCGCAAGGGGAGGGAACCAGGAAGCGACCGGTGCACTCTTTGAACCCAGCGCGAGAGCGATGGTGGCCCTGAGGTTGTCGTAGACGCCAGTCTGCGGTGACAGCACGAGGCAAATTCAACTGAGGTTAGCGCGAGCTAGCCAAGAGGGTTGGATCTACAACGGAGAGTTTGATCCTGGCTCAGGATGAACGCTGGCGGCGTGCTTAACACATGCAAGTCGAACGAACCTTCGGGTTAGTGGCGGACGGGTGAGTAACGCGTGGGAATCTGCCCTCAGGAGGGGGATAACGGTTGGAAACGACCGCTAATACCCCATATGCCGAGAGGTGAAATGAATTTCGCCTGAGGATGAGCCCGCGTCTGATTAGCTAGTTGGTGGGGTAATGGCCCACCAAGGCGACGATCAGTAGCTGGTCTGAGAGGATGA
>Ga0247833_1002196_pt1 | contig 29219 bp, 22 predicted proteins | sample LaCruzMarch2015__7_FD_187117 | JGI IMG/M metagenome (GOLD analysis project Ga0247833, IMG submission 187117) | Freshwater microbial communities from meromictic Lake La Cruz, Castile-La Mancha, Spain - LaCruzMarch2015_8m | ecosystem: Environmental > Aquatic > Freshwater > Lake | place: Spain... | reverse complement strand
TTATTTTCAATGACTTAAAAACTGTCATCTATCCCCTGACTGGGCTAGGATGATAAAACACGCTTCGGAAATGATACCATAACTCATTGTTGTATATTGGTTATTCCTGTTTTCGGTCAAGCACTATATAGTCAATCCTCCATTATCTAGCATATTCTTGAACCCCAAAGAGACCCTTTAAATCAAATCCATTACCCCACTGTTTAGGCAAAAATGTTTTGCAAATTAACCATAAGCCTTTTGTTAGCCAAAAATATACGTTCATAAGCTTTTTTTGGATGATTTTAAATTCTAATCAATAGCCTAAGCATGTATCATATAAACAATAGTTTTATTGTAGCCACTACTGTATTTCATTACTAAATGACCTCGAAGTCTAAAAAAGACGTTGATTTCAGTTCAACAAAAGACCCATACGCCCAGCGCGAAGCTGAAAAGTATGAAAAACCCATCCCCAGCCGAGAACTAATCCTCCAGTTAATCGAACATGCCGGCAAGCCATTATTACGCAAAGAAATTGCCGAAGCGTTCACAATAGAGAGCGAAGACGAGCTGGAAGCTTTGCGCCGCCGCCTACGCGCAATGGAACGTGACGGACAATTACTGTTCAACCGCGAACAACGCTATTGCCTAGTCAACAACAAAGATTTACTTGTCGGGCGCATCATCGGTCACGCCGACGGCTTCGGCTTTATCCGCCCTGATGACGGTTCCGACGATTTATTCTTATCGCCACGGGAAATGAACCCGTTGCTGCACAATGACCGCGCGATGGTACGCATCGTCGGCATCGACAAAAAGGGCCGACGCGAGGGCGCGGTGGTGGAAATCTTGGAACGCAACACCTACCAAATCGTCGGGCGGCTCTACAAAGAAGACGGCTTTACCTACGTTATTCCTGATAACAAAAACATCTCTCAAACCGTATTGCTGCAAAATGACGGCATCGGCAACGCCAAACAAGGCCAAATTGTCGTCGCGGAAATTGTCGAACAACCTACCAAACTGCGCCAACCCATAGGCCGTATTATTGAAGTGCTGGGCGACCATCTCGCTCCGGGTATGGAAATCGAGATGGCTTTGCGTTCGCATGATTTACCGTACAAATGGCCGGAGGCGGTGCTGGATGAAATCAAACCGCTCACCCCAGAAGTGCCGGAAGCCGCCAAAACAGGCCGCGTAGACTTGCGCGACATTCCTTTAGTTACTATTGACGGCGAAGATGCCCGCGATTTTGATGATGCCGTCTATGCCAAAAAAACCCCCAGCGGCTGGAAGTTGCTGGTTGCCATCGCCGATGTCTCGCATTATGTGCAAATCAACACGGCACTGGATAACGAAGCCAAAAACCGTAGCACCTCGGTGTATTTCCCCGAAAATGTCATCCCGATGTTGCCGGAGATATTGTCCAATGGTTTGTGTTCGCTGAATCCCCACGTTGATCGTTTGTGTATGGTCTGTGAAATGCTCATCGACCACGACGGCAACGTTACCCGCGCCAAATTCATGGAAGCGGTGATGAATTCCCATGCCCGCATGACCTACACGGAAGTCGCAAAAATCTTAGTGGAAGATGATGCCGAGTTAAAAGAAAAATACAAACCGCTGCTCAAACATTTAAAAGAGTTGTACGCGCTCTACCAAGTGCTACGCATGAAACGTGAACAGCGCGGGGCGATGGATTTCGACACCCAAGAAACGCGCATTGTCTTTGGCGACAACCGTAAAATCAGCAAAATCGTTCCGGTCACCCGCAACGATGCCCACAAGCTGATTGAAGAGTGCATGATCACCGCCAATAGCGTCGCGGCCAAATATCTGAACGGCAAAAAAATGCCCAAGTTGCTGCGTATCCACGACGGCCCTAGTGCAGATAAGCTGTTTAATCTGAAAACCTTTTTGGGCGAGTTAGGCTTAAAACTAGGCGGCGATTCCGAGCCAAAACCCTTAGACTATATGCACTTGGTCAACAGCATCAAAGGCCGCCCCGACGCGCATCTGATCCAAACCGTGTTGCTGCGTTCGCTCTCGCAAGCCATCTACAGCCCTGAATTAAAAGGCCATTTCGGTTTGGCGCTAGAGGCTTACGCGCATTTCACCTCGCCCATCCGCCGCTATCCCGACTTGCTCGTCCACCGGGCCATCCGCCACTGCCTGCAAGGCAAAAAAGCCGACAGTTTTTACTACGGCGTACCCGATATGGTGCTGCTCGGCGAACATTGCTCTGCCAACGAACGCCGCGCCGACGATGCCACCCGCGATGTCGTCAGTTGGCTGAAATGCGAATACATGATGGACAAAATCGGCGACGAATTCCCTGGCATCATCTCCGCCGTCACGTCCTTTGGTTTCTTTGTTGAATTGGCTGAAATTTATGTCGAAGGCTTAGTGCACATCAGCAGCCTAGGCCAAGATTATTTCCACTTCGACCCCACCAGCCACCGCTTGCTAGGCGAACGCACCAACACCATTTACCGTTTGGGTGACAGCGTTACTGTAAAAGTCGTACGCGTGGATTTGGATGAAAAGAAAATGGATTTTGAGCTAGTTTTAAATGAAAGCTCTACCAAAAATCCAGCTGCAAACACTGACAAGCCTAAGAAAAAACGCCGTAAAAAAGCCAAACCCAAAGCGGATCGGAACTAACCAACTCTAGCCCATGAAACCCTCCAAGCTTTTCGGCCTGCATTCTGTGCAAGCCGCCCTAGATTATTCTCCAAAATCCATCAACAAAGCCTGGATAGACGGACAACGTCAGGACAAACGCCTCACGCAAGCCATTGACGCATTGTTGGATTTAGGGATAGAGCCGGAAAAGATCGAGCGCAAAAAACTCGATAAACTGGCGGAGGGCAATAATCATCAAGGCATCGTCATTGAAGTTGACATGCCGGGTGAATTATCAGAAAGCGATTTGAAAACCGCCGTGCAAAGTTTAAGTGAAACCGCGCTGTTTTTGGTGCTGGATAACGTGCAAGACCCGCATAATCTAGGTGCATGTTTGCGTAGCTGTGATGCCACGGGCGCACACGGCGTGATTATCACTAAAGACAATGCCACCGGCATTACGCCAACCGTATGCAAAGTCGCCAGTGGCGCGGCGGAAACAGTGCCTGTCTATCAAGTGACCAATCTTGCCCGCACCTTACGCTGGCTGAAAGACCAAGGCTTATGGATTTTTGGTGCGGATGGCGAAGCGCAGCAAAGCGTTTACCAAACCGATTTGACCATACCGCTGGCTTTGGTTTTGGGCGCAGAAGGCAAAGGTATGCGCCGTTTGACCCGTGAGCAATGCGATATTTTGGTTAAATTGCCGATGCAAGGCAAGGTTGAAAGCCTGAACGTGTCGGTGGCGACAGGCATATTGCTATATGAAACGTTACGGCAGCGGCGTGGATGAAAATGGGATTATGGGGCTTGATTCTTACCGATAGCCTATCCCTTCCGGTAACTCGAAACAAACAAAGTTCACGCAAGCACCGAACTAGCTGAAAATGATCCGAAATTGTTCGGGCAATTCTTCAAATCCGTCATTCAATGCCGAATTTACAAATTAAGTCAGATTTTTTTAACAAACTCTGACTTCAGTTTCATCGCCCCTATGCCATCGATCTTACAGTCAATATCGTGGTCGCCGTCAACCAAGCGGATATTTTTTACTTTTGTTCCAACTTTTACAACCAATGACGAACCTTTGACTTTTAAATCCTTAATGACGGTAACGCTATCACCATTTTGCAGCAAATTGCCGTTAGCGTCCTTAATTACGCGTCCATCGCTGCTTTCTTCGCTCACACCGACTGGCCACTCGTGGGCACATTCAGGGCAAATGTAGATGCCGCCGTCTTCGTAGGTAAATTCTGAACCACAAGCGGGGCACGGAGGGAGATTGCTCATTCAATTTACACCTAAGTCAGGTTTTCAACCCAGTGGGATTCAAGGTTTAGCGAGGCGGCATGATGCCAGATTTGGGCGTATATTGTCCAATAAACTTAATTAAGTTATGGGCTGTACATATTATAAAAACGGCATAACCAGATGTGCTTTTGAATCTCAACCTTTATTCCGACAGCGTTGGATTATAGGTATGATTTGTGTGCTACGCAGTTTTGCCCTCCATTTTCTCACTAGCAATGGGCAAAAATGCGTCGCCAATATTTCTTGGTTATCACTATGGGATTATGTATAACCCTTTAATTCTCATATATGATAATATTAATTATATATGAGAATTATCTGGCATTTTTATGATTAAAACTGATTGGAACGAAAAAGCCAAGCGGCTATTAAAATCAGAACTTATCCGTAGAGGCATCAATACCGAAGATTTAGTGGTGTTACTAGAAAATATCGGTGTTGAAGAAACCAAAGCCAGTATTGACAGCAAAATCAGCCGGGGCAGTTTCAGCGCGGCCTTTCTTATCCAATGCCTTAATGCCATGGGAGTCCGGTCATTTGTTCCTGAAATAGACTCCCAGATGATGGTGTCCGAACCTATAGTGTTGTATAAACCTAAAAACACCAAAATTAAGGCAAAGCCATGAACCCCGTTAAATTTATTGATTTGTTTGCAGGCATTGGCGGCCTTCGTTTGGGTTTTGAAACCGCGTTTAGCCGCGTTGGTATATCGACAGAATGCGTGATGACTTCTGAGATTAAACCCCATGCCTTACAGGTTTTACACGCCAATTTTTCACACGACTATTTTGTCGGCGATATAACCCAAGTCAGAAACGAAACAATCCCCGACTTTGATTTTTTGCTAGGCGGTTTCCCTTGCCAGCCTTTCAGCGCAGGTGGGAAACGCTTGGGGTTTGTCGATACCAGAGGCACGTTGTTCTTTGAAATTGAACGGATTTTAGCCGAAAAAAAACCTTACGGTTTTATTCTCGAAAATGTGGAAGGATTGGTAAAACACGACCTTGAAAACAAGAACGACAAAGTCGGCAGGACGCTCGGAATCATTTTGGATAAGTTGGAATTGCTTGGCTATAACGTGAGCTGGAGTGTGCTGAATGCTGCCGATTTTGGTTTGCCGCAAGAGCGTAAACGGGTTTTTATTGTCGGCTCGATAAGCGGAAAAATTAGCCTAACTGGCTTCACAACAACGAAAAATCCCATTAAAACTATTTTGGAAAGTGGTTTGCCACCCATGCAAAGCAAATTTGCCGAATTGCTGCTGGCGCATTTTTCTATCGGACAATTGCACGGCAAATCTATTAAAGACAAGCGCGGTGGCGCCGATAACATCCATAGCTGGGATATTGAATTCAAAGGTAGCGTCACTAAAGAGCAAAGCACGTTATTGAACAAGCTGTTTAAAGAACGGCGAAAAAAACGCTGGTCGGAGGAAATTGGCATTGATTGGATGGACGGTATTCCCCTTACGCTGGAGCAAATCCAAACCTTTCACGATTCACCCCATTTAAAAGCCATGCTGGATGATTTGGTAGAAAAAAAATATCTTAAATTTGAGCATCCCAAACAATTAGTAACCGAGCACACCTTATTTGGTATGAAAACTTATCGCTTAGAAAATAAATCCCTTAAACCTGGCTACAATATTGTTTCGGGCAAATTAAGCTACGAAATTAACAAGATACTGGATCCCAATGGCGTTGCCCCTACGCTGGTTGCTACCGACATGGCACGATTAGTCGTACCGGATGGCAACGGCTTAAGGCGGATGACACTCCGCGAAGGTTTACGGCTTTTTGGCTATCCGGAATGGTTTAGAATGCCAGTCAATGATAATGACGGCTTTGACTTATTGGGGAATACCGTGGCAGTCAGTGTGGTTGCCGCTGTCGCCGAAAGATTAGCGGAAACCTATATTTCTTCCCCGCAAAGCCAAGCTGAAAACCATCACGTCAAATCGTTACCTGTTGCCACCTTGTAACCCTTAAGCACATTTCTCAGCCAAGTGCTGGTGACCGCATCCCTTTCTGTTCTTGTCCATTGCCTTTGATTACCGTCAAAAGCGGTAATAAATTCAAGCGCGGAATTGAACGGCTTATACGTCGTCCTATCCGTGTTATACCATTTTACTGGCCGAATATTGACCACTTCGCCTTGCTTGACTTGGCATTTCAAGGGCCAATCTTCACTTGGCCCAGTAATTTCCCACACTTTTTTAAGCCAAACACCAGCAATCTCAAGATTATTGCCTGACATTTTATAACCAATTATTAAATAGTTAGAATCAAGCCGATAAGGATGCGCCAAAACTGACCGTCGGTAAGCCATAAAATTGGCGACATCAAAGTTGGCTGATTTTGCGTAATCAAAGGTTTTTACTTCCAATAAACCTGTCTTCAGGTTATCGGCATCGAGCAGAAAATCAGGAAAGTCTTGGCTATGTGAGGGTCGTCCAAATTCTATTGATTGGGAAAGCATCCATGCTTTTAGCCATTCTTGAATTAAATTTCCTACCGTGTCCTTAGTTTCAATTTCTACCGTTATATCTTTGAGAGTAAATGAAATTTTTCCTTTCTGGCCTATTATTTGGTAGTCGTTTACGAGTTTTTGATAAAGTTGTTCAGCGGTTACTTTCATTGTTGGTCGGTTAAACGAAATAACGGGGGGTCAGAGTGAATTTAAATTAGCAGAGATTTAAGTTTACCCCTGCTTTTTTCGTGCTTTTCGTGTTTTTCGTGGACAAAATCAAACCGCTTCCAATTTGGCAAAGGCCAGCATCAGCCATTTGCTGCCTTCTGGGAATTTGATTTGCACCCGCTCTTTCGCACCTTCGCCTTCGGTTTGCAAAATCGTGCCGATGCCGAATTTTTCGTGCATGACTTTTTGTCCGGCCTTAAAGCTATGGCCTTGAGTCAGCACCGTGGGTTTGGCGGCGACACTGATTTGGGCGACCGGACGTTGCACTTGCGCCCGTTGCCGGACTTCCTGGATTGTGTCGGCGGGGATTTCGCGCAAAAAACGCGATGGTCGTGGGTAACTTTCGCGTCCGTACAATTGCCTCGATTCGCTGTAAGTGATGTAAAGCTGGCACATGGCACGGGTAATGCCCACGTAACAGAGGCGGCGTTCTTCTTCCAAACGGGCGATGTCATCCACGGATTGTTGTGAGGGGAATAAGCCTTCTTCCAAACCCACCAAAAACACCAGCTTAAATTCTAAGCCCTTGGCGGAATGCAAAGTCATCAGTTGCACACAATCTTCAAATTCTTCCGCCTGCATATCGCCGGATTCCAGCGCGGCATGGGATAAAAACCTATCCAGTTCGGTGATTTTATCTTCGTCATCCGGCAGAATGGCGGTTTCAAAATGGCGGGCGGCGTTGACCAATTCCTCCAGGTTTTCGACTTTCTCTTCGCCTTTGTTGGCTTTGTCCTTTTCGTAAAAGTCTTTCAAGCCGCTCGTTTCAATGACTGTTTTGACTTTCTCATGCAAAGTAAAATCCGCTGTATCGTCATTGAGCTTTTTGATCAGTAACAAAAAACCATTCAAAGCATTGGCAGCACGGGCGGACAATTGGCCGCTTTGCAGCAATAAAATCGCTGCCGACCATAACGATACGGTTTGTCCGCGGGCAAGATTGCGGATATCGTCCAAGGTCTTGGCGCCGATACCACGAGTGGGTGTGTTGATGACACGCTCGAACGACGCATCGTCATTGCGGTTTGCCATTAGCCGTAAATAGGCAAGGGCGGTTTTGATTTCAGCACGGTCGAAAAATCGTAAACCGCCATAAACACGGTACGGCATTCCAGCTTGCATCAGACGTTCTTCAAATTGCCGTGATTGCGCATTAGATCGGTACAAAATCGCGACATCACTGCGCATTCCGCCTTCATTTACCCAGGCACGGATGCGTTCGACGACAAAATAGGCTTCGTCCTGTTCATTAAAGGCAACGTACAGCAAAATCGGCTCGCCCGAACCAGATTCCGTCCACAATTCTTTGCCCATGCGCCCGCTGTTGTTGGCGATGATTTTGTTGGCGGCGGCGAGGATATTGCCAGTCGAGCGGTAGTTTTGTTCCAGTTTAATGATTTGGTGGCTGGGGTTATCTTTTTGGAATTTATAGATATTTTCGATTTTCGCACCACGCCAGCCGTAAATGGATTGGTCATCGTCGCCGACCACGAACAGATTGTTGGCATCCTGGGTCAACAGGCGCAACCAGGCGTATTGGATGGTGTTGGTGTCTTGGAATTCGTCAACATGCACATGCTGGAAACGCTGGCGGTAATGCGCCAACAGGTCGGGATTATCGCGTAGCAATTCATGGGCGCGGAGCAGCAGTTCGGCAAAATCGACTAGGCCGGAACGCTCGCAGAGTTGTTCGTAGGCGAGGTAGATTTGCAGCATCGTGCGCTGATAAACGTCGCCTACGTCGACAGTATGGCGGGCGCGTATGCCCTCGTCTTTTTGCGCGTTGATATGCCATTGAATTTGCTTGGACGGCCAGTTGGCCTCGTCATAACCGAGTGCAGCTAATATCCGTTTGATGACGCGCAATTGATCGGCGGAATCCATGACTTGGAAAGTGTCGGGCAGACGCGCTTCGGCGGTGTGGCGGCGTAGCAGACGGTGTGCGAGGCCGTGGAATGTACCAATCCATAAGTTGTGCGCCGATAGGTTTAGCAGAGTTTCGATACGGCTACGCATTTCCCGCGCGGCTTTGTTGGTGAAAGTCACGGCGAGCAAACTATGTGGCGCATGTTGTCCGGCGACGATTTGCCACGCCATGCGATGCACCAAGACGCGGGTTTTACCGCTGCCGGCCCCCGCCAAAACTAATATGGCCCCCGAATCGGCGGTGACGGCCAGGCGTTGCGCGTCGTTTAACGGGTCGATGATTGCGGTGACATCCATAGGAATTTTATCGCTTGCAGAATTTTGGGAGCTGTGTATATTTGTTGCGGCTCTAGCGAGCCATAAGCTATTGCTGGCAATAGATAATTACAACTACATAGAGAGAGGATTTTAAGATGAGTTTTGATTTTAAACGTATGCTTAAGTTTGAACACAATGTCGGCGAACAAGAAAAAAAATACCGTTTGTATGCAGGTGCAATCCTGTTGATTATTGCCGTGTTCACTGCCCAAATCGCTTTATTATTGGTGGGTTTGGTATTGGCTGCCACGGGTTATTCCGGCTGGTGCCCTGCTTATTCTGGAATGAATAAAAATACCTGCACAGCAGTTAGTGAAACCTCAGAAACACCTGCTGACGATAGCTCAACACACAGTTAATCTCCAAAAAAAACTACATGGACGTAGTTCTTTTGAAGCATCATTCCTCTTTACGGAATTCCCCTTCCAAGACATCGCGTTCAGCTGATTTGCCTTTTCTTAATCCACTATTGACAGCTTGGATTAAATGATTTTCCAAGATATATTGGGCTATGTTCCGGCGTAGGCTAGGAATCAGGCAAGCAATACCGAGCATATCAGTCAGGAAACCAGGGGTTAGCAATAATGCCCCGCCCAGTAAAATGATCGGCCCTTCGATCATTTCATACGCGGGCACTTCACCTTGCGCCAGACTGGCCTGGAAGCTTTGAAATGTCGCCAGACCCTGTTGTTTTAATAAAAATGCCCCAAGCATCGCTGTGGACACCACCAATAGTATTGTCGGCAAAGCACCGATGACACCGCCCACTTGCAGTAGCAGATAGATTTCCATAAATGGCACTATCAGCACCACCAGAAACAATAGTTGGATTATTTTCATTTTATTCTCTGTTAGTTGCTCTTAATCTTTGGAGTATTCGGCAGTGTTGACAATATAAGGGTAATCACCGTTAATTTCTAGGATAATATCTGACCTCAAGTTTTTAGTGGGCCACCTCCATGCCATCCGCTTTCGAATTGATCCTTTGCACTTGTCCAGACAAGGACACGGCGAAAAAGCTCGCCCATTTGTTGATCACCAAAAACTTGGCCGCTTGCGTGAACATTTTGCCGGGCGTCACCTCTGTGTACAGTTGGGAAGGGCAAATTGAATCGGTATCGGAACATTTGCTGTTGATAAAATCCAGCAAAGAAAATTACAGTTTAATTGAAATTACGCTTTTTAAGCATCACCCCTACGAAATCCCTGAAATTATCGCCCTGCCGATTGATCGCGGTTTACCTGAATACCTGGATTGGATGACCACATGTCTTTCTATAAATTAATTTTTTTCTGCTGGCTAGCCGTTTCCGGACAAGCTGCCTTCGCCCTTGATGAGCAAGATTTATTGCCACCGGCACAAGCTTTCAAATTATCCGCCCTTGTCTTGGATGCCGAGCATATACAGCTGACTTGGGACATTACCGAAGGCTATTCGGTATACCGCAACAACATGCGCCTGCAATCAAAAACTGAAGGTGTAGATTTAGGCAAGCCCAGCTATCCTAATGGCAATATCAAACACGATGAATTACTGGGTGATATTGAGCATTACCATGACTTATTGACGGTACAGTTGCCGCTAAAAAATAACGCCGGTGTGCCAGCCATGCAGTTGTTTGTGCAATATCAGGCCTGTGCCGACCGTGGGATTTGTTATCCGCCGCAGAAACAAACCATTGATATTCCGTTAGCTATCGCGAAACCAGCGGTGCTTGCCAGTTCAAGCAATCCGCTCTCACAATTAGCGAAAAACTTTTCAGGGTTCACTCAGCCGACTCCGGAGTTATTGCCGCCGGATCAGGCTTTCAAGTTTTTTGCCACGCTTAAAAATGCCAATACCTTGCATGTCAATTGGGAAATTGCCGAAGATTATTATTTATACCGCGAAAAAGTCCAGCTTGCTTTAACCAGTTCGGACGGCACGAAGTTAGGGGCTTATACGATTCCCAACGGAACCCCAAAACACGACGAGGCGTTTGGGCAGGTGGAGATTTTCCATAATCAATTAAACTTCGACATGCCATTAATACGCGGCAGCACAGCAGCTCAAAAGGTGACCTTGGTTGCCAAATACCAAGGCTGTGCCGACCGGGGAGTCTGTTATCCGCCGATGTCTAAAAATGTTGATTTGGAATTGCCGCCCTCGCAAGAGGCAAATTCCACACCGGTATTGCAAACGGCATCCGCCATGTCCGAGCAAGATGCCATCGCGCAATCACTGCATAAAGACAATTGGGCCATGACTTTGGTGAGTTTTTTTGGCTTTGGGTTGTTGTTGGCCTTCACGCCGTGCATTTTTCCGATGATCCCAATTTTGTCGGGCATTATTGTCGGGCATGGCAACCATATTTCCACGTTGCGGGCATTTTTACTGTCTTTGAGCTATGTGTTGGCCTCCGCCTGTATGTACACGGTGTTTGGGGTACTGGCGGCCTTGTTCGGGCATAATTTGCAGGCCACATTCCAACAACCGTGGATCATTGTCTTGTTCAGCGCCGTTTTTGTGGTGTTGTCTTTATCCATGTTCGGCTTTTACCATCTGGAACTGCCCGCTTCGTTCCGTTCACGCTTGCATAATTCTAGTGAACGGCACCGGAACGGTTCGATAGTGGGCGCCGCGATGATGGGTGCTTTGTCGTCGTTAATAGTCGGTCCTTGTGTCGCCGCACCGTTAGCGGGCGCACTGATTTTTATCAGCCAAACCGGCGACGCCCTGCTAGGCGGGGCAGCCTTGTTCTTTATGGGATTGGGCATGGGCTTGCCGTTGCTGGCCTTAGGTGCATCGGCACGGCATTTATTGCCTAAAGCAGGCGACTGGCTGAATGCCACTAAAGCCGTGTTCGGCGTAATTATGCTGGCAATGGCGGTGTGGATGTTAAATCGTGTATTGCCTGCCGAAGTGAGCATGATATTGTGGGCGATGCTGCTGATTTTGCCATCGGTATATCTTAATGCTTTGGACCCACTGCCTGAACACTGCTCCGGTTGGCTTAAATTGTGGAAGGGCTTAGGCTTGATGATGCTGGCGTATGGGATTTTGTTGCTAGTTGGCGTGGGTATGGGCAACAGCAACCCGTTAAAGCCCTTGCAAGCTCACTCCGCCAACCCTAGCCAAGCGGCAGCAGCGGGACTAACATTTATCAGAATACGCTCCCTTGCCGATTTGGAAGCCCGTGTTGCCCAAGCATCGGCAAACCAGCAGCCAGTCATGGTGGATTTTTATGCCGACTGGTGCATTTCCTGTAAAGAAATGGAGGCTTATACCTTTACCGACCCGCGCGTCAAAGAGGCATTGTCAAAAACCGTCTTGTTACAAGCCGATGTCACCGAAAATAATGCCGATGACCAAGCCTTATTAAGAAAATATAATTTGATCGGGCCGCCAGCTATTTTGTTTTTTGACACTGACCGCAACGAAAATCCCAAGCAGAGGGTGATTGGTTTTCAGGATGCTGAAACTTTTATAAAAACCCTGGCATCGGTCAAACCATAACACAGGATAATTTATGAAAAAATCCGCGATTTATCTATTTGCCGGCCTATTTGCGTTGGCTATTGGCATTTTGGCAAAACATCTTGTGACTTCTCAGGAAAACACCCGACCCTCACCCATGCCGGCATTTACACTACCCGACTTGGCAGGCAAACAACACAACAGTGCAGAATGGCAAGGAAAAATACTCGTCGTCAATTTCTGGGCGACTTGGTGCCCGCCTTGCCGCAAGGAAATTCCTGAATTTATGGCCTTGCAAACTGATTTGGCGGCACAAGGCGTGGTTTTTATTGGCATTGCGATTGATGATGAAAAAGCCGTGAAAAAATACCATGAAGATATGGCTTTCAATTATCCTATACTGATTGCCAGCGAAACTGGCATTGACCTGGCCCGTGAGTTTGGCGACAGCATGGAAGCCGTGCCGTACACGGTAATCGTCAATCGGCAAGGGGAAATTATTTTTCGGCAACCTGGCGAAATTTCCAAAACGCAACTCATGTCGATTATTCAGCCAATGCTTCAGGTCAAGAATTTATTATGATGAACCCAGAATAGGGCAAGCCTATCAGTCTGTTTAATTCTTCTGAAAATAAATTCATTTAACGAATTTATTTAAGTTTTTATGGAAAATCCTATTGATTTTAAATAAAAATATTTTTATCCAGTCATTCGCTTTTACAGGAAGCAAGATTGCCAAATAGCCTAAAAAAGCCTAGATCAAGTTATCCGCCATTTAGCTGAAATTAATATCAAACTTCGATATTGAGCCTCGAAATTAGGGGTTTGATTAACTATTCACCACTACAATTTGTTTACGCTATCGACTGATGAACGATTACACAGTAAACTGCATATCTAACCGCCAACTTAAAAAGTGGCTTTATATTCGTTTTTGCCGCCTCGCGCACCGTAACGTCAGCAAACCTCAAATCATACAACTTAATAAAGATCCAACTGGCATCTTTGTATCCGTGCCAATTTACAATCTACTCAATCCGTAAATCTTAAAAGTCTTGTAAAGGTTTTTTTAGCTCTTTTATGGTGAATAGTTACCTTGTTATGAATAATAAACCCCTTTATAGTAGATTTAAGTTTTTGAATTATCATAAATTTAGATTCTGTCCAAGAGTAATTCCGAAATTTGGGGTTGAATCCATTGACACCGATATCCGGGCTGTTTTGTTAGGTCGCCAGTACCGTTATATTGATCCAATAACTTTTGCAAAAGGACAGATTTTTTAGGATGAACAACCGTATTGCACTGATAGCTTATTCCGTGCGTTTCCCAGGTACTGATACCCAACGGTTCTGGGGCGATTTGCTGGCTCAAAAAGATTTGGTCACAAGTGTTGATCCAACACGCTGGTCTCAAGACACTTTCCTTCATCCCGACAAACGCCATCCAGGCACCAGCTACAGTTTTGCAGCAGGTAGTATCGGTGACGTTTCCGGTTTCGATGCCGCATTTTTTGGTATCTCCCCTCGTGAAGCGGCATTGATTGATCCTCAGCAACGGGTTCTCCTAGAACTGGCTTGGGAAACGCTTGAAAACGCGGGTATCCTCCCATCATCGTTGCGGGGCAGTGATTGCGGAGTATATATCGGCATTTCCAATGTTGATTACGCCTATCGTCTGGCCGATGACTTGGGGGCCATAGAATCGGCGGCGGCAACAGGCATCATTTCCAGCATTGCCGCCAACCGCATTTCCTACGTATTTGACTTACATGGCCCGAGCATTTCCATGGATACGGCCTGCTCTTCATCATTAGTGGCTTTCCACCAAGCTTGTCAGGCGATCCGTTCAGGCGAAATTAGCCTAGCCTTAGCTGGCGGTATTAACCTGCATCTGCATCCCTACGGTTTTATTTCCTTTTCAAAAGCGACCATGTTGTCCAAGACCGGACATTGTCATGTTTTTGGTGAAGACGCTGACGGCTATGTCCGCTCCGAAGGTGGCGGATTGTTCCTGCTAAAAAATTATGACCAAGCTATCGCCGACAATGACCAAATTCTCGCCGTAGTTGCCGGTAGTGCCGTCAATACCGACGGGCATAAAAGTGGTTTGACTATCCCTAACCCGCTCGCACAAGCGGCATTAATGTCGGCTGTCTATGAAAAGGCAGGAATACCCCCGGACACAATTGATTACTTTGAAGCCCATGGCACCGGCACAGCAGTCGGCGATCCCATCGAAACCCATGCCATCGGTTTGGCACTAGGCCAAAAACGGGCCAAACCCTTATTGATCGGTTCAGTAAAAAGCAATTTAGGGCATTTGGAATCTGCTTCGGGTGTCGCAGGTTTGGCAAAAGCCTTAAATTGCTTAAAACACCGCACAATTCCGGCAACAATTAGCGCCAACAAACCGAATCCCAATATTAAATTGGCGGATTGGAATATCCAGATTGTCACTGACACGCACCCCCTAAAAGCCCACGGCGCGTTGACCATCGGCATCAACTCGTTTGGTTTTGGCGGTGCGAACGCCCATGTCATTTTACAAACACCACCGTCTGCACCTAAGCCTTTGATAAAACCGCTAGGCCAAGCTACCTTCCACCCTGTCTTGCCTCTGCTATTAACTGCAAAAGACCAGCACGCACTTCAACAATCGGCGCAAGAACTGGCTGATTTTATTTCCAAAAATTCAGAGCAAGCTTTTTACGACTTAGCTTATAGCGCTTTTTTTAACCGTGAACGCCACCCTCATGGCATAGCGGTTTTTGCCGAAAACCCTGAAACAGCCATCTGGCAGCTTAAGCATTTCGCTAGCCAACAACTGCCGCCTGATAAAAATCAAGCCACAACACCCCGTGCCTATAAAGGCTTACATCATGCCCATGCCAAAGGCCCGGCCTTTATTTTTTCAGGCAATGGTTGCCAATGGCAGGGCATGGGCAAACAACTGCTGGAACAATCACCGATTTTTCACCGCGCCATTTGCGAAGTAGACGCGCTGTTCCAAAACTATGCTGACTTTTCTTTGCTTGAAGAACTGGCGGGGCGCAATGGCGCAAACCGCTACCAAGACACGGAAATCGCCCAGCCGGCATTATTCGCTTTACAAGTTGGCATTACCGAAGTGCTAAGGGAACATGGCTTCCAAGCAACCGCCGTTATTGGCCATAGCGTCGGCGAAGTGGCGGCGGCATGGGCGAGTGGCGCATTATCACTAGCCGCCGCAGTAAAAGTCATTTATTACCGCAGCCATCACCAAGGCAAAACCCAAGGTTCAGGTGGGATGACCGCCGTGGGCCTAAATGCCGATGATATGCACAAACTACTAATTGACAGTGGTTTGGATAAGGTTTGTCTGGCAGGCATCAACAGCCATCGGGGTGTGACCATTGCTGGGGATGTGGCGCAACTATCTCAGATTGAAAGCCGATTGACCGCTAACAATACGTTTTTTAAACGCCTGGATTTGGATTATGCCTTCCACAGTCCGGCAATGGATGCTATCGAATGGGGTGTGCGCTCGGATTTGGCGGAACTTGACGTCAGCACACCTACAATCCCGTTCTTCTCAACGGTTACCGGAAATTTACTGCTGGGGGACAAACTGGATGCACAGTATTGGTGGCACAATATCCGCGAACCGGTGCAATTTCACAGTGCGGTCAATGCCTTGCTAGCCACTGGCATCAACACGCTAATCGAAATTGGCGCACATACTGTGTTGCAGACTTATTTGCATGACGGGCTCAAAGCCTGCAACCACAACGGTATCGTAATTCCGACCATAAAGCGGAATAATGATACGGCGGCGCAACTCTTAAATAGCACGGCACAATTGATGATTGCCGGTGTTGATTTCAACCATAAATGTTGGTTTCCGGTAACCGGACAATTTGTCGGTTTGCCTAATTATCCTTGGCAGCGCGAAAAACTTTGGCATCCAATCACTTCAGAATCGCAAGGCTTGCTTTACCGTACCAAACATCATCCTTTATTAGGTTATGCTTTAAAACAGCATGCGTTGATTTGGGAAAACCAATTGGACACCCAGTCGCACGCATTTTTGGCGGATCATAACGTCGGCGGCGCGGTCGTTTTTCCAGGTGCGGGTTTTGCTGAGTTGGCACTGGCTGCCGCCTATCAGGCACATGCCAGCGATTTTATTGAGATTGAAGACCTAGAAATCCGCTCGCCATTGCTTCTCGGCCATGACCATAGCAAAACCATTCGGTTTAGCTTGGATTCAGCCGATGGACGCTTCAATTTACAAAGCCGTGAGCTAGGTAAAGCCTCTGAATGGCTGCAACATAGTTTAGGACGCGTCCTTGGTGAAGCTACGGGACAACAATTGGCTATTACCGCCCCTGAATTGCCAGTAAGGACGCCAGATTTTGACCAGCATAGCCATGAACAACTGACTGATAGTGTCGGACTGGAATATGGTACGGCTTTTCAGGCTATCAAGCACGGCTGGGTGGATGGCAACTCAGCTTTGGGTGTTTTTGCAATACCCGATGGGATACGCGCTGGATTTGATAGCTATCATCTGCATCCCTCCCTGCTGGATTGTGCCTTCCAATTGGTGTTTCAAATCCTCAAAGACGAGCTGCACCTACATGATGACATTGCCTTCGTTCCGGTCAAAATTGGCAGGCTGCATGTCCGCAGCAACAAAGCAGTCCCAGTTTTAGCCAAAGCTAGCTTGCTCCATCGGGTCTCCCATTCACTAAAAGCGGAATTTATACTTTTCGATGCCCAAGGACAGGCTATTGCCGTGGTCCGTGATGTCCGTTTCCGCGCCGTAAGATTGCATAAAGCCCAAGTGCATGCCTTGAGTTTCTTGGATTACCACCTAACTGCCGCACCTTTGTTGGCGGTTGCTTTGCCAGTAGACCTAACCTTAAAGCTTGTCAACGACCGCCTTGCCGCCGCTGACCGTGAAACCGCAAGCAGACGCTACACCTACGAAGTTGAACCGCTATTGGATAGTCTCTGCCACCAATTCATTGCTGAAGCTTTAGCCGGTTTTGCAGATGGGCAAGGTTTGTTAAGCTCGGCTTGGTTTGCCGCCCATTGCCTTGACTATCCCGATTCAGCGGAACTGTTGCGCTTTTTGCTTTGCATCGCCACCGATGATCAGTCTTTGTTTTTTGAAGAGGGGCAAGGTTGGCAGTTGAGCCGCGAGCAGTTAGAAAACGATATTCCGGCGACCGCGATCTGGAACACGTTGATCCAAGATTACCCTGATTATTTTTACCTGACCCATTTAGCAGGTCGTGTCGGTATGCAGCTTAGCCGTTTGTTACGCTGTGAAACCGACGTTGGTGGACTGGGTGTCGATCCATCGCTATACGCGCTTATCAGCAACCATATTTTCGAGAACACCCAAAAGAAAATCTTAAGTGATGCCTTACTAGGTCAATACACTAATATTATGCACGGTTTGCCGACAGGCCAGCGTTTGCGAATTTTGGAAATCAGTGCCCACGCCCCGCAATTTGCTCCCCTGCTTTGTCCGCAATTGGATTTCAACCAAGCGGATTATTGTTTTGCTGGTTTGTGTGACCGCGCAATGAATGTAGCCGCTGGTTTGCGTGAGCATTTTCCGTTATTGACTAGTTTCCGATGGAGTTCGGATGCAGGTGGCAATCGCCTGATTTTGGACAAACCGGTTAATTTTGCCATTATCCATCTGAATTCAGGGCGTACCCAAGACGTACAAGAAGTGCTGGGACAGTTATCTGGGTTACTCTTGCCTGGCAGTCCGGTTTGGATAGTTGGCTTTCATCCGGCTCGGTGGATTGATGCGGTTCTAGGCAGCTCCCCAGAATGGTGGTCTGTCCGTCCAGGGCAAGCACCATTGTCGCCACAACTATCGGTAGATAATGTGGCAACGCAATTGCAAACATTAGGATTTAGCGGAATAAACACAGAGGAATCGCTCCCGGATAGTTATTCGGGCACGTATTTGCTGTGCGCCAAAAGTCCAGTTATCCAAGTCAAGCAGGTAGCGGTCAATCCGCAGAAATGGCTGATACTCGCCGATTCAATTGAACCAGAACAAACACTTGCACAAAATATTGCCGGACATTTGCGCGACCAGAACCAACAGGTTTTGATCGCGCAAGCTGATCGTGAACAGTTGCCCAGATTACTGACTGATGGCAAAACTATCAACAACAAGGGGTATGACCACATCATCCATCTGTCCGGTTTCGGCCAGGATGATGCCCAAACCCAAACCGAACGTTGTTGGCTGGCTGCCTGTTCCATTCAAGCATGTGAGAATACCGCAACTGACGCCACTATCTGGTTATTGACCTCTCAAGTGGGGGCATTGTTTGCTTGCGATCAAAACGATGCCTTGGGTAGTTCTTTAAATCCAAGTGCTATCGCTCATGATGCGGCATTGTGGGGTTTTGGCCGCTGCTTAATGAACGAAGCCAGCAATTATCGTATCCAATTGCTGGACATCAATGGCGACACACAGGCTGTGATCCAGGCAATTATCACCGAGTTGCTGCAGGGTGATGCCGAACAGGAAGTGGTCTTGAATCACTATGGCGAACGCTTCGCGGCGCGGCTGCGAAGCAGGGACAAGCTCATTGGCGGTATGCCTTTACCAGATTTATCGATAGACTCCGACCCAACTTTGCGCTTATCTTTCAAATTGCCAGGCCAGTTACGTAATCTGCACTGGCAGGCTTTCCCGACCAGAACACCAGCAGATGACGAGATTGAAATTGAAGTCAAAGCCACTGGCCTTAATTTTCGTGATGTCATGTATACCTTGGGCTTGTTGTCAGATGAAGCCGTTGAGAACGGTTTTGTCGGGCCTACACTGGGCTTGGAATTTGCTGGTTTAGTGACTCGAATTGGCATCAACATCCGCGATTTTAAGCCCGGCGATAAAGTGGTTGGCTTAGGCCCGGCCAGTTTCAGCAACCGGGTTTTAACTCAAGCCAATGCAATTACGCGGATACCGGAACATCTGGATTATGCCGCCGCCGCCACTATTCCCAGCACTTTCTTTACCGTTTATTACGCCCTGCATTATCAGGCGCGTTTGCAAGCAGGTGAGAAAGTGCTTATCCACGGTGCGGCGGGTGGTGTCGGGATCGCCGCCATCCAAATCGCCGGGTGGTTAGGGGCGGAAATTTATGCCACGGTCGGCTCGGATGACAAACGGGATTTTCTGCGTTTGCTGGGCATTAAACATATCTACGATTCCAGATCCTTACGTTTTGCAGAAGACATTCTCTCCGAAACCGATCAGCGCGGTGTCGATGTCGTGCTGAATTCATTAGCTGGTGAGGCGATTAACCGCAATTTCCAAGTGCTGAAACCTTTCGGTCGTTTCCTGGAATTGGGCAAACGTGATTTTTACGAAAACACCCATATCGGTTTGCGCCCTTTCCGAAACAATATCAGTTACTTTGGTATTGATGCCGACCAATTGATGCAGGAGCGTCCCGAACTGACGCAAAAGCTGTTTGCCGACATGATGGAATTGTTCCATAACGGTGTGCTGCATCCTTTGCCTTACACCACATTTGACGCCAACCAAGTGGTCGATGCCTTCCGTTACATGCAGCAATCAAAACAAATCGGCAAGATTGTTGTGACCTACGAAAACGGTATTCAGGCAAAGCCGACGGTAAAAAATCCAGCGATGCTGGCCAATGTGCATTTTTCAGCAGATAAATGTTATTTTGTCACAGGTGGTTTGAGTGGTTTCGGTTTAAGATCTGCCCAATGGTTGGTGGAAAAAGGCGCGAAGCATCTGATTTTAATTAACCGTAGCGGTGTCCAGTCATCTGAGACCAAAACCGCACTGGCAACATTTGCCGCCCAAGGCATCAATGTCCATGCCGCCGCCGTTGATGCCACCGATAAATCCGCATTGACCGCATTGCTGACACATTGCAGCATTACTATGCCGCCGTTAGCAGGTATTATCCATGCTGCTGCGGTGATTGATGACAGTTTGGCGCGGAATTTGACCAAAAAGCAATTGGCCAGAGTGCTGGAACCCAAAATCCAAGGTGCATTGAACCTTCATGAGTTGACCTTGGATAAACCATTGGAATTCTTTGTGCTTTATTCGTCGGTAACGACCTTATTCGGCAATCCCGGACAAAGCAATTATGTCGCGGCGAATTTATGGCTGGAAGCCTTGGCGGCAAACCGTAGGCAACTGGGTTTGCCGGTGAGCTGCATAGGCTGGGGGGCGATTGACGATGTGGGTTACTTAGCCCGCAATGGGAAAATCAAAGAAGCCTTGCAAAACCGTTTAGGCGGGGCGGCATTAGCCTCCGAACTGGCTTTGGCGCAGCTTGATGCAATTTTGCAAACCCATAGCCCGACGGTGGCGATTATGGCGTTTGATTGGCGCAATTTAAGCAGCTTTTTACCTAGTTCGCGGTCACCGAAATTCTTGGAACTAGCGGCCCATGCGCCCAATACCGACTTGAGTGATGATCATGACACCGACATCAAACGTTTGCTGGAGGAATTGTCTGATGACGTATTGAGGGCGACCTTCATCGAGATGCTGAAAGAAGAGTTGAGCCAAATTTTGCTGGTCAACAAAGACAAAATTGATGCTAACCATTCCATGTATGACATGGGCTTGGATTCACTGATGGGCGTGGAACTGATGATAGCTATTGAATCGCGGTTCAGGGTGCAAATTCCGGTTATGGCCTTAAGCGAAGCTTCAAGTTTAAGCAAGTTGGCTGACCATTTAATCAACCATTTACGTGGTGATTCGGAACATAGTGCTAACGGCAATGATTTGCAGGCAACTATCCACGAAGCATCTAAACAGCATGACTCGGCGTTGACCGTTGAACAAATGGCTGACTTGGCCAAAGAACTCGAAAACCACGGAACCAGCAGGATAATTACTTGACCATGACCGGCAAAAGTCTTTCGGGACAACTTAAAGATAAGCTCATTCAAAAGGCTCTCGAACACAAGCTGAAACAAATTGAGCAATCTACCGTTGGTTATAACCCGCTTTCTAACCGAGCTGATATTCCAGATGCTTGGTGCCGGTTCGACCAGCAAGCCGGTTACAAACAAATCCAAATTATCTATAAAGGCGGAGCGCAACTGGGTGTCGGCAACCCGTTTTTTCGTTTGCATGAAAGCATAGCCGGTGCCACCACCCGCATTGGTGGACAAATTTACATTAATTTTGCCAGTTACAATTATCTGGGCTTGTCTGGCGATGCACGGGTATCGCAAGCCGCGAAAGAGGCGATAGACCAGTACGGGACTTCGGTTTCCGCAAGCCGTCTTGTTTCCGGTGAACGTCCGGTACATAGGCAATTAGAAACGGCTATTGCGGAAACTTATGGTGTTGACGATGCGGTTGTGATGGTCAGCGGCCATGCAACCAATGTGACCACAATAGGCTATTTGTTCGGTGCGAATGACTTGATTTTGCACGATGAACTGATCCACAACAGCTCCTTGGTAGGGGCGCAATTGTCTGGGGCCAAGCGTTTATCGTTTCCGCATAACGATTATGCGGCCTTGGATAAGCTGTTGACCGAACAGCGCCACCATTATGAACGGGTGCTGGTGGTCTTGGAAGGCTTATACAGTATGGATGGGGATTATCCTGATTTGCCCGAATTCATCACCATCAAGCAAAAACACAAAGTCTTTTTGATGGTGGATGAAGCACACTCGTTGGGTGTACTGGGCAAAACAGGCTTAGGTATCCGTGAACATTTTGCTGTTGACGGCAAGGACGTTGATATTTGGATGGGGACGCTCAGTAAATCCCTAGCGGGTTGTGGCGGTTTTATCGCAGGTGAATCAGCATTGGTTGAACATCTGAAATTTTTGGCACCGGGTTTTTTGTACAGCGTCGGAATGCCGCCACAAGTTGCCGCACCCGCACTTGCGGCCTTGAACATCATCAAACAGGAACCGGTACGGGTGCATCGGTTGCAAGAGTTGTCGCAGTATTTTTTAAGTAAGGCCCAAGCCGCAGGCATCGATACCGGACACAGCCAAGGGATTGCGATTATTGCCGCAATCACTGGCAGTTCGTTAAGCGCGGCGCGAATGTCAGAAGCATTGTTTTATAGAGGTATTAACGTCCAACCGATTCTATATCCTGCTGTCCCTGAAAAATGTGCGCGGTTGCGGTTTTTTATTTCCTGCGAGCATACGGAAGGACAGATAGACCAAACCATTCAAGCTTACTGTGAGGAGTACAGGTCATGATCTTCATTAAAGCCCAGGTGCACCGAAATACCGTCGTCAATGCCGGCAAGCGATCCTTTCTTTTTCTGCAAGGCCCGTGTTCGCCGTTGTTTGCGAAACTGGCCGACCATCTTAATTCATTGGGTCATGCTGTCCACAAAATCAATTTCACTGGTGGCGATGTGGCTTATTGGTCACCCCGCAAAGCCACGTTATTTCGGCACGAACTTAGTTCGCTGTCTGAGGTGCTGGATGCGGTAAGAAAGAAATACGCTGTTACCGATCAAATCCTGTTTGGTGATTGCCGTCCCATCCATGTGGCAGCCAAGCAGTACGCTAGGGAACATGGTGTCCGCACTCATGTTTTTGAAGAAGGCTATTTCCGGCCTTACTGGATCACACTTGAGCGTGAAGGCGTCAACGGCTATTCCATGCTGCCCAGAGAGCCGGATTGGTATAGGTACGTAGGTAAATACGTCCCTTCAGCAGACGATAAACAGACTTTTCACGCGCCATTTAAAGTCCGGGCAACCCATGATGTAATCTACCATATTGCCGGTCTTAGTAACCGGGTGTTGTTCCGACAATATAAAAGCCACGCGCCTGACCCGGTTGTCTTGGAATACGCCGGTTATGTCAACCGTTTTGTCAGGCTGCATCTGACTAAAAAGCTGGATAACGAAAATATCCAACATTTGCTCCGTAAAAAAATCCCTTATTATCTGTTGCCTCTGCAATTGAACAGTGACTCGCAAATCCAGGTGCATTCGACTTTCACCAATATGGTCGAAGTTATTGATTTGGTTATGCGCTCGTTTGCTGAACATGCCGCCACCAATTCTTGGTTGGTCATTAAAACCCATCCCTTGGATGCCGGATTACTGAATTACGGCAAAATCATTGAAAAGCAGACCCGGCAATTGGGCTTGAATGGCCGCATCATGTTCTTACAATCCGGTAACCTGAACACTTTGGTAGCCCATGCCCGTGGTTTGGTGACCGTCAACAGCACGGCTGGTTGCTTGGCTTTAGAAATGAATTGCCCAACCATCACCCTCAATAGCCCTATTTACAATCTTCCTGGGCTGACTTTTCAAGGCAGTCTGGATGCTTTTTGGTGTAATAACGAACAACCCGACCTTGAATTATTCCGCTGTTTCCGTAACACCGTCGTACACACGACACAAGTCAATGGCAGTTTGTACAGCAAGCCAGGCATTGACCTAGCGGTCAAAAATACCAGCCGTTTTTTCGATACCGATAAATCACCGCTGGAAGCATTTTTATAATGCGGATAACTCCCAAAACCATACTGATCACTGGTGCGAGCGGTGCTATTGGTGGTGCATTGGCGAGGTATTATGCAAAGCCCGGCATGTGTTTGATCTTGCAAGGCCGTAATCCTATTGCCTTAGAGAACATAGCTAATTCCTGCATCCAAGCGGGTGCGGCGGTTGTCCCAAAACAGATGGATTTGCGCGACATTCCGGCATTGCAACAATGGTTGACAGAACTCGCGGACAAACAACTGCCCGACTTAGTAATCGCAAATGCCGGTATCAACATCGAAAATGACCCACAGACTGGTGAGCAATGGCAAGATGTGGAAGCCCTGCTTGATGTCAATATCAAGTCCACTTTAGCTTTAGTCCATACCTTAGTGCCAGCCATGCGCCAACGCCGAAGCGGGCAGATTGCCTTAGTCAGTTCTTTGGCGGCCTATTATGGGTTGCCGGTTTCACCGAGTTACAGTGCCAGCAAAGCTGCCATCAAGACCTACGCTGAGGCTATGCGCGGCGGACTCAAACGCGATAATGTGCTGATTAATGTCGTCATGCCCGGCTATGTCAAATCAGATATGGCAGATGCCATGCGCGGCCCCAAACCATTTTTATGGACTCCAGAACAGGCGGCGCAAACTATCGCTAAAGGTTTGGAAAAAAATCAGGCAAGAATCAGCTTTCCTTTTCCTTTAAATTTAGGGACTTGGTTTCTTGCGGTATTACCGGCATCACTATCGCAATGGATTTTATCTCTGCTCGGTTATGGCGGTTAATTTTTGGGAAAATGAATTTGCCTTGAACTTTCTGTTTAAACCTATCGGTTTCGTTTTTCTGGTAACCTTGGTAAACAATCTATGATGTTTTTTCCTATTTTGCCGCCGTTAATCGCAGGCATCATCTTATCCTTCCTACTTGAACAAAGGCTGGCCCCCAAACCGCTACCTATCTGGCGACGACCCACAGCAGCGGTATTCCTGCATATCGGTCTTTGGAGTGTCTGCTTCGCCATTTTGCTTTTATTGCTGCAACGTCCGTGGTTTGCCGTTGTTAATCTACTGGCGTTCCATTTATTATTACTCTTGGTCAATCAGGCCAAATATGACAGTTTGCACGAACCGTTTATCTTCCAAGATTTTGAATATTTTACCGACGCCATCAAGCATCCCAGATTGTATTTGCCTTTTTTTGGCATCGCCCGGACTATCGCCGCAACGATTGGCTTCGTCAGCGCATTTGTTATCGGCCTAGTCTTGGAAACTCCACTGACCGATACGCTGACAACGCCTGTTTTTATCTTGCTGTCCGTTTTGTTAGCAGGAATTGGTGTGCAATTGCTTCGGTTTGGCTTAAAAAGCTGTCCCGCTATTTCCTATAATCCTGCTGAAGATTTAATCACCTTAGGACAACTGGCTTTTTTTTGTTGCTATTGGAATAGGGAACGGAACACCCGGCAACTGGAGCATGGCGATTCGCCATTTCAATCCCCTCTTACACCACCTGCGCAAGCCCTGCCGCATATTGTTGTGATCCAAAGCGAGTCATTTTTTGATCCACGTAGCCTTTCATCCAATATCAAAGCGTCAGTCCTGGATCAATACGACATCACGTTAAAGGAATCCTGCCAATTCGGACGCTTGCAAGTCCCCGCTTGGGGAGCAAACACCGTCCGCACCGAATGCGGGTTTTTGACCGCCCTCACGCCCCAACAAATGGGCATACACCAGTTCAATCCCTACCGTTTGCTGGCAAACCATAGCATCCCAAATTTAGTTTCTCACCTTAAACAAGCGGGATACCGGACGCTTTGCATCCATCCTTACCACAGCACTTTTTACCTGCGGGATAAAGTATTTCCACGCATGGGTTTCGATGAGTTCATCGACCTCAGCGGTTTTGACGAAGCGCAAAAATGCGGCCAATTCATCGGCGACTTGGCGATTGCCGACAAAATCCAAGCATTGCTGGATACCGAGTCTGAACAACCACTGTTCATCTTTGTCATCACGATGGAAAACCACGGCCCCTTGCATCTTGAACACCCCAAGCCCAACACGCTGGAACAGTATTACCACATTCCGCCCGAACAAGGCTGTGACGATTTGACGGTCTATTTGCAACATCTGCAAAACGCCGACTTGATGATAAAACAGCTCAAAGACAACTTACGGGCAAAACCAAGGGATGGATTGTTGTGTTGGTTTGGTGACCATGTACCCATTATGGAAAGCGTCTATCTTCGCTTTGGCGAGCCGGACGGCTTGACGGATTATTTTATCTGGCAAACTTCCGCCCCAAACCCAAAACAAGCGACACCAATACAGGAAACCCTGCCAATTAACGAGTTGGCCGTTAGAATGCTTCAATATGCCAATTTGCACCCTTAAAGCCTATCCTAAGACATTAAATTAAAAGCTAAACTTAGCATTGCTTTGCGGTTGTCAGATGCAACCGCCCATCAATAACCGCATCAAAAGCGGGTATTTAGATATAATGACCTGTTCGCCCAACCCACACCGAAACAGGTAAATTCCATGACACTGATAACCGACACGGCAAACCATTGCCAACGCTATTTGCAAACCCAAATCGTCCGGCTACAAGCCAGCACTTATTATCAACAGCTTTCGGCTATGCCGCCTTTGAAACGCTGGGCGACGGTGGCGGGACTGTTTTTGTTGTCACAAATTGCGGTGTTTGGTGGCCTTTATTTGGTTTTTGGAAAAATGGTCGTCATTGGCTTTTTCGCCAGCATTCTTGCAGGTTTGGCTACGGGTGTAGGTGCATTGCCCGCGTTGTTTTTTAAAAATATCTCCAACAATCTTTTCAATACCATATTGGGTGCTGCTGCGGGAGTTATGTTGGCGGCAACGGCGTTCTCGTTGTTGGTCCCTGGCATAACTTACGGTAATTTGGTTTGGCCTGGCTATGGTATTTATGTGGTGTCCATCGGTATCTTGGTCGGTGCGTTATTCCTGCATTATGCCGACCGCCAATTGCCGCATGTACATTTTGATAGCTTGCCTGACTCCCAATTGAATTCATTAAAAAATATCTGGCTGTTCATAATCGCCATCACCATCCACAATTTCCCTGAAGGCATGTCAGTCGGGGTCAGTTTTGGCTCTGGGGAAATGAAGAACGGTGTGGTTTTGGCTGTGGCGATTGCCTTACAAAACATTCCCGAAGGCTTGGCGGTGGCTTTGCCGTTAGTTGGCCTGGGTTATAACCGTTGGCGGGCAGTAGGGATTGCCACCTTAACGGGTATGGTAGAACCCGTTGGCGGCTTGCTGGGTATAACGATGGTCACCATTTTTGAACCTATACTTCCAATGGCAATGGGATTTGCTGCTGGAGCCATGTTGTTTGTGATTAGCGAAGAAATAATCCCAGAAACCCATGCCAATGGACGTTCGCGTTATGCGACTTTTTCGTTGATGGTCGGGTTTATCATCATGATGGTTTTGGATAACGCCTTAGGTTAGTGTCAATCAGTAATTTCCTTGATAGCAATTGAGCGGGTATCCTGATTTTAGTGGATGCCATCTACATACAATTTGCCAACTAAGCCGGAACGGGCTTATTACCCGTTCCGTATCGTATCGTTTCAATCACCTATAGCTACCTTGAAACCTTGAGGACAGGGTTTTGAAACCCCGCCCCGCATCGCCACGCCGTTTTCCACGGCACTTGCGGCAAATCCTTCGCCGCCCAAATAGCGGGTGAGCAAAGTGCGGATTTCCGGGTCATCATCAACTATCAAAATCCGTTCCGACTTCACTGGGTTTCCTGTGTCTTGTGGCTGACCGGCTTGGATTGGCTGGTGGTCGTCTTCTGACAAGCTATCGTCTTCAATAATCCGGCAACGGTTTTCAGGCAACAGTTTGATAAAGTCCAGAACCGTTTGGTAAGTTTTATCTTCGATTTCCAGCAAGATGGTTTTCATGGTCAAATCCCTCAAAATTGTTGTTAGCGGCTTTGTTGCGCCAAATACGCCAAAGCCCGTTTAAAAACGGTGTTAAACCAGTCTTCATCAAAGGTTTTCAGGCATTTTAACTTGAAAATGGCGGCGGCATCGTTTAAGCCTATTTTTGGCTTATCCGAATCGGCGCAGCTTGCCGCCAGCACGATAGGCAGGATGGCGTAGGTGGAATTTTCCATGCGGAAAAAGCCTTAGTAAATCGGTTACTTATCAAAAACCTAAAAGGCTTTGTCGGTTATTGGGGTGTTTGTTCGCTGATAAAGGCCAGCGCGGTTGCTTCATCGGTTTCAATGGCGATTTCCACGGCGCGTTTGGCGGTTGCTAGCAGGCGTTCGCTTTCGGCTTTTAGGGTGAAGCTTTGTTGGACTAGGTTAGCGATTTGGGTTTGTGCGTTTTTATTGATAAACGGAATATAAAAATTATCAATGTCTTTCGGGTAAAGTTCTTGCTGCGCCGAACCTGCGCTTAATTGCTCAGTTTGCAAACGCCCGATTTTAGAATTCAAGACAAACGCGACATAAACCGGATTTTCGTTTTCTATCCGCAAGATATTGACGTGATTGCTTGCCAAGGCTTTTTCATCGCTTAAATACACTTGCGTCCTGCCGATATTCGCGCCCGTTGTGTAAGTCAAAATATCGTTACGGTAAACCCGCGCCTTTTCTTGCGTATTCCAACTTTCGCTATGGGTTTGACCAAAGTTTTTATAATCCAGCTCCCGCTCCAGAATGTGTCGGCTGTTAATTACATTTAAGTAATTAAACAAAAGTTTCATGGCATATAACCAAGCTACGACTGCGAGTCCTTAAAGGACAGGCAGTCGTTTTATACCGTAAAACTTTTATACAATTACTTAAACTGCCGTCTTCGACATAATCCGGTTGTAATCCCCTGCCATTATGGGTTTGCATGTCTTTAACCCGTTTAATGTACTCGGCATTTTCAAAACATAGCTGTTCGGTTTGTTCATATTTTGGCTGGTAATACTCGGCATCCAAACGACCCGAAGCAAGAAATGAGTTTTTGAAGGATTTGACGTTGACGTTTTCGGTGCTGGGCGAAAAATCCGCCATGCCTAGCTCGTTGAGGAGTTGGTTTTCTGCTTCCGAGTAAAGGAATTTTGAATTTTTACGAGTTTCTTGAGATAAGACTACGATTTTTTCAATTTCACTTTGAAATGATTCGCTTAGCAAAGGTATTTCAATTTTCCCCAAGACATCAAGATTTATTCGTTGCTGAACACCGCCATTTTTTGTCTTTCAATATTATTGAATGCGTGTTTTGTTGTTAAATAGTGCTTGACCGAAAACAGGAATAACCAATATACAACAATGAGTTATGGTATCATTTCCGAAGCGTGTTTTATCATCCTAGCCCAGTCAGGGGATAGATGACAGTTTTTAAGTCATTGAAA
>Ga0247833_1002178_pt1 | contig 29380 bp, 14 predicted proteins | sample LaCruzMarch2015__7_FD_187117 | JGI IMG/M metagenome (GOLD analysis project Ga0247833, IMG submission 187117) | Freshwater microbial communities from meromictic Lake La Cruz, Castile-La Mancha, Spain - LaCruzMarch2015_8m | ecosystem: Environmental > Aquatic > Freshwater > Lake | place: Spain... | reverse complement strand
GGTCGATATCACTGCGGGAAGAAATATCAAACCTCCGACCACCGAAAACGGAAAACGAGGTCGACGAATCCTTGCTCGCCTCACATCGAAACCATGGCAGGCGAGACGAAAATGAGCGGTGGCTCCAATGCTGCCGCGAGTAATGATGACAGCTTAGACTGCAATATTACCATCCCATATCTTCGTCGAATGATCTCCTATGCGGAAGCCTTAGCACGGAACATTGATATTGCCGAATATATCGATTCAATGGACGTTGGAAAGAAGCAAGGAGCAGCGTGGGTTGATGGAGAAGATGGTGAAACTCTAGTCAACCATCTAGCGCGTGAATTGCTTGTGGCTGCCGATCCGTACAACTTGAGATTTTCATTGAAGATACCTTCCGCATTCCTCGAGGAAGAGGACGGTGCTGCCGAACGAATGCATGATGATGATGATGATAATGACGACGATGATAATGACGACGATGACGAAAACAACGATGGCGACGATTTTGACGACAATCTCCCCTACAAGGTTAATCCACTTAAGGTGAAGGGAGGTAGACCACGCGATCACACCCGCATTGACGCACTTCGTTCATTGCTCCGTGCCCTAGCGCCGGTAGCGCTTGATGTTGCTACACGAGTTGCATGTCATGTACTCGTGTCGAATGAAAAGTTATCATCACTAATGCATGATGATGATGATGCACATGATATCAATCGAATGAAGAAGAATAAAACAATGGCACACGATGGAAAGAAGATACAATTGCAATCATTTGTCCTCTTTGGTTTTTGGATACCATTGGCACCACAATTAGCACCTGTGATTTCGGACCTGTTTGGTGAATTCCAAAATCGATTTGGAGGTACACAGGATGGAAATGGAAATCCTTTAGCATTATTACCATTCGTTACACAAACGCAGTCAAAGATACTTGTCACGATGGACAAGACATTAGCAGTAGACAAATCAAATACGATGCAGTACCACAATCCTCATGACATTGAATTAACGACTGTAGAAGATGCAGAAGCGGCAGTAATAGCCTCAGAAGCGGCACACGACATGCTGAACGTCTATTGCTGTAAGCGGTACGAAAATGTTTTTGTAAGTACTTGGTGGGATTGGGACTCATATCTCTTCATTTTGATTCATGCTGGCGATGATAATGATGATTCTATAAGTAACGATCGATTGAAGACGTCACTCAGCAATGATGCAGATGGCGATGCAGTCATGACCTCCAATGACGAAGCGATTGAGAAACGCCTGAACTACTTCATTGGTGGATATTCCCCAGAGACGAATGCATTTCATTGTGCCACCCGATGGAAAGATCCAACATTTCAGATGAAATGGCATGCTTCACGGGCGGTAGGGGCGCTATTTGCATTGCGTCCGTTACCGTTGTCGAACTTTCTCAAGACATTGGGCGTGTATCACAAAGATGTTCCATTCGTCCGACATCCTTGGACGATAGATATGGAAGATGCCGCATGGGAGAACAATTTGTTGCACAACGTGGCTAGGGTAGTGTTGCCAAGGGTGGATGATGTGCGGATAAAGTTCGGTTACAATGAGAATGAAATCTTTGCATCTGCTGAAGAATCTACTGGTTTAGCAGCAATTGCAGAGATAAAAGATAAAGACGAAAAGAAGTTTCAATTACCCTCAGTTGTAGATGTGCGACGGTCAATACCAGTTCATCCATCTCTGATACATGCCGGACGTGGTATCTTACTACCTCGGCGAAGATCCGTTGTATCCTATCATGAATGGAGTCGATCATCTCTCATTCACGATGACACATCTCAACAGCAAAGTGAAGTAGCTCCGAAATCTCGTTTCATTCCAACGGCGACTACTATGAGAAATATATCACTGCTTGGTATCGCAATGTCTCATGATCCACATCCACCGCCTATACTAGTTTGTGGACCTCTGGGATCGGGTAAATCAAGTTTGGTGCGTGAAATGTCTCGGCTATGCTCATCGTTGGGGCACTCTGAAATGTCAGCTCATGGACGTAACCGTCAAGAGGATGAACTCCTTGAGTTACACGTTGACGAAGAGACGGATTCCAAGACTCTTCTAGGGTCGTACGTCGCTACTGATATACCCGGAGAGTTCGTCTGGATGGCTGGTCCATTAACGGCCGCAGCCAGAATGGGTAGGTGGGTGTTGATAGAAGATCTTGATAGATGTCCCGAAGAAATTCAAGCGGCATTGCTACGTCTTTTTGAGGAGAGGATCCTCCCCCTGGGTGTTGGTAAGGAGGAAAGGTGTCATCCGAGATTTCGTTTGTTTGGAACATTAGTTACTTCGGCTACTTCACACAAGTCTGTTACATCAATAGGTACTGCAGGGAAACGAATTCTGCACCCCAATCTATGGCGAAAAGTCCATGTTGATCCGTTGCCTTTCGCAGAGCTTCGTGAAGTGGGGCGGATGCTCCATCCGCATCTTCCTCATTCTGTCACAGATGCGGCATTGGTTGTGTTGAGGAAATTGAATATCAGTGGTCGTGGCGATGATGACGAAGTTGACGATTCCGACATTGATATGCATAATTCTCTTAAAATTGACAAGGATATTCTTGGCCATGGGGTAAGGCACGCATCAGTACGAGAATACATCAAACTGCTCTCTCGAATATCGGCCGCTATAAAATTTGAGCCAGGAAGTGAATATGCGACTGAATCGCAACGACTCATTTGCCTAGCAGATACAGTCGACGTGTTTGCGATGTCATGCCATTGTGTCGAAAGACGGCGAAATTTTATCGTTCAGATTTCCGCTCCAGCCTGGAGCTTGACTGCCGATGCGGCGGTGAGATATGTTGAAAACCGTATCCCATCGATTTCGAGCGGATGTTATCATCGATCAATCGAGGTTGGTCGTGCACGTCTTTCAGTTCTAAAATATGAAAATGACGAGAGTGATGTATCAACACCTGGGACAAAAAGGAACTTTGCAGAAACGAATCATGCATTACGATTAATGGAATCTGTTGCAGTCTGCGCAGTACAGAACGAGCCTGCACTATTAGTTGGTGAAACTGGGTGCGGAAAGACCACGCTAGTACAAAGATTAGCAAATCTAACTGGTCGAACGCTACTCGTACAAAATCTAAGCCTTCAGACAGATTCTACTGATCTACTGGGTGGGTACAAGCCATTAGATATGCATCACGTCGCACGCAGAGTATATGACAAATTTGTTGACTTATTTGTTTCTAGCTTCTCCAGGAGTCAGAATGCTCAGTTTCTCAAATACGTCTTAACCGCCTTTGAGAAACGCGATTGGAAGAAGTTGGCTCAGTGCTTCCTGAAAGCTGCAGGTATGGGAGAGAGTAAAATGAGTGAATTAAGTCATAGAGGAGAGGAAGTAACCAATTTAGATTTATGGGCAGACTTTCGATCGATTGCTGAACGCTTTGAACGACAAAGAATGGCAAGCGAATCAGGTCTTGCTTTCTTGTTCACAGAGGGTGCGCTCGTTGATGCTATACGTACAGGCAAATGGGTATTACTTGATGAAATAAATCTTGCCTCGAGCGAGACGCTTCAGCGATTGTGTGGGCTCCTTGATGACTCATATGGCAGCATCACTCTTACTGAAAAGGGTGATGCCATGGCAGTCGTTAGACATGCCGACTTTCGTCTTTTTGCCGCGATGAATCCTGCTACCGATGCAGGGAAAAAAGATTTGCCCGCTAGCATTAGATCGCGTTTCACCGAGCTGTATGTTGACGAACTTGTGGATCCTCTACAGTTGAGATCCGTTGCTGCTCGATATCTTGACGGAGCAGTCACAACTAACGGTATACCTTTGGAGCATTCTGAGTCGGTTATCACATCTGTTGAGTTGTATCTACAATGCCGATTGCTTTCTGACCAGTGTCTTGTCGATGGTGGTGGGCAAAAACCGAGATACACCATGAGAACTCTGTGTCGTACAATGTCAGCAGCTAGGAATCTCATCATTCAACAACGATTTAGTCCACATCGTGCAATACTTGAGGGATTTCAGTTGGCCTTCGAAGGACCTTTAGATATGCCATCGAGGGAAATCATTAAGAAACAATTCACAACTTTTCTGCCGAATGTTACCTCGGAGAATGAACGTGACCACCCTGGTCGAAGACCGGATGGCCGGAGTGGATCAAACTCTTACGAATTAATCAAACCGTTCTGGATAAAATCAGGAAATGTTGCGTCACTTGATTGGGCCAATCCATCCTCATCCTTAGATGGCAAGCCGAGGTTTATTCTTACACCGTCTGCAACGTCCAACCTTCGTCGACTTAGTCAGGCTGTTGCAAGTGGGCCATGGTCAATTCTTCTCGAAGGTCCAACATCATCTGGAAAGACCACTCTCGTTGAGTACCTAGCAGCTAGGTGTGGCCATAGATGTGTCAGAATCAATAATCATGAACACACAGACATTCAAGAGTATACTGGGTCGTATGCTGCTGACTCAAAAGGGAAGATATCTTTTCAAGAAGGAATTCTTGTTCAGGCTCTTCGGAAAGGGCACTGGGTTATCCTAGATGAGCTAAATCTAGCTCCAAGTGAAGTTCTTGAGGCGTTGAATCGTTTACTTGACGATAATCGCGAATTGTACCTTCCTGAAATCAACGAAGCTGTCAAACCACATGAGAACTTTCGCTTATTTGCAACGCAGAACCCAGCCGGAGCGTACGGTGGAAGGAAACCACTCTCAAGAGCATTTCGAAATCGATTCGTTGAGATACATATGTCTGACATACCAGAAGATGAAATGATTGTCATAGTTGAGAAACGTTGTGGCTGCCCCCCATCGCACGCAAAGCTACTTGTCAAAGTAATGAAGTCTTTACGGCAAAGAAGGAGCAGAACAGGAATATTTCGAGGTAAAGATGGACTCATCACCCCAAGAGATCTTCTTCGTTGGGCAGGCCGTGGATCATTGTCTAAGACGGTTTTAGCAATGGAGGGCTACATGTTACTTGCAGAGCGACTACGAAATGATGAAGAGAAAGACACTGTGCGAAGTGTGATTGAAAAAGAATTCAAAGTCACCATTGACATTGCCGATGCATATTACGGAGAAAAGTCTGAAGGCCGCACATATTTAGAGAATGTACTTGGTCATAATTCGACTGTGTCAGCATCGGGCCTTAATGTGAAATCAATTGCCCCGACACAATCTATGATGAGATTGCTTACATTGGTGATGCGATGTGTCAAGCAAAAGGAGCCTGTTCTTTTAGTTGGAGAAACTGGCTGTGGAAAGGTATGTGTTACTCTGAGTAATTTGTTGAATATAGGTAGACATGACACCACTTTCTCACAAATTTATCAACTCCTTAATTCACTATAGACGACAGTTGTTCAGCTCTTGAGCATTATTCTTCAAAGACAGGTCACCGTTGTCAATTGTCATGCAAGTACTGAAACCAGTGATATTCTTGGTGGATTTCGGCCTGTCCGTGGTCGTCAGATCATTGTGCAGGAGATGATAGACAAATCAGTGGCTCTTGTACAAGAGTGGTCAGACTCATCATTCGATGTGAATGCAATTGCCCCTCAATTTATTCTGGATTATGCAAAGTTGAAGCACCCAGATATACCGCATGATGCACCGAAGCAAGTGGTTGAGTTTATTCGTGAGATTGGTAATCATTATCGTTCTAGCAAAGGGTCGTCGACTGAATCGTCGATGATAGACAATGAAAAGCTTTCGAGCAAAAAAAGGCGAAAGTTATCGAATGGTATCATTTCCGACCACCCCAAACTTATTGTTTCTGCACATTATCAGCGAGTCGAGAATATCTGCCGAGAGATAGACGATCTATATCAGAAATACTCGGCTCTATTTGAATGGGCTGATGGTCCTTTAGTTTGCTCAATGAAAAATGGTAGTTTCTTACTTTTGGATGAGATGAGCCTCGCTGAAGATGCTGTGCTGGAAAGACTAAATTCAGTGCTAGAACCTTCCCGAACGTTGACCTTGGCAGAAAAAGGAGGCAAAGGCTCGACTTGTGCCCATGACCTTGCTAACACATCCCAAACATCGAGCAGCGAAATTAGAGCACAAGAGGAATTCAGAATTTTTGCGACAATGAATCCGGGCGGTGATTTTGGCAAACGTGAATTGAGCCCTGCATTGCGTTCGAGGTTTACTGAAATTTGGGTCCCTTCTGTGTCGAGTCGGTCAGATATTGGCTTGGTCCTTGAGCGATCATTCTCATCTGCTATTGAGCATTATGCGATGCAAGAAGCCAGTATAGTTTCGGCGATGCCCGAAATTGTACAAATGATGTTGGATTACTTCGATTGGTTTAATATTGAAGTCTGTGACGACCCAAGTTCGTTCTGTAATGACTTTAAGTTATCATTGCGTGACATGCTATCCTGGGCCAAATTTATTGCTGAGGTTGTGCTGAAAAACAAAGTAAGCCCATACTCTGCGTACGTCCACGGTGCTTCGTTGATGCATCTAGATGGACTTGGACTCGGTACAGGGGTGTCCAATCATGACGCTGCCGTGACAAGGAATACAGCAAAGGCTTTCCTGTTGAATCAAATTGCAAGCCAAGGCGCTGTAGATTTGACTGGCTTTCAAGATGAGCTACATAGAATTAATGAATTTATGATTGCAACAGAGGATCGTTTTGGTATTGACCCATTTACCATATCAATGGGAAATGAACAAGTATCTACAAGTATGGACTTCAATTTTAGAGCGCCCACAACGGGGCTTAATCTTCGTCGAGTAGTAAGGGGCATGCAAATATCGAAGCCCATATTACTTGAAGGCAGCCCAGGTGTAGGAAAGACAAGGTAATAAATATTCACTGATGCATTGCATTTCTGTCGATTCTATTGTCACTCACACACTACTGCCACTATTCACAACAACCAGTTTAATTTCGGCACTTGCGAAAGCGTCTGGTCACCATCTTGTGCGGATCAACCTTTCTGAGCAGACTGATATCTCAGATCTTATGGGTAACGACTTGCCTTACTCGGGTGAGGGTGACATCGATGGTGCCTCTTCCAGCGCTTCATTTCGATGGTGTGACGGCGTGTTCCTTAAGGCCATTAAACGAGGAGATTGGGTACTGTTGGATGAATTAAATCTTGCGTCTCAGTCGGTGTTGGAAGGGTTAAATAGTTGCCTTGATCACCGTGCAAGTGTGTACATCCCTGAGTTGGGGAAAGAGTTCGCATGTCCTCCAACCTTTAGAATATTCGCTGCTCAGAATCCTCTTGCTCAAGGGGGTGGTAGGAAAGGACTTCCAAAATCGTTCCTGAATAGATTTACGAAGGTGTACATTGAGGCGTTGACATCCGAAGATCTCTTCAGCATCGTTTCTGCCCAGGTAAGAGATTGGATTGATGGCGCACATCACGTGTCTTTTACCGCATTCTCAACTTTTCATTCATTCGATAATGGAAACGGCAGTTCACTTCAATCCCCACAGATATTGTGGAGAAAATGATTCACTTTAATGAAGAGGTGCAAACGGATATTGAATCAAGATTATACGGACAACAAGGAAGTCCTTGGGAGTTTAATTTAAGAGATGTATTCAGATGGTGTCAACTCATTCAAAACAATGGTCGCAACATATCATCCGATCTTGCTCTAAAATATGCTGACATGTTATACACACAGCGTTTACGAACTGATCACGACCGTTCGTTGATCAAGATGCGGTTGAGTGATCACTTCGGACTCTCGACGGAGGCATCATACCCCAAGCTAGTAGTTACTGAGGAAAGCGTGGTGGTTGGCTCTACAATACTAGAACGCTTCTCGGGCGTGACACATTGGTTTGACGTTCCTACGCAAGACTGCGAACCGAACTTCTCTCAATCACTTTTACGTCCGATGGAGGCAGTTGCATGTTGCATCCGCATGAATTGGCCATGCCTTTTAATTGGACCCACGTCTAGTGGAAAAAGTGCGCTGCTCAAAACTCTTGGTGATGTTTGCAATGTACACATCGAAACAATTGCAATGACATCATCAACAGATGTGACTGAACTTATCGGGTGCTTCGAGCAGACAGACTCAATCGGACTATTGAAGAGTGTGCTTAAGGCCTTGAAACATATTTATGATGGAAGCTTCTTAATTCGTCGACTTGGCGTCGACGTTTTACACAGCATCAACCTACATTACTGGTTGTTGAGTAAAGAGACTTTTCGTCTCGGTGTCAGAAAATCACCCACGCAAAGCAACAAAGCTCTCTTACTTACAATCAACCGGCTTGTTGAATGCTATGAAAATGTATCTCGACTGAATACTGACTTTGCTGCATCATTTTCCAGCGAAATCATCTTAACGAGACAGCGGCTGTCTTCGTTGAACAAGACATCATGCGCAACACAAGCGTTTCCATTTCAATGGATGGATGGAATCCTTGTGCAGGCAATGGAACGCGGGTACTGGCTACATTTAGAGAATGTGAACTTTTGTCCCTCATCTGTCCTTGATCGACTCAACCCGTTAATGGAGTTTGGAGGGGAGCTAGTGATGACTGAATGTGGAATATCTGATGAGGATGAGCACTCTAAACCAAGAGTCATTAGGCCACATCCAAATTTTCGTCTTTTTTTGAGTATGAATGCTAGTTCTCATGGTGAAGTATCCAGAGCGATGAGAAACCGTTGCATTGAAGTGTGTGTGCTGCCACCAGCAGCTGACAAGTTACCAGCTTCTAATATTTCTTCGACCACTGAGGAATTTGAAGTCAAGACGATCGATGCGCTTACTGCACTTTGGGACTCAGAAGTGAGGAGTCACGATGTGGGACATTACATGCTCAGATTGCATCAAGGCGAATGTAAGAGAAGTTTTGAGCATCAAGATGATCCACGTACGATAGAGGCACTGAAAGATTGGGGAGGAGTCTTTGTTGGTTTGCTGAAAAGAGGGCTGGCCCAATCATCTCTATCTCTTTCCTATCAGCTTATCTACGGATTATACAATGATGATCATATGGAAATGGTGTCTTCTAAGTCTGGATTGATCACAGGAATATCAGTTCGTAGAGATTTTGGATTGCAGCCATTTTCTGCCCAATTTATTCAAGACTGCAGACTCATCAAAACGATGATTGAAATCAGAAGCGATCGCCAGACCTCAGCGGCACTCGAAGAATTCTTATCAATGAAGGGACAGGCTTACAAATCATGCAAGCTCGATTGCCAGCAAGATTCCATTTTTCTTTACCAAGCATTCTGTCGTCTTCTGGGCACTGCTGAAATAGATGGAAGTCTCTTGTCATCGCACTTCGATGGCTTTTGCAGGAAATCAGCCTCCATCATAAAGTTTGGGATGCTCCTTATGAAAGGCAATCTGTTTACTCAGTCACCACAATTATTTGGAGCGAGAGCCCCTCAATTGCTGGAGGAATCTGTGTCATATTGGCTACTCTGTCGAGTTAAAGTGGTCCCTCTACCGACTGAGATGAGTGTCATTGCAGTCTCATACTTCGTGTACAAGAAACGCATGGACACATCAATTGTCACTTGCCCTGTCACATCACTGCTCTTCCCACTATTTCAATCCATTGATTGTTATTTGGCATCGCTAGAAATGAACGAGCATACCCACCTTTTCGTCGCTGATTACGAGCACTTTCTATTATGTCGTGATAAACTTTGGCAGTGTCTCAAGAGGACGCGTTATCTTGGGTCTGTATCAAATTCACAGATAGGATTCGATTTTTCTGGTTTCATCATCCAATACTGTTGGTTGAAGAAGTCATTTACAAGGTTTGGGCTATGTGTGAAAAGAGATCAGGGAGTCAATGATGTGAGTTTAAATTCTCTTGCAAGGACATTCGTGGACCTTGATGATTCTATCCAAGAAAGCACCGGTGGTAGTATTTCATCTTCAGACTTATTGTGGAAGAAAGGTGGCCATCCACATATGCCGTCCAAATCAGATGACTTTGAAGAACTAAATCACCTCCTAAATTTATCACAATCAAGTACACTGGTAAAAGATGATATGTTTGGATTCGTTAGGATGGTGTCAGTCCAATTTGCGCCTGTAATAGATCTGAAACAGCTCATAGAATCAAATCATCCCAGCCTTTTTGTGCAACGGAAATTTCGTAATGAGCTCCTTGGGGCATTGGCGATGACATTCTGGGCGTCAACTGATGAAACAAAAAGTGTTTCAGCCAAAAGTTATTCTACAAATACCGCTCCCCAGGTTCTACGCAAGATTTATACAGACTTAGAGGTAGACTTCACTGCAAACCTCCACCTTGCGACGATTGATACCTCCATTCGAACGGTGGATAATGCACTTGATATGGATGCCATAAAAAGTTTAATTGGTGATCACAATAGCAAAACATTAAATAGCGATACATTCCTCCACAGTCTACTTGTAAGGTTTGGTGAGATACAAGCGTCGCAAATAGGGGAAATATGGTGCATCGCTGAAGAGGCTGAAATCATTGGTAGAATATCAGATATTTTGAGGCGCTCTCAAACGCCGACATGCGCTGGTATTAGAGAGGAGCTTCTAAATCTTAGTCATAGGATCAAATCATTCATCAGGAAAATCCTTGCTCACACTGAATGGCCGACAAGCGACCTCAGGCCCTATTTGACGCTAGTGTGGGCTTTGGATAGCAATTTGGCAACAAATGCCATCCTTGTCCATCTTGTGCGCTCCATTTTGCATCGAATGCTACATGTTTTTCATAAACATCATTGGTGCAACACGTACAACGATTTGAGTTGCATTAGTCCAAATCTTCTGGGACCCTCTCTATGGAATAAGGATGACAGTGATGCTCCAGTCCAAGTGGAAACGTTATTTTTTGGACATTCAGCAAAGAATGCCATTGTATCAAGCTGTGCAGGACCCTGTAAGGTTGGGATGAACGTCAGTAGGTCAGCCATTTTCCGCTTGCTTCGATTGCCTGTTACCTCAACATCCGCTTACATGACAATGGAAAATTGTAACGCAAGAAAAGACCAAGCCAAGAACTTATTGAATCTTTTTGCAAACCAGAGTCCAGCTCAGTGTGATGCATACCAACCACATATGATTAAGTACTTACTCGGCAATGTTATCGATGTGTTCCACGATGAGTTTGGAAATCATGGGGACATCAGCAACCTTCTTGAGTCCATTTCATGCGACACTTCCGAAATAGAGGCAGTAATTAAAAACTTGGGGAATAAGAGCAAACATGTCCATCTCAAGAACCTGATGATTCCTCTCATCGAGAACTTACAGGCTATGAATGGTTCAACAGTAGGGACTGTTAGATGGAAACACCACTTAGCTCTTGCTTGGATATATCTTGGCTTACTACGTCTTCAACTTTTGGTTCCTTCCTCACCCATCGACCCTGGTAGGAAGCCAGCGGCAAAAGTTGAGCAATTGAACTGGTTCCTCCAAGATATCAGCTCTAACCTGCTTTCTCACAGCCTCCACTTTGGTGTTGCTTACGGTGATTTTGCTCCAGATTCGCATTCTACTAGACATCTTTTTGCTTTGTCTGACGGCGCTTCGAAGAAGCGATCCAACCAAGAGAAGAAAATCATTGAACGTCCATCAGATGCCCCACCATACTATGACTTATTTCGCGAGATCCATCACTTTCACAAGACTGTTGCTAGTCTCACTAGCATTCTAGCACTGGTCGATACAATAGCAAAAGGTGATTCGGCTTTTAGAGCTCAAGAATTAAATTGGCAGTGCTCTGCTGTCTCGTTTTGTACACGCATATCATCCGTTTATTCAATGTATGAAGACGTAACTATTCCATGCACAAACGAGATACGTGCGATCCAACTCGGTCTGCGACAACTAGCACTAAATCAGGCTGAATCTCCTCAGATGCGCTCAATTGTCAAAATACAAGACGAACTTCTCATATTTCCCTTCACAAACAATCATGCTGTCCGTCATTTAACGGATGAATGTTGCTCTCAGTGTTTGAATGAGATATTGACTCGATTCGATGCAGACGATGGTGGCGGAAGAAAGAAATCCACCGTGACCATTCACCGATCTCTTCAACTGGCATCCCTTGTGCGCGTCCAGATAGATCAGCTGATGAATCATCACATATATGTGAGCAAGACGAATTATGATGAGATCAACTCTATATTATCATCACTGGCTCACTTGCCCGAGATCGACGTAGATAAGGACGTCAGTGCAAGTTCCAAAAAATTTATGAGCGAGGAAGACAAAGAGGAGAAGGAATTTCGAGAGTACTTTCCCGACCACGGTGCTGAGTTCCAGCGTATCATTGCATTGTCCTTAGAAGATGATGATTACGAGCGAGAATCAGATAATATGGACAATACTGACTCGAATTCTGCTAGTGTAGCTGCCACGTCCCTGCTATCTGATGCCGAGCTGTCATTAGCTGTATCCTTGCACAAAGAATTGTTCTCTAAGAACAAAACAAAGATTGACGACAACACTAGACTACGAGCATTCAGATGTTGTTATGAGGCCGCTAGCCATTTGGGGCATTTAACAGAATGGATGGACCAGAACCGGGGGGATTCATCACTTGCTGGTTCACACCTGCTGGCTCTGGTACTAAGGTGTAATGTCAACAAAGGCTCATGGTCTTCCATGCGAGCAATAGATTCGATGCTGGATTTCCACAATGAGCCCGATCCATCAGAATCTATACGGGCTGATTTGCCTTTGAAAAATCTCCTGATCCGCATAGGCCAGCTTTTGAGAGCATTTCCTGGTCATGCGGTGCTTGTGGCGCTCGGTCAGGTCGTGGAACGAGTGCGACAGTTGGACATTCAGTCCGTGCCATTAGGAAAGGTCATGACTGGATTAGAGGTCATTTTACGCAAGTCCCAGGACTGGGAGCAACATGCCAGTCAACACGTGAGCCTAGGGAAATCTCTCACAGAAATCAGTGCTGTAGTTACAAGCTGGAGGAAGCTTGAGTTGCAGAATTGGTCGTATTTGCTGACAATGAGGGAAAATAGACGGTGCTTGCAAGCAAAGCGCCACTGGCCGCGGATGTATAATTTGATTCATAAACTGAGAGACTCCATTGTCGCTTCGCATCTTCCCAACAGAAAGCATACATCAGTGTCACCTAGATGGGTGTGGAAAGGACACCCTAAACTGTCAGCCAATCTGGGCATCGATATCGGCACCAAAGATTTAAACGATCTGGCCAAAGTGTTGGATTCTTTTGTCTTGACTTCGAACATTGCTGAGTTTATGGAACGCCTGACATTGATTGAAAGTTTTGCAAGCGAGTTGAGAAATGAGTGCGAAGTCATTGGATTGAACAGATTTCATTTGGCAAGACTGCTTCAAGCCTTATGCAATCATTATAAACGGTTTGTCCCGCTCGTATTGCAAACCAAAGACAAACTCAGGGAGCCCATTGAGAAGCGTTTGAAAGACGAAGTTAAGCTGGCTAAGTGGGACGAACAGTCTTACTATTCATTAGCTGAGTCGAGCGAGAAAAATCATCGAAAGCTCATGAAATGTTTACGTGAATATGACGAAGCGTTAGACACAACTGTTATGACTGTATTGGAGCACAATTTTAATGATGGTGTCCGAACAAGCAACCAGACTCAAGCAGCTGACCATGATCCAATCACATCTATTCCTGGGAACTCCTTGCTCTTTCCTGAACTCTCTCAAGGCGACACAGCGGACAAGACTTCTAAGTTACCAATAAATGCACTGACCCATTGTGAGATCGAAGATGTTTCTGCCGACAAATGGCTCTCTGCTGGACTCAATAATTCTATCGACAAGTACGTGCTTAGAATTGGCCATTATGCTCGGAGGATGGAATCCATTAGTAAATCGAAGCTTTCTCACGCTTCTGATGCCGCTGATGTCGCAACTGAATTATCAGATGCAATATTTATTAGGATTGAATCACTAAGGGGGTCAAAAATATCCAAACAAATGAAACAGCGAGCGTTGATGGATCTCTTCTCCACGCTAAAAGATCAGGGTTACTCTTCCATGAAATGGTCTGTGCCGTCCAATGTTCGAGACCCTCATGCCCTATTACTGCTTCCAGTACCCTTGTTTGACGATGGGTTGACATGGGACAAAAATGTCTTGACTAATCTTGAGAAGGGTGAATCGTATTTTCATAGGTGCCAAGTTGAAATAGCAAGGTTGAGGTTTGAGATCTCAATGATTGGCAGTCAATATATGAGCCTTCGAGAGATGACCCTAATGCAGGGTTACAGCGAATATATATTGTTCATGATATGTCAACAAAGATGTGCAATTGCAGGCATATTACAATCAGTTGCAAGCATTGAGTCGATTGTTCATTCCTACGATGGCGTAACCGATAGCATGCCATTTCGACAAAACTATCTTAGCAAGGTGGTGTTGAGCTTTGAGAAGCACATCTTATCATTAACGGAGGGTCTTCATCAAGCTGTTCTTCTACTGAAGGAGACACTGCCGTTGATTCAAAGCGATGTGGAACGAGGACGAGTGCATGATTCTGTGGCTATTCTCACATCTTGTGCATCGACGCTAGAAGAAAATTATGTGCCATGTAACAGAGAAATGCCTATCGTCACATCTGCTCAAATTAAACATATTAGCGGAAAGATGTCTGTCATGTTAGGCGACGTCAGGTCAAAGATATCATCGTGCATCAATATTTGTGACGGCGTTCTACCGACGACTATATTCGACTCATGCATGATTGATGTAGAACAGGCTCTCGACATTGCGCTGATCGATGATAAAGATGTAGAAGACTCCGAATCTGCCTCAACCAACCACTCTGAACTGCGGTCGGTTACTAAGAATATTTCATCTTTAGTACAAAGCACTCTTATAGCAGTCCAGAGCAATATGCCGACTTTAATTGGGGACCAAGGAAACAATGAGTCGTCAACATTGTGTGGAAATCACAAAGAAATGCTTGAAGAGTTTCACAACCTTCGACTCGAGCAGATTTATCAGGAGCTTTCTGATATGTCACGCGTCCTTGTTGATCTACATGATGATGCATCTACCAACGCATTTTCTCGGTCATTGTGCACAAGAACAGCTATCAATTCATTGATCTTGGTTCAACATGTCATGCAACTAACAAAGGCCAAATTAGGTGACGCACTTATCTACTATTCCACGCATTCCAAGCTACTTTATATTTTGCTGAGAGTATTCAGAGTTCTCATTGCGAAGGGATTCTGCTCTGATGATGTCTCTGACGGTGGAGAAGGTGATGGCAGCGGTGGGGCTGGCGAAATGAAGTTTGAGGATGATGTCGACGGTACTGGCATGGGAGAAGGGGAGGGAAAGAAAGACGTGACCGACGAGCTGGAAAACGAAGAACAGCTCTTGGGTTTGAAAGGCGAAGATAACGAAGAAGCAGCGACATCTCAAGAGAGAAAAGAGCTCAAAGAGGACGAAGTAGACACGGGAATGGAAATGGAGCAAGACTTTGACGGTGAGAATTATGACTTACCTGACCAGCCAGAATCGAAAGACGATGCTAATAGCGAGAATGAAGAGGAACTCGATCGAGAAATGGGTGCTGGCGAAGACCCAAATGAGCAAGTAGTCGACGAAAAAATGTGGGACAAAGATGAGGATAATATGGAGGAAATGCAACAAGAGACCGAGAGGTTTGAAGAGAATAGCAAAATGCAAGGCGACCAGTTAGAAGATGAGATGCGTAGTGGCGACGGGGAAGACGAGAACAATGATTCCAAGAACAAAGGATCGCAAGAGGACTCCAATCAAAAAGACCCTCCCCAGGATGAATCTGTGGACGACCAAGCAGATCAATTGGACGAGATGATTAATGACGACACCGAGGATAAGTACGAAGACAAAAATGTTGGTGTCGAGGTTAGAAACGATGATCAAAATGATAATGGAGATGAAGAGGAAGACGGAGTAGATCTGGACGATCTTAATCTGGATGATGTCGATGAGGAGTCTACTGGTGCGACTGATGACAATGATAGGAACGACGAAATTGACACCAATGCCGAGCCCAATAATGATGAGACCCATCCTGATGATCCTGCTGACGAGATCGATGAGGCAACGGAGGAACCGGAGGAAATGGATAAGATCGGTGACGGTGGCGTTGGTACTGAAGAAAATGAAGAAACCAATGAACCGGAGGATGATGCTAACGAAACTTCTATCACAACTGCACCGAAGAGTCAATATGATTCTAGTGAGGCACTCGGTGTCGCTGCCAATGATGGACAGGACACCGTCAAAGAGAAAATCGAAGATATTTCAGAACCAGACAAAACAGCCAATGAAGGTGGTACGGCAGAGGAAAACGGGGGTGAGGATGAAAAGTCAGCTAACGATTCTAAGGGAGCTGGTGGCACCGGCAACGATAGTAGCTGGCAGACAGGAAACGATGAAGATCATCGTGACAAACAAAACGAGGCATTTGATGACGTGCCAAATCCTTTTCGCAGTCCTGGCAACGCGGAAAAATTCTGGCATAAAAAGCTTGATATGATTCAAGACAGTCAACAAGATGAAGAGCAACCTACCGAAACTACTGGGCAGGAACAACAAGATGAGATAAAAGATAAAGATGGGCAGTTCGAGTACACCAAGGAAGGCGAAGATAGTCGTGGTCAGGTCTTGGAAGTTGCTGACGAAGATCAAGCTAAACAATTAGAAGACAGCGCTAATGATGATTTTGAGCATTCTGAGGAACTGGATGTCGATAGAACAGATATGGATGTCAATTCTGGAGATAACAAACCCAAGAAGAGGGATGAGTCTCACTCGACAAAGTCGCCACTTAACAAAGATAGCTCAGATTCGGCACCCAATTCTGACAATATTGAACAACAGCAAACTCCCGACAAGAGGAACAAAGAGGCAATTCATAACCCGGAAGAGGAGAACGTCGCAACGAAGAATAGGGCATCGACTGATATGATACAGGTACAGGACTTCGGCCCTACCAATGAAGGAGATGACCAAAGTGATGGCGATTTTCACGAGATTGAAGTAGATGGAGAGATAACATTGGACGATATTGAGAATGCAAGAGCTTATTGGCAGCTCATACAGTCAGATACAAATAATTTGTCTAGACGGCTATGTGAAAAGCTTCGTTTGGTAATGGAGCCTTTGGTCGCAACAAAATTGCGTGGCGATTATCGCACAGGGAAGCGAGTAAATATGAAGCGAATAATCGGTTACATAGCAAGTGGCTACCGCAAGGACAAAATTTGGCTCCGTCGTACGAAACCAGCCAAGAGGGACTACAGAGTTTTGATAGCAGTCGATGATTCTGAAAGCATGCAAAAGAGTCATGCTGGGGACATGGCACTCCGAGCGTTAGCAACTTTAGCTAATGGAATGAGCCAACTGGAAATTGGCCAGTTGGGAATCGCCAGTTTTGGTGAGGATATGAAGCTTCTTCATCCATTCAACATTCCATTCACATCTGAAAGCGGTGTTAATGTTGTGAACAACTTCAAGTTTGATGCAAAGCGGACAAGGACTGCGCTTTGTGTTGAGAGCTCAATTGCAGCCCTTGAAGGAGCCAACAGCATATCAACATCAATGCAGCTTGTCTTCATGATAAGCGATGGTCGTATAGAGAGAGATAGTCGATCAAAACTTCGTCGTTTGATTCGTCAGATGGCAGAGAACAACATGCTTATGGTGATGATAATTGTTGAGGGCGAGGAGAATGGAACATCAAGTAAAGGCAGTGAGAGCATCCTCACTATGAAAGAGGTGTCATTTGTGAATGGAAAACCAAAAATCAAGCATTTCATTGAGGAATACCCATTTCCCTATTATTTGGTGGTTGCAGACTTGGCTGCACTTCCAGAGATATTGGGAGATTGTCTTCGTCAATGGTTTGAAATGCTGGCACAAATCCAAAATGCAGCGTAATCTACTAAAATTCCACAAAGATAGTGAAGCATTTAGTCCAGTTACTTAAATGACAGAACTCAAATGCAACTAGACTGATAGAGATAATAATGCACATAAATATAGATTGAGTTGTAATGATGATCCCTTGTGGTAAACAATCATATTGCCTTGAATACAAAGCACAAACAACAAGATAAACAATAAAGATACAGACACAATTTACTGTTAATCTTTTGTCAAAATGTTTTCTTCTCTTGCTGATTGTCGGTCCCAATTCAGCTCAACATACTAAACCTAGTGTGTTTCAGCACCTTCTATTCTGGCTAATGGACATACCAATGGCAACCCCAGCCTGATATGCTGGGTCTCACAGCCACAGTGGCAAGGAGAATCACTAGTATGCAGTACTACAGGCCAACAGGACTAAGGTGGAGGCAAGGTCCAGAGCAATACAAGGAGGTTACTAGCCAACAGTGTTGACTGTGATCATTGTGGTAGGCCTTATCCGAGTAGGGGAAAAGGAACTAGTCACAAATCTTCCAACATTATTGCACAATTCGGCCTAGAGTGCAAGCAAATTTGTCAGCAAACGAAAGAAGTAAAGGGCGTAATGATGAGATGCAGAAGTGAAAGATACAAAAAGAGCAATGGCTACTATGGCTCAAACTTTTGTGGAAGTATTAATTGCGTGACCATCGGTAAGAAGAGTGAAGAGAATTGGTTTCAACTGTAACTGTGAGCAGCGCGAGAATTAGATTGTGTTCAAAAGCGTAGGTAAATTTTAGGATTTGAATGACTTATTACTATTATCTCGTTACCGTTCATACTAGTAAATAGAAAACACATGATTCCTATGAATTATTATTATTCTCAATCCAATGATCCATCCAAACTCTGCACCGATCAACGTTCGAGTTCATCTCCTCTACGGTATTCGATGGTAATTCTTGAACGATGTCTTCCTCATACGACTCCCTCGCCTCGTCCAATACCACTTGCATAATCTCCGCCTCTAAATTCTCACCGCGTTTCTTTTCGCTATATCCCCGCTCGGTTAGCCTATCGAATAGAACATCAGTTTTGGCACGCAACACCAGAATTAAGTCGAACCAACGTTCGGGAAAGAGCTCACATGTGTGATAATCAGCGACGATGCCAATCCCTTCGTTGACACAATTCTGAAGTAGACTCTCCATTAAATCGAGCAATTTATCCTCGTCGAGGATGTGCGTATCGAGCTCATTATCATATCCATCGTAGCATTTGTGCTGTGCAATGAGCTCACTGATGTTAATGTGTCGCAGGCCCAAGCCAGCGGCAAGGAGTGACGCCGTCGCAGTCTTTCCTACACCTGGTGTCCCTGTTACAAGTATATTTGGTCGTTTCCGCTGCCGCGTTGATTCCTCGCCGCCACTCATCGTGATTGTCTACTCGTACAGTTATGGATGATGTGGTCTGGCCGTCGGATACACGCCAATTGCACGACCCGATAGAATAGCTAAAATAGCTCATACTTGCTCATATGAACGCCTCCTCCGCCACCGCTGATGGGAATGGTAACATGGTTAAATTCCATCCAAAAGGGCAATGTTCAAACGAAACCCTGGCAATATTGGGGACGTACGCCGCTTCCCATCAATATTCCACAAATTCGACCATTGTAAATGATTCGAAGACAATGAATAATTGTGATAGTTATGACGATGATAAGGGGGGCTCTGACGATCCTTGTGATGATGATAAGACTACTGCTGTAAGCAGCAATAAGATTGAATGTCAAGCACAATTACAACGGCTCCAACATCAAAGTCTCTTGCTCAGCACACGGCGTGAAAATGTGCTTAAATCGTTGGTTTCATTACATGAATTGTACGAGACTGGACTAGACAGCATATCGCGAATGAATGATATGAAGTTCGTACCGGACAATGTTATGCCGGAGATTCCGAAGCGTCTTTGCTGAAAGTAGCCTGTCGTCGCCCTCTGTAAGAATGAGAACGAGATGACTGTCGGACCTGTATGTCTAGAGATGTTGTCGTGTTCACATGTCTCAAGATAACGGCTAGTGTTTGCACAAATTAATTGATGCTTTGCTTTGTCGACCATGTTCCACTCTTTTGTATCCCTTTTTTTGTGAGAATTTAAATAGATAATTACTGCACATCATTCTGCAATAATATGTTATTCAATGAGCACGTTTTAGGTACCTATGGTCCAGCGGAGCATTTTTTGTTCTTGCATCATACGGTGTTAACGACAGTCTTTCACCTTATCTTCCTAGTCTCCTTACTCCTTGTCCACCCCTGCCCAGGACTTATAATCATCGCCTTTGATTGATTTGCCCAAAAAAATCATCTTAGTTCCAGATGTATCAGACAAAGCATTAAACCATTCAAACGATTTTCAGAGAAATGCTCATTTGTCTACCTCCGATTTCCCATTCAGTGTCACGGAGGGGGGGTGAGTGCAATTATTACATCCGTCTTTGCAGTAATCCTCCTTGATTACTCCCCGAGTGCAGTTCAGCTTTTCACCAAGAATATGATTACAATCAAGCAAACAATACTTCCAAGTTGCAATTAATGAGGCACATTTCTTGCTTTCTAAATAGAAATCAAGTGTGGCATAGACAGTCCTTGGATTCTGTTTAATCTTTGAGCCAGACACTGAAAACATTGCTCTCCGACCAGTCAACCAAACAGCATGGTTCCGAAGTAGGGGGGAAAAAGCTCAAAGATCTCTGTTTCTTTTGTTTTGTCAGCCCCTGCATTTGTAGCAAACATGTGCCAACTCTTCTTGACATATCTTGATAGTTCTTTGTACGTCATGCCTGGAAGTTCTTCACTTCTTCACCCATGAGATCATAGATAATGTGAGGATTCTCAGTGATACTACCTGCTTGAATAAATGAGACATAGGACGGCAAATTATCATACACATACATTTTAAATGCTGTGGGAGGGTATATCTAGTAGATCTCTCCTTCCTGCATTTCCAAATCATAATTAGTTTTTTTCATTTCTTTCTTTATCTTCTTTGTATTCGGTTACATTATCTCTCGTAAATAGCTGTGCGCATTGTTTAGATGTTGAAAGAATTCAACTGCTTCCTCATCAGATAAGTTGTGCTTGTCTGGATGGTAAATATGGCTGACCAAATGAAGATGCATAGGCATCCTTGACCACTCCTCTTGTTTGATGTTGACGCTTTTCATGATATTGAGTGCAGTTAAAATAATCATGACGAGAGAGCCAAAGAGAGGAAGACATGGCCTCCTTGGGAATTATTCGTGCAAGGAGGGATCCTAAATCGCCAAAATTTCGTTCCCGCTCATTTCCCGCCGAATCATACATATGGTATCGTACATATGGACAACACGATACTGAGACAATGTTTGACAAATGTGCACGAGAGCTTGAGAAAAATGGATATGCTCTCCTGTCATTACCTGCACTCCCGACTGAAACTAAACGAGACGAAAATGTCGTCGCGGGGGCATTCAATTCCGCCCGACGAGCGCTTGATGACACCAGAACTAATGCGACGCCTCTCATTGATCCAACGACTGACAGGGTTTCATGCAGCCACAGATGTCCATGGTCGATACAATCGACACCGAGAGGGCTACGTATTTAGCAATGGCGAAATGTTCGATGCAGGCTCCGATGATTTTCGTGATGATATGAAAAAGTTATTTCAACTGATGCATGATGATGTGGCTGATGGTGTGCTAAGGGCGATCGAACGACGACTCGAATTATTGCCACAGTCTTATTTTCAACAAGAGTTTGGTCCAACGAGGACCTCGAGTCAATGGCATATAAAACGATACGTTGTTAAAGGTAATGACAATAAACCTAGTGAGCAAGATGGAACCGAAATCCTCCTACCAGCGCATACAGATCCATCATTGATATCAGTAGTAATAATCGATCAAGTTGGAAAGAACGAAGGCGGGATGGGATTAGAGGTGTTCCATCAGAGGCATTGTTTACAAACGTCGACTTTGAAAGGCGGATCATGGAAGGAAATTACTCACCATGGTCACGAAGTTGCTGTTATCTTTATAGGAAGTGTGCTGTCCTACCTCACCAAAGGGCGAGTGTATTCCGCCGCGAGACATCGCGTTGTAAATTATAAGTCCAGTGATTGCGATATGCTACAAGATAATGAATTTGTCCGACCGAAGGGAAATGCAAAAATGAACACGCTTCCTTCGCGGCATGTGATGGTTATTGATGACATGGTAGGAGCTTATGAGAAAAAGAAGACTGCTCAAACCTTTCTCTCGTGGAATGCTCGTGTGGCGAAGAACTATGTGAAGAGAAATTTATCTGTAACAAATTGATTTTATGTGCCAATTAAGTCTTGCACAAATAAAGAGATAGCATGCACCGGCTTGTGTGTTTTGAGAATCACACATGAGATATGTTTTGATCATGAGACACTGGCTCGCAAATCGAATCAATGATTTCTCGAGCAGCTGGCAGTTCATCATCGGAGTATGCCGCATTGACAATTTTAGTGTATGCCAATGCAAACTCACGGTGAATGTGGGCAAAATTTGACGTCTTGATTACGTGAGCGACATCATAGAATTGTTCGAAGGGGTCCTCGATCGCTAGACCAAGCTTGAAAAGACTCCAACCGTCTTCTTCAGCTTTACTTTCTCTCTCCGTTAGAGGAGAGGAATGCTTTGTGTTCAAACTTACCACATGCTTCTTGTAATCAAAGTCGTATGCATAATAATGAAAGAAAGACGCCAGAAGTGCCCCAAGAGCGGTAGTGTCGTTATGATTTTCTGAACAGAATTGCTTCAGGCCCTCGAGTCCAACTCTGTAGAAGTATGCGTTTACAAAGTAATTCGGCTCCGTGGGGTGGAGCACCATTGTATCCTTGTTTTTAGGTTTGGTCGTAATCTCACGGTATGGTCCAGTTGAAGGATTCTGAGCCCATAATGGATCCACTAGCTGAAGATTTGGCAGGATAGGAGAGGGATCCCCGGCTTTCTCCATAACGAATCCACTCTTGTTGAAGTCGCACGATGTGAGAAAATGAATGAGCATGATGACATAGCCATAGCTGCTAAGAGTATGCTTGGATGGATTGTTGATATCACGAGCTTTTGCCCAACGTTTAATAATGGAAGCGAGGATGCATGTAGTCTGAGAGATTTTAGAGTACGTATGAAGCAAAGATGTGTTGAGGCAGGCTAGTGGGTTCTGCAGGGAAAGGTCGCACTCGACAAGAATTTCCTCATCATCGTCTTTGTAAGGAAAGTTGAACTTGACAATGGGGATTCGAGCAGTAAGTCGGACTGTGTCAACTTCGAGTAGACCCGCATCAGATAATTTCGTCGCGAGATTCGTCATCGCTTCGACGCCATTTGCTTTGGTGAAATCATCAGATGACGGAACTTGAAGACATAGATCAATGTCAGAGCTTGGTGATCTACGACAGAATAGAAAATGGATGAGTACTCTATCCTATACGTCAATAAAACACAACGTCGTATCGCTCAGAATTGGTAACTTACCCAAATCCATTTGCACTTGAACCGAATACGGCAACCTTCGTGCCAACTGGAAACTCGCTACTCGAGCACACTATGTGCTCGATGGACGCTCGGATCTTTTCTCTGCGTTCCCAGACCTCCTCAGAAACTGCATATTCAACATTGTAAATTTCCTTCATGGCCGATGACAATTCCTTGAAGAGATTCCTCTTTTTCGCTTTCCATCGATAATCCTTAGCACTTGAAAGTATTAGACGTGATTGAGGGACGAAACCTAACAATTCCTGTTGCATCTTATGACGACTTTCGTGACAATCACTGTTGTGGTTTGAATTAGAGCGAGGGTTGAGCGCAAACGATTCAGTGAACGGACACCAAAGATCATATTCTAACTTGAGTTTCGACCATACATCTCTTTTCAATAACAGGTGGATTGAATCATTTGTCACCGCAGCCACGAGTACACGCGAGTAAACTATTTGGATTTCACGCCACTTTCGTTCATTCATATACACCTCAGACAATAGCTTTGATTTCACTTCATTGGAGGCTAATTTTGTCCTCTCTTCATCAATGATCGTGCTTGTTGACTCAACATTATTTACAACTTCATCGTCATTAACCCCAAGAGATGCAATATCAAGAGATGCAATATCTGCTTGAATTTTTTCAGTTTTAAGATTCTCTTCAAGCTTCTCTTCCAGAGCTTGCCTCTTCTTTTGATATGTTTGGCGTGCATCTTCCAACGCCTTCTGTGATTCACAAAGACATCCCCATGCGATACGGTTGGCTCCATCAAAAAATCGTTCGTTTTCACGAGGTGAAAAGAGCTCAAGAACAGTGGCGAGTGCGTTCATGGATGAGACACCGTTGCTTATCTTTGTCTTAAAGTTGGAAAGAATGAACCGAAGGACTGAATCAATATCGTCATCTGCGGGTACTACACGAATGCAAGGTCCAGTTGCCAATGTTACATGAGGTTCGTCCTCAAAGTAGAGACGAAAATTGACAGTTCCGGGTGTTCTTGGAGCGTAGAAAGGCACTGTTCCAAAAATTGAATCAGACTGTTGATCGACATTAAAGAAGTAGTCATCGGAGGGGTGCTTTCCATTACTACCGTCCTTCGACGCAAGAATTTCTTTGCTAACAATCGCAGTCATGCTCCCAAAGTCAGCACCACGTCGGAATAGTCCCACTGTCAAATCTTTTAATGCATCCCTAACTGTGAGATTTTGTGGAGGTGCTCCATTAATTGCCTTTTGATTCTCGTACTGTTGCAGTGCACGGTTACGTAGGTATTTCAGTGGCAGGATCCACTTTGCCGTTAGCGCCGAGCGAGGTCGGGCGGTAATGACTGTTTCTTTATTGTCGTTAAATGCTGCTGCTGGAATATCATTAGCAAGTAGGCGTCCCGGTTGCTCGTTACAACGTGTTTGTGTCCTACGAGGCTTGACTGGTCTCACCTCAGATGCTGACGCTAATTGTGAAGGAGTACGAGCAGGTAAAATAGAAGTATGATGCTGTGTAGGACTACGTGCTGGTAGAATAGACGAAGGATATGAGTGCTTTGGCTTTGGAGGGGGTGACATTAATTCAGCTGCCATGGGCGGTGGTCGCATAGACGGTGGCATGCCGGGTGGAGGACCGGGTCTAAACGAAGATGAGTCGTCGGGAACTACTGATTGTTTAGGTTTGATATAATCAACGCCAGCAGCTGGCTCATATCCCAAACCAGGTGGACTTGCAACCAGCACAGACTGAGGTGGGGCATGTATCCCTGGTGGAGGACGTAGCAGCGACGACGACGATGCCATGATAGTTGCGTCCACTTCCGAAGTTTTCGGAGTGCTTCTCTCAATATCGATAAGAAACTGTCTTGCATTTCTAATGAAGTCCTGTTGAAGAGTGTTAGTTAGATATTCTTGATGAATACGTTTCGCCTCAATCTGTCCAGACCTGACGTAAGGACCGAATGCAATCAAGACGTCCTAATTGTCATTATTTTTTAAGTAGAAGAGCCGTTGAAAGGATTCATGAGATGAGTTCATCCAGGAATCGAAGCAGATCTCGATCTATCCCCAAACTCACCTGATCACTCAGCAGGTTGCTCTCACTAATGTTGCCTTGAGAAGTCTGATCAACGGCCGCAGGTTTGGCGGTGGTGCCTGGGAGTGAGTCATTACTACCACGGCTTGAAGTATCCCGGCCACCACCTCTCGCCGAACGACGTCCCTCGGTTCTCCCGTCCTTTTTCCCCAATGATGGCGTCGTTGATGATGCACCACGTCTGCCTCTACCCTGACCGCTCCGATTGCCTCCTCCTCGGACTGGAGGCGGGGTGCTGCGTCCCACCCTCCCTATCTCAAAATTATTGCCATCATCGGAACAGGCCATGTTTGCACTAAAAGTTGCCGCCGAGAATTATGGCAATGCCGTCTTCCCTAAAATGCATCGCCGGTGCGGCGAGCAAACAATACCGGAGACAAGATTTGGCGGGAAATATCGGCGAATTGGGTCCCATAATATGAATATTGGTGTGTTGTCCACCCGTTGTCACTACCTGATGTCTTCTCGTGGAGGAGTTCTATCCTTCATAGTAGGAGCCATTGCCGGTGCCGTGTGTTCTGCAGCTGTCATTTGCTTCTACCAAAACACTCTCACAAAACGTAGAGTTGCATCTGGATCGAATCGAAGTAATAACAATAATGAGACAACTCGTTCACCACCTGTTGTTGACGAAACGCGGATGGATTCATGTGAACTGGATCAGAGAATGATACGAAAGGCAGAGGGGGCAATACTCAACAGGACATCACGACTTATCGTTGTTGTAGAACGGTGTACAAACGATCACAATTATTCTGCGATATTGCGTACAGTCGAAGCACTTGGAGTTCAGCATGTGTATATCATTGCACCTCAATGTATCCAATCTACTTTGACAACAATGACAATTAATGAAGATGACAAGGAAAATGATGATGTGAAAGTTGTGGAGCTAAAACGGTCATCAGGACAACCGGTAAGGCGTGCGACCGAATCAGAAATTAAAGATAGGGCGTTACATCACTTGTATGCTAGGAAAGCAACAGAGTGGTTAACCGTGACGGGTAAGTGAACGAATATCTTCACCCTTTGTGGATTACATAGGTATTTTTTGCACGTCATACTTAATCCTATCTTTCCGCTTCCGTTGCACATTCCTAGATTTTGATGATACCACATCCTGTATTAATTCACTGAGGAATGATGGCTACCAAATTTGGGCCACGGACCTTGGTCAGTTTGCGACATGCTTAACAGAAGAATCTTTACGAGCTAAGGCAGCCACGAGTGGAGTCGACCGAAATATTATACCTGAAAAAGTTGCAATAGTCTTTGGAACAGAAGCTGTAGGGTGTACGAATGAAATGTTGAATTCGGCTGACTTACGCGTGTACTTACCATTACGAGGGTTTGCTGATAGTCTAAATCTTTCTGTTGCCACTGCCCTTGTGGTACATCAAATGTTTGTCTTGGATCCATCACTCATTGGGGCTATGAGTGAGGATGAACGAAGACAGTTACGCCAAATTTGGTACGCAAAACTTGCATCTCAACGACTCTTATCAAAAGGTGAAAAGACCAATCGAGGGAAGCTTATATCATTTATTAATGCCTGCGAAGATATTGAACGAAAGAGATTAGCAGGGGTATTATTGGGTCAAGCAGAATTGGACAAGTTGGAAAAGAAGGAGGCCAAGCAAGCCGAGTTAAACGCAATCGAAACCAAGCTGGCGGAAGATTCTTTGCGTGCTGTCGCGGACTTCATAGACAACCCCCCATCACCTATTACAGATATGAGGAGAGCAGACGAGCATAGGACTTGCTTTGTTGGCAAGAATACCAAAAGTATTCATGGCGCTGCTTGGGTTGATATGCCAGCTACCGCGAATCAAAGTGTAATGCCGAATACATCATCTTCGTTTTTCAGAGAGAGACTATGACGTAAAAGGCATAAAAATTAAGCAGAAACAATATATTCATTGATATTGGATTCATCGATTAAGTGTCACAGTATGGGATCTATATACGCAGAGTAATCAATATTGCCAAATTGCATATCAAGCCACTGTTGAATGAACGGTACCTGATATGCCGGCTCGAACAGTAAAGCATTTGTTGGAATCTCAACTATAGGCCTATGTGTCATCATTTCTTCAAATATGAATGACGCAACAGCAATCATTGCCGCTCTACCATTTAATATTTCTCTCTCTTGCATATTCCGTTTCATCGTATCAGGTGCACCCTCTAATATACACAATGGGTCCCAAAAGCACTCGCCTGGTAAGAATGCATCACCCGATTCATTCACTTTTATTTCACTGGAATATACATCAAGAAAACCTAAGTTAAGCATAAAGAATGTCATAATTAGTGGAAAGAGTGGTAATGTTGGCCCGCCGTATATCATAGTCATTGAGCCGAAGGTATCGGGGATCATAATCCGATCTAATATTTCTTGTAATGGCCACAACGTCGCAGCAAGCATGGCTAACCGGCCGTGTCGAATTTCTGCTTCTCTTAAATCTCGTAGAATAAGTGCTGGTGGACGTTCTTCATCGTTCTCCTTGTCATGCATAAACCCTGAAGAAGAAGTTGTTGTTGTACTGCCTTTCGTCTCGGGAAGTAAACCTAGGATAAAATTTTGTATTGCCTTGAAATAGTCTTTCGTTGATAGCTCTAATGGATCAAAGCCATAATCACCAGGAAGTATTCCACTGCCTACACCTGCTTCAGCGGGGACTACACCCCGCATTAATGCTCTTTCGAGATTTTCAAATCCCTTGTTGGGCATTCTAAAAGTAGATTGCGCCTTTATCCCTGTTGTCTTATCGGATGATGCAATTAGATGTTGCCAATCAGCAAATTGTTCCGATCCGTCGACGCTGTCGTCATCATCAACATCGGATATTGTAATCGTTTCTCCATCATCCTCGAGTCCCAATATTTCAAGCAATGTTTCCTTGTCAAATTCTTCTAGCATGTCTTCATCAATATCAACATATTCATCTCCGGGATACTCCATGGCGTCGAAGAAATCATTCATATCTTCGTAATCCATTTCCTTCCAATCAACATCGTCATCAAACTCACTTAGTACATTATTATTTTGCGATTGTTTTTGCGGCTGCTGCTGCGGCCGAGAGATGGGATCGTCACCCTCATCATTACGCTCGGCGTTTCTCGGGCCCGACCGAAGGCGAGGAGCGCGTCCCCCGACGATCCTCGACGACAACCGAGACATCGGCGAGATGATGAAGCATTGACAACGGCCACAGCGGTAGCTGGCAAGGACGATGGTCAATCCTGCCACCGCTCGTCGTTTGCGGTGCCGCGTGCCAGGACTTGTCATCCTCCTCATCGTTACGTATTCGTACATAATATATATGTAGGAAGGGAAGGGTTCCTTATCTTCAACAACACACAACACATCATCATCCGGGCCCCCTCACTACCATGAAGCGATGGCGTCGCAAACGACGAGCAGGTTTGACCATCCTTGCTACTACTGCCGGATGCTGCTGTACCTCCTCCTGTAGTGCGTTCGGGATTCCCCATAGTTCTGCTCTCGCCCCATCAACGTCGTTTCGGTCTGGCGGGCGGCGATGCCATGCACGGAAGGAACAAACAAACGGAGGAGATTCATCATCATCATCGTCATTTGGGACAATTATAGAACAGGTCCAACCGCTAACGTCGGTATCTAAGGAGAAACGAGTAAGCGCAATGGAGGCACTCGCCGATATGAACGCCTCGGCTATGCTTCTTGATACCTTCGCACGGAGAGATGACGGCTCAGATCAGTCATCGTCGTCGTCGTCGTCGTCATCGGTGGTTGACAAGAATGAGGAGGAGGAGGATGATAACAATGTGGTTGGTGGGATAGCCCAAAAACGCATGGGAAGTGTGGCCGGTGCAACCTCCATGGGCATGCTAAAACGCCGT
>Ga0247833_1002169_pt1 | contig 29460 bp, 20 predicted proteins | sample LaCruzMarch2015__7_FD_187117 | JGI IMG/M metagenome (GOLD analysis project Ga0247833, IMG submission 187117) | Freshwater microbial communities from meromictic Lake La Cruz, Castile-La Mancha, Spain - LaCruzMarch2015_8m | ecosystem: Environmental > Aquatic > Freshwater > Lake | place: Spain... | reverse complement strand
GTTGTTAATTTATATATAATTTCTTAAATCTCAATCTATACATTTCATAAACTATAAACTAGGGAGAGGCCTTTCCTTTTTGTTCAACCATTATGTTCGTCACTTGCATCAGATTTTTGTTGATGGAGGTAGTCATATACAAATATTTGCTCTCTCCTTTTCTCCAAATACACATGCATTTACCGTTATCAAACCAAGAGTTGCATATACCCTATCTCTCTTTCATTTTATCATTGCCCCTCTCGTGGTACGCACATACCAGTCGGCTCTCATTTAGTATATACTCCTCCCACGTCTATCAGACTTCTTTGCCGTGGTTGTGGATATCCCCATATGATTACTCATTGAACGTATTGTGGGTGTACCGATAAAATCATGTGGATGAGAATGTGAACTAGTTAATGCTCGATGACCACTAAGTCCAGTGCGAAAGTTCACACGTGTTGGTGTATTAAGGTTGGGATTGCCCTGCATCTGCCCATATGGTGGACTCGGTGGTGTTTCACACTTTAATAATGACTGACTCCGTCCTGGTGAGTGTGACTTTGCAGTACGCAACTCAAGTTGCAGTTTCAGTCGTTGTGTACTGTACCCACCCCGATTGTCACTGTCTGGTGGACTACGTGCGCTCACTTCTATATCATCAAGACTTACGGCCGTGTGTGGTGGGACCTTTCTTGATGAGCCCAAATGATCTGACTCACTCCGACGATGGGGTAGCAAACTTACCTCTGACTCACTCCGTAGCAGCCCCTCCGGAGCAGACACGACAACATGGTCGTCGGAAGTGAGTAGTGACGATTGTAAGTCAATCATAAGACCGGCCGACAAACGTTCGAGTTTCATCTGATCATGCTTGAGACGATTACGTTCGATGGATAATTCGTGTAACATGGCCTCGATTTGACAGGCCTTGTCACTGGTACCACCAACTATGTAAAGAAGAGATATCGATAAAAGGAAAATGAATTCAATGTTAATCCACCGCAGAGGAAAACAATATCAGCTCATGATTAATAAGCAACTGACCTTTTACCAACTGTTTATCGTTTTCCAATCGTATGTACCCATAACCACGTGCAAGCTTGACCCAGCCCCTCATATCCATACTAACGACCTGGACACGGTCACCATACTTTAACCGTATCAGCGGTCGTTGGAACTCATCTAACAAATCCAGCGATTTCTTCTTCTGGGCACTTAATGATACGGCCCCCTGTGACAATTGCCGTGCTAATTTTTTCATCGACTTTGTTTCGACAGTTGAAGGTGATGTACCAACGTCCGACGATGAACGAGAGTAGTACCCCTGTGGTCGCAATCGGGGGGAGCAGGGTGCACGACCGTTACTACCACTTGGGCCAATATCGCTTAATGAATCCTTATTTTCGTCATCATTATCATCGTCATCACTGTCCTGGCTAATTGCATTGTAACTAACACTAAGTCCCACACCAACATCATAGTCATCAACCTCCTCCCCGCCGTCCATTATATCATCATCAACTTCAGACATCTGGGGAGACGATGTCCTCGTTCCGTCTGTTTTTCCTGACCCAAAAGTAGTGGCACTGGAGGAGAATCCAACCTCACCACCACCTTTAATCGAGTCGCTTAGGGTCATGATGTTATCATCATCGCAACCGTCTTCTCTCTTCTCCTCCTCCTCATTGTCGTTATCGTCATCATCCTCCTCCTCCTCGAATTCGGGGGGTAGGTCAATATTATCCCCAGCCAAATCAGTAGTCGTGTGCTGTGACGTATCATTCATACTCATCATTTCGACATTTTCATCTTCATGACTTTCCACAAGCTTGATACTATTCGTCGTCGTCTTTGTTTCCAAGCAATGTCCTACCTCGACATTACTATTATTCTCGTTGTGTTGCTTGACAAGTTTCGTAGTTAATGGAGGCGTACCTTCCAACCGACGTGGAGGTCGAGGAGGAGTAGTCGATGATACCGACTTATTGTTGACCTTATTACTAATCGTAGGGGTAGGACTACGGCCGGGTGATTCAGAACAAGGTTTGGTCCACTCGGCAAAGGAAGGCGATTTAGATCCTCCTCCCACACCCTCCTTATTATTCTGCTGCTGTTCATCATCTATAACTGTAGTAGTAGCAGCAGCAGTAGAATCAGCCAATCGTTTACGATCCTTCATCCCCGCGGCAGCAGCACTTTCCTTATAATAATTCTTCATCACCTTCTCCACATCACGTGTAACAGCATCGGCATCATAATCACTCAAGCCACCACCTCCCCCCAATTGTCCTATTCCATCATCACCACCACCACCACCACTGTTATTGCCACCCTGTTGTTTACGTAGACTACTGGGCAAGGTATGTTCAAATAATGTAGGATAAACTAATAACCCAGCCCGGACTGCCACGGCATAGGTACCGCATGGACCACCCTCGAGGTAGGTCCCCACACGTATCTTATGTTCTTCATCATCAACACTCGAGGATGCACCTTGGATATGATGTTGTCCACTAGTAGTACCAAATGTATTTGAATTATCAATGACTTGATGATGATGTTCTCCTCCTCCTGTATCATTGTGAAAGAGGGGTGTTGATCTAGGGTTAGGTCCCCCCGTGGTAGTCGAAGAGGGGAATCGTGGACTCTCTCCCCCAAATAATGAAAGACTAGTAGTAATAGCACGTTGATGATTATTACATTCCCCACTTCTTTGTGGAGTAGCGGGTGCCTCCACCTCGGCACGTCGACGTGCAGGTTCACTTGCCTGTATTAATGATAATAATACTGCATTCTTGGGTAGTGGCAAGCGTATCTTGGGTGCGGGTGGAGGTGGATGTCCTAGCGAACGGGCATTGTTATGCCTACTAGTATTACTGCTCCCCCCACCATAGCCGCCATGGACCTTGTTTTCATATTCCTCTAAATGGCCATACCGGCGTCTCCAACCGGGTGAATTACGCACCCTGTCGGCATATCGACTCGATTGATTTTCTTTTTGTTGCTGTAATGCTGATTGGTCCGGTATAACATCATCCCTCATTTGTGATTGCGGCAGCGAATGCGAGCTCGATGACGATTGATCGCCACCAGTTGCGGTAGGTGTCGGAGGTACCACATCAAGCTTCATCGTTAATGACATACGACATTCCATACATTTATCTAATCGATTCGCGCATTCGACACAAACATAAGTGTGGCCACAGGGCAATACGACCGGATAGTTCGTATGTGTATCAAACTCCTCAAAGCATATCATGCAATGGAAGGAGAAGGCTGATGATGCCATGATGGTGGATGGCTGGCAGTGATTAGAAGTATATTGCGCTGCTCTTCCTCTTCTTCTCCTTCAACTTCACTTGGCCTGATAGTGGAGGGCCTTCCCTCCTTCACCTCTCGATGGATGTCTATGGCCGGCTCTTCGGACGGACTCGTCTTTGCTCCGACGACTTTGTACTTGATTGACGTGCGTTATTCAAACGGTGCCGTACTAGTACTCTCCACGAAAATGGTGAATCAACCCGAAATCATCTTAGAAAGGCTCATCCTTTCTGTATCAAGTTGTTGAGAATTTTTTCGTCGGTGCATCCCTCTGACGCTCGAAGAACAAGAAGAACAAGAAAGAAAGGGAAGTCTTGTAAATCGAAAAAAACATCAGCGATTTTTTTGGCGCCTTGGGTTCTTTGCCGCCTAAACTAATAATTCAAAGAAACCTCAAACGCATCTATTAAATTAATACACGTTTCTAGCATCATAACAGGGTTTCAAATCTCTAATCTCCAAGACAGCATAACCTAACTTTAGCAAGACAAAAAACACATACATTCCAACCTCTGTGGACCTCTCTACTACTTGTCGAGCTCTTCCAACCTCTCTCGACCTCTCTACTTGTTGAGCTCTTGAAGGTTGAGCTTTGATGCTCCCTTGGGCAATGCCATGTGTTCTGTGCCAGGGGTGACAACTTCGGCATCAAATGCACCAATCTCCTTATCATCAGTATCAGCACCCTTCGCCCTGAGACTCCTGCGGATTGCCTTCTCAACTTCCATAACAACGAAAATTGCAACCATCCAAACAATGGTGAGCATCCATCCAAACCCGTCCATACCCTTCATTTGAAAGATAACAGTGTTGATACCGGGGCAGTACGTGAAGAAAATCTGTAGCACCGACACAATACCGCAAGAAAAAAGAGCAGCGTTGTTTCCAACAAAGACACGAGGGTGAGCAGAACTGAGGTATGAAAACCTTGCACTCATCATGATAGAAATTGCTCCAAAATCAAGAACATTGAACGCGGTGGCACGGATCTTGAACATCAACTCAGTGGGCACGCAAGTTGTGACGCCTTTAAGAGTAGAGCAGTCGATCATATCGGGGGTTTGCAACATTGCATACCTAGGGCTCAACTCAACAATCTTGGCACTACTAACCACAGCTCCTGTCAACATGATGGTTCCAATGGCAATGCGTAGGAGGAGGTAGCGTCCAATCAGACGCTTGCCAACACGACGAGGAGGGACTGTCATAATGCCCTCTTCTGCAGGCTCAATGGCAGTGACAAAACCAAGAGTCACGGCGCAAATAAAGTTGGAGTACAGAATTTGGATACCTGTGATAGGAGTGTTGGGCAGTTGAACAAGCATACCGAACATAACGGATAGACCCTGTGCGTTGTTGATCGGAGTATTCACGAGTAGGACCTTGCGAAGGTTATCCCACACAACACGGCCTTGCTTGACGGCATACACAATCGTGGCGAAGTTGTCATCGGCGAGGATCATGTCAGACGCCTCACGTGCTACATCAGTCCCCTCCTTACCCATGGCAACACCCATATTGGCAGCCTTGAGGGCCGGGGCATCATTCACACCATCACCTGTCATACTCGTGATTTGGCCATCGGCCTGGAGGGCCTTCACAATACGGATCTTGTTCTGAGGTGAGGCACGAGCGAAGACGTTGTGTTCCCGGCAGCACTTTCGCAACTCTTCATCAGTCATGGCATCAAGTTCAGGACCGGTCACTGCATGACTGTACTTCTCATCTACAATACCAAGCATAAGACCGATGGCAGTAGCAGTATCCTTGTGATCTCCAGTGATCATGGCCACGCGAACACCAGCACTGTGTGCCTCCTTGATGGCTTGCACACACTCGGGACGAGGAGGATCCATGATAGCACACAGACCAATCATGGTCAACCACTTCCCTTCCGGTCTATCATTAACAAATTCCTGCCCTAGCTGTTCTCCAGCCTTAATGGTAGACTTCGGGACATATGCACGAGTAAGACCAAGAACACGTAGACCATGAGAACTGAGGATGGCAATCTGTTCGAGCCAGTAGTCTTCGTTGATGGGTTCTAGGTTGTCATCACCAATGACTCCACCCTTCGCCTGGTTCTTGCAAAACTTGACCATCCTATCAGGAGCACCCTTGACATAGGCAACGTATGTACCAGAAGGAGCCTGGTCGGCCTGAGTGGGCTCGTGGATGGTGGCCATGAACTTGTAATCCGAACTGAATGGGACCTCGGCAACGATTGGGCAGTCATTCTTCAGCTCCTCGATATCAATACCAGAAAAGTAGGATGCACGTAGGATAGAGAGTTCGGTAGGGTTACCGATCTCACCTGCACGTCCACCACCCTCTCCCAAGACACACTTGGAGCACAACACACCGCAGGATAAAGCAGCAGAAATCCAATCCTTAGAGGGCGATTCTCCATTCTTGAAAGGGAAATCAGAGGACTCCACCTTGGCAGCACTAGGGTCAGTGGTGGGTAGCTCATCGGTAGTGTAGTGATTAGAGTTATCCCTTCCACGGCGACGCTCGGGGTTGTTCGGTCCATCAGCCAAAATTTCATTCCCCTTCTTACCAAAGCTCACGACAGCCCGATCGGCGAGGTAGGTATCATCACGGACGAAATTTGCGGGTACACGGTCGGCAGCATCAACATTGTTCTTGTATCGGGCATTCGAGGTAACGAAGGCAGTTAGAGACATGATGTTCTGGGTGAGTGTTCCTGTCTTGTCAGAGCAGATGACAGTGACTGACCCAAGAGTCTCAACGGCAGGGAGGGCACGAACAATCGCATTTTGTGATGCCATGACCTTAACAGCGTACGAGTAAGTGAGCGTTACGATAGCCTCAAGACCCTCGGGGACCATGGCAACAGCGCAGATGAGTGCGATAACGACGGCATTGAGTAACTGTCCCCGGAACACGTCCGAGTAGAAGTAGGCAATGAAGAAGGTAGCAAGACTCAATGTGCAGATGATGATGAACAGCCACTTCGAGATGATATCGATTTGACGCAGAACGTCGGTCTTGATGTTCTCAGTTGAGTTCACGAGACGGTTGATGGTACCAATTTGGGTAAAATCACCAGTTGAGATGGCAACTCCGACTCCGCTTCCAACGGCAACGAGGGTTGCTGAGAGAATGGTAATTTGATAGATGTTGGTGACAAGAAAAAATAAATGTGTGAAGGACACTTAATATGGAAATGCTGTAAACTAATACACTCGAGTCAACTTACCACTGTACGCCATGTTCTTACGATCACCCAGAGGAATTTGTTCAGGATCGACAAGCCCATCCTTTAGTGCGATGGCACCAATTTCCTTATCAATAGGGACGGCCTCTCCCGTAAGAGCGGCCTCTCCTGTAGCCATGTTCGACACCTCCACCAACCGAAGATCCGAGGGGACCTTGTCCCCAAGACCAAGGAGACAAACATCACCGGGTACTAGTTGCTCGGCCGGGATCATAACCTCCTTCCCATCACGAATGACACGCGCATCACTTGAAAGCATACTCTTTAATGCATCGGCAGCCTTCTCGGCATTACCCTCCTGATAGATGCCAATGCATGTATTGAGTGTAATAACACCAATGATAAGTACCACCTGGATGATCGATGTTAGACGATTCTGACCCACGGTGATGATGGCCTGTAGAATCGATACGGCAGCAACGGTAAGGAGGACGTACACAAGGACGTTGTTAATCTGATGCCAAATGCGTTGCCAGATGGTAACCTTAACCTTCTCGGTCATTTTATTGGGACCGTACTTGGCAAGACGTGCCGCGGCTTCAGTGCTGCTTAGGCCTGTCTTCTTATGGTCGGCCCCCAACCCCATCTTCTCATATGTCTCCTCGACGGTCATGGCGTGCCATGAATGTTGCTCGGTGTACTGGGGGTTGTCCGCCCCCACTTCCTTCTTTGCCGCCTTGCCCATGATGTTGCTGTTGATTTATTGGGATGATCAGTCGATCGACGGATTATGAGACCGACAATGACGCTTCGACGATAATGCCGTGCCAACGAACGGTGTGAAGTTCACACCTGTCTCTTCTGACGAAGTGCACCGAGGTCGGCTCGGAAGGAAACATGGAAAAAGCGAAGCGAAAGACCCTAACTTCACATTTTGGCGGGCCCAACTTTCAAATCCGAAGTATTTATGTAGTACTCTACGTCCCTATGTCCATCGTCCCGGCCCGCCGCCCAGCCGAGACCATGGCCGAAGACGTAGCCGCGAACGTGTCGCGACGTAGGTCGAAGGCCGATGAACGTAAGCGTGAACTACTCGTGGAGGCAAGGAATGCTCGGATTGCATGGGTTCTAGAAGTTGATGATGACGATTCGAAACACAACACCTCAACGAAGGTAGACGACGAGATCTGTGGTGGTGTCGATCTGTTATCAAATCTACGTGCGTGTCAATCGGACATCTTACCCTGTGCACCTCTCATTGTTGAGGCGATGCTATCATCTCCATCTCCTGCCATGGCGGTACGACGTCTTCGTCTTAATCGTGAAAATCAAAATGACTGCGTTGTTGGAGGTGATGAATCAATAGGAGTAGACGAGTTATCTACAACTTATCGACGGAATCGGACGGTACGACGTGCACTCGACGAAAGTAAATTGGAATGGGAACACGTGGCCATTTCATCAGGAAAAGATACTGGAACCGATGAAGCATTGATAACTGATCATCTACTAACAAACGTGACACCCGAACCTCATCCTAATGACTACTCTGCCTTCCTCGAAGCACTTTGCCAACCAAATGCAGCTGATGTTGTTTTATCTTGTATGAAATTTTGCACCACCATGAAGGAGGCAGCGAATGTCGTCGTGACGAGTGGGGTGGAGGATGATCATGACAATACAGACACCGGTGCTGCTGCAGGTGTTGTCCTTACTAGTCTTGCGAAGGCAATACGAGGTTTTGTTGGCAAGACAATACGTGTTGTTGAGGAGCATGACGCATTTCACGAATTGAGTCTGCCATCGTCATCATCATCAATGCATGCTGACGAGACCTCCTCATCTATCGTCGCCAAGGATAAACTAGCAGCATCGATTGAAAAATTCGTTTATAGAAAGTGTCGACGAGATATTGACGCTGTCTTATCAAGATCGACGAAGGTAGAGTCATCATTGGGGGAAAATACTGACAACGACGAAGTGAGGCAGAGATCGGTAGGGGTAGGGAGTACGTCATTATCGACGACAGTGGGGGATACTGATAAGGAATTCTATGAAAAGGTTCGATCGTTAGAGTTTGTATCTCCGGCTCATCTAGAAATAGGTTGCTTGGTAAAAGATGTCAGTAGTAACATGTCGGGTGTTTCAGAATCACCAACGTACGAAGATTTAGATCTGTCTTACGTCGTTCGACAGATACGGTCCATCCATGTCCGATCATCACCGCGAGAGATGCTCCAGTCGATACTGATGGTCCATCGTGGCATATCCATCGCGTTGAATGAGGCATGTGGTGGTGGTGGGAGCATCGTTCCACCGGGGGCAGATGATGTATTGCCCACTCTTATATTGGCAATTTTACGATCGCAATCACCGCACCTACCCTCTGCACTTCGCCTCATCGAGATTTTTGCACAGCCTGCAATGTTTCGGGGAGAGGTGGGGTACGCATACACCAGCCTCTGTGGTGCGGTGCAATTTTTGTATCAGCTGGATGTTGATGGACATCTGAAAGGGGTGGTGGGGCTAGGTGCAACAGGGGAGATGAGTGCAGTACTGTCAATCGGGCCTGACGAATTCCGTGTTGGGATGGATGAGTGTCGGAGAAAGATGTTGCTCGAAGTCGAAGAAAGGGAAAAACGATTGTCGATCCATAGATCAATTGTTAGTAATGAAAAGTCTGGATATGAGCCTGATGAAGATGTGCCAGATGATGATTTCATTGATGACGACAAATTGTTCCAAACTGAGATCACGGCACGTCAAGTGAGAGATGCTCGTTCTAATGGAGAAACTGTTGACATGGACTGGGCATTGAGGAAGCATAACGATGCCATTTTGCACCAGGGCCAGATTACGGATGCGGCAATGAATCAAACGGTTGATCAACTTTCCACAGAGGAGCCCATTATTCCATCCCAATTTTCACGTTCATACTCCTATCTTACTGTGCAACCCGATAATATTGGAATACGTGACTTGCCAAAGCTATTGAGCGAATACAAAATGTTGGTTCATGTTACAGAAGTACTACTAAACGAACGGAATGTCTGGAAAGAAAGTGAACGGAAGCTCCAATCGAAAAAGGAGAGGGAGTATATGGAAAGAGACTTCGCGGATGCCCGCATTGATGAGAATGGAATTGGTGTCGTCATTGCTAACGGGAATTAATCCGCTTATTATAATACCTTTGATACAGGACAAAATACCGGTACTTCTACGTTGATAGTGTTGCTTAAATGTCTTTACATTAAGAATGATTATGTACACTAACCACCGATGAAATTCTCGTTACATATATACCTACCAAAATTTTCTCACAAGACTTCAACTGGATCACACCGAAAGGTTATGGACAGGTGCGGGGAAAAGTTCGTCTTTGATCTTGCTCCCCATAAGAGCAGTGCCGGTGAATGTACACCCCATGAGGAAGAGCCACACGGAGCTCCATCCAAATGCGTCCTGTAAGGGGCCTACGGCAAGTAGTCCAATCGACGCGGTGATCGATCCGCATCCGTTAATAAGTCCAGTGACAGTTCCAAGGGATTTGTTATTTCCCTGAACAGATGGATGAGACGCAAGGTCTGCGGCAACTGCTGAGGTGATGATGTTATTGGGCCCTCCAACGAGAATTCCCATGATTGCTAGCATCACAAGAAGGGCGCCGGCACTGAGTTCCTCAGATTTCTTCGAGAAGACGAAAAGGAAGATCATGAGACATCCCATGAATGTACCAATCACCGATGCCCGACGTCCACCGAAGAGATCAGAAACAACGCCAACAATGATACCACCGGGCATCATACCCACTGAGTACAAAGATGCGATAAGGTTGGCCGTTACTGGATCAAAATGCTTCCCAAGGAAGTATGGTAGCCAGAAGAATAGGACGTAGTTGGTAAGCTTGAAAAAACCAAATGCAAAGGCATAATTCGCAACCATGGGAATACGTAAAGCCGCGGCGTAGGTGATGGGAGCTGGTCCCTCGTCGGCAGCCGCCATACCTGTCTCCAACTGCTTCGCTTTCAACTTTTCTAAACGGATCTTTACCTCCGGCGTGATGATACCAATATCGGCAGGATCGGCCACGAGACGCAGTGTTAGGTATCCCCAGGCAGCATTCGTACATGCGGGGATCAAAAGTGCATAGGTGTAGTCAAATCCCGCACCTAGGACGATGGCAGTACACACGGCAGCAGAAATATCACCAAGATACTGGTGACACGTCCATAGACCAAAGATAAGACCACGGTTTTCGATGGACTTTTTGTCACAGAACCAGTTGCCCATGACGGCAGTACCTGTTTAAGTAAACATGCAAATAGTTGTACATATGTTGGAGCGATTGACATACAGTGAAGTGTGTGTGTGTGGACTGCACATATATAACATAACGACTTACCCACAGGTCCTCCCGCCGACTGGAAGAATCCAAACATGAAGTAAATCGCAATGATGAAGAAGTTACCAAGAGTTACACTCATCGATAAAATATCCATCCACAGCGATAAAGTAATTAGGAATATACATGCTCCACTACCAAACAACCCAATTGCCAAAATCGTCGTGGGGTTAAAGGTATCGCCTAGCTTGCCGGAGATGATATTCCCAGCTGCGTACGTGCCCATGAAAACCGTGTCCATGGCCGAAAGGATGATGGAGGAATAGCCGGCACTTTTCTGTAATTGCTGCTTTACGGTCGAGTAGCACTTACGAGAGAAGTGGGACATGAAATACCCACCAAAGGTTACGAAGAATGCCCATCTGTAAAATAGTTGAAGAAGAGTTAAGGGAATATGAGACCAATGAGAACGTTTTGGGTGAGCAACAAATCATGAAACGATGACGTGCGTCAAATTCAGCCGACGACATCGTATCGCTACGTCGCATTGAAGCAGTCTAGGACTAAAAAATGATCTCGCAGCCAACCATGATCATAATATGGTTCGTAAAACTCCAGCATTTTTCTAGCCTCATCATCTCGACCACGACACCTGAACAAACACTTACGGCTGGTACGCCTTCAACTTGGCAAAGTTCTCCTCATCCGCCGCGGACTGTTTCACCAACGGTGTCGTCTCCCTGGGTGCCATGGTGTGACGGATAGAGTGAGGAGCTGTTAGCGACGCCTCTGTTTTTATTATCTCCCCAAACCCAAAGATACGGGATCTTGTCGCGATTCATTTCCCGCTCGATTAAATTCAGGAGGAGGAGGAGATTCGTTCCATTCGTTTTCACGTTCGACAAATTTCATGAGAACGTGGAAGCGAAAACGACAGGGGTGTTCGAGTACGACGTGATGATTCATTCGTTGAATGTCATAGATTCGTGCGAGTGGATTGCTTGATATTGCTACCCGGAGATTCATTGCATGCGATGCTAGATGCTTCTTACAACAATAATGAGTCGATGACGTGTGACTTGCAAACCTCCTCATTCCTTCATTAATCAACGCAGAATCTCTCTCAATGACCTCTAGTACCCTGTACGCATCGTCGTCAATCAAGATGGAAGAGGTTATAGTCGCCCTGCTGTATCTTTTTGCTATAAGTCTCGCCAGAGACTACCTCGAAAAGCGATATGATAGAATACTATCGCTCCTCGAAGATGATGTGAATGCGTCAGAGATTCCACCAGGACGGAGTAACTCCATTTGCAGCGATAGTAGTAGCTGCGATAGTGACGAAGAGGAAGAAGATGATGATCTATACGAGATTATAGACGAACGCCGATATGTACTATAGAAGATTTGAATTCTGTCAACTAGAAGTCGTGTCATGTGATAAGCATTTGGTCAATGAATGAATATAGCCTCCGTCCGTACCTCACTGTTCAATATTGATGATGTGTCCACCAAGAATACAGACCCCCTGATGCATGATCCCTCAAGAATCTTCATGTCTTTGGTTAAAGTTTCAATAGAATTCTGTACAAATATAATGTTATTAGAGCTTGTTTTGATGAATCTAATTCTGTTCAGATTTTGTACAAGTCACACCCCTATAACTGATCTTTCTCTAATGTTACGATAAGACAGACTAATTTCATAGTAACATAGCAATTAAGCTTCTCGGTCGCTGCCTTGGAGGAGTGGTGGTGGATGGTAGAGGTATGCATCAACTTTCCTCTTTTCAACGCTTGATTGTTACAAAGTGAAAGTATTCCACATCTACCGTTGCAATGCGACACACATCCACGGCGCTACCTTACCCTAGGTAGTATGCAGTCATCCCATCCATGGCAAGACATAGAAGTACATGACACAAAAATGAAACTAGGCACCCAATATCACAAAGACATGCCATATTTCATGAAAGCCAAACTTTCCTGGTACTGGATTCGGATGTTCCGTTGCAAAGATATACCCACCCACCGTAAATGCAAGTCCACCCAGTACAAACAGTCCCAATCCCCATGTCCCAATCATGGGTGCTAGCCATAATGCCAGTATCCCACCTAACCATCCCATTGTAATGTAGGTTGTCATAGATAGCCACTTGGGAATAAAATCAACGCCAAATGTTGCCGTGACTATCATACCAGCGAAGGCAAGGAACCATGCCACACCGAAGAATGACCAACCGATGACAGTATCACGTAAGTAAATTAAACACAACGGCGTGAATGTACCGCTAATAAGCGGATATATGGCAAGATAATCCAACATACGCAATCGAGCCTCGATGGCTTCTGTACTACTAATAGCATGATGCAATGTTGAACAAGCAAATAGGAACATTAATGATGACCCGTATATACTAAAGGCAACAATTTTCCATGCATCACCGGCACTTTGTGCTATCAGTAGCACAGTCCCCAGTAGCGATAGCATGGACGCAAAAAGATGTGATGCTGAATTAAACACCTCATCGGTAACATGCGGTGAACCATCCCGAGATAACGATTGTTTCCGCTTCGTATCGTCTATGATGTCGGCGAAGGACCATATCGGTGCATGTCGAACCGAAGGAGAAAATAATTGATCTTTGGAATCTGCATGATGCAACGGTCCAGGGGGGTCATCCTGCTGCTGCTGCTGGTAGCACGACGACGACGTGGCTCCTTCGTCGGAGTACATGAGTGTTTTGTGTTTTGTTGTTGTTGTGAGTGTGAGTTCGTTCCTTTCTCCCTTTCCTTTCTGAGACTTTTCCGAGACCCTCATGTCGGCCGAAGTAGTTGGCAGTAGTACGACTGATACCGAGGTCTTCATCTACACGGGGGAGGGAGGATTGGAAGCTCCTCGTGATGTGGTCCACGTCCGAGTCGATCCATCCGTCACGTCGATCCCTGCTAATGTATTTTGCGGGCGCAAGAAGTTGGCCGAGGTGGAGCTGTGTGAAGGCCTTGTGGAAATTGGGGACCGGTCCTTCTGGTGTTGCGACCATTCGATTACGAAAATCAACACCCCCCACTCACTCAGGAGGATTAACGATTATGCCTTCCTGTTCTCTCTTCGATGTCCAATTCGTCTCCACGATGATATTGAGAGCATTGGAGCATGTGCATTTTCTTCATGCATCTTCACCAACTTTAGAGTCCCGCCCCTCATCACTGTAATCCCTGATGCCATGTTACGAGGGTGTAGATCCATATTTTCTCTGGAAACGCCAGGCAACATAACGAGGATAAATGATGGCGCATTCTGCAATTGTTTCTGTCTACGAAATGTGGCCATTCCTCCAAATGCTGTCTTTGGCGATGATATTTTTATTGATGAAGATTATGATGCAATGACAGATCTACTGCAGCTGTTTGGTTCGGAAGCAGCAATTATAAGTGAGTTGCAGCATCGATTTGATGGTCTACCAATCCACAAATTGGTTTATTACCAGTCATATTATCAGGGGGTGCTACAGAACCTAATTGCTGCAATGAACACGAGATCCGGTCAACGGCGGACATTACGTAACAAGCTGGATCCAACCGGCAATCACCAAGATTGTCTTGGCATGACTCCGCTGCATATTTTGGCGTGCTCTTCCGTCCACAATCTGGAGGTGTACCATGTCATAGTTGAGAAGTACCCCGCAAACCTCATTACAGAAGATAGATGGGGAGCACTGCCACTGTTGTATGCAATTTGGGGGGCTGCACCAAATGAGATTATACAATTCCTTCTTGAGAGTTATCAAGCACTCTACCCTGGTTATGAGTTCAATTGGACAATGATGGTAGAGACGATGGGAAGGACTGATACGCCAAAGGAACGAATTGAGGGTCTACTCTGTGTGAAACAAATACACTTTCCTGAGCAGCCAATTGATTGGGAGTATTTACTCAATAAGTTTGTACATCCTACACAACATTCATTTGGTGGACTACCGTTTCAAGAACAGATGCGTTTTTTGTTCATGTGTGGCATGTCGGAGCGTGCGGAAGCCCTTGCATTCAAAGTTTGGCGTGATCATATCAAACATCTGATTCAGACTGCCGATTACAAATACATTGGAGACAATTCTGTCGTTTTGCGTGAAATTCGAGAGAAGACTGCCTATTTTGAAGGCGAACTACCAACGCTGAAGGAGGCCACAACCTTATTAGAGATTGCATTGTGGAAAGTGAGGATGTATGTAAACGACCTTCAAGAGGGAACGCACCACCCAAAGAAATTCAAAACTGATGAGTCAAGCTTTCGAAGACAGTGTCGTGTAACCTGCGGAGGAGACGTTGTCATCAGAAACATGTTGCCCTTTCTAATCTCGACGTAAAAGCAATATAATCAATAGATCAATCTCCTATTCCAAACCTCATTGCTTTATACCTTATTCTACATAGATTGTGTTTCAATGTGCATCATTCACCTGATTGGCTTCCCTGAGAAGTTTTGTAATCAAAATCTGAACTGACGTCCGTATAGCCTGATTATTCGTTTGAATGCACGCACTTAAGACAGGTGATAACCATTTCATCGTGGATATTTTATCATCACCTATTGAATTGAAACATTCCAATATGTCAGACACCATTTTGGACATGTTTCTCATCTCGATAGGAGAGCCAGATTCGTTCAATTCTCTTGATAGGAAGGCCCGAAACAGAGAGCTACTTTCATCCTTCAGAACGTGCTGACAGGGAACAGTTTCAAGAGTAGCCACATCACTCTGCGTAACTAAATCAATCAAGAACCTTGTCATCCATCTACGTGCATATAAAACATTCTCCAAGTAATGAGGCCTAGTAAAATACCAAAAAAACAAAGACTGCGAATGAGAGAGAGAATTATGCTTGGACCAAGAATTATGCCAAGGTAAAACTTACGGTGATGGTTTAGAATCAAATGCATCCGGCCGAGATGTATTTGTATCAACAATTTCAGCAGCCCTCTCCCAATCTCTTACACCCTTACCCAAACCACTTGTCAGTAAAACGAACCATTGTACTCCCATGCTTTTAACAATTCTTTCATCCGTAAGAAGAGATCCTATCACCATTGCAGCGTTGCAGCCAATATACCTCCTGTTGGAAAAGAACTTCTGTTCTCGGATAAATTCTTCCATCACTTCAGCGTGCTCATCTCTCAATTGTAATTGTTGCTCTTCTGAGGCACCTTCGGGTACAGGGGCTGAACTTGGTGGCAGCCCTCGGATGGACAAAACTCTGAATAACATGTGTGACACAGTGGCCCACGTATCATCAGAGATGTCATTCAGCTCTAAATCCTGTGAAACGAATTGATGCAGTCGGCGTAGCCCCTTCACAGCCAAATGACCCGAGTCAGAGAGGAGACAGCTGTTGAGCAGCGCTAAAACCTCTTCGACTAAAGAATCATTGTTGAATGCTTTCAATGACTTCAAGCAAATCGATACACACCCATCCATCAAAAATTCAAATGTGGTATTTATCCATGCAGTTTGTCCACTACCTACCCCCGAGACGGTAGCAACTGAGTCTGGCGGGAGTGTTATAAAATGTACAAATTTGGATGGAAGGAGTTCTGGTGCAAAACCAGAGGTGCTATTTCCATCGATTTCTTCAAATTCAAGTGCAGGGACCAAGATACCACGAAAAATAAGCTGTAGTGTTTGCAAATCACCGTGCCGAGGAGAGGCATCGCCTTCAGCACCACCACTGGGATGGAGCTTTGAGCCACTAGATGAGGGAAAGAAGTGCTTATTGATGATTTCTAGTAACGTGCCCAGGCCTTTCACTCTCACATCAGGCCTGGGATCGCCCATCGTTTGCGACAGGCCAAGCAACAAGGGCCACCAAAGGCCCATGTTGTCGTCAACCCCGCTCGTAGGTAGAGCGATAGGGCTTGTCGGCAGAGCTCTGTGGGTGGCTGATTGACGGACTTTCCCCTCCGCTAGCACGTCAGAGAGCTGCACAAGGCGTAGAGTAGACTTGGTGCTCAGGTCCTCTCTTGGACCGGACACAAATAATAAGAGCGTCTTCACCAAGTCGACAAAGATTTCTGAGAGCAAGGAGTCAGGCTGTACGCCTTTGTAATCTCCTCCTTTTCCGTTACAAGCTAACAAACACTGATCAATTTGATCGGTGAGCAACTTGTAGCCTAGACGAGAAATTGAATCGTCCTTGTCCAGGCCCGCACTTCCAAGGACGACGAGGACCGACCTCCAACCACTGCGAAGTGTCCCGTGGTGACGGTTAGTTTTCATTCCATTATCAAAGCCATATATTGATATAAGTTGCTCAACCGAGCTGAGCAAGTGCTCTTTTACACTAACATGCGTACTTCGAGCCATGATAGTCTCAAAAGGCTTCAAGAATCGTCGTTGGAATTCAAACACTCCAAACTCTTCTCGATTAAGAAATTGTAGGCTCAGTTGCCGAAGTGAGTCGACAGCATACATGGCCACGGCCGCTTCCTCGTGAAGAGCTGTACTTGTTAGATGCGTAGATATAGTCCCCCAAATGTCAGCAAAGATGAGTCTGGGGCGAGATTCCATGTTGAAATGTGTTACCTCCACAAGCTTCTCAAGACTGTAAATGGCAGGTTGGGTCGAACTCACACCGATGACACTTGCGGATAGAGTGTGATGCTTCATATAATGATCATTTGTTAAATCAATATCATTAGCGTTGCTTCCAACGTGGCCACCATAGCCTGATATTTCCATCCTAGATACACGGCAGAGCTGATACACAAAATCGTTAAGGGACTGTCGCGAGAGAGAAGCAGATCGTTGAAATATTGAGTCGACAAGGTCCAGTGGAATGGTATTGCGTATGTACTTGGCATTTGCCTCATCGATCATTCGTTTGTCCATTTCTTCTTCTAAACGGACGTCGTAGTAGTCACTCATGTCTGACAAAGTCTCACTTTCATCGTCGTCATCGGCTGCAGTACCTCTCTCCGCCAACCTGTCCTTTTTCTTGGCCGCTCTTTCCCTATCTTTTGACTCTTTCCTTTCATTCCTCGCCATGCCCTCCCAAACTTGGTGCAATCGATAAATGTCGGTCAGTGCTCTGAATATGTGCTCCCAAGTCACGCCAAGTAGCTCCCCGTCATCTCTCCCGAGACGCAGCAACGCCCTTACACAGTCAATGTGACGATTAGCGAGTAAATGGCTCGATCCAAGTAGAGTAAAATTGTACAATGCTCTAACAAATGCATCCCGCGCCGTGTCGTTTCCGCAGAGTCCTGCGATACAAATGGCAAGCTGAAATCCATTCAACGACACATCAATGGCCAACGCGGCGTTTTCTACGGCATGATCCATCTCTTCATCGGTCGCAATTGATGCCAATATTCCGTCAGTCCCATTTGCGCTCTCAATTGCAGTCGAGAACACGGCCAGCGCCGGTCCCCATGCAACGTCAAACATAGGCGTCACATACTCATCCCTCAACCCCGAATCAGCAGTGCCAACAAACTTGGTTGACTTTCTTGAGCTATCACGTGCCTTCTTGCTTCCGCCAGTCGCTGATGATGCTGGAGCGGGCTGCTTGGTTGCCTTTCGCCTGCGACGTAGCATAGACTCTGTATCTCTAACAATCTGATCTCCTTCCTTTTGGTAGTTTGTTTCACGTGTCTTATCCTGTTCCACGTAATGACTACCGAAGAAGAAGTCACTCAGACCTCCGGCAGTCGGCCCCGCATTCTTTCCACCCTTGCCAATCCCCGCGCTCTCACGTGCATTGTCATCCTCTTTTAAGCTGATGGGATCACTTTTAATCCGTTCGAAAATCTCAGCAAGCATTTCATCTGGAAAGTCTCCTCCCTCACAAACACCAGAATTCATTCGAATGAAGCTGGGGATGGTCATTCTACGATCCTCCCTAATGGCCGGGTTGTGCAAGTCTGTATTAAGCATAATGATTGAGAACGCCAAGATGAATGCCGAATCGGCAGTGGGGAACACACTTGAATTCTGTTCGGTATACCGTGCAGCAAAAACCTCCATAATACGATCAATTTTCTGAGCCTCTCCCGGTAATCGAAAACCGCTAAGATAATATCGAATAGCATCGTCAAATTTCATATCCTTAAAATCTAAAGCATCGCCATACGCACGTAGCACCTTGAGGGCGAATCCATCTTGCCATTCCTTTTCTCTACCTAAGTATTCCCCAATCATAGCTTTCTCGAATACGTCCTTATTCTGAAGTAGATATCTTGCCACGTCGACGGGATCGGTGATGTCGAGGTGGCCACATTCAGCAGCATACTTGAGGCCATCTTGCGGCTTTGCATTAAACTTTAATGCCGCCTTTGACTCTTCTTCTCTACGCTTTTTCTTGGAGTCGTACATCTCCACAAGGGTTTTCTTCGACGTGGTCTCGCCCTCTTCCGACTCCTTCTTCTCTTCTGTGTGAACAAGGCTCAACCCCTTCAATTGAAAATTGGCTTCATCTAAACTAATATCATCACGATTTCCCTTATCCCCGTTTATAGGCGTAACAATACTCGCATGGAGGCTGGCCAATACCTGACGCATCGCCTTCATCGCCGCAAGTCGGAGCTCACGGTGGTCCAATCGAGTCATCTCTGCACGTACTGCACCCGCACCAGCTACAAATTGTAACGAACTAGACGCAGCCCCCGAGACGCCATTAGAGCCGGTAGAGTCGGACAGACCAACACGTGCGACCTTCCCCAAGGCATTGACAATGCGTGAGAACAGGTCCACGGCCGATAGGTCACAATCATAATTAAGGAATATTTCTGCAAGCGTTGTGGCATCCGAGCATATCTCCTCGAAGAGTGTTACAACTAGTAGTTTGTGCTGCACGGTCGAATTCTTCGAATCGAGTATAACAAAGAAAACATTTGTAACAAAGGCTTCAATCTCGGTCTTGAGTAGACTTCGAAAATTACGTATCAGAGGTACGAATATTCGTAAACTTAATTCGACCATGTTGGTGTCAAGACTTGTGGTATTCTTTAGCAAAGAGGTGCATAGATACTGACGTATCGCATAGTGGAATTGTGGACCAGCATGAAGGAGACATGATGATGATGAGTGACGGAGAATGTGTAATAGTAGCTGCAAGGCTAGGATACGCGATTCCAACGCTGGATCATACGACAAGTTGGGTGGTGGGGGAATTGGGGAAGGCGCAGATGCGGACCCCTCCGTACCACCCCCACCGCCACCTCCAGTGGAAGTCATGACTACTGCAGATGGAGCAGCCGCACGTGACGCACTACTCGTTTGCATGCTTAATTTGCATAACGATCGAAGGATCAAATATGCATCACGATGATCTTGGGTTGAAAATGTTGGTGCGGCAGCATCCAATGTCATGGACGAGACAGATCCTCTCTTTTCGAACTTGCCCACTACAACATACCCCTCCTCAGTTTCACCATCAGTATCAATGGTGGTGGTATTAGTAGCAGAAGCGACTGCCGCCGCGGCCATAAGTTCCTCCAATCTACACCTTTCGATGCTACGTTCCAATCGAACAAACACTGTCACGACCAATTGTTGCAATGCCGCCTTGGCCGTAATTTTATTCGATGCTACATCAGTATGTAAATATATCTGAGAACATACTCGTACAGTTTGGAGTAAATGTGTCCCACGTATCATTGGCTCGGCACCTGTTACAGATGCTACACGACATCCTGTCGTGAGTAAGAACTTTAATGCTGATAATTCAGTCCTTTCAGTGGATACATCTGCGATACATACAGATTCAACAAGCATATTCACAGCCATCTTTATTAGTGGGTCAGAAGATGATGATATGGATGAGTTGTTGTTAGCTTCAACCTCACCCTCTCCCCCCACGTTGTTGCCATCAGTAATGTCATCATCACCATCATCGTCATCATCATTATAGTTGGCACCACCAAGACGAAGATAAACCTCATCCAAACATCCATGCGCCACTAATGAACTAGCCGTATCAATACACAATGCCAAAAGTTCCGCCGTAACCACCCCCACATCCACGGCACCTTTATTATCACGTTCTTTCAATGATGCCAATTCAGCCGATTCGGCAGAGGAACGACACCATGTATTTGTAAGTTGAACAAATGTTGCAATAGTTTTACGTGCCTTGGCTGGCGAATTGCCACTATGACCTAATATAGATTCAATTACTGCGTCACTTTCTGTATCTGTACCACTAGTACTATTACTACCCTGTGGCACAGCAGAATAACTGTCATCGTTGCCACTACTGTTACTATCTCCTTCTAATATTGCCAAGCTAAATTCACGATAGACATCTAAATCATCATCTTCTATATCATATCCACCTCCACCTCCACTACTGCTACTATCACCAAAGACCCATGTAAACCATGAGGTACTACGTGTCCCACCCACAGATTTTGGTAAAGATGGTGCTGTTTTCATATAGAATTTACGTAATAATCGTAATGCCGCATCAGGATGTGGTATTTTAGTTTTATTATTGGATAATGTGGATAATCGGACACGGGGTGGTAGAGGGAAGGCAGATGGTGGTGGTATTGCACCCGCACTGTTGAGAGTGGAGGAGGAGGATGATGGTAGTGCAGTGCTGTTGGGGATGATTGGCAATGGACGCACAAACGGTGGTGGAGGTGGAAGAGAAGCATTGGAATGTACCGGTGTGGATGCACGTGTCGTTTCTAATGCGTTGGAATGCACTGGTGTTGTGGCACGAGATTCCCCTTCTGGGAGCACTACTTGCGGCTCCACTTCGGTGTCAGGGGAGATGACTGTTGTTGCATCGCTAATAATTTCTGTTGTTGCTTTTACTCCCACAGCTGCTGCCTCGGCACTGCCTTCACTGCTTGGCGATGTTAATTCAGTCCCTATCATCTCTCCCACCAATGCACTCCCCTCACTTGATAGTCGAGTAGCAAGGGAGGGGGAGGAATGGCTATGAGTAGTCGCAACGGATAAGCCAGCGAAGAGTCCACCACCGCCACTTGCTGCCACAGAAGGAGGAGCTTCTATGTTGCCATCCAGTACTTCACACTTCGCCACTACCGCCGTGGCCTCCTCTCCGCCGACATTCCCTCCCTCATCCTTGTTCATTGTCAATGGATGATCCGGTGGTGGTTCAGCATCATCGGCGTACGACGAGGATAGTGGTGACGCTGGAAGGGAGGGGGGAGTGTATCCTCCTTCACCTCCTACGCTACTGCTGCTAACGGTGGACATAATATTACTATCCGGGTACCTCCGCGTCTTTGTTTGAGCTGGTTGGGAGCTAAATTTCAGAGCTTATTGGTTACATTGTAATGTATTAGCTGTCTAAGCTTGTCTAAGCAGTGATCAGAAACAGTAACACATGACAAATGACACCATCAGCTCCACATGTTACTCGGTACCTGTTGTCGAGAGCTTGATTTATCAGTCTTAATTTTCTTCTGGCTTTAAATTGCCATATCTTGGTGGCTCGTCTCCTCGTTCAACTTCATCTTCCACAGTGCAATCTCTAATATTGTCGTAACCTCCTTCAATTTGGGGAAGAATTTCATGCAAAATAACCAAGTTGTCTCCATTCCATTTGAAAACGGCAGTTTGAATCACATTTGTGATGTGATCATGCCACACTATGACTATGAAAACAAGAGCTTCCACGCGTTGACAAGCCACAGATGAAGAGAACACGCATTCTGTCTTCTTGATCTTCTCGTTCATCTTCATATTCCACAATGCAATCTCCAATATGGTTGTGACCTGCTTCAATTGAGGGAGTTTGTCTTCAAAATGGTTAAGTTTTGCTTGAACTCCACTGATATCCCTACTCCATTCAAAAACAATTATGTGAATCATATGTCTGATGTGATCACGCCAGACTTCAATGCAAGGGCTTCTACACGGTCTGATATGTGGGGGAAAAGAAAGCAGTTCCCAAGACAAGAGGATGGCTATTATTTACAATAGGAATTTAGACAATAATTTAACATGCAGTTTTTCATTCTTTCCTGATATGGTAATCAACTGAAAGAGAAAGTTGAAGCTAATGAAAACATTGAGTAAATACTCCCAATCAAGTGGCTGTATTCTCATCAGATTTGAAATTAGCAGTCTGAATCAAATGTCTAATGTGATCATGCCAAACTTTGAAGGCAAGAGATTCTACGTGCGATGACAAGCTGCAAATAAAGAGAAATTGCATTCTTTCTGTAAATGTTGACGGAAAGCAGAAATCTAAACGCAATGCAAACTCATCAAGTAAATACTCCCAATCAAGTGGCTGGGAAAGTGGAAAGTGTATGACCCTTACTCAAAGTAGAATCTCAATTCTTTCCTTTAGTGTATCAGTCCTCCCCATCGTCTTCACCATCGTAGTCCAATTGAATTCATGACCAGCAGGATAAAGTGCTTGATAGCTCTCAAGCAGGAACTCCATAATAGAAAAAAGTGCATCTCATTCCTCATTCGGTGCAGCTCCCCAAAATGCATACAACAGTGGAAGCGCTCCCCATCTATCTTTGGTAATTAGATTTTAGCTTGCTGTACAGACAAAAATGCCAAAATATGAAGGCGGGATCAACCAAGACAATCTTTGTGATTGCAGGTTGAATACAGTTTAACATCTAATGCCCTACTCTTGCACATTCTCATATTTACCTATTGCAGCAAGGAGTCTCTGCAGCACTCGCCTTCATGATACACAACTGGTAGTAGACTAATTTGTAGATAGGTAGACCATCAAATTGATGCTGCAGCTCCCATATAATTTGTGTATTTGTAAAACCAAACAGTAGACAATGCAATGTATTGGCAAACCATCAAATTGATGCTGCGGCTCTCTTAATATTCTCTCATCCGAACCAAACAGTTGTTGTAGATCCATGATTGTTGCCATTCCTGTTACAATAATGAAGTTATTAATCCTCCTGAGTGTGTTGGGTATGTTTATCTTCCTGATAGCCGATAGAGTGGTCGCACCTTGAGAAGGAATGTTCCCCAATTTCCACAAGGCCTTCACATAGCTCCCCCTTGGTCAACTTCTTGTGTTGATAAAATGCTTGAGTGGGGATCAATGTGACAGAGGGATCAACTTGAACACGGACGACATCACAGGGAGCTTCCAATCCTGACATCGTCCGGAACTTCCTCTTCTCCTGTCCCGTTGAAGATGAAGACCTCAGCATTGGTGAAATGAAGAGGGGGCCATCCACAACATTGCACTGTCATAAGTAGGGTTAAATGATGAAAATATGGCTAGTAGTATCAAATTGGCATAATAAAGTATGTTTTTTAGACTTTGACGCTATTTTAATAGTCTCTCCAGTGGGTTATTCATTGTTACATTTCTCCAAAAGCAGCTGGGATAATATTACATCACTCATCACCCAGTAATAGACTAACAAATGCACACAGTACATAGACAACCCTATGAAGTCAAACTGTTATAGCTCTCCTCATCCGAGTCGGATTCGGAATCAGATTCTTCATCTGCAGCAATGATCAGAAATGGTAATACATGACCAATAACAACGTCAGCTCCACAAGTTACACAACATTGCTGTCGAATGCTTGATTCATCAGTCTTGATCATCTTCTGGCTTTGAATAGCCATATCTTGGCGACTCTTCCCATTCATCTCCAATGTTGTAGCATCCTTCAATTGAGGGAGTTCGCCTTCAAAGCGGGCAAGTTTTGATTGAATTTCACGCAACACACCCAAGTTTTCCTCCCTCGCATTGACTTTTCGAATTCCATGAAAAACATAATTGCTGCATTTGAAGTTAGAAGTCTGAATCATGTTTGTGATATTATCACGCCAAACTTTGAAGGGAAGAGCTTCCATACGGTCTGACATGCCGCAAATGAAAAGAAATTGCATTCGTTCTTGAAACGGCACTCCATCCATGGGTATACTAAAAGGATGTACAAACTCATTGAGTAAATACTTCCAATCAATTGGCTGCTCAGGAAAGTTTATTTGCCTCACACGAAGTAGGTCCTCAATGTTTTCTTTCGGTGTATCAGTCCTCCCCATCGTCTCTACCATCATTGTCCAATTGAATACATGACCAGGGTAGAGAGATTTATAACTGGCGAGCAGGAACTGAATGATCTCAATTGGTGCAGCCCCCCAAAATGCATACAATAGTGGCAGTGCTCCCCACCTATCTTCGGTGATAAGATTTGTGGGGTACTTCTCAACCATGACACGGTAACCCTCCAGATTGTGCACGGACGAGCATGCCAAAATATGAAGCGGGGTCATTCCTAGGCAATCTTGATGATTGCCTGTTGGATCCAACTTACTGCGTAGTGTCCGACTTTGAATAGATCTCATGTTCATCGCATCAATGACGTTCTGTAGCACACCTTGATAAAAAGACTGGTAGTAGACTATTTTGTGGATTGGTTAGTCTATCAAATCGATGCTGCAGCTCACTAATTATTCTTGCATTAGAAGTACCAAATAGCCGTTGAAGATCTGTGTTTGTGTCTTCGTCAAAAATGATTTCATCGCCGAGGACAGCATTTGGAGGAATGGCCACATTCAGGAACAATTTTGGAATGCATAAAAGTGAATCTCTGTTACGTTGTCTGGAAGCTCCAAAGAGAACATGGCTCTACAGTTGGATAACATGGATTCATGGATCACGCTGATGAGGGGTGGAACTCTAAAGTTGGTGAATATACAGCCAGCGAATGCGCCGTCTCCAATGCTTTCAATGCCATCATTGAGACGAATAGTAGTTCGAAGAGAGTGTGAGAAAGCTTCCTCACAAATCCTTCTTAATGAGATGGGCATGTTGATCTTCGTAATCGAGTGGCAGCAATGCGCGAAGGACTATGCCCCGATTTCCACGAGGCCTTCACACAGCTCCACCTCGGCCAACTTCTTGCGTCCCCAAAATGCATTAGTGGGGATCGACGTGACGGATGGATCGACCAGAACACGGATCATATCACGAGGAGTAATTCCTCCCTCTCCCGTGTAGACGAAGACCTCAGTATCAGTCGTACTACTGCCAACAACTTCGGCCGACATGAGGGTTCTCGGGAAGGGTCCCTTGGGAAGGGCAACGAAGGTTCATTGTGGGGAGAGAAAGGGAGAAGGATCAACCCCCCCCGACTCACGGCGTCATCGGACCGTGAGGAAATGATCCACTCTACCACACGTCACGTGGTTTTTATTGGGCGGAGGTCCACCATCGCCAGTACCAGCAGCAGCAGCAGGAGTGTTGGAAGAAAATCATTCGTCGCATCGTCGTCTACTAGTAATAGAAGCGGCGTGGGGGGTGGCAATAATGTTGGCAGATTATTGATGCACTCCCGTACAGAGACGACTATTCCACTATTATCATACTATTCGATAGGAGGATCAAAGAGATCAATGAGTATATGGCCTTGGAAAGGAGGAGACTCCGCGTCAGCAACGTCGGCATCATCGACTGAAACTAACGTTACTACCCTTCCAGGGTTTGGAACCTCCAGCCCCATCCCTCCCATGGACGATACAACCACTGACACAACAATTGACGCAACAACTAACACAACATCAACGACAGCATTGACGACAGAACATGTAACAACCTCAGCCATTGAACAATTAACAGCCACTACTGTATCATCCATACCATGGGAGGCGACATGGTGGCCCTCCGATCAGGCACTACTGTTAATCAACTATATCCACGAAACTGCCGCCTTGCCTAATTATGCCTTAACAATTGCAGCCACAACATTGGTATTCCGATTTGCATTACTTCCATTATTCATACATGGTCAACGCACTACGTCACGTATGGCACATATGCAACCTGAACTAAAATTACTCAAAGATGAATTAGAAAAAATGGGTGATAAAATTGATCAAGCCACACAGATAAAGCACGTAACACAAACAAAGGCATTATTTAAAAAGTATGGTTGTAATCCAATGTTTGCATTAGTCCCACCATTAGCGAGTGCACCTATATTCATGAGTATGTTCTTTGCATTACGGAATGCTCCAGAAGTATTTCCTGAATTATTAAGATCGGGTGGTATGTGGTGGTTTGTGGACTTGACACAACCTGATACATATTGTATTATGCCAATATTTAGTGCAGTACTATTCCTGGGTATAACCGAGGCGGGGAAGGAGCAAATGATGGCAAGTGATCCAAACCGTGGTCGAGTGATGGTGAATGCCTTCCGTGCGTTAGCAATTGTGATGGTCCCATTAACTATGAGTTTTGAAAGTTCAGTCTTTGTATATTGGACTACCAATAATACATTCTCATTCGTACAAACGATGGTCCTGAAACAGCCGGCTGTGCGAAAATATTTTGATATTTGGGATCCACCCAAGCAGGTGCCTGGACAACCCGCAGCAGAGAGTTTATTTGATGAATTTAAGAAATTGATTGAGACGAAGAAGAAGGAACCAAAAAACGTGAATGCATGGGCAAAGGATAGAGTTAAGGCACATAATGAAATAATTGAACAGCAACGGTTGGTAAAAAGGAAGCTAATGGAAAAAGAAACTAGAATAAAGGCCAAGGGATAATAAAACAAGAGGGAAGATCTTGATTATGATATGTGTGGTGTGTGTTTATAATGTTAAGCCTGTACAAAAGACATGATCGTCTTTTAGTTCGTAGGGTTTGAAGTAAGTCAAATTTGGTTGGGATGACTTTAGTAGTATTTGTGACGACGTTTATCCTCCTTTAAACGGCAGTAATAACCAAGCTTTTGACATTTCCCACATAGATGCTGCGGGTGTTCCTTCGTAGAATGTTCTCCTAGCTCTGTCTTCTCGAGTTTCTTTTGTCTATACGGATATACTTTCACCTTGCACTTCTTGCACTCCTGATGTGTATTAGCCCACGAGTTTCCACTTTCCCATCTCTTATGACATTTGCGACACTGATAGTAGCCATACACTCGTTTACTGCCTTGATACGGAGTGAGTCCTAACACCTTCTGCTTCATTGCTTTGCTTCAAAGTTTTGATCTTTATTTTGTTGATCGACTGTGAAATTTTCAACGCGACGGTCTGTCGATGAAGAGAGTACTAACCAACGATGGTAGTAACCAATGATGGTGATGATTCGACAGAATGAAATGAGCAAGCTTTCAACCAACTGCTCTACTCGCAGGACCGCTGGCGAGGAATTCCTGCGGTTAGGATCTCACTGAGAATGGAGCCCTTTTCAGTTGAGCGAATTTTGGCTCATGTTGTTCCAATGCTATTCTATGCTTTTTGGCATTGGTTGGAAGCACCTCGCCATATAATCTGCCATGTGTGACTAGATTAAATAGAAATATGTTACTCTAAAATACAGTACCTTACGTAGTATGTGCGTAAATCCGTGTTCGGACTAACACAAAGAGAATCTCCAGACCAGAGTCCGCAGTGGTAGCATCCACGTCTACCTGCGATACCTATGTATTTTAATTGCTAATGGATGGAAGATCAACAGTAAAGCGTACTCTATAAAGACGAAATAAATGTTACTCGTTTAGATATTTGATGTAAAAAATAAAGAGATATTCCTCTATGCACAGCGTAGCTTTTCCTTTCAAGCCAAATGAATTGCCAGCAAAGAACCACTCAATGTTTCTACAGTCTTATATCTTTTGCAAAGAATAATGTTATTCTTGCTGTTTTGTTGTTTCTTGGCATATTGTAATCGAGCTTGACTCGCTCTTCGGCTTCACTATATAAACCTGAATCATAGCATGATTTGGCCAATTCATAACTATCGTGCCGCATTCCTTGCTTGTTGTATTTCCAATGACGCAGTATCAGCAGACAGAATCTTCATCAACACTCACTGGACGAAAGAAATATTTCTCTGAAAGACTCTTCCGTCGTAAGTCGACATTTTTTGAACATGGTATCCGTAGCGGTAAAATGGGGTTGTTATTTTCGTGACCTGACGGTGGCACTAATGTGTGTTGTTGATTCGGTGATGACAATGATGGTATGCTTATTGATAATCCGACTAATTTGTGCTGGTGGAGTGGTATCCTTGTTTTTTTGTTAGGATTTAAGGGCTTTGTGGGTGTAACAACCTTTGGTGTTGTTGGTTGCATCAATTCTCTACCATTGACAGACTTCGAGGCGACCATTTCTGTTTCTGGACAATCATCATCATCATGGTGTATTGGAAAAGTTGGCGAGCAACTGCACATCGAGGTCGAGAGGATACGGTCAACGAACACGCCCATACTTGCATTGATATCGTCGAGTGGGATACTGAAAAGTGGCATCTGCTTTCGTCTTGGCAAAGAGACAGTATTTGGTATTGCTGTAAATATAATCCGTTATACAAGACGTCAAGCACCTATTACATACCATCAATAAGGCTGGATGTTTGCACCGTCGTTCTCTCACTAATCTTCACTTGGTGCAAACTTTGGACGCGTGTTTCACCATTGATACAGCACCTGATGCTCTCCAAGGGAGACCGCGTAGATTTTAATCGGCGTTTTCTTGCCCATTTTTGGCGCTCTTTCCTCTTTCCCTTCCATTTTTTTCTCTTCTCCCACTAGATACCAATGTATTTATGTACCTACAGCCCCACCACTCAAAAACATCCATGGACTCGACGAAGAAGAGAAAACGCAACGATGCCAACGACGGTCGCGGACGAGGTC
>Ga0247833_1002159_pt1 | contig 29541 bp, 24 predicted proteins | sample LaCruzMarch2015__7_FD_187117 | JGI IMG/M metagenome (GOLD analysis project Ga0247833, IMG submission 187117) | Freshwater microbial communities from meromictic Lake La Cruz, Castile-La Mancha, Spain - LaCruzMarch2015_8m | ecosystem: Environmental > Aquatic > Freshwater > Lake | place: Spain... | reverse complement strand
AGAGTTGCGGGGGATGCTGCTGCATGAGTTGGTGCATCTGCGTCGCCGCGATGGCATGTGGATATGGCTAGCTCTTGCGGCGTGCGCGATGCACTGGTTCAATCCCTTGGTCTGGCTTTGCCTGCGACGGTATCTGGCAGATCGCGAACTGGAATGCGATCGCGAGGCGCTCAAGCTGCTGCCTGAGACAGAGCGCCTGACCTACGGCCACGCGTTGTTAAAGACTTTCGCAGGCCAGCGCGCTTGGCCACTTGCTACCTGCACTCCTTTTTCCAGGCCGCTACCCAACCACGAACTCCACTACCGTATCACCATGATCGCTCAACCGCAGAACTCTCGCTGGGGTCGTCTCGCAGCCCTGCTCACCGTGCCCGTTCTCGCGATCGGCACGCTCACCACGGTTGCCTATGAAGATGGCAAGAAACCCACGCGTGAAGAGGGTCGGCGTGAAGGCGATGGTGATGGTGCGCGCGAGACGGGTCCCCGTGATGGCGAAGCTCGCACAGAGGGCGCACGTGACGGCGATGTGAAGCGCACAGGGCCCCGCGACGGAGAAGGCGCCAGGAAAGTTGGTGCTCGCGATGGCGAAGGCATGAAGCGAGGTGAAGGTGACGGCGAGGGGCGCAAATCAGCTGAGCGCGAAGACGGCGCTCGGAAGTCTGCCGAAAGTGAAGGCGGTGAGAGGCGGCGTGAAGGTGGAGAACGTGCCTCCACTACGGCTTCGACTGCAACTGTCACGGCTCAGCAATTGATCATCGCGGTCAACGCAGATGGCAATGTCGTGAACAGTCAGGGTGAAGTCATCGACATCAAGATGGTGCGTGGCCGCATGAAAGACATTGCTGAAAACAATCCTGGCCAAAGCGTCATTCTGCGCGCTGCATCCGACACGCCTCATGCGAAGATCCTCAATGTGTTGGACGCCCTGAAGGACGTCGGTCTGAAGGATGTGACGATGGAACAGGCACCGTAAACCACTCAGTTCGGTTTTCATGCTTCACCGCATCCGCTACTGAGCACGCTGGAGCGTGAAAACCGAGCACCACAAACGCGATGAAACACTTGCTCACCATCCTCTTGCTTGGCGCTTCTCTGAGTATTGCCCAGCAGCCTGCCAAGGACGAAGTGCTGCGCACTCTGACGAAGGCCGCAACCTTCATGCATGACAACCTGAGTATGCATGGCGGCTATGTCTATGCCTTCAGCGGGGATTTGCAGAAGCGCGAGGGCGAGGGCGTCACCGATGCGCACACCATCTGGGTGCAGCCACCGGGCACTCCATTGGTGGGGGAGGCTTTGCTCGATGTGTATGAGGCCACGCAAGATGTGGAGGTGCTGGGCTTTGCTAAAGAGGCTGCCCTCGCCCTCACGCAACGGCAGTTGCACAGCGGTGGCTGGTATTACTCCGCGCATTTCGAGGGCAAGGAGAGCGAGAACAAGTTCTACTGCTTTGATCTGGCGTGGAATCCACAGCCGAATCCGGTGCCCGAGAAAGCTGTGCAACAGCCTGGCGGCTGGGACTTGTGGAGGACGCGCCGTTATGAGGCCAACCTGACGACACTAGACGATGATACGACCCAGGGTGCGCTGCGTTTCCTGATGCGCGTGGATCAAGCACTCGAGTTCAAGGAACCGCGCATTCATGCGGCGGTTGAGCGCGGCATGCGGGCGCTGCTGATTGCGCAGTATCCCAATGGTGCGTGGTCCACGAATTGGGACCGGCTGCACACGGTGCCACCCAGCGCTCAGGATTACCCGATCAAGACAGCGTCCTATCCGGCGGACTATCCGCGTATCTGGCCGAAGGATTTCACGGGCTGCTATGTATTGAACGATGACCTGATTGCCGACTGCATTCATACCTTGCTGCGCGCGTTTGAGATCTATCAAGACGAGCGCTATCTCGCCGGGGCAAAGAAGGGTGGCGAGTTCCTTCTGCTCGCGCAGATGCCGGATCCGCAGCCCGCGTGGTGCCAGCAGTATGACAAGAACATGCAACCGGTGTGGGGGCGTGCCTTCGAAGTCACTGCGATTAGCAGTCGCGAGTCGGAGACCGCTATCGAAGTGCTCATGCTCCTCGCGCGTGCGACGGGTGATAAGCGCTGGCTGGCCCCGATTCCGAAAGCGCTGAGCTACCTGCGCAAGTCGTTGCGACCCGATGGCAAGCTGGCGCGCTATTATGAGATCCGCACCAACACCCCGCTCTATTTCCAGCGCAAGAAAGGTGGGGGCCATGAGCTAACCTACAGTGATGCGAATCCGTCCGACAACTACGGTTTCATTATTGATCCCATCTTGGATGACCTGGAAGCCGAGTATCAGCGTGTGAGCGCGATGCCGACGCCCACTGGTCCGCGTCCGCTGAAGGAGACGCCCGCTGAGCTGGCGAAAGCGGCACGCGAGCTCATTGCGGGCCTAGATCAACGCGGGGCCTGGGTGCAGCACGGGGTGAAAATGAAGCACAACAAGGGCGTCCCTGAGAGCGGGGTCATTTTCAGTGAAGTGTTCGCGCAGAATGTTGCCACGCTTTGCCATTCGATTGGCCTCTATGATCGCGCTCCCTTGACGCAATGAAGACGATTGCTCCGTTTTACTTGGTTCTTATATCGACGGTGTTTGCCGTCGAGCAAAACCCCACGCCCTGGTCCTTTCAACCGCTCCGACGTCCTGCGACGCCTCACGTTCAAGACACAGGCTGGGTGCGTGACGACGTGGATCGGTTCATCCTTGCCGGACTCATGGCGAAGCAACTTTCGCCCAATACCGATGCGCCGCGTGCGGCCTTGATCCGCCGTGCGACACTCGATCTGCATGGCCTGCTGCCCACCGTTGAGGAGGTGTCGGACTTCGAGCGTGACCCATCGGACGATGATCAAGCTTTAGCCAAGGTCGTGGATCGCTTGCTGGAATCGCCGCACTACGGCGAGCGCTGGGCGCGGCATTGGTTGGATGTCGTGCGCTATGCGGACAGCTCGGGCCGCTCCTGGAATGCGCCATTCATTCAGGCGTTCCGCTATCGCAACTGGGTCATTGATTCGCTCAATGCTGACAAGCCCTACACACGGTTCATCGCCGAGCAGATCGCAGGAGATTTGTTGCCCGCGAAGACGGATGCCGAGAAGCGAGAGAATATCATTGGCACGGGTTTCCTTGCGCTCGGCTGTGTCGATCTCACTGCGCTGCAATACGAGCAGTTCATCATGGATCGCGTGGATGATCAGATCGATGTTACCACGCGTGCTTTCCTTGGCCTGACTATCGCTTGTGCGCGTTGTCACGATCACAAGACCGACCCGGTGACCGCGCACGACTACTATGCGCTGGCGGGTTTGTTTTACAGCACCGATACCCACAGCGGTACGGCGCACAAAGCAGAGCTGGGGCCAAACTTGTATGTCGATCCAGACCGCCTGCTCACGCTGCCCTCGACGAAGCCCTTGGTTACAGTCTCGGCCAAGTCTCCGCCGCTCAAGTCCGGTGAGGTGAATGCGATGGATGACATGGTTTCGATGACGCCCAAGACTGGACGTTATGCGACCACTTACACCTATGATTCATCGCTCGCGATGGGTGTGCGTGAGGGAGATGTGCAGGACTGCCCGATTCGCATCGCAGGTGATCCGTATGAGGAGGGCAAGACCCCGAATCGTGGTGAACTGAAAGTGCCTAGCCTGCCTCCCGTTCCGAAAGTGGGGCCGAAAGAAAGCGGTCGCTTGCAATTGGCGCAGTGGATCTGCCAGCCGACGCATCCGCTGACTGCGCGTGTGATGGCGAACCGAATCTGGGCACACCTGTTCGGGAAAGGGATCGTGAACACCGTGGACAACTTTGGCATCACAGGGGAGAAGCCGGTGCAGCCAGAGTTGCTCGATCACATCGCGATTCGCTTCGTCGAGTCTGGCTGGTCGGTAAAGAAGTTCATCCGCGCGCTGATGCTGAGCCACACCTACCGTCTGTCATCAGCCACCAATGGCGTCGCCATGGACATCGATCCTGCCAACGATCTGCACTGGCGTATGAGCCCGCGTCGCGTGGAAATGGAAGTCATGCGCGACACACTGCTTCAGTTGAGTGGCGAACTGACCACCGAACGGCCCGAAGGTATCCAGGTCACAGGCAACGGAGGCAAAGGCAACACGGGCCGCACACGAGGCAAGCTCGGTATCGACTCGCCCTACCGCACGATCTATCTGCCCGTGTTGCGCGACTTATTGCCGGAGATGCACGAGACCTGGGACTTCCCGAACCCCACACAAATCAAAGGTCAGCGCGAGGTGACGACGGTGCCCTCGCAGAGCCTATTCATGCTCAACAACGAGCTAGTAGTTAGCACAGCGCGCGCCTTGGCCGTGCGTCTGTTGGAATCAATGGCGAGCGGCGAAGAGCGCGTGCAATTGGCGTATCGTGCCTTGTTCAGTCGTGAAGCGGATGCCGATGAAGCAAAGGCCGCACTGGGCATGTTGGAAAGTTTGGAAACGCCGACCGACGAGAACGACAAAGAATCGTATCGCTGGGCGACGATGATCCAAGCGTTGCTCGGTAGCGCGGAGTTTCGATATGCTTGGTAAGGCGGAAGTGGGAAGCCGAAGGTCGAAAGTAATCAGCCATGCTAGACTTGAAGGATAGGACGAAGCAGCTTGCGCTCCGAATCATTCGGCTGGTGGATGCATTGCCACGCAAACGCAGCGCTGAGGTGATCGGTAAGCAGTTGCTTCGATCAGCGACATCTGTCGGAGCAAATTATCGAGCCGCTAGGATGGCTCGTAGCACCGCAGAGTTTCAGGCGAAGTTGGGTATTGTCGAAGAGGAAGCTGATGAATCTGTCTACTGGCTCGAGCTGATCGCTGAATCGGAATTGATGAAGCCTGCACAGGTGAGGGCACTTCTGGTCGAGGCATGTGAGATTACGGCCATCATCGTGTCATCAATCAAAACATCGAAGGCCACATCCAAGCGTATCGCAAAACCCAAAGACATCGCGCCATGAAACTTCCGACTTCCGACGTTCGACATCCGACTTTGACCCGCAGGCATCTTTTGCAGACTGGTTCATGTGGTTTTGGTTGGCTTGCCTTCTCCGCGTTGGCTGCGGAGACGAAGACGCAGTTCATCAATCCACTGGCCCCGAAGGCGCCGCATTTTCCAGCGCGGGCGAAGCGGGTGATCTTCATGTTCATGAATGGCGGGCCTAGCCACTTGGAGTCCTTCGATTGGAAGCCAGAGCTGGCCAAGGCTGGTGGGCGCTATCTGGCTCCGCAGTTCAAGTTCAACCAGCACGGGCAGAGTGGACTGTTTATCTCGGAGGCGTTCCCGAATCTGGCACAGCACGCGGATGATCTGTGCTTGCTGAACAGCGTGACCACCAAGAACCCTGGCCACCAGCAGGCAGTCATTGCGCTACACACGGGCACTGAAAACTTCGTGCGGCCTTCGGTCGGCGCTTGGGTGGCATATGGTCTGGGCACCGAGGCCAAGGATCTGCCTGCGTTCGTGACGATCGATCCGATTGGCGATCAAGGCGGCGCGAGCAATTACGGCTCTGCCTTTCTACCGGCGACTTTTCAGGGAACGCGCCTGAGCAGCAGCGGTGGTGGTGGGGTGCCGAACCTTTATAACCCGCATCTCACGACGCGTGATCAGCGGACGCAGCTCGACTTCGTCCAGAAGCTGAATCGTAGACTGCTCGACAAGCATGATGCGGGTAACCCGGAGATCGAGGGCATCATTCAGTCCTACGAGCTGGCGTTCCAGATGCAGAGTTCCGTGCCTCAGGTCTTTGATACCGATGGTGAGCCTCAGAGCGTGCTCGACATGTATGGCATCGGTGGTGGCGAGACAGATCGCTTTGGTCAGCAGTGCCTGATGGCTCGGCGGTTAGCGGAGAAGGGTGTGCGATTCATCCAGGTCACGAGCAATGGCTGGGACCATCACAACAAGATCGGCGAGACCTTCGCTGCCAGGGCGGCGAGCATCGACAAACCCATCGCGGGCTTGATCGCCGATCTCAAGCAGCGCGACATGCTGAAGGAGACGCTCATTGTCTGGGGCGGTGAGTTTGGCCGCGGTCCGCATGCAGACAATGGAGGGGGCCGTGGGCATCATGCCCGGGGCTACAGCATGTGGATGGCGGGTGGCGGTGTGAAGGGCGGCCTGCGCTATGGCTCAACTGACGAACTCGGCGATGTAGCGATTGAGAATCCGATGCCAACGCACGATCTCCACGCGACGATCCTGCATCTGCTAGGACTGAACCATGTGAAGCTGACCTATCGCTATGCGGGCCGAAACTTCCGCCTGACTGATGTCGCGGGCTCGGTGCACAAGGGCATCCTGGCATAAAAAACAGGTTGTGGTTGGCTCTCAGTCGGTGGCTAGCGCTGAAGCCCTAAACGTTGCCGAAGTATCTTCCCAACTTTGGGTCTTTCTAAGTGCTTGATTTCCAGGTGACAGGCCAGAAGTTGAACGCCCATTATTTCTGGCAATGAAGTTCGCAATCTTTGGCGATATCCACGGCAATCTCGAAGCGCTGCAAGCAGTGCTTCGGGACGCGCAGGAACAGGGATGCGGCAATTACGTATGTCTGGGCGACATCGTGGGCTATGGAGCGAACCCTGTGGAGTGCCTCCAAACGGTGCAGGCGCTGGACTGTCCGGTGGTGCGTGGCAATCACGACGAAGGTGCGGCGAATGAGTCGATGCTGGAAGATTTGAACCCGCTGGCGCAGACCGCCCTGCTGTGGACACGCGAACAGCTGAACCGTGAGCAGCGCCGTTGGCTTTCGGAATTGAAGCTGGTGCGCCAAGTGCGCGATTTCACCATTGTGCACGCCACGCTCGACTCTCCCGGTGGCTGGACGTATGTGACCAATCGCTTCGATGCGATGGCAAGCTTCAGCTATCAGTTCACACAGATGTGTTTTTACGGGCACACGCACGCCCCGCGAATCTTCGAAAAAGACGACACCGTGCGTGGTGCGCGTGGCTTGGAAACGCCAGTCGTGCGCGGCACGAAGTATTTCATCAATGTCGGGAGTGTCGGTCAGCCACGCGATGGTGATTGGCGTGCGGCGTATGCGATTTACGACATTCAGCGGCAGCACATCGCGATTCGCCGAGTGGAATACGATATTCAAACCGCGCAACAAAAGATCTTGGACGCAGGTCTGCCGCCTTTGCTGGCAGAGCGACTTGCCCTGGGACGTTAATTCTCATGGCACTACTCAATCTCAAAGAATTTGCCTCGGTTCTGATTGTGAAGCCGAGTTCGCTGGGTGACATCGTTCACACCCTGCCAGCAGTTCACGCTCTCAAAGCTGCACATCCGCACCTGAAGCTGCGCTGGGTGGCGAAGCCAGAGTGGCTGCCACTGATCGAGAGTTCGTCGGACGTGGACGAGGCGTTGTCCTTTCCTCAGAAAGAATTTCGTGGTCTGCGTGGTGCTGCAAGGGCGCTAAAATGGGGCATTCATTGGAACACAGCTCCGCGAGATGTGCCGGAGTTGGTGCTGGATTTCCAAGGCCTGCTGCGCAGCGGCATGATCTGTGCAGCGCGTGGCTCCCGGCCCATTGTTGGCTTGTCCGATGCACGGGAAGGAGCGCTCCGCTTCTATGATCAGGTGATCCCTGTCGATGCGCACGCGCACGCTGTGGATCGTTACCTTTCTTTGGTTCGTGCGCTGAATGTGCCGGTCGATGGCGTGGAGTTTCCGCTGTCGGCTGGCTTGCCAGTGGACCAAGCGCTACCCGAGGGCTTTCTGCTCTTGCACCCGCATTCACGGGGTGCTGGCAAGAGCCTGGGGGCAAATGAATTGCAGGTGATTTGCGACTGCCTGACCACTCTGCCAGTGGTCATCGTTGGCGTGTCGCCCCAGGCCCCAGTGGTGCGGGGTGCGCATGTCATCGACCTGACCAATCAGACCACCCTGCTAGAGCTCATCTGGATCATGCGCCGTGCGCGGCAGATCATCAGTGTGGACAGTGGTCCGATGCACATTGCCGCAGCGGTCAATGACAACACACTTGGCATTCATACCTGGAGCGATCCTCGCAAGGTCGGGCCTTACAACCCCAAAGCGCTGGTGTGGAAGGCGGGTCGCATCGGCCATCGCGGCGAGTTTCACGACGATGAATGCGCGCAGTCAGCGAGCTTCGGAGAAGGCGATGCGCGACGCTTGGCGAACTATTTCTTGAAGCGCCTCTAGCCCTCGCGGTTGCGCATCATGTCCGCAATCTGGGCGAAGAAAGCTCCCATGATCTGAGCTTGCTCGGAGGGAATGTCCGCCTCATGCATGGACTGGCCCATGAGGTCTAGCCAGCGGTCGCGCTCGGCTTCGCCAATGGCGAAGGGCGTGTGTCGACCGCGTAGCCGAGGATGGCCGCGCTCTTCCAGATAGGTCTGTGGGCCGCCGAGGCGATAGACGATAAAGTCGGCGAGGCGCTTCTCCGCCCCTTCCCAATCGTCGGGCGGATACATGGGGCCGATGAGGTCATCGCTGCGGACGCGTCGGTAGAATGCGGCCACCATCGCACGCAGTTTGTCCTCACCGACCTGGGAATAGAGCGCGGAGATTTCGTCCACGGTTACTTGGCAGCGGGCTGAGGCTTGGGCTTCGGTGCGGGCTTGGGGTCCAGATTGGCCTTCAGGTCTTCGTCAGTGATGACAGACTCAACGCCTGTCGCAGGCACCTCAGCTTGGGCGGTCCAGAGGATGGCGTTCAGCACCAGCTTGCGCTGATCGGCGTTGCCCCAGCCTGCATGGAAATGCCCCCCCGTGAAGCCGAAGCCACGACCGCCATCTTCACGCTGCACAGCCCAGGCCACGTGCTGCGGTTCTTTCTTCGCCACCGACTCACGCACCGCAGGATTGCCGCTATGATGACCATCGGGACGGCTCAGGGTGCTATCCGGTGCAACGGCTGACAGGATGGGGGTCACGCCTTGCAGCCCTTTGCGGAAGCGCATGTGGAAATACCACTCATCATTGGTGACGAAGGGCTTCACGCCACGGCTGATCGGGTGCTGGGGCAGTGCCTTGAAGTTGGCGTCCCAGTGCGGGTTCACGCTCCAGTTGATCTCGAACGCGCCGCCGAGCCAGTCGATGAACTCGTTGTTGCCCTTCTCGATGGTTGGCTCAACCGCGTAGTGCACGCAAACAAAGCCACAGCCGCGCTTCATCTGTTTGTCGAGCTGTTGCAGGCGGTCTCCCTGCAGGGCGGGATGCCCGCCACCACCGTCGCTGTAGATCAGAATGGTGTTGGCCTGCGCCAACTCATCATCGGCTGGCCATTCGCCATTGAGGTGATGCTTGACCTCCACGGCCTCGGCAGCGCTCTGCTCCAGGCACTTCTTGAACAGCAGCACGCCCGCATTGTGCTCGTGCGCGCCGGCCGGATGGCTGGGCTTGCCAGCAATGAGGACGATCAGTTTTTTGCTGCCTTCGGCAAAGGATAGTCCGGCGCTGAGCACCAGCGCGGTGAGGAGAAGGGTGAGTTGCTTCATGTGGAAAAGGAGAGGTGAGGGGAGCAGAAACGCGGGTGAAGGGCAAGGAGTATCAGACAAGTTCAGGGCTTGAACCCCTGCAAGTTAGGGAATATCCTCGGTCTATGAGCAAGCGAGAACTCCATGAAGCATTGCTGGAACTGCCAGAACACGAAAGGCAGGAGATGGCTTATTGGTTGCTCGACACGATCGCCGATGAACCAGTCGTCAATGACGAGGTCATGAAAGAGAGCATTCGTTCGGCTGAAGAGCGCAGCGCGGAGCTGGATTCAGGGAGAGTGAAGGCGCTGACGCATGAGGAGGTGTGGAGCAAGATCGACCACCTTTGCGCCTCATGGAAGTAGCCTACCACACGCAGGCAGAGCCGGAGTTACTCGAAAGGGTGGCCTATTACGGGGATGTTTCCCCGGCTTTGGGCTTTCAGGCCCGTGATGAATTGAAAACGGTTATTGGCCGTATCGCAGCCAATCCACGCCGCTACCACTTCATTAGCCCACGGCATAGACGAGCAAACCTGAAGCAGTTTCCGTATCACATCTCGTATGAGGAGATGTTGGACGGGAGCGCTCGGATTCTGGTGGTGCGGCATGATCAGCGACATCCTTCCTTCGGCTTGAAACGGAAGTAGCTAGCGCAAGACATCCCCCCGCGCTCTCGTTAGCCCTTCACCTCATTCATGAAATCCACGTTACGTCTCGCTTCCCTCGCTTTGCTTTGTCCGGTGCTGGCCTTTGCCAAGGACCTTAGCTTCAAGAAAATCACCATCACTCGCGATTTCTGGGGCGAGGGCGCTCATTTCTCCGACTTCGATCACGATGGGAACAACGACATCTGCTGTGGGCCCTTTGTCTGGTGGGGACCGGAGTTCAAGGTGCGCACGGCCTACAGCTCGCCCAAGCCTGATCGCGCCAAGCCCGTGACAGACGCGGAATACGGGCCGAATTACGAGGCCTTCATCAAAGGCGAACAGAAGCCTTACGACGGCGAGAAGGGCTACTCCGATTACTTCCTCAGCTACGCGCATGACTTCAATAGCGACGGGTGGTCCGACATCGTCGTCTTTTCCTGGCCGGGCGACATCACGGCTTGGTATGAAAACCCTGGCAAGCGCGATGCGGGTGCCTGGAAGCGCCACATCATCTTCGGGGTCACCGACAATGAATCCCCAGCCCTGGGGGACATGAACGGCGACGGCAAGCCCGAGCTGGTCTGCCACACCGGCGGCCGTCTCGGCTACGCTTCTCTGGACTGGAGCGATCCCACCAAAGAGGCAACCTACCGTGCGATCACCAAGCCCGACATCAAGCGCTACTTCCGCTACACCCACGGCTACGGCTTTGGCGACATCAATGGTGATGGCAAGGCCGACATCCTGGACAAGGACGGCTGGCGTGAGCAGCCCGCGCAGGTCGAGGGCGATGCCGAGTGGGTCTTCCATGCCAAGCCTTTCGCCCCTGAAGGCGCACGCGGCGGTTCGCAGATGCAGGTCTATGATGTGAATGGCGATGGCTTAAATGACGTGATCGCTGCCTGGGATGGACACGGCTATGGTTTGGCTTGGTATGAGCAGAAAAAGGATGGTTCCTTCACCCAGCACCAGCTCATGGGCAGCAAGCCAGAGGACAGCCCGCATGGCGTGAAGTTCTCCCAGCTTCATGCCACCACGATGGCTGACATCGACGGTGACGGCGTGCTGGACTTCATCACGGGTAAGCGCCGCTGGGCGCACGGCCCGAACAAGGATGAAGAACCCGGTGCGGCCCCCGTTCTCTACTGGTTCCAGATCAAGCGGGATGGCAAAGGCGGTGCCGACTTCATTCCCCACCAGATCGACGATGACTCAGGCGTGGGCACACAAGTCAGCGCTGGCGACGTGAACAAGGACGGCAAGCAAGACGTGATGGTCGGCAACAAGAGTGGCGTGTTTGTGTTCTTGCAGGAGTAGCCAGCTGACAGGCTTTGGCTTCGTGGGATAAATAAGCCTGCGGGGATCGTTATGTTGTTTTGCCCTCTCGGCGGCCTTCAAGCAAGGCCGCTTGGCGGTGCTCTCCCGCCCTCGATCCATCCTTGCCGAAGCCCATGAAATTAAGCCCTCCAGCCCTGTCCTGCCTCCATGTCGTCACGGTGCTCGCCATTGCCTCGACCGTCGTCTTTGCCGCGCCGAAAAAGGAGGAAGTGATCGATCCGAACGCGCCGGTCAGTTTCTACAAGCAGATTCGCCCGATCTTCCAGGCCCAGTGCCAGGGTTGTCATCAACCAGCGAAAGCCAAGGGTGACTATATCATGACGGACTTCAGCGCGATGCTGAAGGGCGGCGAGGAAGGCGTGGCAGTAGAGGCGGGCAAGCCGGATGTTTCCAACTTGCTGAAGCTCATCACGCCCGTGAATGGCAAGGCCGAGATGCCGCAGAAAGCGGACCCGCTGCACGATACCCAGGTCGCACTGGTGAAGCGCTGGATCGCGGAAGGTGCAAAGGACGACACGCCCGCTTCGGCGAAGCAAGAGTTCAGCATGGAGAAGCCGCCCGTGTATGTGACGGCACCGCTCATCACCAGCCTGGACTACTCGCCGGATGGTTCCTTGATCGCCGTCGCGGGTTATCATGAGGCGCTGATTCACAAGGCGGATGGCAGCGGCATTGTCGCACGCCTGGTCGGCTTGTCAGAGCGCATCAACAAGGTCGCCTTCTCACCCGATGGCAAGAAGCTCGCCGTTGCTGGTGGCAGCCCCGCACGCATGGGCGAGCTGCAAGTCTGGGACCTTGCGAAGCAGAAGCTGGACATGTCGGTTTCGACCACCTTCGACACGCTGTCAGGTGCTAGCTGGTCACCGGATGGCAAGATGATTGCCTTCGGTTGTGCGGACAACACGATGCGTGTGGTCGATGCCACGAACGGCAAGGAAGTGATGGTGAGCAATAGCCACAGCGATTGGGTGCTCGACACGGTCTGGACCACGAAAGGGGACAAGCTCGTCTCCTGCGGACGCGACATGGCGGTGAAGCTTACGGAGGTTGCCACGCAGCGCTTCATTGACAACATGACATCCATCACACCCGGCGCGCTGAAGGGCGGTGTGCATGTGCTGGCAAGGCATCCGCTGCGCGATGAAATCTTGATCGGTGGTGCGGATGGTATTCCCCAGATCTACCGCACGGACCGCATCACCAAGCGCGTCATCGGTGACAACGCGAACCTCATTCGTAAATTCCCTGCGATGCAGGGCCGCATCTTCGGGGTGGACTTCGCACCAGATGGCAAGCGCATCGTGGCCGCCTCCAGCCATGAATTCTCCGGCACGGTCAATATTTACAGCGCTGACTACGACAGCACGATGCCGCCCGAGGTGAAGAAGCTCGTCGAGACCGTGAATGGCAAAGGACCGGAACTGGACGCCTGGGTGAGCAAGGATGTGAAGCTGCTCAGCACGGTCGAGATTCCTAGCAGCGGCGTGTTCGCCGTCAGCTTCAGTCCCGATGGCAAGACGGTGGCCGCAGGTGCTTCGGATGGTCAGGTGCGGATCATTGATGCAGCGACAGGCAAGGTCACGAAGCAGTTCGTCAGTGTGCCCCTGAGTAAGAAGGAAGACCTCGCCGCCAGCGATGTGATCGTGGATGATACCGTGCGAATCGAAGCCAAGAAGGACAACTTCCTGGAGGATCTGCACCAGGGGGCGCAGGTCGCCTCGCTAGACGTGCAGCCATCAAGTGTGAAGATCGGCAAGGCCACGGAGTATTCGCAGCTCATGATCACGGCGAAGATGACCGACGGCACGACCGCCGATGTCACCCGCATGGCGAATCTGACGTTGACTGGGGAAGTCGCCATCATGGATAAGCGCGGCTTGGTGCGCCCGAACAAAGATGGCAAGGCCCAGGTGGAGATCGCCTTCCAAGGCAAGAGCGCCACGGTGCCCGTCGAGGTCGGCGGCATGAACGCGGTCTTCCATCCCGATTACGTGCGTGATGTGATGCCCATCTTGTCCAAGCTCGGTTGCAATCAAGGCACCTGCCATGGCAGCAAGGACGGCAAAAATGGCTTCAAGCTGAGTTTGCGTGGCTATGATCCTATCTATGACGTGCTCGCTTTCACCGACGAACTCAGCTCGCGTCGCGCGAATGTGGCGTCGCCCGAGCACTCGCTGCTGTTGTTGAAAGCCAGCGGTGCCGTGCCGCACGAAGGCGGTCAGCTCAGCGTGCCAGGAGAACTTTATTACGAGACGTTGAAGGCGTGGATTCGCAATGGCGCGAAGCTGGACATGAAGACGCCGCGCGTGACCCGCATTGAGGTCTTCCCCAAGAACCCGGTGATCCAAAAGATCGGCTCGCGTCAGCAGATGCGCATCCTGGCCACGTATGCCGATGGCTACACGCGTGATGTGACGGCGGAAGCCTTCATCGAGAGCGGCAACACCGAAGTCGTCGAGGCCGACAAGAAGGGCCTCTGCACCACCGTTCGCCGTGGCGAGGCCCCGGTGCTGGCTCGTTTTGAAGGTGCCTACGCTGCGACCACCATCACAGTCATGGGCGACCGCACGGGCTTTGCTTGGAAGGAGCCGGCGAAGTTCAACAAGATCGACGACCTCGTCGCCCAGAAGTGGCAACGCATGAAGATCGAGCCTTCGGGCATGTGCACAGATGCGGACTTCATTCGCCGCCTGCATCTGGACCTGACGGGCCTGCCGCCAAGCTCTGAAGAAGTGCGTGCCTTCATGGCCGACACGCGCGAGCAGCGGGTGAAGCGGAATGAGCTGATCGACAAGCTGATCGGCAATGATGCCTTCGTCGATCACTGGGCAAACAAATGGGCCGATATGCTCCAGGTGAATAGCAAGTTCCTCGGCGTGGAAGGTGCGACCACGTTGCGCACCTGGATTCGCGATCAGGTGAAGACCAACACGCCTTATGACCGCTTTGCTTATCGCATCATGACCGCCACAGGATCGAACAAGGAGAACCCGGCGTCGAGCTACTTTAAGGTGCTGCGTGATCCGGTCGAGATCATGGAGAATACCACGCATCTGTGGTTGGCCACGCGCTTCAATTGCAACAAGTGCCATGACCATCCCTTCGAGCGCTGGACCCAGGATCAGTATTATCAAACGGCGGCATTCTTTGCGCAGACGGAGCTCAAGGCCGACCCGAAAGCGGCGGGACAAACCATCGGCGGCACTGCGGTTGAGGGAGCCAAGCCTTTATATGAAATCGTGGCTGACAAGAAGGACGGCGATGTGCTGCATGATCGCACTAAGCAAGTGACGCCTCCGGTCTTCCCGTATGACACGCAATTGGCGTCACTCACGAGCACCAGCCGCCGCGAGAACTTCGCTGCATGGCTGACCTCCGCTGACAACGACTACTTCGCCATGAGCTATGCGAATCGCATCTGGGGATATCTCACGGGAACGGGAGTGATTGAGCCGCTGGATGACATTCGCGCAGGCAACCCCGCATCGAATCCCGAACTGCTTCAGCACCTGACCAATGAGTTCGTGCAGAGCGGGTTCAATGTGCGCCACCTCATGCGCATCATCTGCCAGAGTCGCACTTATCAACTGAGCCTCGACACCAACAAATGGAACGAGGACGACACGATCAACTACAGCCACGCCAAGGCGCGCCGTCTGCCTGCGGAAGTGCTTTTTGATGCGGTTCACGCGGTCACCGGTTCCGCGCCGAACATCCCCGGCGTGCCCGCAGGCACACGTGCGGCACAACTTGCCGATGCGCAGATCAAACTGCCCGATGGCTTCCTGGGCAACTTCGGGCGCCCGGTTCGCGAGAGCGTCTGCGAATGTGAACGCAGTAACGATGTGAACCTCGGCCCCGTGATGGCGCTGATGTCAGGTCCGACGGTTGGCGATGCGATCAGCAGTCCGACCAATGCCATCGCCAAGCTCACGAACGAGATCAAAGACGACCGCAAGCTGATCGACGAGATTTTCGTGCGTATCATCAACCGTCCTGCGACGGCGAAGGAAATCGATGCTGCCTTGGCTTCCATGAATGGCATGGACGCCGAGGACAAAGCGCTGACCGCTGAGTGGCAGGCCAAGGAAGCCGAGCAAAAATCCGTCATTACCAAGGCCGAAGCCGATCGAGTGGCGACCATCGCTGCGACCAAGGCCGAACTCGATAGCTACAAGGCCAAGATTGCGCCTGAGGAGAAGAAGAAGAAAGACGCGCGTGCTGCTGCGATTCAGAAAGCTGAGGCGACGGTCAAGGCCGTGGCCGATGCAGCGCCACCCTTCCAAGCGACGTGGGAAGAGCGCGTGGACCTGAGCACCGAGTGGGTGCCGCTAGAGGTCACGGTGGGCAAGTTCAACGGCGTCGAGAAGCTGGAGAAGCAGCCCGATGGCTCGGTCTTGGCCACGCCGTATGCGGATGGACGCGAGGTCCCTGGCAACTACATCTTCAGTGCGAAGACGAAGCTGGAAGGCATCACTGCCTTCAAGCTGGAGGCGCTGCCCGATGATCGCCTGCCAAACAACGGCCCTGGCCTTGCCCCGGATGGCAACTTCGTGTTGACCCAGTTCGCCGTGCAGGCGAGTCCTGCCACGGTGAAGAAGGTAGCTAGGCGTGCAGGGGCGGTGACTTTGGTTCGTCCACGTGCCGACTTCCTGCAGACGAACTTCGACATCAATCAAGCGCTCAAAGCAGGCAATCGTGATCGCGGCTGGGCCGTGTCGCCCGACACCGGGTATCGCCACGAGGCGATCTTTGAAGCCAGTGAGCCCGTCGGTTTCGAGGGCGGCACCACGCTGAGCTTGACGCTCGGCCAGGCCTTCCAGAACGGGAAGTATAACCTCGGCAAATTCCGCCTGTATGTCACCACCAGCCCTGTCGTCCGCTTCGGTGTCTCCAAGGCGATTGCAGATGCTGTGAAGACGCCAGCGGCCAAACGCAGCAAGGAACAGGTGGCCATGTTGAACACCCACTTCCTCTTTCAGTATCGCGACTACCAGACCAACAAACGGCTGCTCGCGGTCGCGAAAAGACCGCTGCCCGTGGACCCGATGCTGGTGCAATTGGATGCCAAGCATGTGAACGCGCAGAAGCCCATCACCTTCGATCCGAAGCTGCTGCAACTGCGCCGTGATGCGAACCTGAGTCAGAAGCAACTCGGCACTCAACGCCTGACAGCTGCGCAGGACTTGGCTTGGGCGCTGATCAATTCACCCGCGTTCCTATTCAATCATTAGTGATTGAGCTGGGGTGCCCCCGCCTTTCCCACTCATCCTTGACCTTCGACTTCACATATTCCTTGGGCAGCGTCGTGATCCCGGCTTCGACTTTGGCGGAGAGCTTTTTCACAATGTCGTGGTGTTTGTCTGCGAGGTTGTCGGACTCGGCTGGATCGGCGGTGAGGTCGTAGAGTTCGAGTTTGCTGTCTTTTCTGCGGGTGGGGAAGCGGAGCTTCCGCTGACCATCACGGATGAGCGCCTCGCTGCCAGTAGAGTTGGTTTTCCAGAGCAGTTGCTTGCTGCGGACGTGGGGCGGTTTTCCGAGCCATGCGGCGGAAGCGTCTTCGCCATTGAAGTCAGCGCCATCAATCTTCACTCCGGTGAGGGAGCAGAGGGTGGGCAGGAAATCAGTGCCACTTAACACGGACTGCTGGTCCACCCAGCCTGCGGGCGTGACTCCGGGCCAGCGCACGATCCAGTGGCAGCGCACACCGCCTTCCCAGTGCGTGTGGGGCAGCAGGTGGCACCGGTGGCGTAGTATTGAGTGAAGCGTGTGCCGTCCGCCGCGAATGGGTCAATCTGGGGCGTGCGTGAGTAGGGATGTCCGCAGCAATGCAGATCGCTGCCGCCGAGATCATCCGCGACGAGGGAGACGATGTTGGGCTTTGGCTGAGCGACGAGCGCAGAGCAAAGGCTGAGGAGGAGGTTTGGCGTGTCGTATCCGTCAAACCAAGTCCCATCGTGCCGCACTTGAACCGCAAGCGCCACCTGCGGCGCGTGGCAATGAGCAGCTTCGCACCACCGGGCAAGAGCACTTCGAGCACCTGATGGCCCGGCGGTGCTTCGGGTGCCAGAGCACTGGCGGGCTTGGCCACCACTGCCTCCATCCACCGCAGCGGCTTGGCACTGCCCAATGCCTTGGGCGCCGCCTGGGCATACACACCGCGCGCGTGTCGCCGGGCCTGCGTCCGACAAGCAAAGGTGTGGTAGTTGACGCCCGCAGCACGCGCCAACTGCGTGCCCCTCAATCTGCTGTGCTCAAACGCATCCAGCAACTCCTCGCGCTGCTCGCGCGTGACCGTGACGCTTCAAAATCGCCGAGGCTGGGGCTGGCTAAGCGCCATGCATAGGAGCCGTAGTTTATAGCTACGGCTCTTCTGCATGACGACTTCTTTTAAGGGCTAGGTTTGACGGATACAACCGAACCGCGAAATGAAGCACCCAAAGACCAGCAAGTCCTCAAGAAGCCCACGGTTAGAAGGCAAGTCATGCTTCAATAGGCAGAGCAAGTCACACAAAAACGCTACTTTTTGGCTACCCGAAGCCACGTGAAAAAACACCCCCTATTCAGAGGTGACCATAAGTCAAAAATTTACTCAGTGTCGTCCTCCACTCCCTGGCGAACTGCTTCAGCGTCATCCCGAGCCCAAGGCGTTCTGCGCCGTGACAGGGAGCGTGGGATTGGCTTTGCCACGCTCGATCTTCCCGAGGTGTTCCCGGCTGACGCCACTTTCACGAGCGAGGCCGTATTTGCTCAGGCCAGAATGCTCCCGGAGTTCCTGAAGCCGACGCTGCAGCCGCTCGCGGATGCGCTGGGCGTCGTGGTAGTCATTCGAGTGCATGATTCTCCATGAAATTGAATGGTTGAGCTACTTCCCGCCTGCCAGCACGAGCAGCCCGCCGATGATCAGCGTGGCCCCCACGGCCATGCGCCAAGTAAAAGGCTCACCCAATAAAAGCACAGACAGAACTAGGGTGACAAGGATGCTGCCTTTATCCACCAGCGACACATACGACACGGTGCCCTTGTGCATGGCGCGGTAGTAGCACACCCATGAGAGTGTGGTGGTGAGGCCGGAAAGCGCCAGCAGGCCGATGGGCCGCCAGCCAGCCGTGCTCAGGGCCGCGGCGGCTTTGCCAGTGCCGGTCCAGAGGAAGGTGTTGAGCATGACGAAGCTGAACACGAACAAGGTGCGAACGGCGAGGCCAAGATCGGCACCTAGGGTTTTGAGTCCGGCCTTGGCGACGACAGAGGTCAACCCCGCGAAGAGCGCCGCACCGAAGGCATAGAGTTTCCAGCGTTCCATAGCCCGGCAGATTTTAGGCTGTTTTGCGGCCTCCAAACCGCGCATACAGCGCCGGGAGCAGAAACAGATTGAGCACCGTGCTCGTCGAGAGTCCGCCGAGAATGACGAGGGCCATGGGGCGTTCGATTTCGTTACCGGGGACATCACCTTTCAAAACGAGGGGAAGCAGAGCGAGCGCGGCGGTGGCGGCGGTCATCAGGATGGGGATGAGGCGCTCCTCGCTGCCGCGCAGGATGAGAGCGAGGCCGAAGGGTTGGGCTTCTTCAGTTTGCAGATGGCGGTAGTGGCTGACGAGAAGGATGCCGTTGCGCGCGGCGATGCCGAGCACGGTGGCAAAGCCGACAAGCGAACCGAGCGAGAGCACGCCGCCGCCTAGCCACGCGGCCATGACGCCACCGATGAGGGCAAAGGGCAAGGTGAGCGCAATGAGCAGGGTAAGGCGCAAGCTTTGGAAATCGGCGAGCAGCAAAGCAAGGATGCCAGCAAGACTGGCAAGCGAGAGCCACAGGAGGCGGCTCTGCGCCGACTGACGCTCAGCCCATTCGCCGAGGATTTCGGGATGGTAGCCGCGAGCGAAGGTGAGCTTGCCGAGGCGCTGCTCGATCTCGCGCACTACATCACCGAGCGCCTGGCCGGTGGCTACGTTGCAGGTGACGTCGATGCGGCGGGAGGCACCTTCGCGTTTGATAGCATTCGGCGTGGGCACGATGGCGAGATCGGCCACATCGGCGAGGCGCACATGGCCGCCTGCGGGTGTTTCGATCAAAAGCTCGCGCAGCGTGGTGTAGTCGGCCCGGGCGGATGGCACGCTCCAGACAGTGACATCATGGACGCGCTGTTCTTGATGAACTTCGCCGACTTTTCGCCCGCTGACGAGCGTGGTGACGGCCTGGCGGACCTGCCCGGCGGTGAGCCCGTGCAACGCGGCGTTATCAGGCCGGAGTTTGACGGTGATCTGCGGGACGAGCACCTGCGGCTCGACTTTCAAGGCGCTGACGCCGGGCACGTCCTTGAGTGCTTCACCGACTTCGGCGGCATGGGCACGGAGTTGATCAAGTTCCGGGCCGAAGATGCGCACGACGACGCTGGCGCTGGCTCCGGTGAGCACTTCCTTGATGCGCTCGCGCAGGAAGGTGAGCAGGTCGCGAGTGAGGCCGGGGTAGCCATCGACGACGGCCTGAACCTTGTGAATCGTCTCGTCGTAGGGCGCGGCGGGATCGAGGCTGATCCACAGCTCAGTGAAATCAGGGCCGACGACTTCATCCGCCACCTCGGCACGGCCGATGTGCGCGCCTTGATTGCGCACGCCGGGCACTTTCATGAGATCGGTGGCAGCGGCGATGGTGATGCGCTTGCTGGCCTCGACGCTCGTGTTTGGCTTTTCGAGCCAGTGCATCAGGAAGTCTCGTTCTTTGAAGCTAGGGAGAAACTCTTCTTTGAGCTGTGTGTGCCAGACCCAACCGGTGCCGGTGAAGGCGGCAATCAAAATCAACATAGCAAGCCACGGACTGCGGGCGAACAAGGGAAGGATGCCGCGATAGATGGCCTTCATGCCGCGTGAGAGCAGCGCGTCCCGATGAGTGCCGGGCTTCACCTTGAGCAGCATCAAACTCAGCGCGGGCGTGAGCGTGAGCGCCACGGCGAGCGAGGCGGTGATGGCGAGGATGTAGGAAAGTGCGAGCGGCTGGAAGAAAGTGCCTGCGAGTCCCGGTAGGAAAAACACGGGCACAAAGACGAGCACGATGATGACGCTGGCATAGACGACGGCGCTGCGGACCTCCAGTGAGGCATCGAGCACGACTTTGAGCTTCGGCAGCGGATTGGCGAGCAACGCGTTCTGCCTCATGCGGCGCAAAATGTTTTCCACATCAATGATGGCATCATCCACGACTTCGCCGAGGGCGATGATGAGGCCCGCGAGGATCATGGTGTTGATCGTTTCACCGCGCCAGCGCAGCAACAGCAGGGCAATGGCGAGCGAGAGCGGGATGGCGGTGATGCTGATGATGGTGGTGCGCCAGTCGCCGAGAAACAAGGCGAGCACGACAACGACGAGCAGGCAGCCAAGCCACAGCGCCCCGGTGAGATGATCAATCGAGAGCTGAATGAAAGTAGCGGGCCGGAAGATGGTGCTGTCGATGGTGACGCCGGGCAGCGCCGGCTGCATGTCCTCCAGAACCTTTTCGACGCCGATGGTGACATCCAGCGTATTGCCCCACGGCTGCTTCTCGACGATGAGCAGGATGCCATCGCCATCATTGATGACGGCATCGCCGATAAGCGGCGGATTGCCGATCTTGACTTCCGCCACATCGCCGAGGCGGATGGGAGCGCCGTTGCGGAACTCGACCACGGTGTGGGCGAGATCGTCGGCGGTGGTGATGAGGGAGAGTTGGTTGACGGGCAGGCGGAGATTCGGCGTGTCAATAAAGCCGCCCGCGCTGATGACAGCGGCATCGCCTGCGGCCTTCGTGATGGCATCCAGCGTGACACCGGCAGCGCGGAGTTTCTGTGGATCGACGAGCACTTGAAACTGTCTGTCCCGCTGGCCCCAGATGGCCACGTTTGCCACGCCGGGAACGGACATGAGGCGCGGGCGCATGGTCCACACGGCCAGCTCGCTCAGCGCCATTTGGTCGAGCGTCTTGGAAGTGAGGCCCACCTTCAACACACGGCTCAGGGATGAATAGGGAGCCATGAGCACAGGCGGCTTCACCACGGCGGGTAGGCGGTTTTGTGCGAGATTTAAGCGCTCTTGAACAAGCTGGCGTGCTTTGAGAATGTCGGTGCCCGTGTTGAAGATCATCACCACGGACGAAAGGCCGAGCACGGACTTCGAGCGGATGGTTTTGAGAAAGGGCAGGCCGTTGAGCGAGTTTTCCAACGGCACAGTGACGAGGGAGTCAACCTCCTCGGTGGAAAGGCCGGGAGCTTCCGTCTGCACCTCGACGAGCGGCGGCGCGAACTCGGGGAAGACATCCAGCGGCGCGTTCTTCGTGGCGTCAATGCCGACAAAGAGAAGCGCCAGCGCGGCTGCCACGACTAGCACGCGCATCTTCAGCGCCCAGGAGACAATGGAGTTCAGCATGGGGGGAAAAGAGGCTGGAAAATGAGGGCTTGGGTGGTAGGCTCAACCATCATGACATCCACGCTGCCACAACCTGTGCCGAAGAATCTGCGCGAGCAGATGCTTGATAAACTGAAGAACATGCCAGAGCCATATCTGGTTGTTTTGTATGAAGCGTTTCTCCACGCGGAAGCCGTTAGCCTGTTGGATGAGATGTCCCGCGATGCCGAGCGGGAGCAAGCAGAAGGCAAGTGGGATAACCTGCCGGACCTTATCAAGGAGGTCCGAGAAAGGATCAGGGCTTCGCGACGTGCACCATGACGGTTTGCATCGACACAAATGTGCTGCTTCAAGCTCGCTCGAAGTCGAACCCACGCCACCCGATCTTGAGGGCGTGTGCCCTCGGGCAAATCAAGTGGGCAGTCACCACAAGCATTCTCGCTGAATACAGGGAGGTCGTCAGCCAGCTTTCCGGTTTCCGCGGATGGATGACCGTGGTTCGCTACCTGGAGGTGGTTGATGCCTTGGGCAACCTGCTGTTGGGAGCTCCAACGTTTCAGTTTCAAGTGATCAATAACGACCCTGATGACAACAAGTTCACAGACTGCGCGATCACGGTGCATGCCGACTACGTCATCACGGAAGACCAACACTTCGCTCCGCTGGCGAACGCGGGCTACAAGCCGCAGCCGATCACGCCAGAGGCGTTCATTGAGCGGTATCGTGGGGTGTATGTATGAGAGCGTGATCATTTTCCAGTCATGAACTCCGTGCCGAACAGCTCGGCGGAACCATCGGTGACGATCTGCGTGCCTGCGGCTGGGCCGCTGGAGAGCACGGCATTCGCACCTGAGAGCCGCGCGACCTGGATGCGTTTGCGCGTGTAGCTGTGCTCGCCGGTTTTTGCATACACCCACTGGCCGCCGTGGATGTCATGCAGCACGGCGTTGAAGGGAATGACGAGCGATTCCTGTTTGCTGTCGGCGGCGGGAATCTCGACAGCGGCGCGTTCACCAGCCCGCAAGGGTGTGTCGGCGGGCAGTTCGTAATACCAATCAATCGTGTTGGTCAGCGCGTTCGCCGTGGGAGGTCCGGTGACAGGCTTGGCGCTCTGCGCTTTAGACGTGGACACGAGAGAGCGGATGCTGGCGGGGGCTTTGTCATCCAGCAGCGAGGCCTCGCCACTGTAAATGGCGACCCGCACCCAGGCACGTTTGGCTCCGCCCTGCCCGACGGGCGATCCCAGCAGATCACGCTGGGCTTTGGCGGTGGTCATCGCGGCTTCGGCGAGCTGAAGCGTGGCCTTCGCCTCATCCACTCCTCGCACGCTGCCCGCTTCAGCGCTGAGCATTTTTTGCGCACGCTCCACGGCTATCTTGGCGGCGTCGATCTGCACCTGCGCCTGCAAAATACGACCATCAGCGGCGGCTTGCAGGTCGGCGAGGCGCAGCACTTCATCCAAAGTGCCGCCGAGCACGGGCGCGACAGGTTTTCCCTCCGCCGCGAGCGGTGTGACGACCTCGCCGGAAAAAAGGCGCACAGCGGGCATGGTGCGTTTTTGGACTGCGATGGTTTTGAGCCGCAACGCCTGCTCAGCCGCCGGCTTGAGCGTAAGAATGACGAGGTCGCCCTCTTTCGTGATCGTGGCAGGCGCGGAGCCACCAGCATCAGCAGCCTGGAGACGAAGGGCGAGGAGCGTGAGAAGGAGGAGTCGTTTCATAAATCAACGGAGAGGGGATTGCATGGCATCTTCCAGCGCACCGGCGGCAGTTTGGGCTTCGAGGTTGGCGGCCATGAGCGCGACTTTCGCAGCGCTGGCCTCGATCTGACGGCGGGTGAGTTCGAGTGCGGAAACATTGCCTGCCTCGACCATTTTCTTCGTGGTGCCGGCTGCGGCATCCGCTTCTTGGGCGAGCTGCGCGGCGGTGGTGGCCTTGGCACGCGAGGCTTGGTAAGCGGCGAGCGCGATGTCGAGTTCACCCTGGATGGTCGCCTGCTGCGCGAGGAAACGTTTCTCCGCCGTGGTGCGCCGGGCTTCGGCTTCCGCAATGGGGCCCCGATTTCGATTCAAGGGCAACTGCACGTTCAAACCGAGCTGCCAGCGGTTCTGGCCGGAGTTGTAGTCGTAGCCGGGCATCACGTTCATGTCGGGATACTGCCGGGCGAGTTCGAGTTTCAGCGCCGCTTCCGCTGCCGCATAGTCGGACAGCAAAGCCATCAGATCTGCTCGGCGGGTGAGCGCGAGCCTGCGGCTGTTTCCGGACTCGGGGAGGCGATGAAAGGCGGAGAAATCCAGCTTCACCGATTGGATCGCATTCAAAGGCAGGCCGACCGCCGCTGCCAGCCGTGCCTCGCCGGTGGCAGCAATGCGCCGCGCATCCTGCAAGGCCAGCCGCGTGCGATTCTGCATGAGACGAGCTTGCGTGAGTTCAAAGGGCGACACATCCCCCGCCTCCATCTGCGCGGTGAGTTTCTTGATGGCCTCGTCATGCAGCGTCTGCTCGGTTTCCAGCAGACGGATGTTTTCGCGTGCGCCATGCAACTCCAGCATCGCGGCCCTTACGCGAGAACGTGCCGCCCAAGCGCGAGCGGACACACGCCACCGAGCCGCCTCGGCAGCAGCGAGTGCCTGCTCCGTGCGCTTCGATTTCTTGCCTGCCGTCTCGATGGGAATGGACGGGCTAAAGCCCAGAAACTAAGGTGTGATCGGATTTGCGCAAAAACTGGCATATTGAGGTGAAAAGCTCAGAACCGGGTTGGGCCGCATCTGTGCCGTCTTGATTCCCGCCGCCACTTCATCGGCCTCCGCCCGTGCCAAAGCCACATCGGGATGGAAATACGCCGCCGCCAGCGACAGGCGATCCACTGACCACGAGCCGCCTGCCGCCTTGTTCTCGGCCAGGAAGCTCTTCAAACCCGGATCACTCAGCGAACGACCTGAGAAGTCCGCGCGGCTGCTTTCGGCGGCCAGCGGACGTGCTTTGAACTGCACGCAGGCAGGCAGAGCCAGGGTGAAGAGAGGCAGAAGCAGGAATGACAGTCTCATGGAGTGGGTGTTAAACGACCACTCAAGAGAAGCATCTCCGACAAACCAATAGCGGAACGGATTATGACAGCTTTTTCATCTTTGAGAAGGCAGCGTGACAACCACCTGCGTCCGACCCTCTGGCAATACGCTGTAGCTAATGACACCCTGATGCGCCTCGACGATGGATTTGGCGATGCTGAGGCCGAGGCCGCTGCCTTCGGTGGCGCTGTTGTGTGCGAGGTCGCCCCGGAAGAAGCGCTCGAACACACGGCTGCGAAGTTCCGCTGGCAGCGCCATGCCTGTGTTGGTGAGGGTGAACACCGCATCGTCGTTTTGGCGAACCAACGTCATCTCGATGCTGCCGCCGCGTTCGTTGTATTTCACCGCGTTGTCCGCAAGGTTCAGCAAAAGCTGCCGGAGCCGCATTTTATCGCCAGAAACGGACAACGGCTGACACTCGCCGAGCGTGACAGAAATCTCCGCACCGGAGGCAAGAATGATCGTTTCCTCGGCCAGATCGCGCACGAGTATATCCAGCGCCACGGATTCACGAGCGCTCGGCAGGAGTCCGGCGTCCGCACGGGCCAGGAAGGAAAGCTGCCCGACGATGGAGGAGAGCCGCTGCACCTCCTCCAGCAAGGACGCCGCCCGCTCCCGGTCCACCTCAGCCGCCTGCTCATTTGTCGCCATCTGCTCCAGGGCTCCATAGATGACGGTGAGCGGCGTTTTCAGTTCGTGCGAGGCATTGAGCGTGAACTCCCGCGCCTGGGTAAAGGAAAGCCCGAGGCGCTCCTTCATGCGGTTGAAGACAGCGGTCATGCGATCCAACTCATCGCCATTGCCGCTGCGTGGCACGGGGTTGGAGAGATTGGAGACGTCCGTCTTTTCCAGCGCTTCTGTGAGTTCTTCGATAGGTCGCAAAGCGCGGTGCATGAGCAGCCCACCGCCGAGGATTCCGAGCAGGATGGCTGCCAGACCGCCATAAAGAATGATCTCCAACGTCTCCTCTAAAGGATCATGCTTCAAAGCTGCCTCCGCGCCGCCATGCAGTGCTTCATCTCGCTGCTCATTGAACTCAAACCAGCTCCAGAAGCCCACGATTACCAGCGAAAGGCTGAGCGTAATGGAGTAATACAAAAGGATGCGTCGGCGCAGAGTCATGATGGGAGTCGCAGCGTGTAGCCAAGGCCGCGCACAGTTTGAATGAGGGCTAGTGGGAAGTCGCGGTCGATCTTGTCCCGCAAGCGGCGGACATACACGTCCACGAGATTCGTCCCCGGATCAAAATCATACTCCCACACTGCGCTTATGATGTCGCGCCTGCTCACCACGCTTCCCTCGGCGCGTAGCAGGCACTCCAGCAGCAAACTCTCGCGTGCAGAAAGTTCGATACGTTTGCCTCCTCGCCTCGCCTCGTCTCGCGCGAGGCCTGATCCAAGGTGAGATCCGCCATCATGAGCACGGCTGGCTTCTGCTGGTTGTTCCGTCGGAGCAGCGAGCGCAGCCGCGCCATCAGCTCAGACATGGCGAAAGGCTTCGGCAAATAATCATCCGCTCCCGCATCCAGCCCCTCGACGCGCTGCTCTACCTCGCCGCGAGCTGAGAGCATGATAACCGGCGTGGTGTCACCCCTTACACGCAGTTGCCTAACCAAGCTGAGGCCGTCGAGCTTTGGCAGCATGATGTCAACGAGCAGCGCATCAAACCCGCCACCAATCGCCGCCTTTAGCCCTGCCTCACCATCCTGTGCGCATGTCACCTGCCCTCCCTCCTTAATCAGCGTGGCACTGAGCAGAGCGGCAGTTTTGCGTTCATCTTCGACAATCAGGAGGCGCATGGCTTTTCATTACTACCTTGAGGATGATTCAGCACAAGCATCGGGGGTTCTACAACTCCGCCTTGGCCGCGCACACGCGCGTCCACCGCGTGGTGTGAAACGGGGCTGCGTGGAACTTGGGTCGCGGGGTGGAGGTCATCGTCGTGGGCTATGCTGTCACAGGTCCATGACGTTTTGGAAGGGACAGGTGACAGAGTAACTGACTGGCCTCAGAAGAAGGTTCCGGGGGGCGTTGATCTCAGCTCAAGCGCGGTTGGTCATTAACGGCTCCTCCCGCGTGCGAGGTCCGCTTTCAGCGCGACGAAGAGTTTTTCCGCCTTGCCCGGCTCCTGCGAGAAGAGATTCGTGACCTCGCTGGGATCGGTGCGGAGGTTGTAGAGCTGGAATTTGCTATTCGGGCCTTTGCCGGTGGTCTCGACGAGGTGGTCCGGGGTGAGGGTGCCGTCCTGAGCGACATAGACGCCTGAGGGCAGGATGAGTTTCCAATCGCCCTCGCGGATGGCGAGCGTGTAGGAGCCGTAGTTCACATGCACCATGCCGTGGCGAATGGGCTTCGCGGGCTTCTCGCCGAGCAGCAGCGGGGAGATGTCGAAACTGTCCTCACCGGCATCGCTCGGGAGCTTTTCGCCGATCAAGGAAGCGACCGTGGCGAGCATGTCGGCGAAGCAAATCAGTTCACCGCACGAACTGCCCAACTGGATCTTGCCCGGCCAACTCGCGATGAAGGGCATGTGGTGTCCGGCTTCGGTGAGGGCACCTTTCATGCCGTTCCATGGACCAGCGGCGCGGTGACCGAACTTCTCGATGTCCTGTGCATACCAGACCGGGCCGTTGTCGCTGGAGAAAAAGACGAGCGTGTTGTCCTTCAGCTTCAGCTTCTCCAAGGTCGCCATCACCTGGCCGATCATGGCGTCCACGTTCATCACATAGTCGCCGTATTGACCCGCGCTGCTCTTGCCCGCGAACTCGCCCGCCGTCGCCCATGGCGCATGAGGCGCGGGGATGGCGTAGTAGAGAAAGAATGGAGTGCTGGTCTTGGTGGGTGGTTCTGGGTTCTGGGTTTGCTTTTCGAGCCACGCATCCGCCTTGCTGGCGAGGGTCGAAAGGTAGCCATCGAACTTCCAATCCGGTGCGGCCAAGCCCTTGCGCCAATGCGCTCCCTGCGTCTGCGGATTCGTCACGTCTTCGCCAGGATGATCCTCGATGGTCTCGGTCGGCGGGACGACGAAGCGTTTGTTTTCGATCCACGCATAAGGCGCTTGCTCCGGCGCATCGAAGCCGAAGTAATAATCAAAGCCAAAGTCCAGCGGCGTCATTTTCAGCGTGCCATCCGCCTCGGCCTTCGTGGACATGCCCTGATGCCACTTGCCCACGCAAGCCGTCGCATAATTCTGTCGCTTCATCAGCGTCGCGAGATTCAGCCGACCCGGCTCATGCTGAAGCTGAGGCTGCGGAAAGTGCTTCTTTTCCAGGGCGCTCAAGTCGCCCTTCTTCGTCCGCTTTGCTGAAGCCGCGTTCCAATTGCGATACGGCATCCGCCCGCTGAGCAAGCTATACCGGCTCGGCACGCAGATGGATCCTCCCGCATGAGCGTCGGTGAAACGCATCCCTTCCGCAGCCAGCCTGTCGATGTGGGGCGTCGCGATCTTCGATTCGGGATTGAAGCAGCGCGGATCGCCATAGCCCATGTCATCGACGAGGATGAGGAGGATGTTGGGCGGGTCTGCTGCGAGGAGCGAAGAGCTGACGGCGAGCAGAAAAACAAGGTGTCTCATGGTCGCGCTGAAACGGCAGGCTTTGGCGGAACTTCACAAGAAAGCATTCATGCCCTCGCGCACATCGGTGCTGCCTGGCACATGCACGCATTCGAAAAGCTGTCCCGTGCCTGCTGCGTCACGCACGGAGTTGGAGTCGGGTAGGGTTTTCAACGCGGGTTTGCCCTCTGCGGGCGGAGGTGCGGACACGGTGGCTCACGAAAGTTGCCTCAAATGGTTCCTTTCCCGTAGGGAGAGGGCGTTCCCTTGCTGCCTCGAATCACAAAGACGTTGGGCCGGGAAAAGTCGGCCACGGAACTGAACCGGAGGGTCCGGTCGAAAATGAGGTGAAGACGGATCTGTTGCCGCTCGGCGAGGACCGCAAACGTGTTCCATGTTTCGTCGCGTTGCCGGGTGTATTTCTCTTTGTTGCCCATGTCTCCCGCGTCCGCGATGCGGAGGATCAGGTCCTTCGCGCCAAGCGTTGTCATCTTGTCAACGATCTGGCTGAACAGCTTCATGCCCGATTCATAATTGGGTATGTGGGGATAAAACGCGATGTGGTCGAAGTGCATCTGATCCGGCCGCATATCCACGACCGCGTTTAGGTTCATCCCCGCGAGGGCCACGGCATCGTCGCTGAGGGCATTGGCCGTCTTCGACAGGAGATACGTCGAGTCGATCTTGATGTGTTTGAATTTGGCCAGTTCGGTCCGATGGCCGGCGACCACGTCTTTGAGACAGTAGAGGTTCGGGCCGGCGTCGCAGACATCATCGCGCAAGTCGGCGGCGGCGGAGAGAGAGCCGCCAAGCCCGGTCGTGACCCGCTTTCCGCGGAGGGCTTGGACTTCCTTGCCTTGGGAAAAATGGCGCAGATCGCAGTAAAGATCTTCTTCGCTGTGGTAATGGAGATCGAGGATGTTCAAGTCGGCCTTGGCATCGAACGCATGCCCTGCCTGGGACAGCCGATGCACCGCAGAAGGAACCAGCACGCTCACAGCCGCGCGACCGCTCGATGCTAGCAATTCCGGTGTGGGTAAGTCCAGAACCAGGTTCTTTGGCGCCCGTTTCAGCAGCGACAGTTTGGATA
>Ga0247833_1002155_pt1 | contig 29577 bp, 27 predicted proteins | sample LaCruzMarch2015__7_FD_187117 | JGI IMG/M metagenome (GOLD analysis project Ga0247833, IMG submission 187117) | Freshwater microbial communities from meromictic Lake La Cruz, Castile-La Mancha, Spain - LaCruzMarch2015_8m | ecosystem: Environmental > Aquatic > Freshwater > Lake | place: Spain... | reverse complement strand
CGCTTTCTGATCTGTGCCGACAAATTCCAGACCGGCTACGACGAACCCCTGCTGCACACGATGTATGTCGACAAAGTGCTGTCGGGCATCAAGGCGGTGCAAACCCTGTCAAGGCTGAACCGCGCCCACCCCAAAAAGCATGACGTCTTCGTGCTCGACTTCATGAACGACGTCGACACCATTCAGCAGGCTTTCGCGGATTACCATCGCACCACCATCCTCGCCGACGAAACTGACCCCGACAAGCTTCACAACCTTAAGGGCACCCTCGATGGTTATCAGGTCTACGATCTGCAGCAGGTCGACGACCTGGTGGAGCTGTATCTGGGCGGCGCTGATCGCGATTCTCTCGATTCCATCCTCGATGCCTGCGTGGCGGTCTACCGGGAGCAGCTTGACGAAGATGGCCAGGTGGCCTTCAAGGGCAAGGCCAAGGCCTTCACTCGCACCTACGGCTTCCTCTCATCGATTCTCCCCTACACCAACGCCGATTGGGAGAAGCTCTCGATCCTGTTGAACTTCCTCATCTCCAAGCTGCCGGCTCCGATTGAGGAAGACCTCTCAGCAGGAATCCTGGAAGCGATCGATATGGACAGTTACCGCGTGGAGAAGCAGGCGGCCGTCAGGATTCAGCTTGCCGATGAGGACGCGGAAATTCAGCCAGTGCCACCTGGCGGTGGTGGCGGTAACCATGGGCCGGAGTTGGATCGCCTCTCGAACATCCTCAAGGTGTTCAATGATCAGTTCGGCAACATCGAGTGGACCGACGAGGATCGAGTCAACCGCCTGATCACCGAAGACATCCCCAGGCGCGTTTCCGCGGACCCCGCCTACCAGAATGCCCGCCAATACTCCGACAAACAGAATGCAAGGATCGAACACGACATGGCATTGATGCGCGTGATGACGGATGTGCTCAAGGATGACATGGAGCTCTTCAAGCAGTTCATGGACAACGAGTCGTTCCGCCGCTGGATGGCGGATACGGTCTTTGGTCTCACTTATGAATAGATCCTGCGTCTCCGCACTCCCATGCCTATGCCTCTGAGTTTGACAAGTTTAGTCCAGTAAACTCTGCTCTATCTTGGCTGCTTCTGTGGCTGTATAGATCTTCTCTCTGTATCGAATCCCAGCAGCGCCCATGATCCGGCTTCTGACCACGTCACAATCGTGGTGAGGGACCACGTGGCGGACCACCTGACGCTTGTGCTGGCCGTGGCCAGTCCGTGGCTGGAGGTGCAGCTGCTGCACTACCGCCACCCGGAACCTCTCCCTGATCCGGCCATAGAGAACCTGGCCCGGGTGGGGTTCAACCACATCTGCTTTGCCGTTGACGACCTGGAGGCCACAGTTGCCCGGCTGCAGGCCGGGGGTGGCGCGCTCCGCAACGCGGTCATGGACTTTCATCACCGCAAGCTGGTGTTTCTCCGCGGTCCGGAGGGCATCACCGTGGAGCTGGCGGAATGGAAGGGCGGCGCCGCCTCCTAGCTGGCGCCGGCCAGCAGCGCCTCCAGCCGTCCCTGGCGCTCCAGGGTGTGGAGGTCGTCGCACCCCCCCACATGGGCGTCGTCAATGAAGACCTGGGGCACCGAGCGGCGGCCATCGCTGCCCCGGGCCACCATGGCGTCGCGGGCGTCCTCGTCGCCATCGATGACGTATTCCTCGTAGGTTACGCCCTTGCGGTCGAGCAGTTGCTTGGCCCGGATGCAGAACGGGCAGAAGCGCCAGGTGTAGATCTCAACCTTGGGCATGGAGGGGAGGGCGATGACAGTTGCCTTCGATTCTGACGACCCCCATGCCCTCTCGCCCGATAGAGATTCCACCCCATGCACGCTGATCTGCCCGGCGGCCTGACGCCCCACCAACGCACGCCCACCTTCGACGCCGACAGTGTGCCGGCGGGTCTGCGGGCGCAGCACAGCACCAAAGCCGGTGTATGGGCCCGGCATCGTGGCGCCCACCCAGTTGCACCGGGCTGCGGTTTTACGTCGAGTTCCACCGGGCGGAGCGTCGTTCACCCCAGCTCGAACCGGTCCAGGTCCATCACCTTGCTCCAGGCCGCCACGAAGGCGGCCACGAAACGCGCCCCGCCGTCGGCGGCGGCGTACACCTCGGCGATCGCCCGCAGCTGGGCGTTGGAGCCGAAGATCAGGTCGACGCGGGTGGCGGTCCACCGGAGGTCGCCCGTTTCCCTGTCGCGGCCCTCGAAGCTGTCCTCGGCCTCGCTGGTCGCCGTCCAGGTGGTGCCCATGTCGAGCAGGTTGACGAAGAAGTCGTTGCTGAGGGTCTCGGGGCGATCGGTGAACACCCCATGCCGTGACTTGCCGTGGTTGGCCTCCAGCACCCGCAGGGCCCCCACCAGCGCCGTCATCTCGGGGGCGGTGAGGGTCAGCAGCTGGGCCCGATCCACCAGCAGCTCCTCGGCGGAGGCCGGCAGGCCCGGCCGCAGGTAGTTGCGGAAGCCGTCGGCCTTCGGCTCAAGCACGGCGAAGGAGGCCCCATCCGTCTGCTCCTGGGAGGCATCCATGCGCCCGGGGGTGAAGGGCACCGCCAGGGCATGGCCGCCCCGCCGGGCCGCCTCCTCCACGGCGGCGGCTCCCCCCAGCACGATCAGATCGGCCAGGGAGATCCGCTTGCCGTCGTGCTGGGAGCTGTTGAAGTCCTGGCGGATCGCCTCGAAGGCCTCCAGCGCCCGGGCCAGCTTGGCGGGCTGGTTCACCTCCCAGTCCTTCTGGGGGGAGAGGCGCAGCCGTCCACCGTTGGCACCGCCGCGCTTGTCGGAGCCGCGGAAGCTGGCGGCCGCCGCCCAGGCCGTGGCCACCAGCTGGGAGATGGGTAGGCCCGCTTCCAGGATCCGGCCCTTGAGAGCGGCGATGTCGTGGGCGTCGACCAGCGGATGGTCGACGGTCGGGATCGGGTCTTGCCAGAGCATCACCTCCGCCGGCACCAGGGGTCCCAGGTAGCGGCAGCGGGGACCCATGTCGCGGTGAACGAGCTTGAACCAGGCCCGGCGGAAGGCCTCCCCCAGCTGCTCGGGGTGGGCATGGAAGCGCCGGGAGATCTCCAGGTAGGCCGGATCGACCCGAAGCGAGAGGTCGGTGGTGGCCATCATCGGCGCGTGCCGCTTCGACGGATCGTGGGCATCGGGCACGGTGCTCGCCGCCGCCGGATCGGTGGGTCGCCACTGCCAGGCCCCGGCCGGACTCTTCTCCAGCGCCCACTCGTAGCCGAACAGGTTGTCGAAGTAGCCGCTGTCCCACTGCACGGGGTTGGCGGTCCAGGCGCCCTCCAGGCCGCTGGTGGTCGTGTCGTCGCCTTTGCCGCTGCCGAAGCGGTTGCGCCAGCCCAGGCCCTGCTCCTCCAGGCCGGCCGCCTCGGGCTCCGGCCCCACCAGGTCGGGATCGCCGGCGCCGTGGCACTTGCCGAAGGTGTGGCCCCCGGCGATCAGGGCGACGGTCTCCTCGTCGTCCATCGCCATGCGGGCGAAGGTCTCGCGGATGTCCCGGGCGGCGGCGAGGGGATCGGGCTGGCCGTTGGGTCCCTCGGGGTTGACGTAGATCAGCCCCATCTGGACGGCGCCGAGCGGGTCCTCCAGCTCGCGGTCGCCGCTGTAGCGCTTGTCCCCCAGCCATTCGGTCTCCGGGCCCCAGTCGATGTCGATCGGCGGCTCCCAGACGTCCTGCCGGCCCCCGGCGAAGCCCAGGGTGGGGAGGCCCATCGATTCGATGGCGCAGTTGCCCGCGAAGATGATCAGGTCGGCCCACGAGAGGGCGCTGCCGTACTTCTGCTTGATCGGCCAGAGCAGGCGCCGGGCCTTGTCCAGGTTGCCGTTGTCGGGCCAGCTGTTGAGGGGCGCGAAGCGCTGGGTGCCGGAGCCGGCGCCGCCGCGGCCGTCGTGGATGCGGTACGTGCCGGCGCTGTGCCAGGCCATGCGCACGAAGAACGGCCCGTAGTGGCCGTAGTCGGCCGGCCACCAGTCCTGGGAGGTGGTCATCAGCGTGAACAGGTCCTGGCGCAGGGCCTCCAGGTCGATCGTGCGGAACGCCGCGGCGTAGTCGAAGCCGCCGCCCATCGGATCCGACAGGGGCGCGTGCTGATGCAGCACCGCCAGGTTCAGCTGCCGCGGCCACCAGTCGCGGTTGGAGCGGGCCCCGGCCGTGCTGCCCCGGAGGGTGCCGTGCAGGAAGGGGCACTGGCCACCGGAGTTGGCACCGGCCTCGGGGGAGAGTCCTTCCATCTGCGGCGGCAGCGTCTGTGCCGAATGTAGGAATGGAACAGGGGGCCGGTCAGCCGCTGCCGATTGTTTTCCTGGTGAGGTCCCAGCGATGAACGCTGGCCCCCATCCGGAATGGGGGGACCGCTCCACTGTTCACCCCGATGCTGCGAGCATGCAACCCCAGCAAGATCGTGCACAACATGGGCGCCCGTCTGACTCGATTCCGACTCGGCATGTAGAGATCCAGTGGGCCAAAAAAGATATGTTAAGATGACATCCAGTAAATCTGCGCCACATTCAGCCAGGGTTACCCTGTTCAAATAGATAGAAATTGAAATCGCATGACCCATCGATTGTCGGATAGCCGTCGGCGATTCATGGACATGCTTGCCCGCCGCTCGAGATGGTTGAAGGCTGGCTTGCTGCTGGTTTTCGCCTTGGCCTTGGTGGTGAGCGTTGCCTCCGTCGATGCGGCTGTTCCTGCCGGTGATCTTCCAAGGGCCATCACTCTGGATGGGCGAGACCAATACATCTTGCGGTACGTCATTTATCTCTCCGTGCTGATCGGTGGTGCCCTGGGAGGGTTCATCTATAGCGTCAGCAGGCATCGTGGCTTCATCATTCCCCACTGGGTGACCCAGCAGGCGGAGGGCCAGGCAGACCTGGAGCTTCAAAGTGGCGACGGATTGGTGCGGCCAGCCCCACGCAGTAAGGCCTCTGAGAAATCAACTTACACCAAATATGATCTCGGAACGGTTGCCGATATCGTTGTGGGAATCGGTGGTGGCATCATCATCTTCAACCTGGTTCCCCAGGGTGGGGACTCTGATCTGTTCGAAAGCCTGCTGAACCAGCCGGTCAGCCTTGGGACGGCGGTGAGCACGGTCATGAAGATCCTTGCCCTGTCGCTGATCGGTGGATTCGCTGGCATCAGCCTCTTCGATGAAGCGGCCAAGCGCGTCAGTCGGCAGTTGGAGGATACCCAGACGCAAGTGCTCGTCAATCACGGCAAGATCCAGGAGCTGCAGAAGAACGACCAGCAGGAATCTGACATTCAATTTCTGCTTAGCCCACTGGTTGATCCCTCCCTTCAACCGCTCAGTGACTCCCAGAATGAAGCCCTCCATGCCCATGTGCTGCAGGCGCCTCTGAACATCCGCAACAAGGTGTTCGAACGGCTCCAGAAGGCCCATGACAGCCATCTGCTCACCGGCAGTGATGCCGGCAGCCTGAGTGGTTCCGAAATCGAGACCCGCCTGACCCTGCAGCAGGGGCTGCTGGCAGGATTCGATGCCCTGATCGCCGCCGCCAAGGAGCAGAAGCGCACTGGAGCTGGGGACGATGCGTTCCTGCACCGTTATCTTGCCCACCGGGGCTTCGTTCACCTTCAACTCGGCGCCGGCGGCGAACGGCTGGGTGGGCCGGGGGGCCATCCCAGTCGGCACTGGCGCGAGGCCGAAGAGAGCCTCACGCAGGCGATCGATCTGCGCGACCTCAGGGCCGCCGACAGGCAGATGTACTGGCATTACAGCCTGCAGCGCATGGTCGCCCGCTTCAAGCTCGGCAACACCGACCCGATCAAGGCCGAGATCAATCAGCCGGACGTGATGCAATGGCTCAACAAGAGCCGTGGGATCGTGCACGCCGTCCTCAAGTCAATGCCTGAGGATTTCGTCGCCTTTCTGCGGGACCTTCTGCCCGCCTTGTTTGAGGGCGAAGAACCGACGCCATTGCTAAAGATCCAACGCGCAGGAGTTCTCTGATGCCGTTCATCACTGCCCTGGAAGATGCAGGCCTGAGCCCTGACCCCACCGCCGCCGCGGCTGACTCCTATGTTCCGGTGGGCCAGCAGCTCGGCATCGACTGGATTCGCCCCAGTGATGACGGCGCGCTGGCGCTGGTGTGCCTGGCCGGGCCCTACACCTGCCCGGGTGCAAGCGCCCCCCTCGCGAAGGGGGCGGTCCGCTACCTGAACCCGGCACGGTTTCAGATCCCCGCGGAAGCCTGGCAGCGGCCCCTGCCCCAGCCTTTGGAACCACGCCAGGGGGGGGCGGAGCGCTCTGTGGGCAGCGTCGCTTCCGCCTCCGGGCCACCCAGGGGACCGCTGCCACCGGAGGTGGCGGCACTGACGCACCATTACGAGGGCTGCCGGCTGGAGGCCTATCCCGATCCGAAGACCAAGGCCGAACCGATCACGATCGGCTGGGGGAGCACCTTTCACAAGGATGGTTCCCCGATCCGCCTGGGGGATCGCCTCTCCCAGGCGGAGGCCGATGAGCTCTACGACTTCATCTGCTATCAGCGGTTCTGGAAGAAGCAGGAAGCGCGCATTCCCTTCTGGCAGGAGATGAACGACAGACAGCGATCCGCTCTCTGCAGCTTCGCTTACAACCTCGGTGCTGACTTCTATGCAGGTGAAGACTTCGATACGATCACGGCCAACCTGCGCGAGCGTGACTGGGCGGCGGTTCCGGGCACGTTGATGCTGTATCGCGAACCCAGAAACCACCAGGTCGTTGTCGGCCTGGGACGGCGCCGGCGTGCTGAGGGTCTGGTGTGGATGGGCGCTGACCCAGCGGAGGCCATCCGGCAGGCCGAGCGCGAGATCAACAGCGCCGAGGACGCCAGGCGTTGGGAGCAGACGCTGCGCAACAGTCCCCAGGCCTTGGCCCTGGCCGACTCCAGGCCCAGGTCCATCCCTGGGTCTGCTTCCACCAGCGAGCTGAAGCTTCAGGACCTGCTGGAACGGGATCTGGTCATCGGCCACGGGGAGATCCCAGGGTATCCCGCCCTGGCTAACCAGATTCAGCGACGCCTGATCGCGCTCCAATTGCTGGAGCCCCCCACCGGAGTCTTCGGGCCGATTTCCACCGCTGCCCTCAAGCGGTTCCAGACCTTGATGAAGAGCGGTGAGGAGAATGTGCTGGGCTCGGCCACCGCGAAGCTGCTGATTGAAACGTCCCTCGAGGAGTTGCCCCAGCCGACTCTGGACCTCAGCGGCGGCGACCTGGCCGCGCGGATCATTCAATACATGCGCCAGAAAGGGGTCCAGGTGTTCGCGGGCCCAGGAGAGAGGAACATCGTCTACGTCGAGGGGATGAATCCCGATGGCAGCCTCAACGACGACCCCCCCAACCAGTTCAACGACCTGCGGCTGGTGATCGATTGTGCCGAGGCCCGGCCGAAGATCATCGGCAAATGGGAGGCCACCACCGAGCCGGGGAGCCACTACACGAACACTCCGATGAATGCGCGCGGCGCCGCCCGCATCAGGTTCGGCCAGTACCGCGCCTGGCAGGTCGGCCAGCATGGCGAGAATGATCCCCATGAGGCCCTGGTGCAGGCGGCCCCGGTGACGGTTTTCCGGGATGCCAACCGGGACTTCCAGCGGCCCGGCGACAGTGAAGACACCGGGCTCTTCGGCATCAACCAGCACTGGGGCTATGACCTGCCCCGCAACGACATCGGCCGCGCCAGCGCAGGCTGTCTGGTGGGGCGCTCACGGGAGGGCCATCGTGAATTCATGCGCCTCGTCAAGCAGGACCCCCGCTACAAGGCCAACGAGGGTTTCCTGTTCAGCACCACGGTCATCCCCGGGGACGCTCTGGAAGCCTCGTTTCCTCGTTGAGCCGGCCTCGCCGCAGTCCACATCTAGCCTGATCTCAGCGCCCCGGCCTCGGCATGCCCACCCCCTACGCCCTGCTGCTCCTGGCGCTTCTGGACGCCACACCGGGACTGGCTGCGGCGCAACCTCAACGTGGGGAACTCAGCCCCAGAGAGGAGTTCATGGTGATGGTGGGCGTGGGCTCCGGGTACATGAGCGCCCTCTGCAACCTGGAAAAGGACGGCTTCATCTCCACCGCCACCCGCGCCAAGCTGGCCCAGGCCCAACTGGACATCATCAGCGGCGATCCCTCCACCAAGGACGACCTGGAAGGGGTGCTCGCCGGCATGAAGGGCATGGAGGAGGACAAGGACCTCTGCCCCAGCCAGGTGTTGCCACTGCGCCGCCAATGAGCCGCCAAGGGGGAGGCTGATGGAGCCGCGCGAACGCCTGGCCAGGGTGTTGCCGGGCCTCGCACGGTTGCTCGACTACCAGAGCAGCTGGCTGCGACCGGACCTGCTGGCGGGTGTCACGGTGGCCGCCTACCTGGTGCCCCAGTGCATGGCCTACGCCGAAGTGGCCGGCCTGGCGCCGGTGGCGGGCCTGTGGGCGATTCTGCCGCCGCTTCTTCTCTATGCCCTGCTGGGTTCTTCGCCCCAGCTCTCGGTGGGGCCCGAGTCCACCACCGCCGTGATGACGGCCGCGGCGGTCGGGCCGCTGGTGGCGGGGGACCCGCTCGCCTACGCCGGGTTCTGCAGCCTGCTGGCCCTGCTGGTGGGACTGGTCTGCTGCGCCGGCGCCTGGGCCCGGCTGGGGTTCCTGGCCGATCTCCTTTCCCGGCCGATCCTGGTGGGCTACCTGGGCGGTGTGGCCCTGATCATGATCGGCGGCCAGCTGGGCCGGGTCAGCGGCCTGACGCTGCAGGCCGACTCCAGCCCCGCCCAGTTGCTGGAGCTGCTGGGCCGGTTGGGGGAGATCCACCGGCCCACCCTGCTGCTGGCCTTGGGGGTGCTCGTGTTCCTGCTGCTGGTGCAGCGCCGCTTCCCCCGGGCGCCGGCCCCCCTGCTGGCGGTGCTGCTGGCCATGGCGGTGGTGGCGGTGGGACACCTCGATCAACGCGGTGTGGCCGTGATCGGCGCCATTCCGGCCGGCCTGCCCCGGCCGTCGCTGCCGCCCGGGGTCTCGCCGGACCAGCTGCGCTACCTGCTGACGGCGGCGGTGGGCATCGCCCTGGTGGGTTATTCCGACAACGTGCTCACGGCCCGGGCCTTCGCTGCCCGGGGTGGCTACCGCATCGACGCCAACCAGGAACTGCTGGCCCTCGGCACCCTGAACCTGGGCAATGGGCTGATGCAGGGCTTTCCGGTGAGCAGCAGCGGCAGCCGCACCGCCATCGGCGATTCCCTCGGCAGCCGCTCCCAGCTGTTCTCCCTGGTGGCGCTGGCGGTGGTGCTGGCGGTGCTGCTGTGGCTGCGGCCGGTGCTGGCCCTGTTCCCCACGGCGGCCCTGGGGGCGATCGTCATCTATGCCGCCCTGCGGCTGATCGACATCCGGGAGTTCCTGCGGCTGCACCGCTTCCGCCCCAGCGAATTCCGGCTGGCCCTGATCACCCTGGTGGGGGTCCTGGCCACCGACCTGCTCCTTGGCGTGGCGCTGGCGGTGGGGCTGTCGGTGATCGATCTGTTTGCCCGGCTGGTGCGCCCCCACGCCGCCGTCATGGGGATCGTGCCCCGGCTGGCGGGCCTGCACGATGTCCGCGACTGGGAGGGGGCGCGCACCATCCCGGGCCTGGTGCTGTTCCGTTTCGATGCCCCCCTCTGTTTCGCCAATGCGGAGCATTTCCGCCAGCGGGTGCTGGAGACGATCGCCGCCGAGTCCCAGCCGGTGGCCTGGTTCGTGCTCAATGCCGAGGCCATCGTCGAGATCGACATCACCGCGGCCGATGTGCTGGAGGAGCTGCAGCGGGAGCTGACCGCCCGGGGCATCACCTTCGCTCTGGTGCGGGTGAAGCAGGACCTCTACGCCCAGCTGGAGCGGGCCGGTCTGGTGGAGCGGATCGGGCCGCGCCTGTTCTTCCCCACCCTGCCCACGGCGATCGCGGCCTTCCAGGCCCGGACGACCGGGGCGCCGCTGCCCGGCCCATGAACGCCGCTCCCGAGCGCCATCTGCTGGTCCTGGCGGGGGGCGGCCACAGCCACGTGCTGGTGCTGCGGCGCTGGCTGATGCGCCCTGTCACCCGGCCGCCGGGCACCCGCCTCACCCTGGTGAGTCGCCACGGCACCGCCCTCTATTCGGGCCTGCTGCCTGCCGTGGTGGCGGGGCTGGAACCAATGGAGGCCGCCGCCATCGACCTGCGCCGCCTCTGCACCCTGGCGGGGGTGACCTTTGTGCAGGCGGAGATCACCGGGCTGGATCCGGCGGCCCGGGAGCTGCGGTTGGCGGGCCGTCCGCCCCTGCGCTTCGACCGGCTCAGCCTCGATCTGGGTGCCGTGACCGCCACCTCGGGATGGTCGGCGGGGCAGGCGATGGCCGTCAAGCCGCTGGAGCCCTTCCTGGCCTGGGCGGAGCGGCGTGTCAACGGCGAACCCCTGGTGATCCGCGGCGGCGGGGCCGCCGCCGTGGAACTGGCCCTGGCCTTCCGGGCCCGGGGCATGGCCTGTGAGCTGCTGCTGCAGGGGGAGTGCCTGCACCTGGGTTCGGCGGCGGCGAACCGGGCCGGTGAACGGCTGCTGGCCCAGGCCGCCATCCCGATCCAGCGGCGGGCGCCGCCCGAAGCCCGGGCCGATCTGGCCTGCACCGGCAGCCGCGCCCCCGCCTGGCTGGGGTCCGCCGGCCTGCCGGTGGACCCGCCGAGCGGCCGGGTGCTGACCGAATCCAGCCTGGCGGTGATCGGCCATCCGGCCCTGTTCGCCAGCGGCGACTGCGGCCTGATCGCCGCCGATCCCCGGCCCCCCTCGGGGGTGTGGGCGGTGCGGGCGGCGCCGGTACTGGCGGAGAACCTGCGCCGCAGCCTGGCCGAGCCCCCCGAACCGCTGCGGCCCTGGCGGCCCCAGGCGCGGGCCCTGCAGCTGCTGGGCGACGGCGGCTGGCAGGCCGATGGCCCCCGGGCCCTGGCCTTCCTTGGGCCTGTGGCCCTGGGGCCAGCGGTGTGGATCTGGCAGTGGAAGCAGCGCATTGATCGGGCTTTCATGGCCCGCTTCGCCGCGCTCCAGCCGATGGCCGCCGCCGCCATGGCCTGCCGCGGCTGTGCCGCCAAGCTGGGGGCCGCCCCCCTGGCGTCCGCCCTGGCCCGGCTCGACCTCGGCGGACCGCCGCGGCCAGTGGAAGACGCGGCCCTCGTGGCCACCTGTGCCGACGGCAGCCTGCTGCTGCAGAGCGTCGATGGGTTCCCGGCCCTGGTGGACGACCCCTGGCTGAACGGGCGACTCACCACCCTGCATGCCTGCAGCGACCTCTGGGCCAGTGGCGCCGCCCTGAACAGCGTGCAGGCCCTGGTGACGGTGCCGGAGGCGGCGGCGTCCGTGCAGGAGGAGCTGCTGCTGCAGACCCTGGCCGGGGTGTGCTCGGTGCTCGATCCCCTCGGGGCCGCCCTGGTCGGTGGCCACACCCTGGAGGGCCGTGATGGGGCGGGACTGGCCCTGGCCCTGACGGTGAATGGCCGGGTGGCGCCGGCGGCCCACTGGCGCAAGGGGCCGCTGCGGCCCGGTGAGGCCCTGCTGCTGACCCGCCCCCTGGGCAGCGGCGTGCTGTTCGCCGCCGCCATGGCCGGCGCCGCCGCCCCCGCCTGGATGGAGGTGCTGCTGGAGGCGATGCAGTGCAGCCAGGCGCCCCTGGTGCCGTTGCTCGCCGCCCACGGCTGCCGCGCCTGCACCGACATCACCGGCTTCGGCCTGCTGGGCCACCTCGGCGAGATGCTGGCCGCCAGCGGCGCGGGGCTGGCCGTGGAGCTCGACGCCGCCGCCATTTCCGCCTATCCCGGCGCCCTGGAGCTGCTGGAGCGGGGCTTTGCCAGCAGCCTGGCCCCCGCCAACGCCGCCGCCCTGGCGCTGCTGGAGGGTCCGGTGCGGCTCGCGGCACCGGCCGCCCTGGCGGGGCTGCTGATCGATCCCCAGACCTGCGGACCGCTGCTGGCGGCGCTGCCGGCGGAGCAGGCACCCGCCGCCCTGGCGGCCCTGCGTGCCGCCGGCTTCGGGGCGGCGGCGGTGATCGGGCGGGTGGTGGGCTGACGGCAGGAACGGGGGAGCGGGGGTGCGCAGACCCCGCGGGTCAATAAACTGGTTTTCTAACCAGTTTGTGACAGGCCGATGGCCCAGCCGATCGGATCCTTCGAAGCCAAATCCCAGTTGTCGCGCCTTCTGAGGGCTGTGGAAAGGGGCGAGCGCTTCACCATCACCGTGCGTGGCAGGCCGGTGGCCGACCTTGTTCCCTGCGAGGCCTCTGCAACGACGCCATCAAAAGGGCGGTCGAGGAGATGCGTCACTTTCCCAAGGTCCTGGGCGTTGCTGACGATGCCGTCGCTCGCTTCATCGGTGAGGGTCGCGAGTGAGCCTGGTGCTTGATGCCTCGTTCTGCCTGGCCTGGATTTTTCGACGTCAGCGGGCCGATCAGGTGGAGTTGGCGGATCGGGTGTTGCAGAGGCGGGACCAGGAGCAGTGGATCGTGCCCACGCTCTGGCCCCTTGAGGTGGCCAACGCCCTGCTGGTGGCGGAACGCCGCGCCGTGATTCAGCCGGAGCAGAGCGACAGCTTTCTGAGAAAGTTGGCAGCCCTGCGCATCCCGCTGGATCCCTTCGCCGGCGATCTCTCCCAGCCCCGCTTGCTGGCGCTGGCGCGCCAGCACAATCTCAGTGCCTACGACGCCAGTTATCTGGAACTGGCCCTGCGCCAGGGAGCTCGATTGGCCAGCTTCGACCGGTTCTTACAACTGGCGGCACAGGCGGAGGGTTGCGATCTGGATAGGGGTCCTGCGGCATGAGCCGTTGAGGCCTCCCACCCACTCAGATCCCCCTCATCCGGCTGGAGCTGGCCTGCTCGTTGGCCTTGCCGTAGGCACAGGCGATCGACCAACCCGCGAGACCGATCCAGCCAATCGGGCCGGCGCAGGCCAGAGCCGTGGCAACCGCCCCTTTACCGGCCACACCAAGGGCCTTGTTGGTGAACGCCTCCTCGCTGAGTTGGTCCTGCTGGGTGAGCAGCATCACCACATCCGGGGCCACCAGGCCGATGCCGGCGGTGAGGGGATTGGCGCTCAGAATGGCCTGGGTCACGGCGACCGAAGTGCCACGCACGACGCCGTTGATGGCCCCCTTGGCCGCATCCTCGGCCAGCATCTCCTCGGCAGCGGCGGCCAGATCGTGGCGGCCCGCATCGCGGTACCCCTGGGCCTGGGCGATGCGATGCACCACGGCCAACCCACCGCCCATGGCGCCCCCGTAGGCCCCGGTCTCGAGGGTGTCTCCCACCACCTCGACGAGGTCTCCGGTGACACCGGGGGTGGCTTCTTCTGACACCAAGCGGGTATAGGCATCAGCTTCGGCCACCTCGGCCGGGGTCATGGGCCGGGAGCCGATGGCACTGTTCGAAGAACCGGGGCCGTACACCCCGTTGGCGGGAAGGGGGCTGGAAGGAGGCCTGCCGCCGCTTCCTGGCGACGGTGTTCCGGATCGTGGAGCGCGTCGCCGATGTCGTGGTGGAAGCCGCGACCAGGGTGGTGAAACGGGTCGCCACCACCGTGGCGGCGGGCTCCCGTCAGGTGATGGCTGTCTGCGCTGAGATCGCCACGACGGCTGTCCGGGCGTCCCGTTCCGTGGTCCGGGGAGCGGGGGAGGTGGCCAGGGGCCTGTTCGGCTGGGTGACTGGGTGGTTCTCCCGGCCAAGGTTCGCCTGAACGCCGGTTCACTTCACGCCCATTCCTGCGGTTCTGGCCCCGCCCGCTGCACCAGTCCCTCCGCCAGCAGCCGGTGGGCGGCCTCCGGCGCCGCCAGATCGCCCAGATCCACCGCCGAACAGGCATGGCCGTCGAGGTCGTGGTCGTAGCAGCGGTCGTAGTAATCGAGCATCTGCCGGCAGGCGGTGGCCCAGTCGCCCTGCTCGATCGCCTCGAGGGCCAGGGCGGTGCGCTGGGGCCCCAGTCGCTTGGCGATGCGTTGGGTGGCCTCCGCCAGGGCCAGGGGATCCTGGGCGCCGTAGATCGCCACCAGGTGGGCCACCCGCTGCTCCAGGGGCCGCTCCACCGCCAGCACCGGCGCGGCCTTCATCTGGCGCCACAGGCCGGCGGGAATGCGGCAGCGGCCCACCATGGCGCTCTCGGCTTCCAGCCAGATCTGCTCCGCCCCAGCCAGGAGGGCCAGGGCGGCGGCCAGCTCGTTCTCGTAGTGCTCGCTGCTCGGCTGCTCCGGCAGGCCCAGCCCCCCAAAGCTGCTGCCGCGGTGGTGGGCCAGCCCCTCCAGATCCACTACCGCCGCCCCCAGCCCCTGCAGGGCCAGCAGCAGCTCGGTCTTGCCGCTGCCGGTGCGGCCCCCCAGCAGCCGCACGGGCCAGGGCCGCTCGAACAGCTCCAGCACCCAGCGCCGGTAGCTCTTGTAGCCCCCCTGCAGCAGCAGCAGCGGCAGCTCCAGCTGCTCGGCCAGCCAGGCGACGCTGCCCGAACGCATGCCGCCGCGCCAGCAGTGCAGCCGCAGGGGCGCCCCGGCCGAGCGTTCGCTCCAGGCCACCAGTTCGGCGGCCAGGGCTTCCATCCGCGGCCCCAGCAGGGCCAGACCCTTCAGCACGGCGGCCTGGCGGCCCTGCTGCTTGTAGAGGGTGCCCACCTCGGCCCGCTCGCCATCACTGAACAGGGGCAGATTGGCGGCCCCGGGGATGTGGCCCTGGCGGAATTCCGCCGGCGTGCGCACGTCGAGCAGGGCGCCGCCGCTCCCCAGAAAGGTATCGGTGGGGAGGCTGTCCGCCATGGTGCTGACCCAAGGAAGGGAGGGCCGTCCGCCGCCCACCTGATGGCCATAGTGGATCAATGACCACCTGCGCTACCCAGCCCCGATGAGCATGTTCCGGATCCGTGCCACCGCCACCGCCGCCCTGATGGGAGCCTCGCTGGCGCTCCTGCCGCTGGTGGCGCCCCCCGCCACGCCCCTGGGCGGCCTGCTGGCTCCGGCGGCGGCCCAGCAGAGCCAGAAGGTGCTGCGCATCGGCGCCATCCCCGACCAGAAGCCGGAGAAGCTCAACCGCCTCTATCCGCTGGTGGCCGATGAACTGGGTCGGCAGCTGGGGGTGAAGGTGGTCTACGTGCCGGTGGTGGATTACGCCGCCGCCGTCAGCGCCTTCCGCACCGGCGCCCTGGATCTGGTCTGGTTCGGCGGGCTCACCGGCGTGCAGGCCCGGCTGCAGAAGCCCGGCGCCCGGGTGATCGCCCAGCGCGACATCGACGTGTCCTTCCGCACCGTCTTCATCGCCAACAGCCGCAGCGGCCTCAAGCCCGTCACCAGCGCCAGGGGGCTGGCGGAACTGAAGGGCAAGCGCTTCACCTTCGGCTCCGAGAGCTCCACCTCCGGCCGGCTCATGCCCCAGTACTTCCTCAGCAAGGCGGGGGTGAAGCTGTCCGACTTCGCCGGCGGTGCGCCCGGCTTCAGCGGCAGCCACGATGCCACCATCGCCCTGGTGCAGAGCGGCGCCTACGACGCCGGCGCGGTGAACGAGCAGGTGTGGAACGCCAACCTCAGCGACGGCAAGGCCAACCCCGCCAAGGTGTTCGTCCTCTGGAGGACCACGGGCTACCCCGACTACCACTGGATCGCCCAGCCGGACCTGGACAAGCGCTTCGGCAAGGGCTTCACCACGAAGGTGCAGCAGGCGATCCTCAGCTGGCGCGCCAGCAACCCCACCCAGAAGCAGATCCTGGCCCTGTTCGGGGCCCAGCGGTTCACTGAGGCCAGCCCCGGGGCCTACAGCATGATCGAGCAGGTGGGCCGCCAGATCGGCAAGATCCGCTGATCCCGCCCGGCCGCTGGCACCGCCGCGGGACCCGCTCCGCCGGGCTGGCCCTTGGCCTGGCCGCCCTGCTGGGGGCGCCGGGACCGGGCCTCGCCAGCGCCTGTGTGCCCGCCGGCGCCTGGGTGGAGCCCCGCGCCGCCGGCCTCCGGACCGTGGCGGCAGCCGACCTGCTGGATCGCCTGGCCAAACGTCCGGTGGTGCTGCTGGGGGAGCGCCACGACAGCGCCGCCCACCACCTCTGGCAGCTGGCCACGCTCCAGGCGCTGCAGGAGCGCAGCCCCGGCCTCAGCCTTGGCCTGGAGATGGTGCCGCGCCGGCTGCAGCCGGTGCTCGACCGCTGGGTGGCCGGGGCCCTTGAGGAGCGCGCCTTCCTGGACGCCCTCGACTGGCCGGCCATCTGGGGCTACGACGCCGCTCTCTACCTGCCGATCCTTCGTTTCGCCCGCGACCGGCGCGTGCCGCTGCTCGCCCTGAACGTGGAGCGGATGTTGGTGCGGCGGGTGCGGGCCGAGGGGTTCGCGGCGGTGCCCGCCCGTGAGCGGGAGGGGGTGGGGCCACCGGCGCCGGCCAGCGCGGCCTACCGGGCCCAGCTGCACCGGCTCTGGCAGCACCATCCCTTCGTGCCCAGCGGCGGCCAGGGGGTGCCCGGCCTCGGGGATCCCTCCTTCGGCCGCTTTGTGGAGAGCCAGCTGCTGTGGGATCGGGCCATGGCCGAGGCCATCGCCGGCCAGCGCCGTCGGCGCCCCGGGGCGCCGGTGGTGGCCCTGATCGGCAACGGCCATCTGGCCGGTGGCCACGGCGTGCCCCATCAGCTGCGGGCCCTTGGGCTGGGCGAGGCGGCCTGGCTGCTGCCCTGGGAGGACGGGCTCGATTGCGCCATGCTCCAGCCGGGGCAGGCGACGGCGGTCTTCGGGCTGGTGTCAGCGCCGCCGGCGGGCCTCAAGCTGGGGGTGTACCTGGAAACCCACGGCGGCCGGGTGGAGATCCATCAGGTGGCGCCCGGTTCGCTGGCGGAGCGCTCCGGCCTGCGGGTCGGCGATGTGATCACGGTGATCGACGGCCAGCCGGCCGGCAGCGCCCGCGAGGTGATCGAGCGGGTGGCCGCCCACCCGGCGGGCCGGCCCCTCGGCCTGACCGTGCAGCGGGGCCGCCGCACCCTGACCCTGCAGCTGGCCCTGCCGGGCCAATGAGATTCCGCGCCCCAGGCCCTACCAGGGCAGCTCCTGGCCATTGGCATGCCAGAAGCTGCCACTGGTCTCGAGGCTGAGGGCATCGATGCGCTCCAGCAGGCCGCGCACGGACTCCTCGGTGCTGATGCCCTGCGCGCTGAAGCCCGTCATGCGGGTGCGCACCATCCCCGGATGCAGCAGAGCCACGGCGATGCCCCGGGGCCGCAGGTCGATGGCCAGCGACTTGCCGGCCATGTTGAGCGCCACCTTCGACATCCGGTAGCCGTAGGCGCCGCCGGAGCCGTTGTCGTCGATCGAGCCCATGCGGCTGGTCATCAGGATCACCTTGGCGCCGGATGGCAGATGGCCCAGCAGGGCCTTTGTGAGCCGCAGGGGGGCAATGGCGTTCACCTCGAACTGGCGCCGCAGGCTTTCGAGGTCGAGGTTGTCCAGGCTGGTGCGCTCGAGCAGGCCGGCGTTGAGGATCAGGCCGTCGATGGCCAGGGAACCCAGCCGTGCCACCAGATCGGCAATGGCCGCATCGGAGGTGATGTCCACCCCCGCCTCGATCCGCACGCCAAGGGCTTCCAGTTCCGGTGACGGCGTGCGGCAGACCGCCACCACCGTCTCGCCCCTGGCCTGGAGCTGGCGGCAGTATTCGAGGCCGATGCCGCGGTTGGCGCCGGTGATCAGAACGGTGGCCATCGGGGACGCGCTTGCTGCTGGCTGGATCGTATGGGGCTCAGCCCTCCTCCCAGCGGAATCCCTGGTCATCCCAGGCCCTGGGATCCTCGATCGGCTCGAGGTGGGTCAGCACATCGCTGCGGGGCAGGGCGATGGCGATCTCCTGCTCCAGCTGCTCGCAGAGGTCATGGCCGTCCTGCACGGTCCATTGCCCCGGCACCAGCACGTGGAAGGCCACGAAGCGGCGGGATCCGGCCACCCGGGTGCGCAGGGCGTGGAAGCGGATGCCCTCGGTTTCATGGGAGGCCAGCAGCGCCTCCAGCCGGTCCTGCTCGTCGCTGGGAAGGGAGCGGTCGAGCAGGCCGGAGACGGTTTCCCGCAGCAGATTCCAGCCGGTGAGGGTGATGTTGAGCGCCACTGCGATGGCGATCAGCGGGTCGAGGATCGTCAGGCCGGTGAGCTTCACCAGGCCGATGCCCACCAGCACCCCGCAGGAGGTCCAGACGTCGGTGAACAGGTGGTGGGCGTCGGCCCGCAGGGTGATGGAGTGGAAGTGGCGGGAGGCCCGCAGCAGCACCCAGGCCACCAGGCCGTTGAGCGCCGTGGCCACCAGGGACAGGGCCATGCCCAATCCCAGTTGTTCCAGGGGCTCGGGAGCCTGCAGGCGGCCCACAGCCGAATAGATGATCGCCAGGGCGGCCAGCACGATCAGCACACTCTCCAGACCGCTGGAGAAGTACTCGGCCTTGAAGTGGCCGTAGTGGTGGGTGCGGTCGGCCGGCTTGGCAGCGAGGCTGAGGGCCCAGAAGGCCCCCAGGGCCGCCGCCAGGTTCACCCCGGATTCCATGGCATCCGAGAGCAGGCCCACCGAGCCGGTGAGTCGCCAGGCCGCTGTCTTGAGCACGATGGTGGCCACCGCCGCCGCCACCGAGAGAAGGATGTAGGAGCGGGGGGAGGCGAAGGCCATGGGGGACGACCGGGTGGCAGGGGGAGGACGCCGCCCGCCATGCTCGCCCAGCCAGGTCACGGCGCCGCGGTCCGTCCCGTGCTGGGGCAGCGTTCGCTGACCAGCAGCAGGAGCGCGCCGGTGCGGATCGGGTGATTCTGCTGGAACTCCCCGTGGGCTGAGGGGCCATGGGGCGGTGGCCTGACGACTGGCAATCTGGATCGAGCCTGAGCTGTTGTTGTCTTTGATGGCCGCCGGTCCCCCCACCGCCGTGCTCGCGCTGCGGGGCATTCGCGTCAGCGGCCGCGACCGGCCGCGGCTGGAGGACGTCGACCTGAGCCTGGCCCCCGGCGAGCGGGTGGCGTTGCTGGGGGCCAGCGGCGCCGGCAAGAGCACCCTGCTGGCGGTGGCCAATGGACTGCTGGCGCCGGTGGCGGGCACGGTGCTGTGGGAGGGGCAGGCCCCCGCCCGCTCCCGCCGCGGCCGGCGGCGCCAGCAGGCCCGCATCGGCACCCTCTGGCAGGACCTGCGCCTGATTGAGGAGCTGACCGTGCAGCAGAACCTCAACGCCGCCCGCCTGGCCCGCTGGGGCTGGCCCCGGGCCCTGCTCAACCTGCTGCTGCCGCTGGATACCGAGGCCTGCGCGGCGGCCCTGCGGGCGATGGATCTGGATCCGGCCCTGCTGGAGCAACCGGTCACGGCCCTCTCCGGCGGCCAGCGCCAGCGGGTGGCCATGGCCCGGCTGCTGCGCCAGGAGCCCACCCTGCTCCTGGCCGATGAACCGCTGGCCAGCCTCGATCCGCGCCTGGCCGGCGAGCTGCTGGCCCTGCTGCTGGCCCAGGCGGTGGCCCCCCGGGCGCTGTTGCTGAGCCTGCACCGCCCCGACCTGCTGGACGGCTTCGATCGGGCCGTCGGCCTCAAGGACGGACGGGTGCTGTTCGACGGGCCGGTGGCGCAGGTGAACGCCGCCCTGCTGGCGGACCTCTATGGGGGCACCCCACCAGGCGAGACACCTTGAAACCGGCGGCGCCGTTGCTGCTGCTGCTGCCGGCCCTGGTGCTGGTGCCCCTGGCCGTCCTGCTGCCGCCGCTGGTGCACGGGGGCGGCTGGGAGTTGATCGGCAGCTTCGCGCTGGCGGCGGTGACGCCCTCGCTGGATCCGGTGGTACTCGCGTCGCTGCTGCGGGGGGTGGCGGTGACGGCCGGCATGGCCCTGCTGGGCTGGGCCGGCAGCCTGGTGCTGGGCCTGCTGCTGGGGGCGGCCAGCTCCCGCACCGTGTGGCGCACCCTGACCGGCAGCACCCTGCCGGCGGAGCTGATCCGCCGGCTGCTGGCCCTCCCCCGGGCGATCCATGAGCTGATCTGGGGCCTGCTGCTGCTCCAGCTGGTGGGGCTGCAGCCGGCGGTGGCGGTGCTGGCGATTGCCCTGCCCTTCGGCGCCCTGGTGGCGCGGGTGCTGAGCGATCTGCTCGATGCCCTGCCCACCGCCGGACTGGAGGCCCTGCGGGCGGCGGGAGCCCCGGCGCCGGCCGCCCTGCTCACGGCCATGGGGCCGGCCCTGCTGCCGGGGGTGCTCAGCTACGGCGGCTACCGGCTGGAGTGCGCCCTGCGCAGCGCCACCCTGCTGGGGGTGTTCGGCCTCGGGGGCCTGGGCACCGACCTCAAGCTCAGCCTCCAGTCGCTGGAATTCCATGAACTCTGGAGCGGCCTGTGGCTGCTGCTGGCGGTGATGCTGGCCCTGGAGGGGGGCATCAGCCTGCTGCGCCGGCGCTGGCTGGTGCCCGGTCGTTTCGTGCTGGCCCGGCGGGGGGTGGGGGAGCGCAGCCGGGAGATGCTGCTGACCCTGGCCGCCCTGCTGCCCCTCTGCGTCCTGGTGGGCCGCGGCCTGGGGGTGGATCCAGCGGCCCTGCTCCAGTGGCAGCCCCTGCCGGGCCTGGGCGGCGGCGACTGGGCCGCCACCGCGGCCCTGCCCTGGCCGCGGCTGGTGGGCGGCACCCTGCTGCTCACCGCCCTGGCGGCCAGCCTGGCGGTGGGGCTGGCGCCGTTGCTGCTGGTGGTGGTGGCGCCGGTGGGCTGGGCCCGGCAGGGGTTGCGGCTGCTGTGGGCCCTGGGCCGGCTGTGGCCGCCGCCCCTCACGGCCCTGCCGCTGCTGTTCGTGCTGGAGCCGGGGGTGATCACCGCCGCCCTGGCCCTGGGCTTTCACAACCTGGGAGTGCTGGGCCGGCTGCTGCTGGAGAGTGCCGACGTCGCCGATCCGGCCGCCGAGGAGGCCCTGGCCTGCGGCGGCAGTGGGCCTCGGCTGGCCCTGCTGTACGGCCGCTTCAGCGCCCTGGCCCGGCCCTACCTGGCCTACGGCGCCTACCGGGCCGATGTGATCCTGCGGGAATCGGTGGTGGTGGGTCTGGTGGGGGCGACCGGGCTGGGCAGCCAGCTGCTGGAGAGCCTCAGCTCCTTCGCCTGGGACCAGCTGCTGGCGTTGGTGGCGGTGTACGCCCTGCTCACCCTGGTCGGCGAGGACCTCAGCGACCGGGCCCGGCACCGCTGGTTGCGGGCGGCCTGAGGGCCCGTGGCGGGGCCGCCCCTCAGTAGCGAACCCGGTCGGGCTTGGCCTGGTACTCCTTCCAGACCTCCACCGCCTCCTCCCTCAGGATCTGGTGCAGACGGATCGAGCGTTTCTCCTTGGGCAGGGCCAGCTGCTCGTAGATCGGGCGGTCATCGAAATCCCCGTAGGCCAGGGCGTCCTCCACCGTGGCGGCGTAGTACACCGCCTCGATGCCCGCCCAGTAGCAGGTGGCCATGCACATCGGGCAGGGCTCGGCGGAGGTGTAGAGGATGCAGCCGGGCAGCTTGAAGCTCTGCAGGGTGATGCAGGCCAGCCGGATCGCCTCCATCTCGCCGTGCCAGGTGGGATCGTGGCTGGCCACGACACGGTTCATCCCCTGGGAGATGACCACGCCATCCCTGACGATCACGGCCCCGAAGGCCCCGCCGGTGCCGTACTCCAGGGCCGCTTTCCGGGACAGGTCGATGGCCTGGCGGATGAAGGTTTCGTGGTCCGGCGTCGCTGCAGCCATGAACCTCCCTGCGCACGATCCACCGTACCCGCGCCGGCCGTGGCAGCCTCCCTTACGAGATCACCCCCCGCAGCCCCGCCGCCGTCGACGCTTCCCGCCCCGCCCTGGCTGCAGCGCCTGATCGGCCAGCTGCGGGCCCAGCCGCCGGGCAACTCACCCCTGACGGTGTGGCGTGATCGCTACCGGGGCCAGGTGGTGTACGACCTGCCGCCCCAGTGCTGCGACCAGATGAGCACGCTCTTCGATGCCGGGGGCACCGTGATCGGTGCCCCGGAGGGGGACTCACCGGCCGCGGGGACGGCCGGGTGGGCGATTTCCATGAGCTGCGCCAGGAGGGCCTGCTGCTGTGGCGCGATCCGCGGTGATCGGGCCCACCCTGATCAGCCCCGCCCGACCAGCTCCAGGCCATCGGCCAGGGGGATCCCCTCCCGCTGGAAGCGGGCCACCAGGCGCCCCTGCAGCTCCCGGGCGCAGGCCCACTGCTCGCCGGTCACCGTGGTGAGCAGGACGCTGACGGTGATGCCCAGCGGGCCGGTGGCGCTGACGCCCCGCAACAGGGGTGGCGCGAGCAGGCGGGGGCCCCAGGTGGGGTCGGCGTGGAACAGGGCCAGCTCCTCGGCCACCACCGCCAGGGCCTGGCCGATGGCGGCGCAGCGGTGGGAGATCAGCAGTTTCACCTCCTCGCCGGAGCGCAGCTTGGTGTGGTTGACCACCCGGTCGAAGGCGCTGTTCTGGACCACCGCCACCCGGTGGTCGAGGCAGTGCAGCTGGGTGCTCAGCACACCGACATCCACCACGTCCCCTTCGAGGCCATCGATTTCCACCCAGTCGCCGATGGCGTAGCGGTCTTCGATCAGCACGGCGAGGCCGGCGACGAAGTCCCGCAGCAGCCCCTGGAACACCAGGGCCAGGCCGCCCAGCAGGGCGCCGCCGGCCAGCAGCAGGGAGGAGGAGGCGGCCCGGATGCCGGGAATGTCGATCAGGATCCAGCCGGCCGCCACCAGGATGCAGGCCAGGTCGATCAGCCGGTGGCTCACCCGCAGCAGGCTGCGGTGCCGCTGCTCCCGGCGGGCCTGCTCCTCCACCGGCACCCTGGCGCCGTCGGCCCACTGGTGCAGCAGGAAGGTGGCCAGGGAGCGCGCCAGCAGGGCGGCCAGCTCCACCATCAGCACCTTGAGCAGGGAATGAACCGGCTGGAGCAGCAACTGCAGCCCCAGGGGCACCTTGCTCGGGACGGCCATCACCCCCAGGGCCAGGATGACCATCAGCTGCAGCAGCACCAGCAGCAGCAGCACCAGCCCGAAGACCTGGTGGAGCTGCAGGCGTTGCCCCAGGGCCCGATCCGGGGTGGGGCTGCGGCGGCTGATGAGCCCGGCGCAGCGCACCCGGTTCCAGCGCCACAGCCAGAGGGTGGCGGCGGTGAGCAGGGCCAGCGCCAGCTGCACCGTGAGGGTGAACTGCCAGCGGCGGCGCAGATCGGCCGGCTGCATCACTTTGCGGGCATGGCGCAGACGGCTCTGCAGCCGCTGCTGCCAGCGTTCCCCCAGGGCCATCGCGCTGACGCCGTTGAGGCTGGCATCGGCCCGGGTGACCGTGAGCAGGGGCAGGGGTTCGGAGCGTTCTGGCACCTTCGCCTCCAGCACCACATCGCCACCTGGCAGCTGCCGGCGTTCCACCACCAGTCGCCCGGGGGCGCTGCCGCTCACCCCCTGCAGCGGCGACGGCTCGCAGGCCCCCCCGCTCCCCCCCAGCACCCGGATCAGGACCCACTCGGCGATCTGTTCGCTCTCGCTGCAGAGCTGCTCGGGGTCGTAGAGCAGGCGCAGGTTGCCTTCGATCACCGCGGCGCGGCGCCGGGCGTCGGGAGCATTGTCCTGATGGCCCACCACCGGAGAGGCCACGGTGATGGCGGGGACGCCGAGGATCCTCACCTTGGCCAACTCGAAACTGCCGGCGGCCACCACGCCACCGGGGTCGGCCGGGCCGGTCCCGGGCCCACGGCCCCCGCTGCCATCGGCCGTGGTGGCGGCAATCGCCCCAGCCGGCGGCAGCCACCAGAGGCCGATGGTGAGCAGCAGGGCGAGGGCCCCCAGCCACCAGGGGCGGGTCCGCCGCCGCAGGACACAGGGCCGCATCAGCTTTCCGTGAGCCGCGGCAGCAGCTGCACCAGGTTGCAGGGGCGGGTGGTGGCATCGAGCTGGGCGCGGATCAGCCGGTCCCAGGCGGTGGACACCGCATCGAGGGAGCCGGGCAGCACGAACACCACCGTGCCGTTGGCCACCCCGGCCAGGGCGCGGCTCTGCAGCGTGCTGGTGCCGATCGTCTCGAAGGAGAGCACCCGGAACAGCTCACCGAAGCCCTCGATCGTCTTGTCGAACAGGGGCGCGACGGCCTCGGGGGTGCCGTCGCGGCCGGTGAGGCCGGTGCCGCCGCAGCTGATCACCACCTGCACAGCGGGGTCGGCGATCCAGCGGCTGAGCTCGGCGCGGATGCGGTAGCGGTCGTCGGGCACCAGGGTGCGTTCCAGCAGCCGGTGGCCGGCCGCCTCCAGCCGCTGCTGCAGGGCGTCGCCCGAGGCGTCGTCAGCGAGGCTGCGGCTGTCGGAGACCGTGAGCAGGGCGATGGAAAGGCTCACGGATCCTGGGGCTGGGCAGGCCCCGACGCTAGGGCGTGGAGCGCCTCAGGCAAACGGCCTGTCGAGGAACGCAGGCCAAGCGGAGAGCCCGGAGATGCGCTGGAAACGGCTGGGGCGGGGGCTGCTGTTCGGCCTGGCGGGCTTCCTGCTCAGCACCGGCCTCAGCCATGTGCTGGTGCTGCAGCTCTACACCCGCCACGACCGCTCAGGCCGCCACCGCTTCCACCACCGCCACCGGTGACGGAGTCGGGTGGATCCCCGCCAGCCGCAGGCCGGTGCGCTCCAGCAGTTCGGCGTAGGCCGCGGGGGTGCGTTCCCGGCCGCCCTCGGTCTCGACGCGTGAGAAGTCGGTCATGGCGCCGTCGAAGATGGCGCCGCGCTCGGGGTTGTGGCCGTACCAGTCAAAGACGGGTTCGCCGTAGTGGTGGCGGAAGGCGCTCTGGCCGCTGCGGACGCTGTGGAGCAGGTCGGCCCAGGCGTCGTAGTGCTCGCCGCCGAGCATGCGCACGAACTGGCGCAGGGAGCCGGGGTGGTCGCTGCGCAGCAGTTCGGCCAGGGGAGTCAGCACGAAGCCTCGTGGCTGGCCCTCGCTCTCGGCGAACACGCCCAGGCTGGCCAGGCCCCGCAGCAGCCGGAACAGGGACTCGCCGTCGGCGCCGCAGCGGCCGGCCAGTTCCTCGGCCGTCAGGCCTTCGGGGCCGGCGGCGGCCAGATGGTCGGCGATCGCCAGTTCGGCGGCCACGTTGAGCATCTGGGTCACCCAGTTGCCGCAGGCGAGCTGCAGGAGGTGGCCAGAGAGATCCGCGCTGGGGTCCATGGGGGTCGGGCAGGCGCCAGCCGTTCTAAAGCGTGATGCCGGCCCCGCGGTAGGGCCGCCATTCCCCTTGGGCCTTCTCCGCCACCAGCGGTACGAGCGTGAGTTTCAGGGGGGTGCCGGCCGCCACCTCCACCCGCAGGGCGGAGTAGGCGCGGCGCAGGGCGGAGCCCCGGCCGCTGCGGCCGAGGAAGAGGCGGGAGCGGGCCACGACCCGCTCGGCACCGGCTGGACCCTCCAGCAGCTCGGGCCCCTCCGGCCGCTGGCGGCGCAGGCTGTAGCCGCTGCCGCCGCAGATCGCCCAGGGAATGCATGCGTCGCCGTGGCCGGTGTCACCGGTGTCGAGCAGCTCCAGGCAGTGGGCATGGCCGCTGAAGGCCAGATCGAGCAGGGGCCGGCCGGCCGGCAGATCGCCGAGGGCGGCCGCCACCCGGTCCAGCACGCGGCGCAGCTGGGCGCGCACCGCCAGGGTCTGGCCCTGATCCCATTTGCTGACCTCGGTGACGTAGGGGGGATGATGCAGCACCAGCAGCCGGCCCCGCACGGCCGGGTTGTGCCAGGAGGCGATCAGGGCGTCGGCGAACCAGTCGAGCTGGGTCTCATCCACGGCCATGGGCCCGCCGCTCAGCTGCTTTTCGATGTCGCGGATCTGCTCGTCGAGCTGCTCGGCCTTGGTGGCCCGATCGTCACGGGCGTCCTCGTCGCCGCTGAGGGGGCCGAGGGACAGGAGCATGGCGGCGCGCTCGGCGTCGAGCCGTTGACGACGCTCGCGCAACTCCCTGTCGTCGCTGCCGGCTGGCAGGGGTTGGTTGAAGGTGTTGGAGTCGAGGGCGAACACATCGACGCCGGCCCAGCGGAAGGTGTAGTGGCGGTGGGGCAGGCGGGTGAAGCGGCCGGGTCGGTAGAGCAGGCAGCGGGCCCCGTCGACCGTGGCGGTGCGGGTGCTCTCAAGGTGCTCGCCCAGGTCGGCCTCCGGCACGGCGCCAATCCCATCAAGGAAGGCGCGGGCCCAGGCCTGACCCACGTAGGAGCCGTGCCAGCCCACATCCAGATCCAGCCAGGCCCGCAGCAGGCGCCTTGGTGGCGCGGTCAGGCCGGCCAGCAGCCCCAGCGGCAGCGGCAGGTCGTAGTAGTCGTGGTTGCCGAGCACCGGCAGGAACGGCACCCGGAAGACGAGGCGGTCGTAGCGCAGCCGGCGCCAGTCCTCGCCGCCCACGAGCCACTCCCGGTAGGGACGGATGAAGTTGTCCGGGTACTGCTCACTGGAGCCCACCTGGTAGACGACATCACCGGTGTGGAGCAGGAAGCGGGCGTCTGTGCCATGGGCGAGCAGCTGCTCGGCCACCCGTCGCTGGGGGGTGTCGCGGCGATGCAGCCCGGTGCCGCTGTCCCCCAGCACGAGGAAGGAGAAGGCCTCGGGCGACTCCGGATCCCCCTCGATGGCCAGGCGGCAGGGATCGATGCCGTGGCGGGCGAAGGCGGGATGGCCCCAGCGCACCCGGTCGGCCATGCGGCGGATCTTGGTGGCGACGCCCGCCTCGGAGGCGAGGTTCATGGGGGCCAGTTCACGGTGGCGGCAGGGGGGCGAACACGGTGAGGGCGCCGGGCAGGCAGGTGAAGGTGACCGGATCGGCCTCGAGCATTTCGCCGTCGATCACCAGCCGCTGGGGCGGGTCGGTGGTGATGGTGATGTGGCTGGCCCGCAGACACAGCAGATCGGGGTGGTTGGCGGGCGACTGCACCACGGCGGAGGTGAGCAGGGAGGCGAGGGCATTGAGGCCCTGCAGGCGGGTGCTGGGTGAGGCGATCGTGACCTCGAGGAGGCCGTCGTCGGGAATCACCCGCCCGAAGCCCTGGGCCAGCACGGAGGTGGCGGGGGCCACGTTGGCCACGGTGATGGCGGCGGCCTGCACCTCTGTGATGGTGCCGTCGATCTCGACCCGGGCCCGGAACGGCTGCTGGGAGGCCAGCTGCTGGGCGCCGGCGAGCACGTAGGCGAGCGGGCCGAGCATGGTTTTCAGTTCGCGGGTGGCCCGATCCACCATCCCGGCCTCAAAGCCGACCCCGGCCAGCAGGGTCATCGGCACGTCGTTGCAGCGGGCGGCGTCCACCACGTGGGTGTGGCCAGCCAGGATCGTCTCGCAGGCGGCCACCAGGTCGGTGGGGATGTCGAGCGCCGCGGCAAAGGCATTGGCGGTGCCCCGGGGGATCACGCCGAGGGGAATGCCCGTGCCGGCCACCGCCCCCGCCACCGCCGAGACGGTGCCGTCGCCGCCGCAGGCCACGATCATCACGTTGCCCACCTCACCGGCCGGCCGGGCCTGCAGCAGCTCGACCAGTTCCCGGCACTGGTCGCCCGGATCGGTCCCGGCACTGGTGAGCAGCACCGTCACCAGGAGCTGGGGCTCGAGGATCGAGCGGATCAGGGCCAGATCGGCGTTGGCCTCCCCCTGGCCGGCGACGGGATTGAACAGCAGGTAGGACGAGCGGCCATGGGCCAGGCCGCGCAGGGCCAGCTCGGCGGTGGCGGCATTGAGGGCCAGGGGCACGGCGGCCAGATCGCAGGCGCGGATCAGCAGCCGGCTGTCGGGCGGCGCTCCCGCCGCTGCCTCTGGATCCAGGAAGGCGATCACCGCCGCCACCTCCCCGGCCAGCAGACGGGCGGCCACCTGGATGTCTCCCCCTGCCGCGAGTGCATCGAGCGCCATCACCGGCAGCTGGGCGGTGCGGGGGTCGCTGCGGAGCCGCTCGGCCAGCTCGGCGGTGGCGAGCAGCGGAAAACCAGCGACGGCCAGGGCCTGTCGGTCGAGCCAGTCGATCAGCGCCTCGCGGCGCGTCTCACTCGCCAGCAGCACCAGGGTGTGGGCCATCGACGCCAGGCTAGGGGGGAGTCGTCGCCGCTCCTCCCGGCCCTCTGACTGATGGTGGACTGGCCGGGGAACTCTGAAGCAGGCTCCGCCTTGTTCCCATGGCTCCGACTCCCGGCCCGAGGCTGATGGATCGTTACCGGGAGGAACTGATGGTGCGGCACTACGCGCGCCGCACCATCAGCACCTATGCCCAGTGGGTGAGACGCTTTCTGCGCTTTCACGGGATGAGGCATCCCAGGGAAATGGGCGAGCGGGAGATCAATGCCTTCCTGTCGCATCTGGCCACGGTGGGGAGGGTGACTGCCTCCACGCAGAACCAGGCGTTATCCGCCCTGCTCTTTCTCTACAGGCAGGTGCTCGGGGGAGACGTGGGCAACCCAGGGCTCATTAGAAGTCCTGATTAGGTAGCTAGCTCCGCACGCCTCAAGATGCGTTCCGGCCGAGCGTCGCAGCTGCAGATGGCATGAACCACTCGCTCAGTCATTGTTGCCAAGTTGTAGCGCCGGTTGAAGCGGTAATTGAAGGCACCCAGGTAGCGATCAGCGTACTTATCGAATTTCAGGGCATGGAAGGTGCCGCTGAAGCTCGTTTTCAAGTTGCCCAGCACCGTGTTGATCCAGCGGAATACCGGGAGTTCATTGGGATGGCGTCCTTTCACGACCACAGCTTGATGCAGGCAACCGACTTCTGTCACGGCGCGAAAGCAGGCCAGCCCATCTGAGATCACTTCACATCCTATGGCCAGTGAATCCTGTGCCCAGTCAGCGATGGCGGCAAAGGAGAACGTGGCCACGGTGGCAAGCTTCACGTAACGAGGGTGGCCCGCATCATCGAGAGAGATGGCCGCCACGATCGGTACCTTGTTCTCTGATCCACGACCAGGCTTTCCACCACAGCGTTCTCCGCCAAGGTAGGCATCATCCACCTGGACCTTTCCCCGCAGGACATAGGCCCCATCCCGCTCCTTCATCGCCTGCATGATCTTGTTGTGAACCAGCCATGCCGTGCGGTAGTTCACGCCCAGATGGCGCCGCAGAGCGAGTGAGGAGATGCCCGTCCACCGCTGCGCGGAAGCCTTGCGGCTAGGGCCTGGCCCACCAGGTAGAACGCGAGGAACCAGGTGGTCAGCGGCAACTTGGTCGCCTCCAGGATGGTGCCGGCCGTGAGGGTGGCCTGATGACGGCAGCTCCGGCATTGATAGCGCTTGTGGCGCCTGCCATGGATCAACCCGTATTCCTTGCACTCACAGCGGGGACAACGGAAACTTTCAGGCCAGCGCGCCTGCTCAAGGGCGGCCTCGCAATTCTCCTCGGTGCCGTAGAGCTGGATGAATTCGGGAAGCGACAGGCCTGCCTGAAACTGGATTCGATTCATGGCCATGGCGGGCACCTCTGGTACAGGCGTACCAGCTTAGGTGGGAAAGGCCTGCGGACGGAGCTTGCTACCTAATCAGGTTAGAAGTTACCCAGAAGCCTGTGGCTGAGCAAGTTCTCGCCAATCCAGCAATGCCAGTAGACCCCTGATGTCATGGGCCAGTGCGGCCAGGCCTTCGGTGATCGACCAGAACCCATCGAGCCGCAG
>Ga0247833_1002154_pt1 | contig 29604 bp, 28 predicted proteins | sample LaCruzMarch2015__7_FD_187117 | JGI IMG/M metagenome (GOLD analysis project Ga0247833, IMG submission 187117) | Freshwater microbial communities from meromictic Lake La Cruz, Castile-La Mancha, Spain - LaCruzMarch2015_8m | ecosystem: Environmental > Aquatic > Freshwater > Lake | place: Spain... | reverse complement strand
GCGTTCGCTTTGCCAGCGGGACCCGCTCACAAATCGAAAACCTCCGCGCAGACCGCGAAGAATCGCCCCTTAGTTCCACATTTTATCTCGAACAAAACCCCCGCGATTATCTCGACGGCCTACACGAATGCTTCAGTTTTTGAAAGTGGCATGATTGATGGTTTCCTAGACAAATTGGTAGCTTTTGTATGGAGCAATGGTCAAGTCCGTTGAAAGCCTACGCCAAAACGACGGAACCCTTCCCTTCAGAGTGAGGAAGCCGGCGGCCAGCAGGGGGAATGATTGGAAGATGCCACGCTCTACGAATTCTGTCATCCGACGAAGGCTCTTACGGGCCTTGTCTTGCATTTAGGCCAGGGATGTGGGCGTATCCGATGAAAACCCCGGAGGGCAGCGCCGAAGTTGCGCTTTTTGCCAGGGGCCTTGCTTTTGGGATGCGAAAATCAAAGACGCTGACCCCCCACATCGCCCGGCCATCGTAGGCGCGACCGTTGCTGGCCCCGAACATCAACGGCTTTCCATCCCTTGTGCGCTTTCCCAGATAGATCATCGCATGCGTGACCGGCGGATCGGCAGCGACCTCATAGGTGCCAGTCCAGAATAGCAAGTCTCCAGGCTGGAGCGCCTCCAGTTCAAAGCTGTCCAATTTCCGGCTGATCACCGCGGTGAACGTGCCGGCCTTTCGCGTCCAGACATACTGGGCGCTCGCACTCCGAGGCACGTCCAAGACTCCGATTTTTTGCAGTACGTAATAAATCGTGCCTGAGCAGTCCATCCCGCCCTTTCCCGGGTCCGCCGAGCCGTACGTGTAGGTGAGATTTTGCTTGGTCAGCGCCAGACCGGTCTCGATCAAGCGCTGAACTTCTGGGGGATACGCGTCGAAGCCACTCAGCTCGGCAGTTTCGATCGAGGCCACCGCCCGCTTGGCTTGGATTGCCTTAGGTTCAGGCTTCTGGCATTGCGCCCACCCGCACAAGGACAGGAAAATCAGGGCTATTCGCAGCATAGGAAATGAATCTTTGAATCAGCACCCATCATCTGATCTCCACAGCGACGCCCGCCGTTACTTTTGCAGCAAGTCGGATCACATCCCAATTGGCCAACCGGATGCAGCCATGGCTTTCCGAGCGGCCAATCGTATCGGGCGCGCTCGTCCCGTGCAGCCCGATTCCCTTTTTGTTGAGCTGGATCCAAATCACCCCCACGGGATTGTTCGGCCCAGGAGGAAGAATCGCAAATTCGCTGCTGCGCTCCCCGCGCTCGAGCATCGCCTTGTCGTGGCGGTAATCCGGCATTTTTGCGACCCCGGTGATTTTCCATTTGCCGAGGGGCGACTCGGTCCGGTTCGACCCGATCGTCACCGGATAGGCGCCGACAAGATGATCGTTGTCGTAAACGCTGAGCATGTTGGTTTTGGTGTCCACCTTCAAGGACAGCGCCGATGTGGATCGCTTCCCATTGGGGCCGGCATTTTCTGCGGAATCAGCAGCTGGCTGATCCGACTTTTTCTGGGACAGATCTTTTACGGCTGCGAGCTCGAACGGCTCCACATTGGGGACCCGTACGGAGTCGCCCGCTTTCAGGAAACCGATTTTTCCGGGGTTCAGTTCCTCAAGAAATTTTTGACCCGTATGGAACTTTTCTGCGATCTCTTCACCGGCGGATTGGTAGGGCAGGGATGGAAGATTGGCTTGCGCCTCGACAGCGGACGGCAAGAGGCCGACGTTTTTCAGATCAGCCTCACGGACGGTATAGTCGATGTAAATCGGGGCCGCGCTGGAAAGGTCGAGATCGGTCACAGACGGCTTGGGGTCGCTGTTGTCCCCGTTGGGATTTGTCGGCACGTCTGCGGACGTAGGAGCGGCGAGCCCGTTGGCTTTCCGATAGAGCCCCAGCGCCCGCAGCGTGAAATCGCCATAGTGTCCGTCAATCTTCCCGGGAGAAAAATCTGCCCGGTCCAGGAAAACCTGCAAATGCACGGCCGCTTCTTTGTCCGGCGGCAGCGCGGTATGCCTCGGGTCCACTTCTTGAGCCACCAGGGGAAGCAGGGGGGTGAGGGCGGTCGCAAAAGTGATGAGCGCCCGGAGCCCTCGCGGTCGCGGGACAAGATGGGCTGCTTCACAGAATCCCGAGGAGCGGCTTTTCATGTCTAGTACCATCGACGTGAATGCCCTCGGCCTGCGATGGGGTGTAACCCTATGCCGAAAAAGTCAAAGGGTACCAGGCCTAGCCTGTTGACATTTGCAGAAGAATTCCGCTGGGAAGTTGCTCGCATTGCTTCACGCGATTCTTTCCAAGGCCGTCTGCCTGTTTTGGTAAAATGCTCGGAGCGGGTGCATAGGTTCAGAGCGGTCCCGCCAGCCACTCATCAAACGCTTGGGGTAGGGTCCAATCTGCCGCTAGTCCGATCTCCGGCGTGCCGTGCCCTTCGGGCCGGATGTGTCCTGATCAGGGCCGCCGGTCCGGGTGTTTTTTCTCAGGTATTTCTTCCCCTGCTTGACAGTATTAACGTCTCGCGTTAATATTCGGCCATGATCAGGAGTTTCTCCTGCAAAGAAACGAAGAAAGTCTTCGAAGGGCAGGTGTCGCGCAAGCTGCCGGGCAACCTGCTCGGCGTAATGAGCCGCAAGCTGACGATGGTGCATATCGCCGGAAGGCTGGAGGACCTGCGGGTTCCGCCCGGCAACCAGCTCGAAGCGCTCAAAGGCGGGAGGCGCGGGCAGCACAGCATCCGAATCAACCAGCAATGGCGGGTCTGCTTCCGCTGGGCCGAAGGAGGCCCGGAAGAGGTGGAGATCGTCGATTACCACAGATAATAACCCATGAAAAACACACTGCCACTTGTCACCCCCGGAGAGATCCTGCGGGAAGAGTTCTTGTTACCGCTGGGGCTGAGCGCCTACCGGGTCGCCAAAGACATCGGCGTCAGCCCCACCGCCATCGGGCAGATCCTTACAGGGGCAAGGGCGATCACGCCCGAGATGGCGCGCCGATTCGGCAGCTATTTCGGAATGTCTGCGGAATTCTGGCTTAACGCGCAAAGCCATTACGACCTGCGCAAGCTCGATCGAGAAGCCCCCAAGCTCCCGAAAATCCCGCTATGCCCCGCGCTGAAAATAGTCGCAAACCGCCCCCTCATGGCGGCGTGAAAATAAAGCGCTCCGGGTCAGCCCGTGCCTGCGTGCAAAATGATCCCGTCGATCGCTGGTCAAACGATTGGATCATGGACACTAGCTCGATGGGGTATGGGTTCCGTTCGCAGATGGTTCTCCAAAGTATCGAGAGCGTGCGGCCTGAGAAGGAGGATGGATCACTACCGATGCGGGCGAGGTCCGCGATTGCAGGACTTGCGCCACACTTTTGCCACAAGGCGATTGGTGGAATGGGACCGAGCCGGAAGCAACGTCTCCGCCCAGATGCCAAAGCCGGCAACCTATTTGGGGCATTCGTCGGTGGGCAGCACGTATTGGTATATCGAGGCTGTTCTCGAACTGCTCGAGTTGGCAACGGAGTTCCAATTCACGCCGCATCAAGGAGGTCGTCCATGAACGTAGCGAACTTGGCCAAACATTTGCAGTGGTTTTTTACTGATCGACTGCTGGAGCAACAGGGTGCCAGCCCTCACACCGTCGCCAGCTATCGGGAAACCTTCCCCTTTCAGAATACACAGTTACTTTACCGTTCGGCTGATTATTTATAGCGAATTGCTACGCCAGAAACATATTTTACAGCCCCAACATATGGCTGATACACCATATTCTCATCGGTGATGATAACGGCAGTTGCTCCAACTGGACCCGCTTTCGAGCGGATGGCATTGTGCATCTTCGCCGTATCCCGAGGAGTGAATCCTGCCACATCAATAGTGGCCAGTTCGACATACGCTCGATCCGGCTTGGTCTTTAAGATTTCAACGGTTGATGCCGGAACCGGATCAAAATATCCTGCGCCAGTTTTGGTGATGTCAACCGTAGCACAGCCGACAAGGGCCAGAACTCCGGTCATTAGTATTGCATTTACTGTTTTCTTCATATTATTTGTATTTTATTGCTGTGCCAATCAGCCGGGAATAGGTGTTTGAGTATGGGTCTTCGCCAGCCCACTCCGTGCTTAAGCTAGCGTATCCACCAAGATTTGTAACAATGATTGCGTCAGCGCCAATCTTCGCAGCTCGCTTCCGCATCGCCTGCGCGCTTTCGCCGCGGGACTGGAAATCCGCAATGACAATAAACGGTCGTGCCGGTCGTCCACGAAGCAATTCAACTTGCTCAACTGATTTAGGAGCAAACCTCTCGGTTGCGTAATATCTGTTTGCAACATCTGTTGCGCAACCAGCAAGACTGATTGCAATGAGAAGACAGACTGTTCTGAGTAGTGAGGTGTTCATTGTATTTTGCCGAACGTTTTGCATCATGGTGCGCATAGATGATTATTGTTTGCAAAGTCCAGACATAGCGAGTCGGTTACTTGCTCCAGGAGCCTCCGGCACACCCGTTACGGTTGGCCATTTTTCTATTCGCTTGAGTCCGCACGCGTCAAACATGTGTGCAAAATCTCTTCTCGGAGCAGGAATGCCCTTTTTGAGTGTAGCGGGAACACAAAAATATTTCCCTTTTGTATTCGTTCTTATGTCGCTCCAAAGCGCGAATGCAACACACGATGGTGCAGTGCAGATCCCATTTGCTGGGAAAAATGGTATCACCAGCACCATATGTTCATGTGTCTGAGTGAGGTCACCCGTATATCCGTATGCATTTCGGGAGGCGGTCATTGACTCAGGATACTTCCCCTTCACCTGAATCGCTCGGACGATAATCTTGCCAGAACTCTCCTTTGTAATAATGAAGTCGAACCCCTGATCTCGCCTTGGAAAATAAACGTTCCATTTAGCGTCAGCAAGAACACCGGCAACATACATCTCGGCAAAATAGTCGCGTTGGTTAATCGGAGCTGCCATATATTCTTTGCTAGGCTTTATGCCCGCTTTTAAGCGGCAAGCGTGGCTTCGAAAAAAGCGCTGTGTTTGCTGTTCATATTGGCGGGAATCAAGTGATGAAACTATGCTGCCGGTCCACCTGTTTGTGAGCAAGCCGAAATAGGCACCGTGGTGATTTCCGTTCGACTACGCGCCTGGACTGCGTCAAAAGGGTCGGCAGCACAGCATCAACCAGCAATGGCGGGTCAGCTTGATTTTATTCCCGCCCCTTCGTGGAATTCGCGGGCCGGCTTTATTCCTCGCCTGAGGGGGCGATCGGGCTGGTGGACTGGCTGAATGCGAGCGGGAGGGTGACCTGCGGGGCATCTTTGAGGGTCATCACAAAGAGGACCCCGATATCGCGGTCGCCGCCTTCGTTGTCGCGAACCTCTGCACCGATCGACGCCACCCAGCTGGAGAGATCGCGGTGGACGAGGTACCGCTGGTACTGGAGGATCTGGGAGTTGAATTCGTACTGCTCGTAGAAGCTGACCCCCCAGTTATCGTTGAGCCGGAGGTAGCTGTAAAAGTTGAGCTGGCTGTTGTCGGCGAAGAAGTCGTTGCCGTCGATATACCGGTGGCCGATCCGCAGCGACCAGTTCCGGGTCGGCATGACGTCGAACTGGGTGTTGACCTCGGTGAACCCCTGGTCGTCGATTGGCAGTTGGGCCTCCATCGTCAGGCCGCCCCAGGGAACCGGGCGAAAGCCGATCACGTTGAAGACGTTTGACGTCGGGGAGTCAGAGTACGGGCTGTCGAGGTTGATGTCCACAAACGTGTCGTACGTGAACCACTGGAGCGTCTGGTTATCGCGGCGGGTCTGCAGGCGGTGCCGGGTTCCGATGCGCACGATGTTCCAGGTGTCGATGGAGTCGATCGCCGTGAACTGCGGGAAGTCGAGCGCGAGCGGCTGGGTCGATTCGACCACGCGGTCGAACTGGTAGATGTTGTTCGGGCTTTCCCCGAGGTTGTACACCCCCGAGTAGTTGATGTACGGCTGCACGACATGCCGGACCCCGTCGAGGCCGATCCAGCGGGCCTGGATCTTTTCGAATGTCCGGGAGAACTTCGCCGACGCCTCGATCCCGTAGTTGCCGACCACGCGGAAGACTTCGCCTTTTTGCTGGAGGGTTTCCGTCGGGTTGTTCAGCGGGGTGTCCTCGATCTGGGCGTTCACCACGGTGGCCTCACCGGTGATCGGATCGATCTCGGTCGCCCCGCCGACCGGTGTGACAAACGTCCCGCTCTTATTGTACCACGTCCCGCGGATGCCCGCGCGCGGGGTCACCGAAAGCCAGCCAAAAAACGTCTTCGGCAGCGACCACTGGTGGAACGTGTCAAAGCGGACCGCCTCGTAGTCGGGGAAGTTTGTCTCCCCAAACGAGGGGTTGTTCGAAAATGCGCGGCGGAGGTTCGCGACCCCAGTCTCGCCGTCGTAATTGACCGGCGTCCCGAAAAATTCCGTCTGCTTGAAGTCGAAGACAAATTCCGGCAGCCGCTCAGTCACGTCCTGGAAATCATTGATCTGGAACCTACCGATCAGGTTCATCGTATAAAATTCGTCCCATTTCGTGAGCGCGATCACGTTGTCCGGCTGCGGGTCGATCCGGAACTCGCCCGGATAAAAGTCTTCCAGGAAGTCGACGTCGCTGAGGACGTTGAGGTCGGCGGTCGCGTAGATGTCGTCGGTAAGGAAGAGCCGCTGCTGGAAGGAAACCCGGTACCGGTTGGTCGTCCGGGTCTCGGCCGGTTCGCCGGGGGCATCGACGGTCTGGACGTCGGCGGTCTCAAAGACATAATCCGAGCGCAGGCGGCCGTAGCTCCGGTTGTTTTTCCCGTAGAGCATGTTGAGGTCGAGCCCGACCGACGGGCCGAACTCATCCCGCCACTCGACGCGGGCGGTCGCATCGACCCCGCTGATGAGCGGAAAGCTGTAGGCCGTGAGCAGGTAGGGACCCCACCGGGAATCGTAGCCGGGCAGGAAGGCAAACCCGGTATTGTTGATATTGGCAAAAAGGTACGGGAACCAGAACACCGGGGTTTTTCCGATGTAGAACGTCGAATTCGAGAAAACCACGCGGCTGTCGGTGTAGATCCGCACGGACCGCGACTTGACGTGAAAATCCGGCTGCGAGCTGTCGTGGGTCGTGAAGAGCGCGTCGCGCACGCGAAATTCCTTCTGCGACATCGCACGGAAATTAAACGCATGGAAGAGCATCGGGTGGTTCGATCCCGAGAGCTCCAAGGCCCGCATCTGCTTGGTCTCGAGGTTGAACAGCGCCCGCTGGCCGCTCAGGACCTGGTCCGGGGTGTAGAGCCGGATGTTTCCGACCAGCAGGACGTCGCGGGTCTCCGGGTTGTACTCCGCATAGTCGCAAAAAATGCTGTAGGCCCCGTAATGGATCTGAACGTTGTCCTCCGCGATCGCCACGCCCCCCTCGAAGCGGGTGTTACCGTCCGCCGTAATCTCGACGGGGACGTCCCCGAAACTTCCGAACTGCGCGCGGGCTGCAGGCGCAGCGGCGAAGACGGTTCCCAAAATCAGGCAGGCGACAAAATTCCTCATGGAGGGGACCAAACTAGATGTCCGGACGGACGGTTCAAGGACAAAAGCCGTCAGTCCCCGTAACCGGCGGGATTTTTGACATGCCACGCCCAGGCGCTCTCGACGATGGGAAGGATGTTTTCAAACTTCGGCTTCCAGCCGAGCTCGGTGCGGATTTTATCCGAGGCGGCGATCAGGCGGGGCGGGTCGCCCGCGCGGCGGGGCTTCTCGATCGCAAGGATCTCGCGTCCGGTCACCTTCCGGCAGGTATCGATGACCTCGCGCACCGAGGTTCCTCCGCCGGTGCCGAGGTTGTACTTGGCGGTGACGTTCGAGCGCACGGCGAGGATGTGAGCCTGGGCGAGGTCGAGGATGTGGATGTAATCCCGGATGCACGTGCCGTCGGGCGTCGGGTAGTCGGTCCCGTAGATATCGACCGAATCCTTCTGGCCGAGGGCAACCTTCAGGACGTTCGGAATCAGGTGGGTCTCGATCCGGTGGTCCTCTCCGTACCGCTCGGTCGCCCCGGCCGCGTTGAAGTATCTGAGGGCGACGTAGGACAGCCCATGGATCTCCTCGTACCAGCGGAGCACCTGCTCAAACATCAGCTTCGACTCGCCGTACGGGTTGATCGGATTCTGCGGGAGGGATTCGTCGAGCGGCATGCGGTCCGGGATCCCGAACGTCGCGCACGTCGAGGAAAAGACAAATTTGTTCACCCCCGCCTCGACCGCCGCATCGAGCAGGTTGATCCCGGAACAGACGTTGTTCCGAAAATATTTTGAGGGATTCTGCATCGATTCACCGACCAGGGCATTTGCGGCGAAGTGCATGACCGCCTCCGGCTTGGCCTCCTCAAAGGCATGCCGGACAACCGTGCGGTCGGCCAGGTCGCCTTGGAAGAAGCGCGCGCGCGGGTCGACCGCCCGCTTGTGCCCCTCGGTCAGGTTGTCAAAAACAGAAACCTCAAACCCCTCGTTCAGAAGCTGCTCGACGCAGATGCTTCCGATATATCCGGCCCCGCCCGTCACAAAAATTTTGTTCATGAATTTTGAAGGATAGATCATCCCGGCGTCTGGCCGCAACGAAATGCTACACGAAATGCTTCACGAAATGATGCAGGCATGCGCCCTCGCGCAATAGAGGCGAATCGAGCGGTTTTTACAGCATGCCAAAACCGGGATATGCCGGCGGAAGAGATGTGCGCAGATCTGGTAAGCGAGCGGCTTAAACAAAATAAAATTCTTTCAACATCATCGATTTTTAATAAGATTCTTTCCGAAATAAGGGTTTTCTATGGTCAAGATCGGCACCACTTGGTTGATTGAGCGATACGCCCTCAAGGCGCGTCCCCTTGTCCATAGTTCGTTTATTGGACCAAAGATGCTTCGCCGCGAACGGGCCGACGGAACCGTTGAAGAGCATTATATCCGCTCGTATGAACCCGGCAACAGGGCATTGGATCATCTGGTCTTTGCCCTGAAATATGACGTCCTCGACCTCGATATCTTCCGCAAGGTCTTTCGACACATTCCGCCGCAGGAGATTGCCGAATTTGTGGCGGAAACCCCCTCCGGAAGATTCGCCCGCAAAATCGGGTTTTGGTATGAGGAATTGACCGGCTCGGAAGTTCCTCTGAAGGTTGGCGTGACGGGAAACTACGAGCCCCTTTTGGATTCGAATCTTTACGTTACGGCCAGGAAAGCCGTGCGGAATGCCCGCTGGCGCATTGCCAACAATGCCGTTGGGTCCGGAAAATTCCTGCCTCTCATCCGTCGGACTCCGGCCATTCGTGCGGCTGAAGAGGCCGACTGGCGGGCAATGGTCGCCGAGACCTTGGGCGCATTTCCTCAAGATGTGCTCCACCGGGCTCTTTCGTTTCTCTACTTCAAGGAAACCAAATCCTCCTTCGCCATCGAGCGTGAGGAGCCGGGAGCCTCGCGCGCGGAAAAATTTGTGGCGCTCCTTCACGGTGCCGGGCTCGAGCAAGATCCGCTCGGCGAGGAAGTCCTGACGCTTCTGCAAAACGCCATTGTGGATGAGCGCTACCGCGAAACCGGCTTCCGCTCCCAGCAAAACTACGTGGGGCAGACCACGGCCTATTTTCAGGAAATTATCCACACGGTGGGAGCCCCTCCCTCATCTCTTCACGATCTCATGGATGGCCTGGCCTTCTACTTTCGCGCCAGCAGGGACGTATCGCCGATCCTCCGAGCCACCGCCATCTCCTTTCCGTTCGTTTTCATCCATCCTTTTGAGGACGGAAACGGGCGTCTCCACCGATACCTCATTCATGATGTGCTGGCCCGCGCTCAAATCGGCGGGGACGGGGTTCTTCTCCCTGTGTCCGCAGAAATCCTGCTCAACATCCGGCTCTACGACGCCTGCCTGGAACAGTTTTCCAAACCCCTGATCGCAGCAGCGGAATATTCTCTCGATGAAGCCAAGGTTCTCACGGTCCACAACCCTGAGGAAATCGAAGGATTCTACCGCTATCCGGATCTCACCAGGCAGTGTGAGTTTTTGGCGCAGGTGCTGGAAAGAACGATCCGGCAGGCAGTCCCCCAGGAAATTCATTTTCTCCAAAAGTTTGACCGCGCCCGCGACGCCATCACGGAGATTGTCGACCTGCCGGACCGCAAGCGGGAACACCTCTTGATGAGGCTCCATAAAAATGGCGGCAAGCTGGCCCGCAAACGAAGAGAGAGTGAGTTCTCCGAGCTGACAGAGCGTGAAATGAATGACATCGAGTCAGCCTACCGCGATGCATTTTCGTAAACCACTTCTGTTGCGGCACCGCAACGAAATGCTTCAAACCGGATCTGGTAGTGGTCGCCTGTGGCTTGGCGGATTCGGCGGACAGGGGTGCCCAGGACCTGGGAAATGAGGGCCTCCTCCAACTGGGCAGCCTGCGGAAAGGCCTCAAAAACCCCGAGGAGCGGGCAGTGGGATTCGACGAGCGCGTCCCCCTCGACCCGCGGCATGCAGCCCTCGGTCTCGCGGAGGCGGGCGAGGGCAGCCAGCTTTTCGCCCGTGCTCCCGAGCCCGGCAACGGCCAGGGCGTAAGCGGACGCCTTCCGCTCAAAATATTTAAAGAGCAATTTTTCAGCGGCTGCCGGGCCGAAGAGCGCGCGGGCCTCGTCGAGAAGGTCGAGCGCGAGCCGGTTGTCGCTTTCCGGAAAGCGTTCCTGCCCGCGGGCGCTGAGCCGGTAGACGAGGAGCGGCCGGCCGTTCCCGTTGTGGGCATTGCGCGACGTGACGTGGCCAGATTTTTCCAGTGCGAGGCACCGGGTCTTCATGCCCATGTAGCTCATCCCCAAGCGCCCGGCCAGCTGCCCGACCGAGAGGCCATCGCTGCGCTTCAGCTCGGTGAGCACCTCCCATCCCGGGCGGCCGGGGTTGTCGCGCTTGGTTTTCCCCACGGACAATTCCTCTTCCCGCTACTTGCGGTGCTGGTCGTCGAGGTCCAGGTAGGTGTACTGGGTCAGGCTCTTCTCGTAGTCATCCAGGAGGCGCATCGCCTCGCTCGGCTTCAGCCGGTCGGATTTGATCGCCGCATCCGTCTGGGCTTTCATCCGGCGGGCCAGCTCGTTGACATCCCACTGCGTGAGGGAGAGCACCTGGCCGACCGTGCTGCCGAGGAGGACCTCCTCGACGTAGTAGCCGGAGTCCTCATCCTCATCGAGGTAGATGTGCATCTCGTTCACGCGGCCGAACAGGTTGTGCAGGTCGCCCATGATGTCCTGGTAGGCGCCGGCGAGAAAAAACCCGATGTAGTACGGGTCGCCGGGTGTCCACCGGTGCAGCGGGAGAGTTTCCTTCACGTCCTGAAGATCGATAAACTTGGCCACCTTGCCATCCGAGTCGCACGTGATGTCCACCAGCGTGGCATTCCGGTCGGGGGCCTCGTTGAGCCGGTGGATGGGCATCACCGGGAAGAGCTGGCCCAGCGCCCAGTGGTCGAGCAGGGATTGGAAGACCGAGAAGTTGCACAGGAACTGGTCGCCGAGGGCGATCTCCATCTCCTTCACCTCCTCCGGGACGTAGCGCATGTTCCGGAACATGACGACGATCGCCTCGGCGATCTGCCAGTAGATCGTCTCCACGCGCGCCTTGGCCGGCAGGTCGAGCAGGCCGAGGTCAAACATCGACTGCGCGCGCTCGCGGATCTCCTGGGCGTCGTGCAGGCTCTCGAGCCGGTTCTTTTTTCCCAGGTCGCAGCGGATCTCGATCATGTCGCTGACGATCTGCGGGTCGTCGGCCGCCGGTTCCACCTCGTCGCTCCGGTTGTTTTTTTCGATCGACCCAAACGTTTCGACCAAGAGGACCGAGTGGTGGGCGACGATCGCGCGGCCGCTCTCGCTGACCAGCGTGGGGTGCGGGACCGACTCCGAGTCGCAGACCTCCATGACCGTGTAAACGATGTCGCGGGCGTACTCGTTGAGCGTGTAGTTCGTCGAGCTGTCGAACGTCGTGCGTGAGCCGTCATAATCAACCCCCAGGCCGCCGCCGACATCCAGGAAGCCGAGGGCATGGCCCATCTTTGAAAGCTTGGCATAAAACCTTGCCGCCTCGCGGGTCGCCCGCTTGATCGTCCGAATATCCGGCACCTGGGACCCGACATGGAAATGCACGAGGTTGAGGCAGTGTGCGAGACCTGCCTCATGGAGCAGGCCGCTCGCCTCGACAAGGTCGGCTGTCGAGAGGCCGAACTTGGCATTCTCGCCGCCGCTGGTCGCCCACTTGCCTGCCCCCTTTGAGAGGAGGCGCACCCGGAGTCCGATCATCGGCTCGACGCCCATCTCGCGCGAGACCCGGAGCACGTGGACCAGCTCCTCGAGCTTCTCCACGACGAGGATGACCTTCTTGCCCAGCTTGCGGCCGAGAAGTGCGTTGCGGATGAAGCTGGTGTCCTTGTAGCCGTTGCAGATCACCAGACTCTCGGGGTCGGAGTGCAGGGAGAGCGCGGCGAGGAGCTCCGGCTTGCTTCCCGCCTCGATGCCGAAATGCCACGGGGCCCCGGCGTCCATGATCTCCTCGACCACCTCGCGGAGCTGGTTGACCTTGATCGGGAAAACCCCCCGGTAAACCCCCTGGTAGGACGCCTCGGCAACCGCTTCGGCAAACGCCTTATTGATCGTCTCGACCCGGTCGCGCAGCAGATCGTGAAAGCGCACGACCAGCGGAAACTGCAGCGAGCGAGACCTCGCCTCGCGCACGATCTCCATCAGGTCGATCTTCTCCCCCCCCCGCTTGGGTTTGACGACGACGTGTCCGGACCGGTTGATTCCGAAATACCCGCCTCCCCAGCGGTCCACATTGTAAAGGGCGAGGGCATCCTCGCGGTTGAAGCTCGGCATAAAATTAGAAGTTGATGTATTGGTATCCGCCTTGACTGATCGCCTGCGCCTCCTCCTCGGTCATCCAGCGCTCGGCAGCCGAGGCCCCCCAGGAGTCGGAAAACGCGATTTCGCCGGTGGCCTCGTTATATCCGATGATCATCCGGACGTGGCCGTTTTGCGGGTTGTTGCGGATTTTTTTGGCGGCCTTGCGGGCGTCGCCAAGCTGGGCCTTCCAGCCAGCCGGATCCGCCATCCCCCCGCGCTCCCGCGTGCGCAGGGATTGCGCCTGGTCAAGCTCGCGGTCCACGCACACCGCCCACATCACCGGCAGCCCGCGGCTGATGCATTTTTTGATGTTCAGGATGCTGACCTTTCCGGCTTCCGAGGCAAACTGGCGTCCGCCGCGCGTGATCGCCTCCTTCGCTCCGCCCGCGATCGCCGCGATGCTGGTCCCGCCGCCGGCCTTGGTATCGCCAGCCATGGCCAGGATGTACATGTCGGCGGAGATTCCCATATACCGCATCACCCGTTCCCAGGTGGCGGGAACGCAGTAGCCCTTCGGCCCCTGGTCCACCATCGGGATATCCTTGAGGACGACATCCCCGTTCGGGCGGGTTTCAATACGGGAGGCGAGGCGCTCGCGAAGCACGGCGTCCGGGACGCGGGACTTGCCTTTCAAATCCGCAGCCGCGAGAGGGAGGATGCGGACGGCCACGTATTCATCCCGGGGCGCCGCCAGCAGGATCGCATGTCCGTTCCAATCCCAGCGGAGGACCGACTCGCGTGTCTGGCTGCCCTGGCCAAAGCGGTCGGCAACAGGCTCGCCAAGTGCCGCCGTGAGGGCGGAGGCGATCCGATCCTTATCGACCTTGATGGCCTCCTGGTAATCCTTGATCTGCTTGCCGCGTTCGCCGGCCTTCTTGGAATCGACCCGGCCGGACACGAGTTCGACGGCGTCGCCCTTGTTGGCAAACATCATCGAGATCGCGCTCACGTTCCCCTGCTCGCCATAGAGGGCGAGCGAGTACGGGCGGGTGCCGAGCACGACATCCGAGGACCCCGGGTACTTGCGATAGCTCGAATCAGTCGTCGTCCGGGATTCTTCCGGCCATCCGAGCCGCCGGGCCGCCTCGTCGGCGCTGCCGCCCCAAAGGTTCTCGTCGAGAAATAGCGGCAGCCCAAGCACCGCGTTCAGTTCCTCAAAAGTCGCAGCACCCGCCGGCCCGGCCAGCGAGGTGAACAGAAAAAGGAGAGCGGCGAAGCGATGGGTCATTTGCGGGTCCCCACTTGCATCCGCCCGCACGCATGATGACAAGAAATTTCGGGGCTCAAAGAGAAACTATTTGTTCTTTTTTTCCTCGGCGGTGAGCTGGCGTTCCGCCTCGACCCAGTCGCTGGTCGAATCGCCCGGCCACCCGAGCTTGTGCCGCCGCTCGGCGATGAAGTACGCGCGGAGCGAGATGTCGGCGTCGGTGAGTCCGCGCGCGAGGCGCGCCAGCTTTTTGGCGGGAGCCGCCTTCGGCTTTGAGGGCTTCGCCGATTTCGCGGCGGGCGCCTCGGCTTGCACGACGAGTTTCTTGGACTTTTTGGTCGCCTTTTTCGGGGCGGCTTTTGCGGCCTGCGGTGCAGGATCGGATTGTTTCTTTGCCATAGGTCCCTACGTTGTGCAACCGAACCCTCCCGGCTGGCAAAATAAATCTTCAAAAAAACATTCCGTCGCCCTACGATCCCACGCATGGCAGCGTTCCTGATTCGATGGGCGGTTACGACGGTTGCGGTTTTTGTGGCCGAGAAATTAATTCCCGGCATCCGCTGCGACACGACCGGCGCGCTGCTCGGGGCCTCGCTGCTGCTGGGGATCATCAACGCCTTTGTGCGTCCAGTCCTGCTTCTGCTAAGCCTGCCGTTTATCATCGTGACCATGGGCCTCTTTATTTTTGTGGTGAACGCGCTCCTTCTGCTGCTGGTCTCCTCGTTGATCCCGGCGTTCCATGTCGACGGATTCTGGAGTGCATTTTTCGGCGCCATCATCATCGGGATTGTCAGCTGGGCTCTCAGCTCGTTCTTCCGCACCAGCGACGGCCAGATCCATGCGATCACCCACCACCCGTCGATCAAAAAGGCGGACGCCCGGACGCTCAACTAGCCCGCATGATAAGATTTCTCGCGGGAGGCGGGCTTGCCGTAAAAATTTGCGGGATCACGAACGAGGCGGATGCCCGGATGTGCGCCGCCGCCGGGGCGGGCGCGCTCGGGTTCAACTTTTTTCCCGGGTCGAAGCGCTATCTGGAACCCGCTGGCGCGATCCCCTGGATCCGCAAGCTGGGCGAGTCCTGCCCTCGGATCGCGGTGGTGGTGAACCCGACCTTGGCCCTTCTTGCCGAGCTGGAGGCGGCGGCCTGCTTCGAGGCGATCCAATTCCATGGCGACGAATCCCCTGAGTTCTGCGCGCAGGCCGGGTTGAAAAGCTGGATCAAGGCGGTGCGGGTTCGGGACCTTGCCGACCTCGAATCCTCGCTCACCTTTCCGGCCCCGGCCGTGCTTCTGGACGCCTGGACCCCGGATGCTTTCGGGGGAACGGGAAAGCGCCTCGACTGGGATCTGGTCCGCGATTTCACGCTCGCGCACCCGGACCGCCGGTTCATCCTGGCCGGCGGCCTCGATGTGAGCAACGTCCGGCAGGCGGTGCGGATCGTGCGCCCCGCCGCAGTCGATGTTGCCAGCGGCGTCGAGGTCAACCCCCGAAAAAAGGAAGAGTACCTCGTGAGGGAATTTATCCGTCAGGCCAGCGTGATTTAGCGCAGCCCCTACTTTTTGGCGAACTGCTCGTCAAAGACGATCTGCGAGGGCGGGAAGTCAAGCCGGCGGACGTTGGCGCAGCTCTCCGCCGCCCCGTGCTCCCGGTCCATTCCGCCATCCTCCCACTCGACGCTCAGCGGGCCCGCATAGCGGATGTCGTTGAGCGCACGAATAATTTTTTCGAAGTCGATGTCCCCGCGGCCGACGCTCTTAAAATCCCAGAACCGCTCGGGGCGGTGGAAGTCGACATGCCCGCCAAAGACTCCGGCCTCGTGGCCGAGGTTCCAGGCGGCATCCTTCATGTGTACGTGATAGATCCGGTCGGAGAACTTCCGGAGAAACGCGACGTAGTCGACCCCCTGGTAGCCGAGGTGGGACGGGTCGTAATTGAAGCCGAAAGCCGGATGCCGGCCCACCGCTTCGAGCGCGCGCGCGGCCGAGCTGATGTCGAACGCGATTTCGGTCGGGTGGACTTCCAAGGCGAAGCGGATCCCGAGCTTTTGAAACGCATCAAAAACCGGCGTCCAGCGGTCGGCAAAATCCTGATAGCCGGCATCGATTTGGCCCGGGAGGACCGGAGGAAAACTGTAGCAGAGGTGCCAGATCGACGAGCCGGTGAACCCGTTCACCACGTTGACGCCGAGCCGCTTCGCGGCCTCGCCCGTGCGAATGACCTCGGCCGCTGCGCGCTGGCGGACACCCTCCGGATCTCCGTCTCCCCATACCGCCGGGGGGAGGATCTGCTGGTGGCGGGCGTCGATCCGGTCGCAGACCGCCTGGCCGACCAGGTGCGTGGAGATCGCAAAACATTCCAGGCCATGCTTGGCGAGCAGGGCGCGCTTGGCATCGCAATACGCCTGGTCTGCCAGCGACACGTCAAAGTGATCCCCCCAGCAGGCGAGCTCGACGCCATCGTAGCCGAAGGCTTTGACTTTCGGGAGCAAGGTTTCGAGCGGAAGGTCGGCCCACTGGCCGGTGAAAAGCGTGACGGGACGGGACATGGTTGGTTGGGTTGGAGCGGGATTATTGGGTGGAAAGGGGAAGCTTTGTCCAGGCGGCATTTGCCTTCCCGGATGCCACAACCGCCTCGATGAAGGCCATCCCCCGGATGCCATCCTCGATTTTCGGAAAATCGTTTTCGAGATCGTCTGGCTCGCGGCCATCCTTTCGGGCCCGGAGGGTGGCGGCGAAATTCCGGTAGATGTTGGCAAACGCCTCGAGGTAGCCCTCCGGGTGCCCGGCCGGCGTGCGGGTTGCCGCGGCGGCTCCGGCTCCGAGGTAGCCGCCCGCGGTGCGAAAGATCTGGGCCGGCTGGTCGTTCCATTTTACCAGCAGCGTATTCGGCTCGCGCTGGTGCCATTCGAGCCCGCCGGTTTCGCCGTAGACGCGAAGGTTCAAGTTATTCTCCTCCCCGATGCTGATCTGGCTGCAGTGAAGGACGCCCTTCGCCCCGCCCTCAAACCGGAGGAGCACGTTCGCATCGTCATCGAGGAGGCGGCCGTCCACAAAGGTCGTCAGGTCGGCGGCCAGCTCGCAAATCTTCAGGCCGGTCACGTACTCGGCCAGGTTTTCTGCATGGGTCCCGATGTCGCCGACGCAGCCCGCCGCACCCGAGCGCGCGGGATCCGTCCGCCAGGACGCCTGCTTCTGCCCGCTCTTCTCGATCTGGGTGGCGAGCCAGCCCTGCGGGTACTCTACGACAACCTTGCGGATTTTGCCCAGTCTGCCCGCGCGCACCAGGTCCCGGGCCTCCTTGACCATCGGGTACCCGGTGTAGTTGTGGGTCAGCCCGTACAGGAGGCCGGTCTTGGCCACGAGCGCGCCCAGCTCGCGCGCCTGCGCCAGATCAAACGTCGCCGGTTTATCGGAAAGGACGTGAAACCCGTTTTCCAACGCCAGCTTTGCCGGAGCAAAGTGCATGTGGTTCGGGGTCACGATCGCGACAAATTCCATCCGCTCGCCGGCCGGCAGCTCGCGCTCCCGAACGAACATCTCCTCAAAACTCCCGTAGCAGCGGGCCGCAGGAAGAAAAAGGTCTGCCCCGCTCAGCTGGGACTTCTCCGGATCGGAAGAAAAGGCCCCGCAAACCAGCTCGATCTGACCGTCCATCGCCGCCGCAATCCGGTGCACCCCCCCGATAAATGCCCCACGACCTCCGCCGACCATCCCAAACCGTATCTTCTCCATAGAGGGAAAATCCTATTTCGGTTTTTCCCAACATCAATCCTGAAACCGGCTCGGCGAGCGGACATCTCAGGGGCGCATCTCCGAAAGTTGCACGCCTGTCAGGCGGTGAGCTTCCGGGTTCGGAGTTCCGCCTTTAGGCGGTGCTTTTTGGGCTGCCGCCTCACTCGCCAGCCGCCTCAAGGCGGAACTCCAAACAAGATTCCTCAAAGTGCCCATTTTTTGCAGAGTCTGACGCTTCAAGAAGATCGGGATCTGATGGCCGACGAATTTCTTCGGAATTCAACCGGGCATTCCGGACGTTCCCCGGAGGGATTCCGGTTTGAGCGTGAAGCTGCCCAGCGAGAGGTCGCGTGATTTTCATCGACTCGAATGTTGTGGTCTATGCGAATGATTCAAGGAATGCCGAGAAGCAGCGGATCGCGCTGCAGATCGTTTCCGATGCCTTGCGATCCGGCACCGGTGTCATCTCCACGCAAGTTCTCCAGGAATACGCGAATGTGGCTCTTGGGAAATTGGCGCAGCGCCAGGATGTCGTCTTGAGACAGCTTGCGATTCTGGAGCGTTTTGTGATTGTGCCCCAAACTCCCGCCCTTGTGAGGCGGGCGGTGGAGCTCCGCACCCTCTATGGGATCAGCTTCTGGGATGCGTCCATCGTCTCCGCCGCTGAAAACAGCGGGTGTCGGAAAATTATTTCCGAAGATCTGAGTGCCGGGCAATTTTACAGCGGGGCGGTCGTGGTCAACCCCTTCGCCCATTGAGATCCACTCAAACTGTAATTGTTTACTAGCTCCGCGCACCCACCGCTCCTAGCAGATCTCGTCAGCGGGACTGCTCGAGCATGCGGCGGACGGAGAGCTCGGCGCGTGCGCGGACGAATTCCGGGATCGTGATTTCCGGCTGGAGGGAGGCGAGGCAGTCGCGGAGCTTTTCGAGGGTGTTGAGCTTCATGTACCGGCAGTCTCCGCAAGAGCAGAGCTCGGTCGGGCCGGGGATAAAGGTTTTGTCCGGGACCTCGCGGCGGAGGCGGTGGAGCATCCCGCTCTCGGTGACGATGATAAACTCCCTCGCGGGACTGGACCGGCAGTAGGCGATCATCTTTTCTGTGGAGCAGACCTCGTCGGCGAGGAGCCGGACGGCGTGCGTGCATTCCGGGTGGGCGACGATGGCGGCCTCCGGAAATTCGGTGCGGATTCTATTGATGCTGTCGCGGGTGAACTCGACGTGCACGTAGCAGTTCCCCCGCCAGAGGTCCATCGGGCGGCCGGTCTTTTCGATCACCCAGGCCCCGAGGTTCTGGTCGGGCACAAAGAGGATGTTCCGGTGCGCCGGAACGGCCCGCACGATTTTTTCCGCATTCCCGCTGGTGCAGATGACATCGGCCAGCGCCTTCACGCCGGCGCTGCAGTTGATGTACGCGACGACGTAGTAGCCCTTATCGCGGTGCTCTTCCAGGTAGGCCGCCAGCTTGTCCGCCGGGCACGAGTCTGCGAGCGAGCACCCGGCCGCCATATCCGGAATCACGACCGTGCGCGAGGGGCTCAGGATTTTTGCCGTTTCCCCCATGAAGTGGACCCCGCAGAACGCGATGACATCCGCCCCGGTCTCCGCCGCCTGGTAGCTGAGCCCGAGCGAATCCCCGACAAAGTCGGCCAGCTCCTGGATGTCGGCGGTCTGGTAGTTGTGCGCCAGGATGACCGCATTCCTCGCGCGCTTCAGCTCAAGGATCTCCGCAACGAGGTCCGTCAAATCATTGGCCATATGCAAAACATGGACGCGCAGGCCCCGGCATTCAAGTTCGAGAAATTTTTTTCCGTTTTCCAGCCACCTTCATCCTGCGAGCTCTGATTGCAAACACGGCCTCCGCCATGAGGAATCTTGTTTGGAGTTCCGCCTTTAGGCGGTGCTTTTTGGACTACCGGCTCACCCGCCAGCCGCCTGAAGGCGGAACTCCAAACCCAGAAGCCCTCCGCCGGATCGACGTGCAACTTTTGGGGATGCGCCCTGCCGTCCCGGTCCCGGCGATCTCTGCTGGCATCCGGCGGGGGCGGCTGGTAGGAGAAGGGGCGATGATATTGCTTTTTGGAGGCAGCGGGTACGTGGGGCAGGCCATTGCGGAGCACCTTCGTGCCACGGGTCAGGCATTTCTTGCGCCCACCCGCCAGGAGCTGAACCTGACCTCGCGCGAGGCGCTGGCGGCGTGGCTGGGCCAAGTCCCGAAGCCGGAATTTGCGATCAACGCGGTCGGGTTCACCGGGCGTCCGAACATCGATGGCACCGAGCTTGAGAAGTGGAGGACGCTTCAGGAAAACACGGTGGTTCCCGGCGTGCTGGCCGAGGTGCTCGGCGGGGCGGGCATCCGCTGGGGCCACGTCTCGTCGGGCTGCATTTTTAACGGGGCCCGGCCGGATGGATCCGGATTCACGGAGGAGGATGCGCCGGAGTTTGCGATCGCGGACGCGCGGGCGGGTTGGTATGCACGCACGAAGTGGATGGCCGAGCGCCTGCTGGCAGACGTGCCGAGAGTTGTGATCTGGAGGCTTCGGATCCCATTTGATTCGCAGGACCACGAGCGCAACTACCTCACCAAGCTGATGCGCTACGACCGGCTTCTGGAGGTTCGCAACTCGATCTCCCAGCGCCAGGAATTTGCAGCGGCGGCGGTCGAGTCCCTTCGCAGAGAGCTCCCCGGGGGGATCTACAATGCAACGAACCCCGGTTCGATCACGACAAGCGAGGTGGCGGAGGCGCTCCGGCGGCACGGGATCTGCCACAGGCCGTTTACGTATTTCGAGAGCGGGGAAGCCTTCCTTCAGGCGCCCGGGCGCGTCTACCGGGCGAGTTGCATCCTCGACCCCTCGAAGCTCGCGGCCCACGGGATTGCGATGCCCGAGGTGCACGATTCGCTAGAGAGGACCCTCCGCGGGTGGATGCCCGCATGAGGCGACTCGTCGCCGTCGTCGTGACGTGGCACCGCGAGCGGGAGCTCGACCGGCTGCTCACGAGCCTGGAAGCATCCGGGCGTCCGCCGGACGGGTGCGTCGTCGTCGACCATGCCGGAACCGTCCCGCCCGCGGCCCGATCGTTTCCCACCCACGTTTTTTCGGACCTCTCGAACCCGGGCCCGGGCGCTGGCTGGGCGAACGGGGTCCGCCGCGCGCGCGACCATTTCGGGGAGACCGACATCCTGTTTTTGGATGACGACGTCGTGCTTCCCCCGCAGGCGATCGGGATCCTGCAGCGGGAAATCGGCGGGGCCCCCGCCATCTGCCCGCTGCTTGAGGATGCCGGGGGGAAGCTCTGGGGATTTCCCGAGCCTGCCGATGTCCGCCAGCGCAAGGAGATCCGCCTGTCCGTCACGCCTGCCGAAGCGCTGCGCCGGCTCGGCCCCGGCCCGCATCCGTTCCTCTGGGCCACCGGGGCCTGCCTGCTGGTGACGAACGATGCCATCGCCTCGACCGGCCTTCACCGGCCCGACTTTTGGATGCTCGGGGAGGACCTCGAGTATTCGATGCGACTGGCCCGAAATAAGCAGTCGGTTTTCACCTGCCTGGTCAGCGTGCCACACCTCCCGCCAGAGCCTGCGGATCCGGAGGCCGCCCAGGCATCGGACTACCGGAAATTCTGCTCCCTGCTCCAGAACCTTTCCTACCTCGCATTCCACTCCCGCCACAGCGCCCACCTCGCCCGCTACCTGCCGGGAAATTTTCGAAGGTTTTTGCGGTCCCACGGACTCCGGCCGACAACGCTCGCGGACGCGTGGGAATGCTTCCGCCAGGGGGCGCTCGGCGGGCATCCGGCCGGCCATGCCTCGGGCGTCCGGCTCCGCGAAAGGATCGCCCGCCGCCGTGAGGACCAGTAGCTTTTCCCCGATGACGCCAACCCATTCCATCGCTGTAAAAAGCCTCCCCGTGCTGGGGACGCCGGTGCACTGCTTGGATTATGCCTCCGGGCTGGAGGAGGCGAAGCGGCTGGCTGGCCGCCCGGGCGCATCCGCCGTTGCCGCGAGCAACACCCACATCGTCGCCCTGGCGCGCAAGGACGAGACGTTTGGCAAGGTCATGCGGCAGTTTGCCATGGTCCTGCCCGATGGCTACCCGCTGGTCTGGGAGCTGAACCGCCAGGGAGCAAACCTCAGCGACCGGGTTTACGGGCCGTATTTCATGCGGCATGTCGTGCAAAATTCCCCGCAGCCATTCCGGCATTTCTTTTTTGGTGGCAGCGAGGACTGCCTGCGGCGCCTGACCGCCGCGATGCGGGCGCTCCAGCCGGACATCGAGATCGCCGGGACCCTCTCCCCGCCGTTCCGCGCATGGAACGAAGACGATGAGGAAAGCTTCGCGGCGGCAATCCGAAATTCCCGGGCGGACTTCATCTGGGTCGCCCTTGGCGGGGAGCGCCAGGAGCGGTGGATCGTGAAAAACCTGCACCGCCATGCGCACGGCGTCTTTTTTGCTGTGGGCGACGCCTTCGAGCTGCTGGCGGGAAGCCGTCCGTTCGCCCCTACCTGGATGCAGGGCTCGGGGCTCACCTGGCTCTACCGGCTCGCCCAGGAACCGGCCAGGCTGTTTCCGCGATATTTTAAATACAATAGCCTCTTTGCCTATTTCCTGATCCGCGACCGCCTGCTCGGCACCCCGCTCCGGCATCGGTCCACGCGCGTAGCCTTCCTGGGCTCGCGCGGTGTGCCGGCCCGGTACTCCGGCTTCGAGGTCGTGGTCGAGGAGCTCGGCAGCCGCCTGGCCGATGCGGGCTACCAGGTGACCGTCTATAACCGGTACCCGCGCTACGTCACATCCGACAAGGTCGTGCGCGGGATGCGCATCATCACGCTGCCGACAATCCCGACCAAAAGCCTGGATACAATCATTCATACGACGCTTAGCGCCATCGATGCGATCTTTCGCGGCTACGATCTGATCTACCTCTGCGGGGTCGGCAACGCGATCCTCGCCGGGTTCCTCCGACGGTTCGGGCTCAAGGTCGTCATCAATGTCGACGGCGCGGATTTTCATCGGGCCAAATGGGGGAGCGGGGGCCGGCAATGGCTCAAGATGAGCGAAACTTGGGCGACCCGGCTCGGCGACCGGATCGTGGCCGATAACACCGAGATCGTCGCCCGGTACCAGCGCATGTACGGGGTGACCCCGGATTACATCTCCTACGGATGCCAGTTCCGGACCGAACCGGTCGCGTGCGGGGAGCTGGCGCGCTGGAACCTCGAGCCAGATGGCTATTTTTTGCATGTCTCGCGGATCACTCCCGACAACGAGGCGGACCTTCTCCTTGAGGCGTGGCGCAAATACCGGGGGCCGCTGAAGCTCGTCATCACGGGCTCGCAAAACTACGAGCAGGCGTACTACCGCAAGCTTCTGGACCTTGCCGACTCTCGGGTGATATTTACGGGAGCAAGGTTTGGCGATGCGTATGTCGAGCTGAGCCAGAACGCGCGCGCCTTCGTGATGCCGGCTGCGATCGAGGCGACCCGGCTTGTCCTTCTCGACCAAATGGCGATGGGGCGTGCAATCCTCTATAAGGACAGCCCGGCTACCCGAGAGGTCGTCGGGGACGCGGCAGACCCCTTTTCGGCAGACGACCCGGTGGCCGACCTGATCCGGCGCCTGGAGTTCCTCTCCGCCAACCCGGACCACTGCCGGGCTCTCGGCGCGAGGGCGCTCGCCCGCGCCTCGGAAAAATTCAGTTGGGACGCGGTCCTGCGCAGCTACCGTATCCTTTTTGACGACCTGCTTCCCGGACACCTGCCGCCATGCCAGATTTTTCGATCATCACCCCCTCGCTGAACCAGGGGGAATTTTTGCCCGAATGCCTGTCCTCGGTTCAGGCGGCGGCCGTGCGCGCAGACGTTCCGGTCGAGCACCTCGTCGTCGATGGCGGAAGCTCCGATCTCACGCTGGACATCCTGGGCGCTCAACACGCGGCGCGGTGGACCTCCGGGCCGGACGGCGGGCAGACCGATGCCATCAACCGCGGATTTGCCGGCACGGGGGGAGGCATCGTCTCCTACCTCTGCGCCGACGATGTCCTGGAGCCGGCCGCCCTCGCCCTCGTCCATCAGGCGTTCGCCGCAACCCCTGAGGCGGACGTCGTCTATGGCGACGGCTACTTTCTCGAAAATGGGTGGAAACGCCGGAAGCGGGCCGGCGAGTTTTCAGCAGCACGGCTGCGGCGAGGCAACTTTCTCCTCCAGCCCTCCGTGTTCCTGCGGCGCCCGGTCTGGGAGAAATTTGGACCGCTCGACGGCGGCCTCCATTTTTGTATGGACCACGAGTACTGGCTGAGGATCTCTGCCGCGACCCGATGGGTTTACGTGCCGGAGCCGCTCGCCAGCTGCCGGCTGCACGAGGGGGCGAAGACATGGAGCCAGCTACCGCACGCGTGGGACGAGGCGCGCCGGATGCAGGCGCGCTACGGGATCCGCTGGCGCCCGCTCCGCGACGCGCTGTGGATGCGCACGCTCGGCTGCCACTACTACCGGCTGAAGCGGCACGTCATCGCCAGGCTGGCAGCATCCCGGAAACAGCCATGAAAAAGCCCCGCCTTCTCGCCGTCGAGATGCACCACCTCGGGGATGCCGTCCTGGCTCTGCCGTTCCTGCGCGCGGCGGCGGGGCCGTTTGACGTCCAAGTCGTCTGCCGGCCGGATGTTGCGCGCTTTCTCCAGGCGGCCGCGCCCGCAGCGCAGGCCCTCTCCTGCGACGGCTGGCGCGACGTGTTTCGCCAGGTTCCGGACCTGGGGAGAGACGATGCGGCGGCGGGCGTCTGGCCCGACCCGCGGGCCCACCTGGCGATGCGCCGTTCCAATGCCGGGACCCGCATCGGGTTCCAGATTGCCGCTGGGAACATGTATGGCATCGCTCATGCCTGGCGGCGGCGGCGGCTGGCCGCAGGAATTTTCTGCTCCCGCATCCTCTCGCTCGCCGGCCCGCTGCTCACGCACCCCCTCGAACGAGCATCCGAACGCCAGCCGCACCTCGAAAGCTGGCTGCAGATCGCGCGCTCCCTCGGACTGGCTGCCGACCTTTCCACCCCCTGGCTGCCGGTGCCCAGCGCACCGGAGGAATTTCTGGAGTTCGTCCGGACCGCCCGGGCAGATGGAATGCGGGTCGCCATCGTCCATGCCGGCGGACGCCTCCCGGGCAAACGCTGGCCGGTCGCAAAATTTGAGGCGCTCCTGCGGGGATGGTTTCCCGAACATGGGATCGCTGCCGCCATCATCCGCGTCCCCGGCGAAGAATCCCCTTCCCCCCAGGGTGCCCGCCAGCAAACATTCGAAACCGCCTTTCCAGCTGACCTGGCCGGGATGGTCGCCCGGGCCGACGGCGCCGTCGGCAACGATTCGTTTGCGGCCCACCTGGCCGCCGCCGTCGGCACGCCGGTCGTGGCGATTTTCGGCTCCGGCGATCCCGCCTGGTTTGCTCCGTTCGGCAACGCCGCGCTCGCCGTGGCCGCGAACACGTGCCCGTTCCGACCGTGCGTGGACCGCTGCACCCAGCCGTCCTACGTATGCCTCGAGGGGGTTTCAATCCGCTTGGTAGAAGAGAAATTATCTGCTATGTTTACGGAATTTCCCAAACCATCGATCTTGTGACCCCTCCGGATTCCCTTAAAAAAAACAGTCTTCCCGACCTTGTGCTAATGGCCGGATGCGTGCTCGTCGCCTTCGCCCTCCTCTACGGGCTGAACCCTTACGCGTTCGGATATGGGGCGCACATGGTGAGCGTCCTGCATTTTGCCAACGTCCTGTGGCAGGGCGAGGACTGGCAGCACTGCTACATCGTGCCAGCCGCGATCGCCGGGATGATTTGGTTCGAGCGCAAAAGCCTTCCTGCCGAGCCGTTCCAAAGGTCATGGATCGGCTTGGGCGTGACCGCGCTCGGGCTCTTCGTGTATTGGGTCGGCTACCGCGCCGACAACATCTTCATCGCCTACGCCAGCTTTCAGATCCTCACGGGCGGGATCATCCTCTGGCTGATGGGATGGACCTGGGCGAGGGCGCTGTTCATTCCGTGGGCATTTCTCATCTTCCTGTATCCCCTCACGTTTCTGGACAACCTGATCGCCTTCCCCCTGCGCATGGTGATGTCCGAAGCCAGCGTGGCTGTGTTGAATACGCTCGGGGTCGCCTGCATCAAGAGCGGGACGGCGATCCTCTCCGCTCCGGATGCCCTCGCCGGGCTGCGTGCGGGCGCCCGCTTTTCCGTTGACGTCGCGGACCCGTGCAGCGGGATCCGCTCGCTCTTCGCGCTCATGATGGTCAGCGCGCTCTACGGGTTTTTCACGCAGCCCACGATGTGGAAGAAGGCGGTCCTCTTCCTGTGTTCGATCCCGCTGGCGATCGCAGGCAACCTGGCCCGCATCCTCATGCTCACGATCGGCACGATCGCGATGGGTCCGGAAATTGCCATCGGCACGCTCGAAAAGCCGACGTTCTTCCACATGATGGCCGGCTACGTCGTCTTTGCCGTCGCGCTGGGCGGAATGCTCGGCGTCGGATGGCTTCTCAATGCCAACCTGAGCCAGGTGATCAGCCGGTGGAACCAGCCCGGACCGAACCGGCCAGCCGCCACGCCAACCCCGGGCGCCAAACCCCGCCACATCGATGAATATTAAGCTCCTCCTCCGCAGCGGGGTCGTGCTCGCTCTGGCAGCGGCCGTCTTTTTCCTCACCCGCCAGAACCCGGACGCAAAGATCAACATGGAGAGCGGGGTTCGCATGGACCTCCCCGAGCATGTGGGTAGTTTTACCGGGACCTCGAACGAAGTTTCGGAATCCGAGCGGGTCATCCTTCCGGCGGACACCCAGTTTGCCAAGATGCTCTACGCCAGCATGGGCGGCGCTCAGATCAACTGCCAGATCGTACTCTCCGGCGGCGAGAAGCGCAGCATCCATCGCCCGGAGACCTGCCTGCCGGCGCAGGGGTGGACGAAGAAATCGAGCCAGGCGATCCCGGTGAAGCTGGAGGACGGGCGCACGCTCGAGGTCATGAAGCTCGTGATCTCGCGCCCGGTCGAGGTTCAGCCCGGCGTGCGCAAGGAACTGACCAGCCTCTTCCTCTACTGGTTCATCGGAAAAGACATCACCACCCCGCACCACTGGTACCGGATCCTCCACACCGACTGGGACCGCGTCGTCCATGGGGTCAGCCACCGGTGGGCGTATGTCATCGTCAGCGCGCCGGTTCTCGAGGGGTTTGTCCCCGGAGGAAAAAACCAGGATCAGACGCTCGCGATGCTCAAGGAATTTATCGGGGAAGTTGCCCCCGAAATCATGGTCTCAAAGAAATAGGCTGGGATTCGGGCTCCCGTCGCAGCGCGGAGATTACTTCTCGAACTCGACCGTGTTCGTGAGCGCCCCGATTTTTTCGATCTCGACCGTGACAACATCGCCCGGCCGGAGCCAGACCGGTGGCTTGCGGGCCATGCCCACCCCGCTCGGGGTTCCCGTGAGAATGACAGTCCCGGGCCGGAGCGTCGTGCTCCCGCTGAAAAATGCGATGAGCGACGGGACGTCGAAGATCATGTCGCTTGTATTGTCTTCCTGCATCGTCTCGCCGTTGAGCACGGTCCGGATCGCCAGCGCATTCGGGTTGGGGATCGCGTCCGGGGTCACCAGGCAGGGGCCAAGCGGGGCAAAGGTATCGAACGTCTTGCCGCGGCACCATTGGCTCCCGCCCCATCGGACCTGCCAGTCGCGGGCGCTCACGTCGTTCGCGCACGTGTAGCCGGCGACGTGCGCTAGCGCGTCCTCGCGACGCACGTTTTTTGCGGTGCGCCCGATGACGACCGCCAGCTCGCACTCGAAATCGACCTCGTGGCTCGCCAGCCCGGTCGGGATCCGGATCGCATCTCCCGGGTTCTGGATTGCGGTTGGCGCCTTCATGAAGAGGATCGGGTGCTCCGGGAGACGGGTCCCGGTTTCAGCAGCATGCTTGCGGTAGTTGAGCCCGGTGCAGAAGATCGCCGGGGGCTCGACCGGAGCCAGAACCTTGAAAATATCCGCCCTCTCGCCGGTGCAGGAAAACCCGTCCACCAGCGAGCCGGACAGAACTTCCGAGGTCCCGTCTTCAATCATCCGGGCGAACCCGATCCGCCCCGCCGCATCCGCATATCGTTGGATTTTCATGAGCCGCTCAGTATTTGGGGGCCTTGATCGTGCCCGCTTCAAGGTCGTCCCGGCGCCGCTGGACCATGCGGTCCGCGATCTCGTGGATCATCTCCTCGAGGAGCAGGCGCAAGTGGCTGCCGCGGCGGAAGTCGGACGGCGCGATGTTCTTCACACGGTCCGCATGCGTGCAGAGCTGGTAGCACTTCTTGAAGCTCGCCCGCGTCGGGTCGTCGGTATTGTACACCGCGATCGCATGCCCGCCATTCCGGCGCATCACCGTGAAGCACGGCACGTCGGTCGGCCCGTCCCCGATGTAGATCATGTTCTGAAACGGCACCGGCCGCAGCTCGGGCGACATGTGGTCGTTCACATCCTCCTCCATCTCGAGCATCCCCTTGTTGATCCGGAAAAGGAACTGCGTCTTCTGCGTGTGGCTGATCACCCGCTTGGGAAACGTAATCCGGTCGCCCGCATCAACCGCAAATTCACAGCCGAAAATTTTCCTGACATACGGGGCGAGCCGGCTCCCCTCGATGAGGACCTTGAGGCCGGACGAAACGATGTAATGCTCGACGGCGATCCCGTGGGCGTCGTGCTCGGCGGTCAGCAACCCGCTCTGGAACTCCTCGAACATCTCCGGAAGCCCCTTGTAAAAGGTGAGCCCTCCACCCAGCTCGCGCAGCTTCGCATTGGTAGGACGGTCCATCTCCAGGCAGTCCAGGAGCACCTTCATGTAGGCCAGCTCATTGTCGAACCCCTCCTCCTTCACCAGCACCGCGCACCGCCTCCAAAAGCTCTCCGGATGGATCCCGAACACCGGGAAGATCACCTCGTCCTGCATGTACGTCGGGGAAAGCGTCTGGTCGTAATCGTAGATGATCGCAATCGTGTTTTGGGTCATCGCCATGACAGCTATCGCACCACCCACACGCCTCGCAGGCGATCAAAATCTTCGACTCCTTCGCAGAGATTGCAATGCGATCGCGGCCCGTCTCGAGGGCCGTCTGTTCGAGCCGGCCACTGGCCAATTGATTCGACCCGGCAAACCACCCAAAAGATGTCAATACGCGGGACTGACCCCACACCCTTTAATCTGCGCGCGACAAGAGCCGGAGGATGGGGTAAAGAGCTCGCATGCTTGAAGACAACCATGCGGATATTCTCGGGAAGGCGTGCGTCGGACTTGGCATCTCGCCGGGGCGGTTTCCCAACGCGTTTTTTCTGCCGCCCCTCGAGCCTGCGCTGCGCGAGGCGGCTGGGGCGCTCGGGCTTGGAGCCAGCGCGTTGGCGGAGATCGCTCACGGGCGGTACGCGCCGGACGCCGGCCCGGTGCCGGACGGGCTCGCGATGTTCTCGACGCCGTTCAGCGACATCGTGGTGAATTCGTTCCTGGTCTGGGACCCGGCCAGCGGCGCGGCGGCGGCGTTCGACACGGGGACGGATTGCGATGGCCTGCTCGACGCGGTCAGGGAGCGCGGGCTGCGGCTGGAGTCGGTCTTTATCACCCATACCCACGGCGACCACGTTTACGATCTGGACCGCCTCGTGGAAAAGTCCGGTGCCAAGGCCTGGACCGGGGAGGCGATCGAGGGTGCCGAAACCTTTGACCCGGGACGAGGGTTTGCGATCGGGTC
>Ga0247833_1002136_pt1 | contig 29775 bp, 31 predicted proteins | sample LaCruzMarch2015__7_FD_187117 | JGI IMG/M metagenome (GOLD analysis project Ga0247833, IMG submission 187117) | Freshwater microbial communities from meromictic Lake La Cruz, Castile-La Mancha, Spain - LaCruzMarch2015_8m | ecosystem: Environmental > Aquatic > Freshwater > Lake | place: Spain... | reverse complement strand
TTCTTGTTCTTCTCCATAAAGGAAAAGGTGCAGGACTTTCAGATCTCTTCGGTGGAGGAATCTCCTCTAACTATGGCGGTTCATCAGTTGTCGAACGTAACCTTGATCGCATCACAATCGTTGTTGGTGGTCTCTGGTTTGCAGGAGTTGTCGCACTCTCACTCGTTTTGAAGGGATAACCTAAAGATGGCAAGTGCTATTCGTGGAAGTCGTGTCGGTGCCGGCCCAATGGGCGAGGCAGAGCGCGGAGATCAGATTGAGCGCGCAACAGTTTCATACTGGTGCGGCCAAGGACATGAAGTCCGCCCATCATTTGCAGTCGAAGAGACTGTAGTAATTCCAGCAGAGTGGGATTGCCCAAAGTGTGGTCTTCCTGCTGGCCGTGATCGCAATAATCCACCAAGCGCCGTCGTCAATGTTCCTTACAAGACTCACTTGGCTTATGTAAAAGAGCGACGCACAGATATAGAGGGCGCAAAGATTCTGGAAGATGCGTTAAAGAAGTTACGGGGCGAGGATTAATCTAGAGAGATCTAGCAGCCTCTAAAATTTGAGTAATTCCCGCACTACGATCTTGCAGGTGGAGTCGTAGGAGCGGGAATTTTCTTTGCTCGAGCGCACGGTTATCTCCAAGCGCCTGCGCCATTAGTAATGTTTTGAATCCAAAGTTACTTCCAGGAATCTCAAAATCGCAGGATGTGTCGCCGGTAATCTGCAGGAACGATCCATTCTGCTGCCCACCCTTATGGAATTGTCCTGTGGAGTGCAAGAAGCGTGGCCCCCAACCGAAAGTAACGGGATGACCTGTCTTGAGTGCAAGTATCTTTCTCAGTTCTTCTAGGCGCGCATCATCGCGACGATCAAGATAGGCATGGATTGAGATATATCCACCCTCTGCAACGCTGGCAAGAAAACTTTGGAGCGCGCTGGCGAGCGAAGTGCCACTTCCGAATATTTCCACCGATTTATCTGAAGCATCAGGTGTGAAAGCAGGGGGCTGACCGTTCCACTCATTGAGCAGCGCCGACGTTGCATGCTTAGCTTCAGTGACGTTTGGTTGGTTAAACGGATCAATATTGAGCGCGGCTCCAACCAGTGCGGTGATCCATTCCCAGAAGATGAAATGCTCTCCTAATTCACCTTCACAAATGAGGTCTGCACCAAGTTGGCTGAATGAAATAGTGAAAGCGCCACCGATGGCAGCACCCTCTAAATCTTCAGCTGCAATCGGAAGTCTTCCAACTCCGGATTTACCGGTTGATTCAGCAACTAATTGTTCAATCCAATCTGATAGACCAGGCATGCCAGAACCTGCATCAATGAAGGCTAGATACTGCTTCGTTTGAGTGGTCAGCAGCCATGCGACATCGACAATGGATGAACCATCGAGGAGAAACTCCTTTTTGCAATCACTAGCCGCATCGAGCAGAAGAGAGACGTCGACACCGGCTAGCGCAGTTGGAACTAAACCAAATGCACTGAGCGCGCTAAATCTTCCACCTACATGAGGATCTGCGTTGATTACGGATAACCCTTGCGCTCGGGCATCGCGATCTAAAGGAGAGTCAGGATCTGTCACAACAACCATGTGATCAGCGATGGCAAGTCCAGCCTTAATAAATGCTGCTGCAAAGGCAGTGCGCGCTGAAGAAGTTTCAATTGTGGAACCGGATTTAGAAGAAACGACTACGAGAGTTGATTCCAAATCACCATTGATTGCATGCGCGAGATAATTTGGATCTGTTGAGTCCAAGATAAATAAATCGTGGCCAAAACTCTTTGCAATTACTTCAGGGGCAAGGGAAGAGCCGCCCATACCCGCCAGGACGATCGTCTTGATGTGGCGGAACTTCGCCGTTAAAGCATCGATTTCCGGAAGAAGAGTTCTGGAAGATTCAGGGAGGTCAACCCAATTCAGTCGCACAGCAGCCTCGGCCGCTGCATCTGGTCCCCACGTTAATGGATCTTTCCAAGCAATCCTTTGGTGAACGCCAAGAAGCCGTACATATAGATCATCGCTGCGATCGACTTTTGTAAGAGATGGACCTGAAACTTTCATTAAGCCATGACCTTCTTAACATCTACAAGCAGGGAAATCCACGCATCCTCAAATTTCTTAACGCCATCAGCCTCAAGAGCATCGGTGATCTTTTCTAGTGAAATCCCGAGCGCTGATAGCGCCGCAAGAGTGGCCGATGCGCTTTCGAGCTGTGAGGTGATTGCATCAACGTTAACTTTTCCGTGATCAATAAAGGCGTCGAGTGTTGACTGCGGCATTGTGTTCACAGTGTGAGGTGCGATGAGAGTATCTACATAGAGTGTGTCTGAGTATGCAGGATCTTTAACACCGGTAGATGCCCAGAGTGGACGTTGAACCAAAGCCCCACTTTCGGCAAGAGTTTTCCATGCAGGAAGATTGAATTTATCGAGAAATAGCGCATAAGCGCGATGAGCATTTGCTACCGCAACCTTGCCAAGAAGATCCTGATTTCCCACTGCCTTTAACTCTTTATCAACAGCGCTATCAATGCGCGAGATAAAGAATGAGGCAACGGAGTGAATAGTCGATAGATCAAGACCGGCAGCTTTTGCCTGAGCCATACCTGCGATAAAAGCATCAATAACTTCGCTGTAGCGTTCAAGAGAAAAGATCAAAGTCACGTTAACGCTGATTCCTCTACCAATCAGAGCGGTAATAGCGGGTAGCCCAGCTTTTGTTGCGGGAACCTTAATCATTACATTCGGACGATTAACAAGAGCGTGGAGAGCGATACCTTCAGCGATAGTTTCATCTGTTTTATGTGCAAGTCGAGGATCTACCTCGATACTCACACGTCCATCAATACCTTTACTGGCGCTATAAATTTCAGCAAAGAGATCGCAGGCCACACGCACATCATCTGTTGTCAGAGTACGAACTACGTCATCGACGCTCTTTCCAGATAAAGAGGCGATATCTGATGCGTACTCATCCGCACCGGTAATCGCAGCACCAAAGATGCTCGGATTTGTTGTTACCCCTCGGACGCCATCATGTTTGATTCGATGGGGGAGGCTATGAGGATCCAAACCGGTGAGCTTAGATCGTGAAAGATCATCGAGCCAGATAGATGTTCCTGCGCTGAGAATCTCTACTTGATTCATTTGCGTGCCTCCAACACTCGTGCGACAACATTCTCAACGGTGAAACCAAACTCAGTAAAGAGCTGTGAGGCCGATGCAGATGCGCCGTATTGATCGAGACTAATTATTACACCGGAATCTCCTACGTATTCACGCCAACCTTGAGCGATTCCTGCCTCAATACTTACTCGCAGTGCAGATGATGGAAGGACGCTTTCTCTATATCTCTCGCTCTCTTGGTTGAACCATTCCAAACATGGAGCGCTGACTACTTGTGTCGAAATACCTTGTGCATTGAGGGCTTCGGCGCTCTTAACGGCAAGACTTACTTCAGATCCGGTCGCAATAATGGCAACTTCAACCTTCTTTGGCGCAGCAAGTAGTACATAGGCACCCTTATCGACACCGTCTGCACTTGCGCAGATAGTGCGATCAAAGACTGGAAGATTCTGCCTAGAGAGCAAAATTCCTGCTGGTTTTTGTCGGAGCAAGATTGATTTCCACGCTTGAGCTACTTCGTTAGCATCTGCTGGACGAATCGTCGCAAAGTTCGGAATCGCACGTAAAGCCGCTAGATGTTCAATCGGCTGATGAGTAGGACCATCTTCGCCCAAACCAATCGAATCATGCGTCCAAACAAATGTTGTTGGAATATTCATCAACGCAGCCAGACGGACAGATGGACGCATGTAATCGCTAAAGACTGCAAAAGTTCCACCGAAGGCACGAGTGAGTCCATGGAGAGTGATGCCATTGAGAATTGAACCCATGGCGTGTTCACGAATTCCAAAGTGAATGATGCGCCCATATGGATTAGCGCCCTTCATAGAACTTGACTGAGGTAAGAATGAACCGCCACCTTCAATAGTGGTGTTATTGCTTTCAGCTAAATCGGCTGAGCCACCCCAAAACTCTGGAAGGACCCCGGCGATGGCATTGATGACTTTTCCTGATGCGGCACGTGTGGCAACATCTTTACCAGCTTCAAAAACAGGTAAAGCTGAATCCCAACCAGACGGCAACTCTCGCTTCATTAATCGTTCGAGGAGGGCAGCTTTCTCTGAATGACCAGATTTCCACATCGCAAATCGTTGATTCCATTCTGCGCGCTTGGCTGCTCCGCGTTCTTTGACTAGTCGAATGTGCGTCAAGAGATCATCTGGCATTGCAAATTTTTCATCTGGGTTTAAGCCCAGCTCAACCTTCGTTGCTGCGATCTCTTCATCACCAAGCGCTGAACCATGTGACTTTGCAGTGTTGCGAAGTTTTGGAGCAGGCCATGCAATCACGGATTTGAGACGGATAAGAGTTGGCTTAGCGGTCTGGCCTTTCGCTGCAATCATCGCAGCATCGAGTGCGACGAGATCAACATTTCCATCAGCAAGAGTTGCTACTTCGATCACATCCCAACCATATGCGCGGTAACGCGCCGAGACATCTTCGGTAAAGGAGACGTGAGTGTCACCTTCAATTGAGATGCGATTGTCATCATAGATAACGTTGAGATTGCCTAACTCTTGTGTACCGGCAAGTGATGATGCTTCTGCACTTACACCCTCTTGCAGATCGCCATCCGAACAAATGACCCAGATAGAGTGGTCGAAGATTGATTGGCCAGCAGCGGGATCTGGATCTAATAATCCACGCTCGTAACGTGCTGCCATTGCAAAACCAACAGCTGTTGCTAGACCGGCGCCGAGTGGACCTGTCGTCATTTCAACGCCATTGGTGTGACCAAATTCTGGATGGCCTGGTGTTAACGATCCTTGAGTACGAAATTCTTGTAAGTCCTTCATGGTTAATCCATAACCACTGAAGAAGAGTTGCGTATAGAGAGTCATTGATGAGTGGCCACACGAGAGAATAAATCGATCGCGCCCTACCCAATGCGGATCTGATGGATCGTGAATCAAGTGACGTTGGAAGAGGGTGTAGGCGACAGGAGCTAGAGCCATCGCAGTACCCGGGTGGCCGTTGCCAACCTTTTGAACTGCATCCATTGCAAGAGCTCGCGCATAAGCAATCGCGCGATCATCAAGTGGGCTCCAATTAGTCAGCGTGGTCATAGTCAGTCTCTCTCTTGTTGTGATGTGCGAACTACTGAAAGTCGAATTCGCCAAGCGGAAATCCAGAAAATTGTTGCTCCTGCCAGGTGTGCTGCGACGAGTGCTTCAGGAATACCTGTCAGATATTGGGTGTATCCGATTGCACCTTGAGCAAAGGTTACAACAAAGAAGATGTAAATCGCCTTCTTCGTAGATTGCGCAACAGATGCTGCAACCAAGAGCGCAATTGTTAACCCCATGAGAAATATGACTGCATCAGCGTGCAAGATTGCGACGGATCTGATGTCAAAGCCAAATCGTTGCGCCTTTTCATCGCCAGCATGAGGTCCGCTTCCGGTAACGAGGGTTCCAAGAATCAGGACGATGAAGGCAACCACGAGATGCACTTGCGATATGACGGAGACCGTTTTTGTTGGCGCTGGAACTTTCACTTGAGGGGCGTGTCTACGTGAATAAAGGGAAGTGGCTCCAGCAATTAAAAGCATCGACAAGAGTAAGTGGCCAGCAACTGGTAGCGGATGTAGATCGGTGAGAACAGTGATCCCACCTAATACGCCTTGACCAATGATTCCAAGAACCTGACCAGCAGCGAGTGATCGCAGATCTTTTCTACCGGATTTGAGAACATAAATTACCGCAACTAGTGCAGAGATGAGCAGAGCAAAGGTAAGAAGACGATTTCCGAATTCGATCCACGCGTGCAGCTGTCCCTCTGCTTGGTATGGAACAGGTGTGTAAGAACCCGGTGTGCATTCGGGCCACGTTGGGCAACCAAGCCCAGAGCCGGTCAATCGAACGGCGCCACCAGTGAGGACCAGCGCGCTTTGGAGAAAGAGAAGTACCCCGAAAATAGCTGTCCGTAAGCGCATATGGCTACCTTATGCCAGCCACGCCCTTCTTCGAGTAGAAGCGCTCAGTTAATTACGATACATTTCTGTTGTGAAAATCGAACAGCATGCCGGCGAGGATATCCGCACTCGCGATGCCATCGCGCGCTCGATTCTCGAGAATGGCCCGTCTACAGCGAGCACGCTCAGTGAGCGTCTCGCCCTGACTCCAGCCGGAATTCGTCGCCACCTCGACCTTTTGGTTGCAGACGGCGTTTTGGCAGCCCGCGATCCACGTGTGGGCACAAGTCGGGGCAGAGGTAGACCTTCGAAAGTCTTTCTAATGACCGATGAGGGTCGTTCACAGTTTGAACATTCTTATGACGATTTAGCTGTGGCAGCGTTGAAGTTTATGGCAACCCATTCTGGTGATCATTTAGTTACCGCATTTGCGCAGTCGCGCGCAGAAGACATTGAACGCAAGGCAACCCCATATCTTGCAAAGCGAGTAAAGAAAATTGATGCGCTTGCGACATTTCTTACCGAACAAGGTTATGCAGCCAGTGTTGAAAAACGGGGGACAGGTGAAGAGATCTGTCAGCACCACTGTCCAATCGCTCACGTCGCTGCGCAATATCCGCAACTCTGTGAAGCAGAGACGCAGGCTTTCTCTCGACTACTCGGTACCCATGTGCAACGTCTAGCGACGATTGCTCACGGTGACGGAGTTTGCACGACATATATTCCACAACTGACAACTACCGCCGGAAAGGCACAGTAATGACAACAGTACATCCAGAACTCGATGGCCTTGGAAATTATGAATACGGCTGGTCAGATAAGACCGACGCTGGTGCAAGCGCAAAGCGTGGCATCAACGAAGAGGTAGTACGTGATATCTCATCAAAGAAGAGCGAACCTCAGTGGATGCTCGACATGCGCCTCAAGGGACTGTCTCTCTTTGAGAAGAAGCCAATGCCATCATGGGGTAGCGATTTAACTGGAATTTTCTTTGACACAATCAAGTACTTCGTTCGCTCAACTGAAAAGCAAGCGACCACATGGGATGACCTTCCAGATGATATTAAGAATACCTATGATCGTCTCGGTATTCCTGAGGCTGAAAAACAGCGCTTAGTTTCTGGCGTTGCAGCGCAGTACGAGTCAGAGGTTGTCTATCACTCTATTCGTGAAGATTTAGAGAAGCTCGGTGTCCTATTCCTAGATACGGACACTGCTCTACGTGAGCATGAAGAACTCTTCCGTGAGTACTTCGGAACAGTAATTCCAGTAGGCGATAACAAGTTTGCAGCGCTTAACACCGCTGCCTGGTCAGGTGGATCTTTTATCTACGTTCCAAAGGGTGTACATGTTGATATCCCATTACAGGCTTATTTCCGCATTAACACTGAGAACATGGGTCAATTCGAACGTACATTGATTATTGCTGACGAAGATTCTTACATCCACTATGTAGAAGGATGTACCGCACCTATCTACAAGTCAGACTCTCTACACTCTGCAGTAGTTGAAATCATTGTTAAAAAGGGTGCACGAGTTCGATATACAACAATCCAGAATTGGTCTAACAACGTTTATAACCTCGTAACCAAGCGCGCTACATGTGCTGAAGGTGCAACGATGGAATGGGTCGATGGAAATATCGGTTCTAAGGTAACCATGAAGTACCCAGCTGTAATGCTTATGGGTCCACATGCGAAGGGTGAGACACTCTCACTTGCCTTTGCCGGTCCAGGACAGCATCAAGATTCTGGCGCGAAGATGGTTCACGCCGCTCCATACACATCTTCTTCTGTGATTTCAAAATCTGTCGCACGAGGTGGAGGACGTACTTCATACCGTGGTCTTGTACAGGTTCAAGAAGGTGCTCACCATTCGGCAAGCACAGTTAAATGTGATGCACTTCTAGTCGATAGCATTTCACGCTCTGATACTTATCCATACGTCGATATCCGTGAGGACGATGTATCAATGGGTCACGAAGCAACAGTTTCGAAGATTAGTGATGATCAACTCTTCTATCTCATGTCACGTGGACTCAACGAAGATGAAGCGATGGCGATGATTGTTCGCGGGTTCATTGAACCAATCGCTCGCGAGTTACCAATGGAGTATGCGCTAGAACTCAACCGCCTCATTGAACTCCAGATGGAAGGTGCTGTCGGTTAATGAGCGCTCTTCAATCTAATCTCCTCGAACTTCACACTCCGAATGGACGTGAGGAAGCCTGGCGTTTTACTCCACTTAAAAGGCTTGCAGGTATGCACGACGGGAGTGCAAAGGCGATCGAACTCGATTCTTTGCAGCCGGTTACAGGCCTTCCACAAGGCGTAACTTTCACTTCAGTCGAAGCAGATGCACTTTCTCGCACTGATGACATCATCATTAATCGCATTCGTGCATTCACTGGCAATGTTCGTCAGCTCAAGATCGCAAAGGATCAAGAGATTGACCAACCAATGATTCTCTCGCGTACAGCAAAGCAAGCGGGAACCGTCGAGTTCGCCCGTGTGCAGATTATTCTCGAGCCTCACTCACGCGCCACAGTTGTTCTTGAAAACTCTGGCGAATTTAATTTAGGTGAAGATCTTGAAATTCATGTTGGCGTTGGCGCAAAGCTGACCCTCATCTCTCTTCAAGAGTGGGGTCCAACTTCAGTACATGCTGGACACCACCACGCAATCGTTGAACGTGATGCAACATTTAACTCACTCGTTGTCACAGTTGGCGGATCTGTTGTCCGTCTAGTTCCAACCGTCGAGTTCGCAGGACCTGGCGCTAGTACCGAACTTCTAGGTGTCTATTTCGCTACGGCAGGTCAATACTTCGAGCATCGCATGTTCGTAGATCATCTTGTTCCAAATGCTAAGTCGCGCGTAAATTACAAAGGCGCACTCGCTGGTCAAGATGCCCATACGGTCTGGATCGGTGACGTTTTCATTCGTGCTGCGGCAGAAGGAACTGACACATACGAGCTCAATCGAAATCTTCTGCTCTCTGATGGCGCGCGCGCTGACTCTGTGCCAAACCTTGAGATCGAAACTGGCGAGATTGTAGGTGCGGGTCACGCCAGTACGACAGGCCGTTTCGACGATGAACAACTCTTCTATCTGATGTCACGAGGAATTAACGAGTCAGATGCACGCAGACTTGTTGTGCGTGGCTTCTTTAACGAGATTGTGTCGCAGATTGGCATCGAAGAAATCCAGGATCGTTTGATGGCGCGTATTGATGACGAACTATCAAAGGCGGCCAAGTAAATGGCTGATCTACTTCTTTCACAACTTGAGCAGGGAAAGCCTGTCAAGGTAGAAAAAGATGGAAAAACCATCTGTGTCGCTCGTGTTGGCGATGAAGTTTTCGCTGTTGACGACACCTGCTCACATTCAGATGCATCTCTCTCAGAGGGGGATGTCACAGATTTTAAGATCGAATGCTGGCTTCACGGAGCAGAGTTTGATCTTCGAACAGGGGAGGCACTTACTCCACCTGCTGTTGCACCACTTCACACTTACGGCGTACATGTCGACGGAGACTCCGTCACAGTTGAAATCTAATCGGGGAAAATGATGAGCACACTAGAAATTCGCGGCCTTAAAGTAAGCGTCACCACTGAAGGTGGAGATGTAGAAATCCTCAAGGGCGTAGATCTCACCATTAACTCCGGTGAAACACACGCAATCATGGGACCTAATGGGTCAGGCAAATCAACTCTTGCTTACTCCATCGCTGGACATCCAAAGTACGCAATCACTGGTGGCACAGTCACGCTAGATGGTGCAGATGTTTTGGAGATGACTGTTGATGAACGTGCTCGTGCAGGTCTATTCCTAGCGATGCAGTATCCGGTTGAAGTTCCTGGAGTATCAGTCTCTAACTTCCTGCGCACCGCAGCGACTGCTTTGCGCGGAGAAGCGCCAAAGCTTCGCGAGTGGGTAGGCGAAGTGAAGGGCGCAATGGAGGCTCTCAAGATGGATCCATCTTTTGCTTCACGTAATGTCAACGAGGGTTTCTCTGGCGGAGAGAAGAAGCGTCACGAAATCATGCAACTAGAACTTCTTAAGCCAAAGATTGCAATTCTGGATGAGACGGACTCGGGCCTTGATGTCGATGCTCTACGCGTTGTCTCTGAAGGAGTTAACCGCGCGAAAGAGGCTAATAACATTGGCGTTCTTTTGATTACTCACTACACAAGAATTCTTCGCTACATTCAACCTGACTTCGTTCACGTCTTCGCAAATGGCAAGATCGTTGAAGAAGGCGGTCCTGAGTTGGCTGAGAAGCTAGAGGCCAATGGATATGCGGAGTACGTAGGCGCCTAAGCGCATATAAATTTCCTATGACCTATAACCCCATCGAAGTTCGTAAAGATTTTCCAATCTTTACTCGTACTATTCGCGATGGAAAACGGTTGGTCTATCTCGACAGTGGAGCAACGGCCCAAAAGCCACAGTCTGTGATTGATGCGGAAGTAGATTTCTACCGACTACACAATGCCGCAGCTCATCGTGGCGCTCATCAATTGGCGGAAGAGGCAACTGATCTCTTTGAAGGTGCACGAGCAAAGGTCGCTGCATTCATCGGAGCATCCGCGCAAGAGGTGGTCTTCACTAAGAGCGCTACTGAATCCCTAAACCTCATCGCATACGCAATGGGAAATGCACCCATAGGAAATCGCTTCCATCTCAGCGCCGGCGATGAGATCGTCGTATCTCAGATGGAACATCATGCCAATCTGATTCCTTGGCAACAACTTGCAGCGCGCACCGGCGCGATTCTGCGTTGGTTCGATGTAACTCCTGAAGGCCGGCTAGACCTCTCTCAGATTCCCCAACTCATTACAGCTAGAACTAAAGTAGTTGCTCTTACTCATCAATCAAATGTTCTAGGAACTATTAATCCTTTGGCAGAGATAGCGGCCGCAGCTCATGCTGTTGGCGCCGTCGTTGTCCTTGATGCATGTCAATCAGTACCTCACATGAAAGTCGATGTCGCACAACTTGACGTTGATTTTCTTGCGTTCTCAGGACATAAGACAGTTGGGCCAACGGGTGTCGGAATTATGTGGGGACGAAGCGCACTCCTTGAAGAGTTGCCACCATTTCTTACAGGTGGTTCGATGATTGCCGATGTCTCGATGACAACTGCAACATGGGCGCCCGCACCAGCCAAGTTTGAAGCAGGTGTACCAAATATGGCTCAGGCTGTTGGACTTGGTGCCGCCGTTGATTACTTAAGTGCGATTGGTATGGATGTCATCGCGCAACATGAACATATGCTGACCGAAGATTTATTGGGCAAGCTGCTCAACATTAAAGAGGTCGCAGTGGTTGGTCCTCTCACTATGGAAAGTCGTGGGGGAGCGCTCTCATTTACCGTTGCGGGAATTCACCCTCACGATCTCGGACAGTTTTTAGATAGTCAAGGAATCGCAGTTCGCACTGGCCACCATTGTGCATGGCCGCTGACTCGATCACTTGGAGTGCCTGCAACCACGCGAGCATCGCTCTATCTCTACAACACAATTGAAGATAATGATGCACTTATTGATGGCGTTGAAGCAGCGATGAGGTATTTCAAATAATGAATCTGGATAGCCTCTACCAGGAAGTGATTCTTGATCACTACAAAAATCCACTTAACAAAAATCTATCGCCCACATTTGATGCGCAGGTTCATCACATCAACCCAAGTTGTGGAGATGAAATCACCCTGAATCTCACTGTGACTGACGGAAAGATTTCATCAATTACTTGGGATGGTGTTGGTTGTTCAATTTCGCAGGCGAGCGTCTCTATCGCTAGTGATCTTCTTGTGGGCAAGACCTTCGAGCAGGCACAGTCGATCTCAGATGAGTTTGTTGATCTTATGCAGAGCAAGGGAAAGAAAGTGGGGGATGAGGCAACTCTTGAAGATGCCGTCGCTCTCGCTGGAGTTTCGCAGTACCCAGCTCGAATCAAGTGTGCCTTATTGGGTTGGATGGCTATTAAGGATGCAGCCATTCAGGCTCAAACCAAGTAAAAGAGTTGTAGAATTCCAAAACTATTGAGAGGCATGGCATGAGCGCAAAAGTAGAAGATGTAACCGAGGCAATGAAGGATGTTGTAGATCCTGAACTTGGAATCAACGTAGTTGATCTAGGTCTTATCTACGACGTGATGGTTGATGAAAGCAATATTGCGATTCTCAACATGACTCTTACTTCCGCTGCCTGTCCTCTTCAAGATGTTATTGAAGATCAAACACGCCAGGCGCTTGCTCCTCTCACTAGTGATGTAAAGATCAATTGGGTCTGGATGCCGCCTTGGGGTCCAGATAAGATCTCAGATGATGGCCGTGAACAGTTGAGGGCTTTAGGGTTTACTGTTTAACCCATGTCTCAACACGCGATGTGGATGACCTTTAGGTCAATCACTGCAGATCCATCAGTTAAGGAAGCCAAACTCAAGCCGGGAACGGTGAAGAGGATTTTGAGTTATGCCCAAAAATATCGAAGCTATCTCATCTTCTTCTTAGTGACCGTTGTGGTTGATGCCTTCCTCATTGTCTCGACACCTTTACTGCTAAGGAAGTTGATCGATGATGGTGTGATTCCAAAGGATGCAGAGCTAGTTACGCGGTTGGCCCTGATAGTTGGCGGCCTTGCATTGGTTGATGCCCTGATGAATGTCATCGGTAGGTGGTTTTCAGCCCGCATCGGTGAAGGACTGATCTACGACCTTCGTTCTGAAGTATTTGCTCATGTGCAAAGACAGTCAATTGCCTTCTTTACTCGCACCCAAACCGGCGCGCTCATCTCGCGCATCAACTCCGATGTCATGGGAGCACAACAAGCATTTACGGCAACCCTCTCAGGTGTAATCAGCAACGTCATCAGCCTGCTGCTTGTGACAATTGCGATGCTCTTCCTTTCGTGGCAAATCACTCTCTTCTCACTTGCTCTGCTGCCGCTCTTTCTTCTACCGACAAAATGGGTAGGCCGAAAGATTCAATCGCTGACTCGTGATTCCTTTGAACTTAACGCACAGATGTCGAGCACGATGACAGAGAGATTTAATGTCTCTGGCGCACTTCTTGTGGCTCTGTATGGCAAGCACTCGAGCGAGAAAGAGTATTTCCGGTCTCGCGCAAGGCGAGTTGCCGATATTGGTATTCAGTTAGCCCTTCTCAACCGCCTATTTTTTATCTCGTTAACCAGCGTTGCAGCGATTGCCACTGCCTTCGCCTATGGCATCGGCGGACACCTTGCCATCAATGGCACCATCACCGTTGGTTCAATGATTGCAATCACTGCGCTGTTGGCTCGTCTCTACGGACCGTTAACTGCTCTTTCAAATATTCGAATTGATGTGATGACAGCCCTTGTCTCTTTCGAAAGAGTTTTTGAAGTTCTCGATCTAGCGCCAATGGTGACAAGCAAGCCAGGTGCAAAAGAGTTAAATGCGGCTATGCCTCGCGTTGAATTTAAAGAGGTCTCGTTCAGATATCCAAAGGCGGATGAAATTTCCCTAGCCTCTCTCGAGTCAGCAGCAAAGTTAGAGACTGTCGATTCAGGTGAGATTCTCAAAGGAGTTTCATTTATCGCAGAGCCAGGGACGCTAACAGCGTTGGTTGGTCCATCGGGTGCCGGAAAGACAACTATTAGCGCTCTAATTCCGCGTCTCTATGATGTAACCGGCGGATCAATCGAGATTGACGGTCACGATATTCGCGATGTGGAGCTGGAGAGCTTGCGCGATTGCATTGGTGTTGTCATGCAGGATGCGCATCTCTTCCACGAGACTATCGCCGAAAACTTAAGGTATGCAAAGGAAGATGCAACTATCGAAGAGATGGAAGCGGCCTGCCGAAGCGCACAGATCTGGACCCTTATCGATTCCCTTCCGCAAGGTTTGGAGACGATGGTGGGAGAGCGTGGTCATCGACTTAGTGGAGGCGAAAAGCAACGTCTTGCTATTGCACGCCTTCTCTTGAAATCACCGGCTGTGGTAATCCTCGATGAGGCTACCGCGCACCTTGATTCAGAAAATGAATCTCTTGTGCAAGATGCTTTGAAGCAGGCGCTCAAAGGGCGAACCAGCATAGTTATCGCACATCGCCTCAGCACTGTGATGGAAGCCGATCAAATTCTTGTCATCAACAATGGAATCGTTGCAGAACGAGGACGTCACGAAGACCTGATCAGCAGAGGCGGTCTCTACTCAGAGCTCTTTGCTAGGCAGGACCTCACCACTAGTTAGATCCATTTTTCGGATCAAGAATCTTCCATAGACCACTAAACCAGCGAAGAGAATCCACTGCACCGCATACGCCAGGTGTGGACCATCGCTTAAAGATGGAATTCCAGTGGGCGCAGCAGGAGTGAGCGCTGGCGTCGATCCCGATATTAGGTCGAGATAATAATTCTCAGAGGCTAGCCCTGATTGAGCATTGAGCTGGCTCACCAAATCTTCATTACGATTTACGGGCAGAGCGAAGAAAGATCCGGATGGCAGAGAAGAATCAAGTCGAAGTCTTGCAGTGATCGAAACAATCCCGCTAGGAACAGGTGAAGTTTTTGGCGCAACTGTCGCAGATGCTCCAGCGGCAACCCAACCACGATCTACCCAGATGGCGTCACCATCTGCAGTAGTAAATCGAGTGAGCACGGCGTAACCGTACTTTCCTTCAAAGTAACGGTTTCGTAAAAGTATCTGTTCTTCGGCATCGAAGGTGCCAGTCGTGGTGATTGTTCGCCACTCATTTTCCTTAACGTTAGATTTCACGGTGGCCAAATCAACGGCTGGAATATCTATCCGAGATTCAATAGTTGCGTTGCGCGCACTTCGATCTTCCCCGCGATGAAACTGCCACTGTGATGCCCAGAGGCAGCCGGCAATTAGTAAGATTGCGACAAGGCTCTTGAGTATTGCTCGCTTCTCGCCTGACCGAATCACAGTGATGAGTGTAGTTAAGAAAGTGAACGAGGCTTCTTAGATAAAAGGGCCGCACCAGGTGTGATGGTTTCACGACCAGCATTTGCAATGACCACTGCAATATAAGGCAGCGTTACAGCTCCGAAGAGGGCAAACCATCTAAATGGACTAGGCAGAATAACGGTGAGAATAAAGCAGAGGGTACGAATCATCATCGAAAAGAAATATCTCCTCTGACGACTTGAAAGATCGTTGCTCAGGGCCTTAGGAGCGCTGGTAACGTCATAAACCTCGTTCTCACCCGCGCCCGATGTTGATGCCATGCGATAAGAGTAGGACTGTCGCGGCCGATGAGCGACTTCAAATACAGGTTACGCATAGGTAGCAGGGTAAGTTTGGACACATGAGCCCGATAGCACTCGTCACTGGCGGAAATCGCGGGATTGGCTTAGCCATCGCTAGCGCCCTTTCAGCTGATGGTTTTGACGTGGTTGTCACATACCGAGGCGGAAGCGCACCTGTCGGATTTAAATCCGTTCAGATGGATGTCACATCAGAAGAATCCGTAGAGAACGCCTTTGCTGCAATTGAGGAACAGTGGGGGATTCCCGAAATCATCGTTGCCAATGCAGGAATTACGAAGGACACATTGGTATTGCGAATGAGTGAAGAGGATTTCACATCTGTTATCGATACAAATCTCACTGGAGCATTTAGAGTTGCTAAACGTGCGACCAAAGGTCTTCTCAAATTGAAGCAAGGACGCCTTATCTTTATTGGCTCTGTGGTCGGTGGGGTAGGAGCTGCCGGACAAGTTAATTATTCGACAAGCAAGGCGGGACTAGTTGGAATGGCACGATCATTTGCTCGCGAATTAGGTTCACGTTCGATAACAGCAAATGTTATTGCGCCAGGATTTGTAGAGACCGATATGACAGCTGATCTTGATGAGAAGAGACGCAGTGATATTGCGGGGCAAGTACCTCTTGGTCGTTTTTGTAGCGCTGAAGAGATTGCCGATGTTGTAACTTTCATTGCATCGCCAAAGGCCAGTTACATCACAGGGGCAATCATTCCTGTCGATGGCGGATTAGGAATGGGACACTAAATGGGAATTCTCCAAGGCAAGAATATTCTGGTTACCGGAGTCCTTACCGATGGTTCGATCGCTTTCCACATTGCAAAGATTGCGCAAGAAGAAGGTGCCAATGTTCTGCTCACAGGATTTGGTCGCGCACTGAGTCTTACTACTCGTATTGCTGGTCGTCTTCCACAAACTCCACCGATTATCGAACTTGATGTTACGGATCAGAGCCATCTTGATGGATTGGCTGAACAGATTCGGGGCCATCTTCCACATCTTGATGGCGTTGTGCACTCTATTGGTTTCGCTCCAGAGTCAGCACTCGGAGGAAACTTTCTCAATACTCCTTGGGAGGATGTGGCTACCGCTGTACAAGTTTCGGCGTACTCATTGAAATCATTAACAATGGCCTGCCGCCCTACATTTAAAGATGGGGCTTCGATAGTGGGACTTGATTTTGATGCCGCCGTAGCGTGGCCAAAATACGATTGGATGGGAGTTGCTAAAGCAGCGCTGGAATCGACGTCACGTTATCTAGCCAGAGATCTCGGAAGTGAAAATATTCGCGTGAACTTAGTTGCAGCTGGTCCGATTCGAACGATGGCAGCCAAATCCATTCCAGGCTTTGATGAGTTTGAGAAGGTATGGAATGAACGATCTCCGCTCTCATGGGATGTAACTGATCCAACACCAGCAGCTAAAGCAACGGTTGCGCTTTTGAGTGATTGGTTCCCAAAGACCACCGGTGAAATTATCCACGTTGATGGTGGGCTACATGCGATGGGTGCATAGCAAGAACGCAGTATTTCTTCTTCTCGTCATAGTCCCTGCAGTAATTGGTATTGGGTTTCCTTTTTCGAACACAGCCATCAATTCGTCAGATGCAACGATTGTTGAAGTTCTAGCCCTGCCAACAATCAACTGTTTTGATGCCAATAACTTGCTTGTGTTGACTACAACGGATTCGAAGTGTTCCTCTGATCTGACTTTTCTAGGAGATGCGCCACTGACCGAAAGCGCTACAGCGGATGGATTTGTAGATGAAATCCACCCCCTATTGCTCGCGCGTTTTAACGTTGCCCAATCATTTGCACGTGCTGATGGAGTAAATCTCTCAATTATTTCAGGCTTTCGATCTCTGTCGCGACAGAAATTTCTCTTTGATCGAGAGGTTGCAATTCGCGGTAGTGAAACAGAGGCGGCGAAGTGGGTTCTGCCTCCGCAGTTCTCGCATCACCCTCAAGGGTTGGCAATCGATGTGAACTACCCATCTGGACCAAGTGCAGCCCTTTGGCTAGAAAAGAACGGTTCCCGCTTTGGCCTATGTCGCGTCTACGCCAATGAATGGTGGCATTTTGAAGGAGTGATCGCCCCTGGCCAGCGTTGCCCCGCGATGGCCCCGAACGCCCTCGTCGATATCAAGTAGCGCTCACACCCGATTTCCCGATTGAGCACATCCTCGGGTATTCTTGCCCCAGACCAGTAGCGGTTCCCGTTACTGCAAGAGGAGCTCACCGCTCCCACCTTCTTCGCTTAGGCAGGCTGGTTATGTCGGATGAAGTTGGCTCATAGAGCCGTGGGTTCGCCCATACTTCACTGCCTGCGGTGTCCTTTTGCAGAAACTTCCGTTACATCAGAAGAAAAGCGAAAGACCAACCGAAGGAGTAGAAATCACCACTGAACCGCGCATCAATGATCGAATCCGCACACCCCAAATTCGTCTCATCAATTACACAGGTGAACAAGTTGGAGTTGTAGATATCGAAGCAGCCCTAGCAATGGCAGATGAAATCGGTCTCGACCTCGTCGAGATTGCACCTGAAGCCAACCCACCTGTCTGCAAAATAATGGACTTCGGAAAGTTCAAGTATGAAGCAGCACAGAAGGCGCGAGAGGCTCGTCAGAACCAGACCCACATTGTGGTGAAGGAAGTGCGCTTGACCCCCAAGATCGAAACTCACGATTACGAAACCAAAAAGAACGCAATCGAGAAATTCCTCAAAGGTGGCGACAAAGTAAAGATCACGATGAAGTTTCGTGGGCGTGAACAAACTCGTCCGGAGATGGGATTTAAATTATTGCAACGACTTGCAGAAGACGTTGTAGAACATGGATTCGTTGAGTTCGCCCCTAAGCAAGAGGGTCGAAATATGACGATGGTATTAGGTCCGACGAAAAAGAAGACCGAAGCAGTTGCAGAACAGAAGGCAGCGCGAGCTGCTGCTGAGAAGGCAAAGCAAGAAGCAGAGAAGTAAAAACCGAGTAGGCACAGGAGACAGCAATGCCAAAGATGAAAACCCACAGTGGTGCGAAGAAGACCTTCCGCGTCACAGGTACCGGAAAGATCATGCATGAGCGTGCAGGAAAGCGCCACCTTTTGGAGCGCAAGTCATCACGTGTCACTCGTCGTCTTAGCCAAGAGAAGTCAGCAAAGCCAACCGTCACAATGACAGCCAAGCGCATGCTTGGTCTGAAGTAAGGAGCGTCCACTAAATGGCAAGAGTAAAACGTGGTGTCCACGCAGCTAAGAAGCGTCGCACAACCCTGGCTCGCGCAGCGGGCTATCGCGGTCAGCGCTCACGTCTTTTCACAAAGGCGAAGGAGCAAGTTACACACTCAATGGTCTATGCATTCAATGACCGCAAGGATAAGAAGGGCGACTTCCGTCAGCTCTGGATCCAGCGCATCAATGCAGCGGCTCGCGAAAACGGTATGACATACAACCGTTTAATCCAAGGCCTCAAGGCTGCTGGTATCGAAGTTGATCGCCGTGTTCTTTCTGACATGGCGATTAATGATCCAGCAACATTTAAGACCCTTGTTGATCTAGCTCGCAAGAGCCTAGTTTCTGCGTAATTCGTTACATCACCGATTATCAATCCAATGATTGAGAGCCTTCATTCCCCGCATGTCGGGCGAGTGAAGGCTCTTATCGGTTCTCGGGGCGTTAAAGAGCGAAATGAATCAGGGCTCTTTGTCGCCGAAGGTATTCAAGCTTTACGTGAGGCACTTACTTGCCAACAAGGTCCGGCGATCGAAACTCTCTACCTCAGCCCATCGGGAACGCAGAGGATCGCAGACCTTGATGTAACAGAGGTAAATGTTGTTGAAGTCAGTGACGCGGTCATGGAAGCCATGACTTCAACAGTGACACCTCAGGGAATTTTGATGGTCTGTTCAGTTCCAAACTTCAAACTCTCAGAGATTGCAATTACTCCTGACTCTTTTTTCATCTACTTGGATCGCATTCAAGATCCAGGAAACGCAGGCACCATTCTTCGTTCAGCTGATGCCTTTGGCGCTAGAGCAATCATTACTTCACCTCTTAGCGTTGATATGTACTCTCCTAAAGTAGTTCGCTCAACAGCGGGCTCTCTATGGCATATTCCAGTTTTTGAATCTATTGAACTGCCAACACTTCTCAAAGAATTAAGTAATCCCGAGTGCATTGTTCTCTCATCCCATGCAAGTGAATCGATTGTTGATTTTCGCGCCACCGGTCCATGCGTTGCAATCTTTGGAAATGAAGGGGCGGGCACCAGCTCTGACGAGTTAGCGGTCTCAGCGCGCACAGTTGCGATTCCAATGTCAGGACAGGCAGAGAGTCTCAATCTTTCGGCGGCGGCATCGATCGTAATGTTCACGCTTTCTCGACCTTCGCACGGTTAGAATACGGTCCATGGATCAAGCAGCAGTATCGTCATGGGTTAAAGAGGCTGAAAAAGCCTTCACCTCGGCGGCCGACCTTGATTCACTCAAAGAGGCTCGATTAGCCCATCTTGGTGATAAATCTGCGATTGCGCAGGCAAGCCGTGGACTTGGTTCTCTGCCGGCCGACCAGAAAGCTTCCGTTGGAAAGATCATTGGAGAAGCAAAGGCTGCCATTGCAGTTGCACTAGAAAAAGCGACAGCGAAATTAGAGCAAGAGCAGAACGAAAGAGTTCTTCGTGACGAAGTTGTTGATATCACTTTGCCGGTTTCTCGCGCACATAAGGGTGGATTACATCCCATTTCAATTATCAAAAACGAGATTTCAGATTTCTTTATTGAGCAAGGTTTTTCAGTCGCCGAGGGACCTGAGCTCGAGTCCGGTTGGCTCAACTTTGATGCCCTCAATATGCCTGCAGATCATCCAGCGCGCACCATGCAAGATACGTTCTTTATCGAGCCAATTGAGTCTGGAGTCGTTTTACGAACTCACACGTCACCTGTTCAAATCCGAACTATGTTGGAGAACGAACCACCGATTTATGTCATCTGTCCCGGACGCACATTTCGTGCCGACGAACTCGATGCAACTCATAGCCCTGTTTTCCATCAAGTTGAAGGTCTCGTCGTTGATAAAGGAATCACGATGGCACATCTCAAAGGGACTCTCGATAACTTTGCGCGTCACATGTTCGGCCCCGATGTCACCACTCGTCTTCGTCCATCATTCTTCCCGTTCACTGAGCCAAGTGCTGAAGTAGATATCTACTTCAACGGTCGCTGGATTGAGTGGGGTGGTTGCGGAATGGTTAATCCTCGCGTCCTAGCAACGTGCGGGATCGATACAGATGTCTATTCAGGTTTTGCGTTTGGAATGGGTCTTGAACGAACTCTGATGGTTCGCCATGGCATTACAGATATGCATGACATCGTTGAAGGCGATCTTCGATTTACTCGTCAGTTTGGAGTGGGTCTCTAGAATGCGCGCACCATTATCTTGGATCAAAGAATTCGTAGAAATTCCGGAGTCTGTGACTGCCGAGCAGATCTCTGATGGGCTAATCCGCGTAGGTTTTGAAGTCGAAGAGATAATTGTGCAGGGAGCAGATCTCACCGGTCCGCTGGTATTTGCCAAAGTCTTAAGCATTGAAGAACTCACTGAATTTAAAAAACCGGTGAGATATGTCGGCCTTGATTGCGGAGAAGCAGAGACTCGCTACGTAATTTGTGGTGCAACAAACTTTGTCGTGGGTGACCTAATCGTTGCTGCACTACCTGGGGCTGTCCTTCCAGGTGATTTTGCAATCGGAGCTCGTGAAACATATGGCAAAACTTCACATGGAATGATCTGTTCTGCTCGCGAACTTGGTCTCGGTGATGATCATTCGGGAATTATGACCTTTGCAGAGGGAACGGTAACAATCGGTCAAGACGCAATCACAGGGCTGTTGATCAATGATGTGATTTTTGATGTCGCAGTCAATCCTGATCGTGGTTATGCCTTGAGTATTCGTGGTCTGGCTCGCGAAGTTGCTGGTTCACTCAATCTGAAATTCACCGATCCGGTAGATGCGCTACGCGACCTTACCTTTGCCGAGAATGGTAAGGGCGTAACTGCAAAGATAGAAGATCCAACAACGGCTTCGGTCTTCTACTTACGCACCCTGACTAATTTTGATCCCACAGCAACAACTCCACTCTGGATGCGTCGAAGAATTGAAAAGATGGGCATGCGCTCTATTTCACTCGTTGTTGATGTCACCAACTACGTCATGCTCGAACTCGGTCAACCGCTTCACGCATTTGATAAGGCAAAGATCAAGGGTGGCCTGACAATTAAGCGCGCAGGCAAGGCGCAACCTTTCACAACTTTGGATGGACAAGTACGACAACTTCATCCCGATGATCTAATGGTCTGCGATGACAAAGAACCTCTTGCTTTAGCAGGAACGATGGGAGGGGCTTCTTCAGAAATTTCTGAGACAACTACTGAGATTGCTCTAGAAGCGGTTCGCTTTGATCCTGTTGCGATCGCCAAAAATTCTCGTCGCCATAAGTTGTCATCGGAGGCTTCACGTCGCCTGGAACGAAGCGTAGATCCATCGCTGGCCGAGTTTGCTTCTGCTCGATTTGTACAACTTCTCACCGAACATAGCTCTGCAGAACATGTAGCCACTGTGGTTGATGGTAAGCCGCGTTACGCGCCACTCTTGAAACTTGATCCTGCCTATATCTCTCGTATCTTGGGCTTAGAAATTGCACCTGCGAAAATTGCTGAACTGCTTCGCGTCGTTGGCTGCGATGTTGATGAAAAGAGCTTCGAAGTAGATCCGCCATCATGGCGCTGGGATCTGCTCACACCTGCGGATTTGGCAGAAGAAGTGGCGCGAATGATTGGTTATGACACGATTCCTTCCGTTCTCCCTCCACGTCCAGTACACGCATCGCTTACCTCCAGTCAGAAACGCCGTCGAGCAGTTGCAACAATGTTGGCTTCACGCGGATTAGCTGAGGTTCAAACCTTCCCGTTCACCAATCAAGAGACCATCGATTTCATGGGCTTTGTAGGTGAAAGAGCGTCGACGTACAAGATTGCTAATCCAATGTCAGAAGAGTTCCCACTGATGCGCGTACATCTAGTGCCTGGACTTATCGAAGTAGCTGCACGAAATATTTCCCGAGGCGCTAAAGACTTTGCGATATTTGAGATGGGTTCAATCTTTAGAAGTTCTCAGAAACTCATTGACGGCATTTACCCTGAAATAGGTACCCGTCCATCCGCTGAGATCATCAAAGAAATCTACGCCAGCGTCCCACCTCAAGGTTTTCATGTTGCAGGAGTTCTCGTGGGCAAAAAAGAGAGTGAAGATTGGCAAGGTGCTTCCGGCTCATATGGTTGGCAAGATGCGATCGCTGCAGCTGCGGATATTCTCGATCTTTGTCACCTGTCCTGGAGTATTGCGCGCAGCGAGTTTGCTCCGTGGCATCCCGGCCGGTGTGCAGAGCTAATTGTTGACGGCAAACCAGTTGCTCATGCTGGTGAAATACATCCTCGAATCATTGCTAAGTACGGTTTACCTCCGCGCAGCGCTGCCTTCGCCGTTGCTCTGAGCGTCCTACCTGATTCGCCACGAGTCCGGCCAACAACAGTGGGAACGATGCCAGCAGCCCTGCAAGATGTGGCCCTCATTGTTGATGCACAAGTAGCTGCGGGCGATGTCGAGGCAGCCTTACGTGAAGGTGCTGGAGAACTTCTGGAATCAATCACACTCTTTGATCGCTACGACAAGTTAGGTGATGACAAGATTTCGTTGGCCTTCTCTCTTGTCTTCCGCGCCCCTGACCGGACCCTTACTGGCGCTGAGGTTGCGGAGATGCGTGAGTCCGCTGTGGCAGCTGCAGTTAAGGCAACAGGCGCAGTCCTTCGTACTGCATAAATATGCAGATGATTGCATATTTATAGACCCTTAGGTAGACTCGTACCCATGAAGATTGGTGTTGTCGGGGCCAGTGGCTATGCCGGCGGTGAGTTGCTCCGGATTCTCTCCACGCATCCCAGTTTTTCTACCGTCGCAATTTCTGCTCACTCCAATGCGGGGGAGTTGATCACCTCTCTGCACCCTCACTTAGCCACCTTCGGCGATAAGCGCTTCTCGAAATTCTCTGCCGAGCTCTTCACATCCTGTGATCTTGTTTTCCTAGCCTTGCCGCATGGTGAATCTGCAACAGCAGTCAAAGAGATTTCTACTCTGAAGCCAAGCATGAAGTTCGTAGATATTGGCGCTGATTTCAGATTGGAAGATCCTGCTGCGTGGGCTACCTATTACGGCGGAGATCACGCTGGTCACTGGGTCTACGGATTGCCTGAAATAAAAGGACAGCTAGCTAAGATCAAGAAGTCGGAGAAGGTTGCAAATCCAGGATGTTATGCAACCGCTGTTGCGCTGGCACTCACACCACTAGCTCACTTTGCTCATCTCAACGATGTCGTCGTTGTTGCTGCATCTGGAACATCTGGTGCTGGTCGTTCGGCGAAAAGCAACCTCTTGGCAAGTGCAATCATGGGCTCAATGTCCTCATATAAGTTTGGGGGAGTACATCAACACACCCCTGAGATTGAACAATGTGTTTCGCAAGCAACTGGCAAGGAAGTTCGCGTTTCATTTACACCAATGCTTGCACCAATGGTTCGCGGAATACTCGCCACAGTCACTGTAAAACTCGATCAATTCATCACCTCTGACGAACTCCGAAATCATTTTAGAGATTATTACGCTGGTCAAGAATTCATCTCAGTTCTGCCCGAAGATGACATGCCTGCAACTCACTCGGTATATGGAAGCAACTCTGCGCATCTGCAAGTTGCTGTAGATGGCCATACAAAACGCGCAATTATCAGTGTTGCTATTGATAATTTAGGCAAAGGTGCAGCTGGCCAGGCGGTACAAAATGCGAACATTATGTGCGGCCTCGAGGGCTCTCTCGGATTGAGTGTTCAAGGTATCGGAATATGAGAGATACGCTGGTTGTGAAGTATGGCGGCCACGCAATGTCTGACGACTCGGGTCTTTTCGCAGGCGCGCTAAGCCAAGCCCTCACAAAGAATCTCAGAGTTGTAGTCGTACACGGTGGAGCTCCGCAAGTGAACGCTGAACTTTCCGCACGCGGAATAGCTCCGCGCTTCATCGGAGGGTTTCGCTATACAGACTCAGTAACTCTAGAAATAGCCGAAGAAGTTCTTGCCAGTCAGGTAGGCCCACAAGTTACTTCCGCACTCATTGCTCATTCAATCCCAGCGGTCTCGCTCTCCGGTCAAAGCTTTATCAAGGCCGAAACGCTGACGCAATTAGTTGATGGCACTCCGGTTGATCTTGGTTTTGTGGGCCGAATTACTGCAGTCGATGTGAATCAGATTGTGTCGCTTTTAGATCAAGGAAAAGTACCCGTGATATCACCGATAGCTTCGAATATGGAAGGCACTGGTTCCCTTAATGTAAATGGAGATCTTGTCTCTGCCGCGATTGCCGGAGCTCTAGCTGCCTCGGCTCTCATAGTTATGACAGATGTTCCAGGTATTTATCGCAATTGGCCTGATCGTGGCTCGCTCATCTCTTCGATAAGTCGGGATGAACTATTTGCGATGAAGGATTCCTTCGCCGAAGGAATGTCACCCAAGGTCGCAGCGTGCATTGAAGCCATTGATAACGGAGCGCGTGCTGTCAGAATAATCGACGGTAGAGATCCAGAGGCATTTGCTTTGGCGCTAGAAAATAGTGGTGGGACTTTGGTGAGCGCATGAAGAAAATAGAGTCAGTTATCACTTGGACTGATGTCATGATGGCCAATTATGGAACGCCAACACGTACATTTGTGAGCGCAAAAGGTTGCGTACTAAAGGATGATCAAGGGAATTCATATCTGGATTTTCTTGCGGGAATCGCTACAAATGCTCTTGGCCATGCGCACCCTGCTGTGATCAAAGCGGTAACAAAGCAGATCTCAACTCTGGCGCATGTGAGTAATTTCTTTGCACATCCCCAAGGTCTTCTTCTGGCCTCAAGATTGCAGAAAATGACAGGCGATCCACAAGCACGCGTGTTCTTCTGCAACTCTGGAGCAGAGGCCAATGAAGCAGCTCTGAAGATCTCACGTAGAACGGGAAGATCTCGCATTGTTGCTACACAGGGCTCGTTTCATGGTCGCACGATGGGTGCCCTCTCAATGACTGGCCAACCATCAAAGCGCGAACCATTTACACCGTTGCTCAAAGGAATCACTCATGTTCCTTACGGAGATTTATCAGCAATGTCTCGCGCAGTAACAAAGAAGACAGCGATGGTAATTGTCGAACCGATTATGGGCGAGGCTGGAGTTATCACTCCCGAAGATGGTTACTTGGTCGGATTGAGAGAGATTTGTGACCGAGTTGGCGCGCTCTTAGTTTTCGATTGCGTACAAACTGGAATCGGCAGAACGGGCCAGTGGTTTGGTTTCGAACATGAAAAGGTACAACCCGATGTCATTACGTTGGCAAAGGGAATCGGCGGGGGATTGCCACTTGGCGTCACCATCGCATACGGCAGTGCTGCGCAATTGCTGCAGCCAGGAGATCATGGAACAACTTTTGGAGGGAATCCCGTCGCGTGTGCCGCAGCGAATGGGGTCTTAGATGTCATCGAAAGCAAGAAGTTAATGCAATCCGCAAAGGTACTGGAGAGAAAGATTAAGAAGAGCCTTTCGACCGTGCAGGGCGTCTCCGAAGTTCGGGGTCGAGGACTTTTGCTGGGAATCGAATTAACGGCTCCTATCGCGAAGGAAATTGCATCAGCAATGCTTGATTCGGGTGTGATTGTTAACGCTACTAATGAACGGACAATCCGTATCGCTCCACCTCTCATCGTGACAGCGCCACAAGTTGAAAAATTCATCACAACGTTCAAGAAAGTTCTAAAGGAGGCTTATTATGGCTAAGGTGCAACCTATTAATTCGGTTTCAGCACGACGTTCTGCGGCGATTACTGCGATAAGTACTGGGCGAATTCATAGCCAAGAAGATTTGGTGCAAGCTCTTAAGAAGGCTGGATATCCCGTTACTCAGGCCACCGCGAGCCGAGATATTGAGGAGATCGGCGCAGTCCGTATTCGAAATCAAAAAGGGGAGATGGTTTATGCGATCTCCGAAGATAGCGATTCTTCAATGGCGCGATCTATGCCACTGCCACAGGAATTAATCCTTAGCGTTGATTCCAGTGGCAATCTTGCTGTTGTTCGTACGCCACCTGGTGGTGCTCAGCTATTAGCTAGTTCTCTCGATCATTCGGGAATTAAGGAAATCATTGGAACAATCGCAGGCGATGACACCGTTCTCGTCGTGTCTAAATCCGCTACTGGTGGCGGTGCGCTAGCGCGTGAACTCATGGCATTCGCAGGAAAAACAAGAACAAAGAAGAGAAGGTAGAACAATGTCACTGTGGGGCGGAAGATTTTCAGAAGAACCGGCAGATGTTGTTTTTGCGCTTTCGCGAAGCGTGCATTTTGATTGGCGTCTTGCGCCGTACGACCTTCGCTCATCTTTGGCACATCTTGCAGTACTCGAATCATCAGGGCTCTTGACCTCCGACGTATCCAGCAAGATTCGTGCGGCACTTCTAGAGTTGATGGAAGAGGTCTCAACAGGGGCATTCACATATAACGATTCTGATGAAGATGTTCATTCGGCGTTAGAACGAGGCCTGACGGAGAAACTAGGCGAGATCGGGGGATCACTGCGTGCCGGTCGCTCCCGTAATGACCAGGTCGCCACAGACCTTCGTCTCTATGCAATTGATGCAATGTTGGCAACAGCAGGAAAGATCATTCATCTACAGCAAGCACTTGTCGCCAAAGCAGATGAATATGCTGATGCGCCCGCAGTCGGTTTCACACACATGCAACATGCGCAGCCAGTGCTATTCGGACATGAATTAGCAAAACACGTTCATGCATTCAACCGAGATCTAGATCGTATCGACGACTGGCTGGTGAGAACTTCCGTCAGTCCATTGGGTTCAGGGGCACTGGCAGGATCGTCGCTACCTTTATCACCAGAGGCAACTGCGACAGCTTTGGGCTTCAAGAAGAGTGCTGGCAACAGTATTGATGGTGTATCTGATCGCGATTTTGTTGCTGAGGCTCTATTCATTATCTCCATGGTTGGTGTCCACCTTTCACGCATCGGTGAAGAGTGGTGCATCTGGGCAACGACCGAATTCGGTTGGGCGAAAGTCTCAGATTCATATTCAACTGGATCCTCGATCATGCCGCAGAAGAAAAATCCGGATATGGCAGAACTTGCACGAGGCAAGGCTGGACGCTTAATCGGCAATTTAACTGGAGTTCTCATTATGTTGAAGGGGCTACCTTTTGCCTACAACCGTGACCTCCAGGAAGATAAAGAGCCACTCTTTGATTCATTCGACACATTGGCTCTTGTGCTACCTGCAGTTACTGGAATGGTTGCAACGACAGAATTTGATCGTGCAAAGATGGCAGCGGCCGCACCCACGGGTTATTCACTTGCAACAGAAATTGCAGATTTTCTTGTTCGAGTACATGTTCCATTCGCGGCAGCACACGAGGCAGCCGGAAAATGTGTTGCACTGGCCGAGAGGAAGAAGATTGAACTGCATGAAATTGCTGACGCTGATTTCATAGCAATCCATCCATCACTCACACCCGATATTCGCGAGGTTCTGACAGTCGATGGAGCTCTCACTTCGCGCACAACCTATGGTGGAACAGCTCCCGCTGCCCTTGGTCGCCAATTAGCCATTCTCAAGAGTGAAGTCAGTGCATTTGAAGCGAATTTCTCCGCCAAGTCCATGGCCTTTTCGGGCATGATGAGCGCATGAGTCAATTCCTTGATGACCTGCGCTGGCGTGGGCTTATTGCACAGACCACGGATGAAAAAGAGTTAGCGACCGCGTTAGAGAAGCCAATAACACTTTATATCGGCTTTGATCCGACAGCTCCGAGTATCCATGTCGGCAACCTCGTTGTTCTTTTGGTTCTGCGCCGCTTTCAACTGGCAGGACACCACCCCATCGCACTCGTTGGGGGAGCCACCGGTTTGGTGGGCGATCCCAGTGGTCGCAATGAAGAGCGCAGCCTGAATAGCAGCGAAATAGTTGAACAATGGGTCAACCGCATCAAACTGCAAGTCTCATCAGTTTTAGAATTTAAGAACGCTTCGAATCCTGCGGTAGTAGTAAACAATCTTGATTGGACTTCGCCGCTTTCGGCTATCGAATTTCTGCGTGACATCGGAAAACACTTCAGTGTCAATCAAATGCTTGCAAAAGATTCAGTAGCTAACCGTCTAGAAGGCGGAATTTCATATACAGAGTTTTCATATCAGGTGCTACAGGCATTTGATTTTCTTGAACTCTATCGCCGTAACAAGTGCACACTACAACTCGGAGGATCCGACCAGTGGGGCAATATCGTTGCTGGATTAGATTTGATCCGTCGAGTAGAAGGTGGAAGTGGACATGCATTCACAGTCCCACTACTCACTAAAGCCGATGGCACTAAGTTTGGAAAAACAGCGGGCGGAAGTGTTTGGCTAGATCCAGAGATGACATCTCCATACGCCTTCTTCCAGTATTGGCTGAATTCTGATGATAAAGATGTCATCAATTTCTTGAAAGTATTTTCATTCAAGTCTCGTCACGAGATTGAAGAAATCGAAAAAGAACATAACGAGAATCCTGGAGCACGTAGCGCCCATCGTGCCCTTGCACGCGAGCTCACCTCATTGATTCATGGAGATGAAACTTCGGCACGAGTAGAAGAGGCAGCTAAAGCGCTATTTGGTCAAGGAGATCTCACTACTCTTGATGAAAAAACTTTAGCGAGTGCATTAAGTGAACTACCTCGTGTTCAGATTTCGGCCAGTGAAGAGATTCCTACCTGGGTTGATCTGCTAGCAGCATCAGGGGTTGTTGACTCAAAATCTGCTGCTCGACGCATCGTTAAAGAAGGTGGCGCATATCTCAATAATGAAAAGATTTCGGGGGAGGATTTCCGCCTCGAAAAAAGCCACTTTTTATGCGGAAAATATGCAGTTTTGCGAAAAGGTAAGCGGGATCTCGCTGCCGTAGAACTTGCCTAGGTTCCGATAAAAGGCTAAGAAAGCCAATATTTACGCTCAAAAAGATGAATTTCTCATATTTTCATCATGTAGAGATCCTGTGAGTCATCTCCTAGGAGCCCGATTTGACCCTCAGACTGGTCACCCTTATAGTTACACTCCTTGCTGTGGAACGTACCCTTTGGAAGCTTGGGGGCCGTACAGCAGAACTTCCTGATTTAGTGCCTATCTAGCTGGTTTGACCGGGCCTAGTCGTATGCACTAAGTTTGGTGGTCTGCCCTGAAAATTAGGAGAAATCCTAAGAAGCAGTGCGCATCCGTACCTTGAGAACTCAACAGCGTGCCATAAGTCAATGCCAGAGAATGGCTCAACTAGTCATGCAAATTTCTAGCGTCATTC